>Ga0155437_105_pt2 | contig 16038 bp, 12 predicted proteins | sample RifCSPhighO2_02_FD_111885 | JGI IMG/M metagenome (GOLD analysis project Ga0155437, IMG submission 111885) | Candidatus Buchananbacteria bacterium RIFCSPHIGHO2_02_FULL_56_16 | reverse complement strand
GGGACCCCGATGGACATCGGAGTGCCAGATCTCTGAGGACGACCACTCAAAAGTCTTTATTCGGAGAGTCTATTTTTCTACAGTCTTAAAACATGTTCGGACCGACGGCCACCATCACATCCACCAAGTCATCGTCGACCATTTTAGTGCGAATTTCTTTCTCGCTGTGTCCGGCATCGCTTGCGGAGTTTGCCATGACGAAACCAGCACGGCCGGTATTTTTCAGCGCGCTTATGAAAATCTGAATCCAGAGATAGTTGCCGTTGTCGTTGCGAGGTATGCCATACAGAAAACGCGGATCGTCTTTGATACGTTCCTTATCGATACCATTGACGTTGAACGGAGGATTGGCCATCGCGAAGTCGAATTTACCGACAGAACGATGGAGATCTTCGTAGTAGGTATTGCCTTGCCTTATGTCGCCTGATAGGCCATGGATTGCGAGGTTCATTTTGGCTATCCGGACCGTCTGATCCGTTTTCTCCTGTCCGTAAATGGACACTTTGCGAGATGCTTTTATTTTCCCCGCCTGCGTGCCTCGCGCGGGCAGGTTGCCATTCTCGAAATGCCGTTTGATAAACTCCACGGACTGCACGAACATACCGCCGGAGCCGCATGCCGGATCGTAGATATAACCCTTGAATGGCTCGAGGATTTCAACAATGAGCTTGACGATTGAAGTCGGTGTGAAGAATTCACCACCGCCGGACCCGTCAGCAATTGCAAACTTACCCAGAAAGTATTCATAGATTCTACCGAACGCATCACCTTCAATATCATCCGGTATTTGATTGAAATTCCTAAGAAGCGTGATAATGGACCGGCTATCCAGCTTTTGAAACGACTTCGGGAGAATACCGGCAAGCTCTTTGTTTTCGGCTTCGATCTCTTTCATCGCATCATTTACGGCCTTACCCATATCGGTTCCCTCCGGCAACTCTATGAGATATGAAAATCTGGCTTCTTCTGGAACGAATAGCGTGCCTTGCGCGTGGTAATCAGCAGAAGAAACCGGCCGCTCACGAGCAACCGAAGCTCCACCCGCCTTCGCTGAAGCTTCGGCGGGCAAGCCATAACTTTCTTTCTTTTTCTTACGTTCCTCGGATATTTCCTTTTCGGTTTTGCTGAATTTCACGCCAGCGAATTTCAGGAAAATCAAACCTAAAACCGGCTCGGCAAATTCATTGAGGCGCAAAGCCGAATTGGCTCGCATATGATCGGCCGCTTCCCATAGTCTGTCCTCTGGGGCAAGCATTTTCAACTGGTTACATTTTGTAACCACTTCACTTCCTTCCTTATTTAAGCGGTTTTTGAGCACTTTCCAGTAGTTCCTTGGGTCAGCGCTTTGACTCAAAATGCCGACGATGTCCACGACACTAAAAAGCCATTTTTCCGCCTTTCCATCCCAAGTGCGGCGTACTGGCTGGTCTTCAAAGATTGCGATAAGTTTGTTGTTCTCTGTCATATTTTTTAGGTTAATTTGATAATTTCAGTTATCGACAAAATGTCGATGGCTCAATTCCGTTATGCTGTTATTTTCTTCGTTCATAGTAATTTTTCTTCTTTGAAGCTGAAGTGGCTGTTTTTCGAAACAATAACATGATCCATAATTTCGATGCCCATCATCTTTCCGGCATCGGTTAGTCGTTTCGTTAGCTCGATATCATCCTCCGATGGTTTTGGATCGCCGGAAGGATGATTATGAGCCGCTATAATTTGTGCTGCAGAATGTTTAAGAGCTGGCTCAAAGACCTCTCGTGGATGAACGAGGTTCGCATTTAGCGTACCCATTGAGATAGTCTCTTTGTGAACCAGTTGATTTTTGGCATTGAGATATAAAGCCACGAAATGTTCTTTTTTGAGATCTCGCATATCCGAAAGTTGCGCCGCCGCATCCCTTGCGGTGTTTATCACTGGCAGATTGGTATCATTCACTTCCAGCGCGCGCTTGGAGAGTTCAAATGCGGCAAGGAGCGTCGTGGCTTTTGCGGAATCAATGCCGCTTATTTTCGATAGATCATCATATGTCATCTGTAACAGCCGCTTCTTGGAATATTTGGATAAAATTTGCGATGCGATCTCGATGACATTTTTCCCGGCCTTGCCGGTCCGGAGAAGAATTGCCAAAAGCTCGGAGTCCTTCAAATTCTCGGCTCCTTTCGCTATGAGCTTCTCTCGCGGTCTATCTGATTTTGGTAAATCCTTTATTTTCATAGTTATTTTGTGATCACGTTATAGTCTCCCTCGTTGCCACCGACCCGGACGTAATCCTCGCATCCATCAACAGAAATTCTCTTACAATTGCAATGTGTAAGTTTTTTATGGGTATTCCAATTCACCCCGTTAGACATGTTAAATAGTTTTTTAATCGTGTCTTAATATATCGTTTACCCTAAGCAGTTTTCAAATTTTTTTCTCTATGAGTCGCATCTTGCTGGTTTAAGCAAGCTTCATAATAAACCAAGTCCATGGGTAAACGATTCTTTGTTGACACGATCTTCCCTGTTTTATGCATTTTCAATCTTTCCACCAAGTCATTGGTATAACCAGTGTAAAATTGATTGTCCTTTTTACTTTGTAAGATGTAAATGTACTACATATCTAACGGGGTGAATTTAAAGTTTCTTATATCTCACGCCCCTGCCTTGACCGACTCGTTCAACCAAACGCAAAGCCACCAGTCTAGCGAGAGATTGTTTTATAGTCACTTGAGGGACAGAACCATTGAGACGTTTGTCGATTTTCGCCACACCCAAAGTTTCGTCGTCTTTTAGGATAGCGAAAACCTGTTCTTGTCTTTCAGACAAAAGTTTTTCCGGCTGTTCGGCATTCATCAGTTTTCGAGCAACATCGCCTTGAGTCAGCAATGCATCAAGCAAAAAATTTAGCCACGGCGTGATATCTTCATTCTCCGTTTTGTGATTGTTTTGTGTTGCTCGAAGCGCGAGATAATAACTGTCCCCGCGTTCCTCGATAATTTCGTCAAGCGAAGCGTATGGCACATAGGCATAATCATTGCGAAGCAAAAGCAAGTTTGTCAGAGCACGACTAAGACGGCCGTTACCATCCAGGAACGGGTGAATAGCCAAAAATTCAAAGACAAAGTTTGCAATGATAAGCACGGGATGGAGTTCTTTCTTTTCCAGCTCCTGATTTGTCCAATCAATAATCGCTTCCATTTCCGGCTTTACCAGATAGGGTTTTGTCGGATTAAACAGGACAATCTCTTCGCCTCTCTCATTTTTCATAATCACTGCATTGTCGGAATCTTTATACTTGCCTCTGTGTGACTGATCCTTAAGAGAAAATTGCAGAAGTATGCTATGGAAATGCAAAATATTATTCTCGGTCAATTTAAGCGTGCGATAGTGATCAAAAACTCTTCCGAGTAAATCGGCATAACCAGCGACTTCTTGTTCATCACGATTTTTAGGAGGATTGGATTTCAGACCGCGCAAAAGACGAGCCACTTCCTCGTCGCTCATTTTTGATCCTTCAATACGGGTTGAAGCGCCGGTAGACGTAATGATCGCCGATAATTTTAACCGGCCCAAAATTTGCGGGGAGAGTCGCAGACTGCCATGCCAAAGACCCTTGAACTCGTCAATTTTAGCAATTTTACCAAGAATCTCCTGGCTTAGTTTTATTCGTTTGTTGAAGGCGTTGTCACTCATATTTTTCCTATATCTTGATAGTATATTGATAACTACATACAATTATATACGAAAGCATCCCAGTAAGTCAACCAGCTACTATGTCAGTGTACTGATATAGAAAGCTAAGAGATGTATTTTATCCCTAAAACAAAGGGATTTTATTGATATTTACTAAATGAGTTTTGGTCTCACTTGGGCGTTTCCGTAATGAGGCACTTTTGTATCATTATAGAAAAGCGGGCTGGAAATGAGCTTTAACCTAACGTCCAGTTCAAAAACCGACATTTTGTCCAATTAGATCGCTGTAGTGGACAAAATCGGTACTTTTTATCCAAAATGCATAGTTAAATCACTGTACTATGCAAAAAAGGGATTTTTAGCATAGTACAGTATAGTAAAAAGGAGAAAGTCGGATGTAAACAAAGTAGGCCGGTTTGCTTATATCTGGCAGAGCAATGTAAACAAACTCAAAAAAGTGATACAATAAATCCAACAGTTGAATAAACGCCTCACGAGGTAACCTGAAAGGCATTCCGAGTTCAAGGGCTCGCGATCTAACGTCACGTTTTGTGATTACGGATCGCGAGCCTTTTGTTTAACTGGACAATGAATATGAAAATGAAAAAAGTCGCACTCGATCCGGAACGTGCGCCTTTGGTACGAGGTAAAACTGACCGACAAGATCAAGTTTCAAGAGATGATTTTTCCGGAAGGCGTTTTGTACGACTATTCAGCATTTGGAACCACAAAAACAGCCGATATTTACACGCTAAAATCGCTAATTGATGCTCAAAATTCTTGGCGCCCCCTGTAGGAATCGAACCTACATCTTAGGCTCCGGAAGCCCACATTCTATCCGTTGAACTAAGGGGGCACGCGCCTCCGATATGAGTCGTCCGGTCATCCGGTTATACAACCGGACAGGTTCGACCGGGTCCGCCTCTGGCGCAGAACCTACAGTCCGCCGGCTGGCGGAGTAGAAACCACTTGCTCCCCGCCCGCCTGACGCCTCTGGCGCAGAACCTACAACCCACAGCTCCGGAAGCTGATGCTCTATCCAGTTGAGCTACAGTGACTTAAGTGACTGTCTCGCAAAGTACCCCCGGCAGGATTTGAACCTGCAACCTAGCGGGTAGAAACCGCTTGCTCTATCCAGTTGAGCTACGGGGGTAAGCAGGAAAGCGATTTTATTTTTTTGATTTTTAATTGGCAATATCCAGACTATAGCAAAAAATCGGCTTCGGGTCAACCATTGGCTGCGGCAACGGTACCGTAGCGCTTCGTGGTTATTGCCGACGCGTGGCCGAGTTGGGTTTTGACCGCGGATAGGTTGGCGCCGCTCGCCAGCAGCCGGTGGGCGACGGTGTTGCGAATCGTTTGCGGTGTAATCTTTTTCGATAAGCCGACCACAGTGGCGTAGCGGTGAATCAGCCGCTGGATGCTGCGGGGCGTGAGTGCGTCAACCGTCTTACTGCGGGCGCGGTCGAACCGGACGAACAGCGCCGGTGAATGGTCAGCCCGCTTGGCGAGGTAGCGCTCCAGCCAGTAGCGGCTCTGGTTGGTGAGCGCCAGCTGGCGTGGAGTTTTATCAGTCGCGGTGACGGTGAGTGTCGGGCCAAGCGCGCTTCGCTTCAGCGCGGCAAGCTCGGCCACCCGCAGCCCGGTAGCGAACAGCAGCTCCATTAGGGCTTTGTCGCGCAGTTGAATCGCTTCGGCTTCGCCGGTCTTCTGCGGCGCGGCCAGGAGCGCCTCGAGTTCGCTTGGTCCAAGAATATGGGGCAGGGCAGGGCGCACGGTGAACAGCCGCACCTGCTCGGGCGGCAGCGCCGGCTGCCGGTGCGCGCGCAGGTAGGCGAGAAACGACCTTAAGGCAATGAGGTGGTAGTTTTGGGTCGAATGCTCGAGCGGCCGGCGCTGCCGGTTTGGCTGGCTGCCGAGCCACTGCCGGTAGCGGTCAATTAAGGCCCGGTCAATCTCGCGGGCCGCGGTAATGTTTGACCAGGCCAAGAAGCGCTTCAAATACAAGTGGTAGTTGCGAACCGTCTCGGCTCCGCGGCCGTGGACGCGCTCAAGCTCGTCGAGCCAGCGGTTGATTTGAGTTTTGATAGGGGACATATATTCATTTTACGACGCAAAGCAGTATCTGTAAAATAAGCTTTTAGCTGTTAGCTTTTAGGGTTATAGAAAGCTGTATTTATCGCACCATTAACAGCTTAAAGTGATAATTTCTAGTGTAAATATTTGACAAATTAATAGAAGTATGATATATTATATTTAGCTCTAAAATGAGCTAAAAAATCAAAAAGGAGGTTTATTAAAATGGGAAAAGGTGCACGCGGACAATGGAAAAAGCGGGCTCGCGCCGAGTTTTGGCGCAAAATCACAGGAATCAGCTCCCGAGAGCATAAGGAGGCGTTGGCGAAGAAAGCCGCAAAGAAGAAGTAGCCACCTAGTAACATTACTTGATCCTTAGTTCGCCCCTACTGAAATCTGGTAGGGGCTTATTTTTTTTAGCTGAATTTCATGTTTCGTTCAGTTATGCTAATATGTGTTTACTATTAGTAATTGGTAGTTGGAGTAATTTTGGCTAAAATTAGTCAGGAAAAATTTTAACGGATATGGCTGAAAGAGAACCAAGATTCGGCGAAAACTTAAATATCGACCCGACTAATCGTCTTGACGTTCTAAAAGATCAGGAGTTGCCCGATTACCTCTTGCTTGGCCGCCAGGCCCGCGAACTACTGACCGAATCGCTCGAAACTGAAGGCTGGCCAGAGATTCCGGCCGATCTTTCGTCGGTTTCCGATTTATTCGAGGCCGGGCAAGAAACCGTTAACGATCGCTGGGGAAAAAACGTTTCCGGCTTGGTTTCCAGCCAGCTCGATCAGTGGAATAATGACCTGCCGGATACTGAAGAAACAAAAGAGCTGAAGGAAATGCTTTCTGACAAAGAAAGCTTTTTTGAAGGGTTTAAAATTCAGGAGTTCGACGTTTTGGAATCCCTGCGCCAGCATTTGCCCGAGGCCTGGCGCGGTTTGATTGTGCTTTCTTCCGAACGCCAGCTGGCCGTCGTCGAACTGCTGCGGCACTGGCAGGGAGAAATTTCTGACCGTACGCTAAACGAGATGGGTCTTGGCCGGGAAGAACTGGCTTTGATTTTGGATCTGGCCGGCAAAGTAGGCAAGTATGTCGACCAAGCCTACGTTAAACAGCTGGAATTGGCCGATGCCCCGGGCGGCTCGGTCAAAAGTCCGTTGGGCGACCAGTTAGGCGCGAGCCGGCTCTATGACGTGCCCAATGCAGCGGGCAGCGGTCTGGACATAAAAACCTACGGCCAGGTTTTTCCTTTTGAGTGGTCTAAATTAACCGGTCACCTCAACACTACCGCCGACCAGGTTGACCAGCAAGTCAGCGACCATACCCTGCCGCCGTCATATGCCGGGCTGCCGGACTACCTTCGGCAGATGGCGGAAGCCTACGGCTCGGACCAGACCGATCCGGATGCCGTTTTGGAACAATGGCGGGAGCTGAACCGATCACTGCGGCAATTGGTCGAGAGCGGCTGTCCGCTGGTGGTTCTACCGCAGCGAATCAGGTCAACGGCCGCCAACAAAGTGAGCTGTGAAATCAGGCTGGCATTTATCACCGACGAACACCGCCAGCTGTCTCTGGAATTGTCGGCCGCCCGCGAACGAGCGACAAAAATTAATGAAGGTTACAGAGACGTTTTGGCCGACAAACCGGACATCCCCCCGGTCGTGGCCACGTTTGAGCCGTTCGCGTTTGGTCCCAACCTGTACTGCAATATCTCCGCTCAGCAATCGGAAGAAATTCATTTCGTTCACACCAACGTGGTCAAAGAGCTGGCGATCTCCGACGAACTGCCCGCCCTGGAAAAAATGTTTGGCGTGACCGCCGGCCCGCACGACCTTGACCAGTACGTTCACGACGCGGTCCTGATCACCGCGAACCACGAGACCGCCCATTCGTTGCTTTTTAAGCTCGATCCCTCAGTCAACCAGCGGACGGGTACGAGCCGGCCGAGTTTTATCCTTGAAGAATTAAAAGCCGAAAGCAGCGGCCTAAAGCTGGGTAACGAAGCGGACCAGCCAAACGAAGCCTACGACAAAAGATTGAAGCCGCTCTTGGGAACACTTTGCAGCTATTTGACCGGCTCAAGCCAGCCGGGAACGTTCGGCGAACGGTACTATCGGACGGCCACGGTCCTGTTGAACCGTTTGTTTGACGCCGGCGCGATTATAAAAGACCATGACCGTTATCGGATTGCGGACGCCCGGCGGGGCATTGAGGACATCACCGAGCTCTCCAATGAAATCATCGACTTGTACGCGGATCCGCGCACCACTCCCGACCACGTCGACCGTTACGTTGAAAAATTATTGACGAGGGCCGACAATCCCCAGATCGCCGAATTTATCGAAAAATTATCGCAATGACTCAAACGTAATTAATCAATAAACGTTAATGGTATGAGAGAAAGACAAGGCGCGCCTCAAAGTCCCGAAGCCGACCAATTCTCTCCGCTGATGGAGCGGATGGTCACGTCAGTCAAAGGAATGAACATTGAATCCCTGCGGACTGCCGAAGCCATGGCCGACAAAAACGCATTTAAGATTACCGTCACCGACCGGGAAGCCTGGAATGACCCTGAGAACTCCGAACAGCTGCGGCAGTTCCTGGGCCAAACAACCTGGGAAGCTTTTTCCCAGCGAGAGGGCGGGCCTGACTATGATCCGGCTGACGCGGAACAGCGGGACGAAACCCTGGATATTATCACTACCGGGGACCTGTCCGAGTCGGATGAAATTTTTGTGGCCGCTGACGGCGAACGGGTCGTGGGCTATATTACCACCAGCCGCGTGGAATTGCCGGACGACAAAAAAGGTTGCGTGCTCGGTTTGAGCGCGGTCAACAAAGAATTTCGCAGTAAAGGAATCGGCCGGGAACTGTATGATCGCCTGTTTGCCGAAGGTAATTACGATGCGATTTTAGGTTGTTCAGCCACTCCGGCCGCCATCAAGACCCGCCTGGCTTTGGGCAAGAAAAACGGCTATGAAACGTATTTTTGCGGCTTTAAGGACGGCAATTACGGCGACCGCGGCAGCGCCGAAGAACAGGAACGGATTAAAATGCTGACCGAAAAAACCCGCGAGCCGTACATTCATTCGGACGTAACCATACCGCCGGACCAGATGCCGCAGGACTTTATCATTTTAAGGGAAGGCGAAGGCCTGCCGCCCATCACCAGGGCTGACGTCGACTTGTCCCGGCTGGACCGCGGTTTAGCCGAGACATTCGACAAACACCTGTTACCAACCCAGGAAAAGATGCCAAAAGACACCGTCTATGGCGTGTTAATCAGTCAAAAGAAAGACTGATTTACCTAAATCAAAAATGAGCAGACTACCGCCAGCTTACTACTGGCGGTTTTGTTTGTGGTACAAAAGGCCTTTCTAAAAGCTATCAGCTGAAAGCTATAAGCTCTCTTGTTTGACACGGCTTCTCATCCGTGCTATTTTAATAAATACTAATTTGTTAGACGGCTTCTCGGCCTTGCCGTTGGTCACGGCTCGCTTGGATGCCGCCACAGGGAGTTACCATGCTCGACCGAAAAAAGAAAGAGAAAATCATTACTAAGTACAAGACTCACGAGTCCGACACCGGCTCCTCGCAGGTTCAGATCGCCATTCTGACCGAAGAGATTAAGGAGCTGACCAAGCACCTGAAGACCCACAAAAAAGATTTTTCTTCCCGCCGTGGATTGCTGCGCAAAGTCGCGGAACGTCGACGGCTTTTATCGTACCTTCACCGGGAGAACGCGGCCGAGTACGACGCGCTGGTCAAAGACCTCAAGCTCAAGGTGGCGGCGCCGCGTTCGGCCGAAGCACCGGTGATTGAGGAGGTTGCCGTGGTCGAGGCTGAAGCTGAACCGGAGACGCCGGCGGAGGAGTAGCCAGTGAAGAAGTAAGTCAAGATAAGTCACGTCGTTCGCGAACGACGTGATAAGTCCAGATAAGTGAGCCCGCTTCGCTCGCGAAGCGTGGCGAGTAAGTCCAGATAGAGTCAAGATAGAGTGGGTAAGCGAGACAAGTTTGCGAGCTTGTCACCTTGGCCGCTTGCCAGCTATTACTAAATCACCATTATGATCAAACATCGAGAGCAACGCGTGGGGATCTTCGTCGACGTGGCCAACATGTACCACTCGGCCAAAAATCTCTACAGCGCCAAGGTTAATTTCAAGGAAGTGCTCAAGACGGCCACCGCCGGCCGTAAGCTGATTCGGGCCATCGCCTACGTGATCCGGTCCGAGTCCGAAGAAGAGAAGGCGTTTTTTGAAGCGCTCGACAAGCAGGGTTTCGAAGTTAAGCGCAAGGACCTGCAGATTTTTCCCGGCGGCATGAAGAAAGCCGACTGGGACGTCGGCATCGCGGTTGACGCGATCAAGCTGGCCGACCGCCTCGACAGCATCGTCCTGGTTTCCGGCGACGGCGACTACCAGCCGCTGGTGCGCTACCTCCAGGAGAACAAGGGCTGCCAGGTCGAGGTCATCGCCTTTAGCCGAACCACCTCGTCGCGGCTGGCCGACATGGCCGACGACTTCACCGACCTGTCGCTCGACACCCGGAAGTTTTTGATCACCAGCGACGCCAAGAGGCTCAAGATTATTCCCGACTTGAAGCGCCTGACCCAGCGGCCGCCCGAATCCGACCAGCCTCATAAGAGTACTTCGTAATATCAGACTTTAACTACATTAACGCTGATGTGCGCCTGAAACGTTGTTAGTAGCTACCTGGAGATCAACCCTGGCCTCAAGGCAGATACTAGTAACGTGAACCGGCAGATCAGCGAAAGGGACATTTTGCTATGGCAAAACAAACGTTCCAGACTGATTTTGCCGGTCAGAAGTTAATCATCGAGACCGGCGAGCTGGCCCAGCAGGCCGGCGGTTCGTGCACCGTGCGCTTTGGCGACACCGTCGTGCTGGCGGCGGCCACGATGGGCGGCATCCGCGAGGGCATTGATTTTTTTCCGTTGTCGGTTGACTACGAAGAGAAGCTCTACGCCGCCGGTAAGATCAAGGGCAGCCGCTGGATTAAGCGGGAAGGCCGGCCCAGCGACGAGGCGATTCTGACCGCCCGGCTGGTTGACCGCGCCATTCGGCCGCTGTTTCCCAAAGAGATTAAAAACGAGGTTCAGGTCATCCTGACCGTTTTGTCGTTTGACGCGGTTAATGATTCCGACGTCCTCGGGCTGATTGCCGCCTCCGCCGCGCTTGCGCTCTCGCCGATTCCCTGGAACGGGCCGCTGGCCGGTTTGCGGGTTGGCCGGGTCAACGATGAATGGCTGCTGAACCCCTCCTTTGAGGCCCGCGACAAGAGCGACCTCGATCTGGTAATCGCCGGCAAAGACAGCAAGGTGCTGATGATCGAGGCCGAGGGCCGCGAGGTACCCGAAGACGTTGTCTACGGTGCGGTTGATTTTTCCGTCAAACACCTGAACAAATTAAGCGCGTTCATCAGCGAGGTGGCGGCCGCCGCCGGTAAGCCGAAAACGGCGATCACCGCGCTGACGGCTCAAGCCACCGATGAGACGCCGGAAGCGCAGCGTGAGCTGCTCGATAAAGCCCAGCGCTGGATTGAAGCAAACGTCCCGACGGTCCTCTTTGACAAAACGCTCAAAACCAAAACCGAACGGTACCAGGCGGTGGCCGGCGCAAAGCTTGCGCTCTTGGCCCACCTCGAGCAGGAAGGCATCGGTAAAGACCGGCGCAAAAAGGCGCTCCCCCTCATTGACCAGTTCATCGAGCAAACGGTAACCAAGGCGATATTGGATTCCGACAAGCGGGTTGACGGCCGCAAGCTCACCGACATTCGGCCGCTGGCCACGTCGGTTAGCGTGCTGCCCCGGACCCACGGCTCGGGGATCTTTAACCGCGGCGAAACCCAGGTTCTCTCGGTCGTGACCCTGGGCGCACCGGGTGACGAGCAGTTCTTAGAAGGCCTCGAAGAGAGCGGCCGCAAGCGCTACATGCACCACTACAACTTCCCGCCCTACAGCGTCGGCGAGGCCGGCCGGCTCGGCTCACCGGGCCGGCGCGAGATTGGTCACGGCGCCCTGGCCGAAAAAGCCCTGAAGCCGGTCCTGCCCAAGAAGGAAGATTTTCCCTACACCATCCGCGTGGTTTCTGAAGTCTTGAGCTCGAACGGCTCGTCATCAATGGGCGCCACCTGCGGCTCAACCCTCGCCCTGATGGACGCGGGCGTGCCAATCAGCAAGCCGGTCGCGGGTATCGCGATGGGCGTGGCGTCTGACGAAGCCAAGGGCGCCTACAAGGTACTGACCGATTTGCAGGACCTCGAAGACGGCGCCGGCGGCATGGATTTCAAGATTGCCGGTACGGCCGAGGGCATTACCGCGATTCAGCTCGACACCAAGACCCTTGGCCTGCCCTTGCAGGTGATTAAGCAGGCGCTTGAGCAGGGCCACGGCGCCCGGCTCCAGGTGCTTAGTGTTATGGCCCAGGCAATTACCGCGCCGCGAGCAGATCTCTCAAAGTACGCCCCGCGGATCATTTCATTTACCATCAACCCCGACCGAATCCGCGACGTGATTGGGCCCGGCGGCAAGATTATCAATGAGATTATTGACAAAACCGGCGTTCAGATTGACATTGAACCCGATGGGCTGGTGATGGTGACCGCGACCGACGCTGCCGGCGGGCAAAAAGCGGTGGAGTGGATTAAGATGCTGGTGCGCGAGGTTCAGATTGGTGAAATTTTTGACGGTAAGGTAACCCGGATCATGGACTTCGGCGCCATCGTTGAGATTTTGCCCAACCAGGACGGGATGGTTCACATTTCCGAAATCGCCCACCACCGGGTAGAGGCGGTTAGTGACCTGCTTAAGGTCGGTGACCCCGTCAAAGTTAAGGTCATCGCTAAAGAGAACGGCAAAACGAGTCTCTCGATCAAAGCGCTTTTGCCCCGACCCGAGGGCTCGCCACGCTTCGGTGGCGAAGCGGGCAGCGGCCCGGCGCCGCACCGCGGAGCGCCCGGCCGAGATCGCGGCGGCCAGGGTCGCGGCTTCTTCAAGCCCCGCCGGTAGGTCCTCTTACATGCAGCCAAACTCCCGCCAACATTCAGCGTCTATGCTCGCCCGAGTTCTTTCAACCCTCGGTCAGTATCGGCTCCCGCTGTTGGCGGGAGCTTTTGTTGTCGTTGGTATCGGCTCGTACTACTGCCAGTCGCAGCGCGACCGGCTGCTGACGTTCGCGCCGCTCGATACCCTGGTCTACGTCCACGTCCGCGACGCAACGTGGCCGTGGCAGCCGAGAACCTTTGACCGCTTGCCTGCGTCGAACCTCTACGCCCAGCTCAACACCAGCCTTGGTTTGGTTGCCGGCGAACTGGAAAATCAGCTTTTACCCGCCAGCCAGCAGGTGAGCGTACTGCTGCTGCCCACGGGGGAAGTGGGCTCGCCACGCTTCGCTGGCGAAGCGGGTGCTTTTGATCAAGTGCTGCTGGTGCGGCTCAAGCATGGCTGGCCCTCCCGTGCTGCCCAGCAGTCGGCGCGAAGATTTATTACCCGGCAACCCAATCATCGCCAGCTCGCCAAAACCACCTATGCGCTCGCCAGCAGCCAATCGGCGCTCGAGCGCGTGCAGCAGGTTAAAGACCAAACGCTCTTCGCCTTAACCCAGCGGCTCAACCGCCGGCTGCTCGGCCGGGATCCGGTCGGCATCTACGTTGACGTGCCCAACCTGCTGCCGTACCTGGACCAATTCGACCCGGCTGTCCGGCTCTTGGCATCCGCTGCTACTGACGGTGTATACCTGCGGGCCACGCCGTACGCCGGCCGCTGGCAGTTTCAACTCAGCGGGTACCCGGGTCGTATCGTCAGACCGCAGCCAATCATTGGCAGACTCTTGAGCTTCTCCAAACAGCCGCCGCTCCTTAAGTACCTGCCGCAAGATTTCACTTTTTTCGCTTCCGCTGTTTCCGTTGTTGATTTAGTTACTGATTTTAGCCGGCGAAATAAAGATATTAATGACGCGCTGCAACAGACGGGCGATTATCTGGCCGCGACCAGCCAGTTTGATCCGCGCGGTTTGGTTGAAACGTTTAATATGCCGGCGAATTTACTGGTCGGCACGGCCCGGCCGGAGGCGTGGCTTGGGTTTGATCTCGCCCTCGTTCTTAATCCCGGCGCCGATGTCGCCGGCTTTGAGGAGCTCGCGAGCGCTTTTTGGGCGACACAGTCACCGCAGCCGGTCAACCGGCGCCTGGCCGACGGCACCCGCGTGGTTGAGCTCTACGCCCGGCCGGAGCGGTTTGCCTGGCAAGACTACTCAATCGCGGGCCAGCCCGGCCGGTTGCTCGATGCGCCGGCATTCGGCGTTGCCCTGACTTACCTGCAGCCCGGCCGCTTTACCCTGCTCACAACCGCCACTGCCACGGCCGCCGTGGTAGTTGAGCAACGGGGCGTGTCGCTGGAACAGGTGCTGCAACCCTGCGGCGTGAACCCGACCGACCGCTTCTTTATTCTCAATACCAGCCACATGGCGAGCAGCAGCCTGGCATTCCTGCCCATTGGAACCATTATTGGAGTTCAACAGGGCGGGGGAGTTGTTGGTTGTTTCTACTAAAAACTGTGTATATGTGGGAAAGTTGTTGATAACTTTTTTAGTACTAAACAAGCTTTACAAGGTTTTGTAAATAGGATAAATTTTGCTCAATAAAAGCAAAATTTCTGTTTATTCACACCAGCATAATTGACCGAATGCTTCTGACGTGGTATTATAGATGTATAAGTTGCTTCTTAAAATCTGGAAATGTTTTCCGTATCAATCTAATGATTGGGAGAACCTTTCCCTTCTTTACTCGGCTTTCATCTCTTTGGGATTATGAAACTGACCATAGTCCCAGCAAAACAAAAACAAAAGCCGGTTGCCTGACCCTAGAAAGAGTGTCATGGCCAACCAAAGCCATGGTAGAGAAGTGCTTGAGTCAGTACAAGCGTCTTTGGCTCTAGACTCGTAGCTATTTGGCCTTTGCCTCACGGCGAAGATAAATGGGAGCTTAGAGCCCAAGGGCGCGTACCGCCATATATTCATTTGAAATATATAAGAGGGCGCTGTACGCGCCCTCTTCATTTACCCAAAACCGGGAGTATTGCCGGTTTAAGTGGCCAGTGTTATACTGGACGTTGAAGATAGAACACGGAGCTTATCGCATGAAACATTCCACCTTGCAGGTTTTAAGTTCTGGGACTGGTCTAAAACAAAGCTGTATGGATCAAAAGGTACTAGCAAAAATTAAAAAGAAGCTCGAGGAAGAAAAAATCAACCTGGAACAAGAACTGGCTGAATTCGCCACCAAGGATCGCCGGGTTGCTTCTAACTACCAGTCGCGGTTTCCCCAATACGGCAATGACGAGGGCGAGAACGCCAACGAGGTAGCGGCGTACGGCGACCGGCTCTCGCTTGAGCATACGCTTGAGCAGCAGCTGCGGGACGTCACCAAGGCGTTAGGGAGCATCGAAGCCGGAACCTACGGCACCTGCAAGCACTGCGGCAAACAGATCGAGGAACAGCGGCTGTTGATCCGGCCGGTTTCAACTTCCTGCGTCGCCTGCAAAAAGCGGCTCAAGGGTGAGGCGTAGATTATATGAAAAGAACTTCCCGCATTTTATTGTTTACGGTTCTTTTTTTACTGCTTTCGCTGGTTAGTTTTGCTGGAGTCACTACGTTTCGACCGGGTGGTTCAGGTGTTTTAAAACCACTCGGTGATTGTACTTCAGGATTACTCGGTGACGCTTGTTACTTTCAAAGTTCGTGGAAATGGTGTAATCCAGAGACTGTTGAGCAGTGGAACTATATGATAAAGCGTGAATGTCTGCCTACCGGGTCGGGTACAAGTTATCAGGAGAGATTTAATCCAATACTAGCGGCGAAGATTGTTAAACGGCAGATACTCGTTACCGATGCCGTTATAAGTATAATTACAAGTATTATCGGCACGCTTAGTTTATATTACATTATCAGCCGTCGTTCGAGGGCCTCAAAAATGATTAAGCGTGCGCCTTAATATCGTTTGCTAATGAAGCCAAAGGCAAGTTATACAATAATCAGTGTTCTGTTTATTGTTGACCGGCTGCTCAAAATTTGGTTTTTAAAAAATCCCGGCGTCCGCTGGGATTTTATTAAAGGTCTCTTTGGCGTTTCGCTAGTTCATAACCAAGGCATCGCCTTTGGCATCCCGCTCAACCAAACGATCCTGTTCGCGCTCATCGTCGGGGCGCTTGTGCTCCTGGTGCGGGCGTGGCTCGGGGCGCAGCGCCGGCGGCAAGCCGGGCTGGCGTT
>Ga0155437_137_pt4 | contig 16078 bp, 22 predicted proteins | sample RifCSPhighO2_02_FD_111885 | JGI IMG/M metagenome (GOLD analysis project Ga0155437, IMG submission 111885) | Candidatus Buchananbacteria bacterium RIFCSPHIGHO2_02_FULL_56_16 | reverse complement strand
GGGGTTAATACCCTTTATTTCCCAACAAAAAAAGAGCTTTGCCTAAGTAAAGCTCTTTTTTTGTTGGATATTACTTGAGCGTTACTCGTCCGCCGGCTGCCTCAATTTTCTTTTTCATCGTCTCGGCATCCGCTTTCTTGACGCTCTCCTTAATCACCTTGGGCGCGCCGTCAACCAGGTCTTTGGCTTCTTTGAGCCCGAGCTCGGTCACCTCGCGGACCGCTTTGATCACGCCGATCTTGTTGTCCCCCGTCGAGGTGAGCTCGACGGTGTACTCTGATTTCTCTTCAGCGGCTTCGGCGCCTGCGCCGGCGCCCCCCGCCATCACCGCGACCGGCGCGGCGGCGGAAACGCCAAACTTTTCTTCGAGGACCTTCACCAGTTCGGAGAGGTCGAGCACTGACATCTTTTCAATCTCGGCGACCAACGCTTTGAATTTGTCAGGCACCGTGACTTCCTTTTTTGCTTCATCAGCCATAATAGTGTTCTTAAAAAAGTTACTTAAGACTTAACGGTTTTAATCGCATTCAAGACACCGACCAGGCCGCGGAGGTTGCCGGCCAGGACGTTCACGAATCCGGCAATCGGCGCCTGGCAGGAGCCGACGAACTTGGCGAGCAGCTCTTGCTTCGACGGTAGCCGTGAGAGCATAAGGACCGTCGAGCTGTCAATGAATTTATTTTCCAGGATTCCGCCGATCGGCCGGAGCGCCTGGTGGGTCTTGGCGAACTCGCCGACGACCCTGGCCGGCGCTACCTCGTCTTCGGTGCCGAACACCGAGGCGATGCCGCCCGGCAGCGGCTGGGGAACAATGGCCTCGAACCCGGCGGCGGTGAACGCCCGCTTCATCAGCGTCTTTTTGGTCACCAGGTAGTCAACGTGCTGCGCCCGACACTGCTTTCGGAGCGCTTCGATCTCTTTGACGCTCAATCCCTCAAAGTTCACAAAGACCAGCCCCTTGGCGGCTTTAAGTTTCTCAACGTAGGCGTCAACTGCCTGCTCTTTTTGCTGCTTCGTTTTTGCCATAATATTTCCTTACCCTTACCTTAAACAAAAAACTGTGGTTTTCCACAGCCATAAGCCAAACGGGCTTTCCTGCGTAAGGTAGTGGTTTAATCCCGCCATGGCGGAGCCTTACGGTCTGTGGAAATCTTGGTACTGAACCAGTATAGCACAACCAGATGTACTGTCAAGGTGGCGGGGTTAATGAGCTGATAAGCTCGTAAGCGAGTAAGCAGTAAGCTGATTGCCTACTGCTTACGTTACGTACCCATTTATCTTAACGTACCCACTATATCTTGACTCTATCTTGACTTACTACTTATTACTGCCTACTGAATAGTTGTACCGACAAAGGGTTGACTGTTGAGAAAACGTTTGAGGTTTGGGATATTGGCGCCATTGAGCACTACGAGGGTTAGGCGGTGCCGGCTGGCGAGCCGGGCCGCGATGGGGTCGAATGGTACATGCGCGCCGGGCACCCAACGGTTACCGACGAGGCGACGAAAAGCGCTCCAGCTCATGTGGGGCTGCGGTTTTGCGTCACGGTACTTACTCGGATCTTTGTCGTAGACGTAGGTGATGTTCGAGAGGTTAATAACGGTACGCGCGCCAAAGGCGATTGCCGAGAGCACGGCGTCTTTGTCTGAAGACGAACCTGTCAAATAACCCGCGCCGACGATGATTCGTTTGGCGGTGCTGATTTTTTTACCGGGGTTAGCCATGATGCCCTCGTGGGCGGCGGAGCCGAAGATGCCGCTGATGAGCTCGGCGTTGAGCTTGGTCGCGCCGATGCCAATGAGGTCGAGGTCGCGGTTGGTGACGGCCGGGCTGACCATTTTTGCCGCGCGTTGGTAGGCGCGGGCGGCGCTCCCGCCGCCGCAGATAATCACGGCCCGGTTCCCTCGCCTGGTGTACTCCAAAATGGCCTGGCGAAACTTTTTGAGGAAATTCAGATCAATGCCGTCGGGCGCGATGAGCGAGCCGCCGACCGACATGACGAGAGTAGCTTTGTGAAGCATGGCTAGTGGGCAAGTTAACAAGTTAGCAAGTTGACAAGCAGCTTTCCCACTTGTTAACTTGTCAACTTGCTAACTAAGTTTGCTAATCTATGGATAATACTGCGCTTTCGCCGCGACGTGCTCGTCGTGGGTCTTGCTGTAGACGACCGCGCCGTCCGGCGTGGTGAGGAAGTAGTAGTAGGGGTTTGGCGTCGGGTAGATGACCGCCGTAATCGCCGAGAGGCTCGGGTTCGAGATCGGCCCCGGCGGCAGTCCCTGGTACCGGTAGGTGTTGTAGAGGCTGTCGAGCGCCAGGTCGTCGGCTGAGGGCCGCGTCGTGCCCTTGCCGCTGACGTAGTTGACCGTCGCGTCCGACTGGAGCGGGATGCCGGCGGCGATGCGTTTGTAAAAAATATCAGCGGCCAGCTTGCGATCGGCGTCAGTGGAAACCTCCCGCTCGACGATCGACGCCAGGGTCAGCACCTCGTGGATGGTTTTGCCCTGGCGTTCAATTTCGGTCAGCAGCTCCGGCGTGAGTTTCTGTTCGAGGTTATGCAGCATCCGACGGATGATGTCTTCGGCCGTGGCGTCGCGGTAGACGCGGTAGGTGTCCGGAAAGAGGTAGCCTTCGAGGTCAACGGTTTTCGGCCGGCCGGCTACCACCTTGTAGTCATCCCACCAGTCCGCTTTCTTTTGGGCCGCGACCAAAAAATCGTCAGCCCGCACGACCCGTTGCGTTTCAAGGTAGGCGGCGTACTGCTTGAGGTTCCAGCCTTCGATGAAGGTCAGCGTGATTTCGCGTTCCTTTCCCGGGCCGCGCCACAGCCGGTCGGCGATTTCTCTGATACTCAAGTTTTGGGCAAACGAGTACTGCCCCGGCTTGAGCTGGCTGCTGATGCCCGCTCGCCAGACGTAGAGCTGAAACGCGACCACGCTCTTGATGAGTTTCTCCCGCTCGAGGTTTTGGCTGATGATCGCGCCGCCCTCGCCGGCTTGGACGGTAAACGTTTTTAGTTCAGCGCTACTTGAGTTTTTACTCGCGGTGAGGTACTGGTAGTAGCCGAGTCCGCTGATGAGGATGACGGCGAAGAGCAGAAGGCTCAAGCGTAACCAGCGTCCCCTCTTGGGGTGGGGAAGAGACATACCTAGAGACCCCTCCACGTTCGGCGGGCGTGCTCGAGCCGCTCGAAGTTGCCGGTGTCGAACCACTGGCCGATGAAGACGAAGCCGTGGAGCGTGCCGGCCGCCGCGAGCTTGGGAAAGACGTCGTACTCAAACATCGCTCGGCCGGCGGGAATGAGGTCGAGTACCGACGGTTCCAAAAGGTAGAAACCGGCGTTGATGTAGTTACTGGGCGCTTCTTCGCGTTTCGGCTTCTCCACAAACTCAAGAATCTTAGTGCCTTCCAGCCGCGCCACACCGTACATGCTTGGATCGAGAACGGTCGTCAGCGCCAGGGTTGCCGTCGCGCTGGTTGCGCGGTGCTGGGCGAGCATTGCATCAAAGTCAATCTGTTTGAGCTCGTCGCCGTTGCAGACCACAAACGTTTCGGTCATTTTCTGGGGCAAGAGCCGGAGCGGGCCGGCGGTACCGAGCGGCTCGGTCTCCTCGAGGTACGAAATCTGCAGCCCGAATTTCTGGCCGTCCCCGAAGTGGCTGATAATCTGCTCCTTAAGGTAACCGACCGACAGCGTGATATCGGTAATGGCGTACTTTTTAAATAAGTCCAAAACGTGCTCCAGGATCGTTTTTCCCTGGAGCTCGATTAAGGCTTTCGGTATGGTATCGGTCAGCGGGCGCAGGCGTGTGGCCTGGCCGCCGACGAGCACGATAGCTCTCATGAGTCAACTCCTAAAATTACCAATAACCAAATTCCAATGACCAGACAATCACCAATGTTCAATGTTCAAGAACCAAATGCACAGCAGGTATGGGTGATTGAGATTTGGTAATTGGTTCTTGCTTGATCATGGGTGCTTGGTAATTGGTTATTTTTCATTCTTTATTCTTCTACCAGCGGTACAAAAATAAAACCCGGGTACCGCGTTTCCTTAAACGTCCCGGACGCGCTTTTTTCAATCAGCCGGATGTCCTCGTCAATCGTGGGAATGACCATCCGGCCGCCGTTTTTGAGCTGCACTCGCAGGGCGGGCGGCACGCGTCGGGCCGCCGCGGACACCAGTATCCTATCAAAGGGAGCGTGATCTGGCAACCCGCGGTGTCCATCGCGGCAGAAAAAGGTAACGTTAGAAAAATTATACTTGCCGACGTTTTGCTGGCCAAAGTTTTTGAGCTCGGCAATCCGTTCAACGGCGTAGACGCCGCCACTCGGCCCGACGATTTCCGCCAGCAGCGCGGTCGTCCAGCCCGAGCCCGCGCCGACGTCGAGCACCCGGTCGCCCGACTGCGGGGCGAGCAGCTCGAGCATGAACGCGACGGTCAGCGGCTGGGAAATGGTTTGGCGGTGGCCGATCGGCAACGGGCTGTTCCAGGCCGCGTCCGCCTGGAGCGCAGGCGGCAAGAAATCCCGCCGGTTGACGCGGCGGAACGCCTCAATGATCCCCGGGGTCTTGAGGTAGCCGGCTTCGATCAGTTCATCAATGAGTTCGCGAAATGACATTACGGTGCGATGAGGAGTAAAAGAATACCCAGCAAGATTCGATAGTAAGCGAACACCGCCAACGAATGGCGCTCAACAAAGCGCAGAAAGTACCGGATAACCAGGTAGCCGATGATCGCCGAAGAAAGAAAGCCAACACCGAGGGCCTGGAGCTGGGCCAGCTCGAGCGTCTGGCTGCTGAAGAGTTCGATGGTTTTTTTCAAGCCGGCGCCAAGAACGATCGGCATTGAGAGCAGAAAAGAAAATCGGGCCGCGGCCGCGCGGTTCAGCTTCTGGCTCAAACCTGCTATAATGGTGATACCGGACCGTGAAACGCCGGGAATCAGCGCCAGCGCCTGAGCGCAGCCGATGAAGAGCGCGCCGCCCAGGGTGAGGTGGTTCATCGCCTTAATTTTTGGCGCGTACCGGTCAACCGCGTACAGCAGCGCGCCGACCCCAATCAGCATCAGCGCGACGATCGTGGTCGACCGCAACGCCGTTTCGATGATTGATTCGAAAAAGTACCCGACGGCCACCGCCGGCAGCGTCGCGAGCACCAGGTACCAGGCCAGCCGTTGGTTTTCGTCCTGGTGGGACGGCGGTTGCAGCAGGGCGGCGGCGTACGTGGCGACGTCGCGCCAAAAAAACAGCGCCAGCGCCAGCAGCGTGCCGAGGTGCAGTACCACGTCAAACGCCAGGTCGTCAACAAAGTTGAAGTTGAGCAGTTCGTGGAGGATGAGCAAGTGGCCGGAGCTCGAGATCGGCAAGAATTCAGTCAGTCCTTGAAGTGCACCGGCTACGAGTGATTGTAGGATTTGCTGAAGCATAGGTAGTAGTTGACAAGCTAATAAGTTAGCAAGTTAACAAGTTGGTTTCCCTCGTTTGCTTGTAAGCTTGTTCACTTGCCAACTTGCTCACTTATCTCGACTTACTTCTTATTTCTCTCTATGGATTACCTCTACCTCATTATACCACTGATCGTGGTTATCGGCAGCCAGGCAATTAAGCTGGCGACCGACGGCATTCGGGGAAACTTTGATCTCCGGAACTTTTTTATCACCTACGGCGGAATGCCGTCGTCGCACACGGCGCTGGCGGTTTCGGTCACGACGATCGTCGGGTTGCGGCAGGGTTTCCAGTCAGCCCTGTTCGCAGTGGCGCTCGTCTTTGCCCTGCTGGTGATGCGCGACGCGATGACGATTCGCCGGATGCTCGGTAAGCACGGTCAAGCGCTCAACCAGCTCTTGGCGGGGTCGCCAGACGCCCCGCACTTTCCCGAGCGGCTCGGCCACTCGGCGTTGGAAGTCTTTGCCGGCGCGGTCTGGGGTGTCGCGGTTACCTACTTTTTGAACCTGCTCTAGTTTTTTGGTTCAGCGCTGGCAGTTCGGGCAGAAGTGCGTACCGCGGCCGTTGAGCTTAATTTTGGCAATCGGTGTCTTGCAGCGTTTGCAGGGCAGCCGGCCACGACCGTACACGTTAAGGAACGGCAGCATGCCGCCGGGCTTGCCGTCGAGCTGGACGTAGCTGTCCGCCGAGGTCCCCTTTTTATCAATCGCCTTTTTTAAAATCTTTGGAATGGAGCGGAAGAGGTCGTTAACCTCTTTTTTTGTTACATCCCGAACATTTCGGGTCGGCCGAATCCTGGCGGCAAAGCAGCTTTCGTCAACGTAGATATTGCCCAGGCCCGAAATGAGCGCCTGGTTGAGCAGCAGCTGCTTGATTTTTTGGTTCGGGTAGCGCTCCAAGATTTTGCGAAATGCTGCCAGGGTAAAAGCCTTGTCAAACGGCTCGACGCCCGAATCTTCAATGAGCTTGCCGAGCGCCTTTTGATCGGCCAGCTTGATCCAGCCGAACTTGCGCAGGTCATTAAAGAACAGTTTTGATCCGTCGGTAAAAGTTAGGATATGGTGGGTGAATTTATTGGGCAGGTTGTCCAGCCCGCCTTTTTGCGGGTGGCCGCCGTGGATCAGTTGTGAGTTCTTAGTTTTTAGTTTATAGATGAGCTGGCCGGTCAGCTTGAGGTGGATTGTGAGATATAAACCGTTTGATAGTTCGATGAGCAGGATTTTAGCCCGGCGTTTAACCGCTTTCACCCGGCAGCCAACGATTTTCTTTTTTAATGCCGGCGGCTTGGGCGAAACGTTCTTGGGCCAGTTGCTCCAAAAGTCTTTCAGGGTTTTGCCTGAAACGGCGCTGACCAGCTCGCGGCGGATTGTTTCGACTTCGGGCAGTTCAGGCATACGAGGCTTAGTAGAACTAAGACAATTTTCAGTTTTCAGTTATCAATTTTCAATTAATGATGTCTCGATTAACTCGTCATCGCTACTAAAGCGGAACGAACCTCGAAATTTTTTGCCGGCCAGGAGCAGCGGCAGCCCGTACCAGTCGTCAGCCCACATCTTGTCGAACGGTATCTCATTAAGCGCAAACCAGCGCGGCGCCATCTCGTCGCTCTCCTGCGGTTGCCCGCGGTACGCCAGTACCCGAAAGACGTGGACTTCGAGAGTTTCATTATTTTGTTGAAAGGAAAATTCCAAGACGCCAAACGGATCAAGCTGTTCGGCAACCAGCCCGACCTCTTCAAACGTTTCTCGTTTGGCAGCCGCCTCAATGGTTTCTCCGGCCTCCACCTTGCCGCCGAAGCCGTTCCATCGTCCCGCGCCAAACCCCTTCTTTTTCATTCCGAGCAGAATCTGGCCGGCCGTGTGAACAACGCAGAGGGTGAGTACCTTTTTCATCAACTAGCTTACTAACTTAATTCACTTACTTTACTTACTCACTCATCGTATCAAAGTAGCTCCTGCCGGTTTGGCAGCTCTCGAGCGCCAGCGTGCAGGCGTAGAAGAGCGGCTCGGGCAGCGCGTCGAAGTCATACCAGCCCCACGGGCCGCTCTTGTTCGCTTCGAGCGCTTGCGGCTCCCCGGCTTTCCAGTCGGCAACCAGTCCGATGTGGACGTAGTGCTTGGGAGCATAGGCTGTCATATTGGCCAGAAACTGAAAACGGATATTTTGTATCTCAATGCCGCACTCTTCCGCGGTCTCACGGATCGCGCAAGTCTCGAACGACTCGAGGTGCTCGAGGTGGCCGCCGGGAAACGAGTACTCCCCGGCCCCGTGCGAGTCAAGCCGCTTGCTCAAGAGCACTTTGCCGTCTTTGATAATCATCACGCCGACGCCGGCTTTTGGTCGCAGTACATCCGTAGGATTCTGGGACATTTTTGTTAAGACCCCCCCGAATATTGAGGCTTTGAAAGCTGCAGTCCACTTATCTGGACTTATCTTGACTTACTCATTTATCTCGACTGATTTTGACTTACTTTTTACTATACCGCAGCTCAATCCGCTGGTCGTCGCGCAAAACGAAGTCGCTGCCGTTGGTGTGCGGAGCGCCGTTAACCAGCATCTCCAGCGCGTAGCCGGGCCGATCGATTGATGTACCCCAGACCGCGAAGAAATCACCGAGCCGAAACGTCTTACCCGGCTGGCTGCTCTCGATGTGGAGTTCGCCAGTCGTGTCGTGGGTGTGAACTTCGGCCATGCAGCCCGGGATGATGCCGACGTTCGCCGGAATGATCTCGGCAACGCCGTCAATGGTAATCATCACGGTTGCGTGGAAGTGCTGGCTCAAGTTCTCATGGCCATCGATGCAAGCTACCGGCGTGTTGCGAAAGTGAACGGGAGGCGCTTTGAACTGCTGCCAGATAATGAGGGCAATCACCACGACAATCAAGCCAAGCCCGGGCAGGTAGCGCAGGATTTTTTTTATTCCCGTGGTCATACTACTGCTTCGAAGTATTGCGGCCAGATTTTCTTTTTAATGGTTGCCATAAGGTTACGGTCCAATGGTAGTACATGTTAATGCCTTCTAAGATGCCGGAAGTAAAATAGTCAGACAGCTTGATCTTGTTCAGGTCGAGCCATTGATAGCCGGTGTGCTCCTCGCTCGTTTTTACTTCCCCGCCTAAAAGCTCGGCCTCGAAAAAGAGGTACAAGACATGGGTATCTTTCGCGCTGCCCGCTGCTGAAGCGGCAATCAGATGCCGACCAAGGGCAACCGGCTTTTGCCACAACTGAAACTTGACGTCTCCAATTTCTTCGGCCGCTTCCCGCTTGATAATTTCGGCTAAACTAAGCTTACATTCGTCCGTATCAATCCGGCCGCCGGGCAAATCGTAGTATCCGGCAAAGCTGCCCTGGTCCACGGCTTTGAGCGCCAGTATTTCGCCCTTGCTATTTTTTAGCAGCAGCTTGAGGGAAACTTGGTAAAGATCCTTTTCTTTGCCGGTAGATTTTGTAGAATTCTTCGGACTTATTTTGGAGTCCATAGCGCTACTACCTCCTTAGCCACCGTAGAAATTTCTGGCGGAAGTTGGTTTTTATTGAACCATGAAGCTTCTTGAATCTCGTTGGGATCAATTTTTATCGTTCTATTATTTGCCATACCAACGTAACAATGGATCGTGTCTCTTTTGTGTTCCCACGTGCTCAAAAGTTCGCCAATCTTTCGCAGTTCTTTGATTCGCAAGCCCACCTCCTCCAAGACCTCTCGCTCAGCCGCAGTCTTTGGTGCTTCATTTGTTCTGACGGCGCCTCCGGGAAACGTCCAGATACTTTTTCCGTAGGTATTTTTTATCATCAAGACATCACGCTCGGATTCCACTACTACCTTAACCCCCGTTGTCTTTGGTCTGAAGAGAAACCAATACCAATTCCTTATCGGCCTGACCAGCTTGTAAAATACTTTTTTCATCTTGCATCCCAAGCATGGAAATCTTATGATTCTTCCAAAATGATTTTTTGCTTGAACGCCCCGCGTTCGTCGCGTTTCTTTTTTTGGACCTCGACAATCTGCTCAATGGTCCAGCCCTGCTGCTCCAAAATGGCGGTGATCACTTCAAACACGTCGGCCATCTCTTCGATGGATTCAGCGCTAAGGTATTCCTCGGCCTCTTCGCGTAACTTTTCTTTGAGCTTCTGCCGGTACTCCGCTTTGTCGGCAACGTGGGTGATGGGGTTGCCGCCTTTACCCTTAATGTAGTCGGGGATTTTATCTCTGACCAGCTTATGGTACTTCATACTTTTCCGCCATTAAGGTACTCGCCGCAGCCTATTTTTTCCGCTTCTTTATTGTAATTGCCCGCCATCGGGATGATGTTTCGGATTCCGCCAGCCGGATCGGCTACATCGCCGGCGTACCGGGGAATGAGGTGGACATGCACATGGGCGATGGTCTGACCGGCGGCCGTTCCCTCGTTCAAACCGACATTGTAGCCGTCGGGACGGTGCTCGCGGTCAATGAGTAACTTTGTTTGTCTGAGCAAATCGTACAGTTCTTTGAGCTCTGGTTTTGTCAGCTGAAAAAACGACCCGACGTGTTTTTTTGGCACGATTGCCGCGTGCCCCGGAGAAACGGGAAAATCATCGAATCGGGAGAAAAAAGAATCGGTTTCCGTAATTCGCTTATCGTCGGTACTGCTCTGAATGTCGCAGAAAAAGCATTTCATACTCTGCCGGTGTACCTCTGTGTCTCAGGATGTTTTAAAAATTTTTCGATGAGTGCTATGTCTTCCAAGTCTTTTTTCCTCTCGAGTAACTTCTTCCATCTAAGTACTTGCTCAAGCTTCACAAACGGCAGGCCCAGAATCATCTCCGCTTCTTGGATTAACGCTTCGATGTCCCACGGGCCGGGTTTCCAGTCTTTCCAAAGCTCAATTTCATCATAGCAGAGGCATGGGCTTTTGTCCGGCGAAGTCTTAAGCTGCCAGCCGTTACTTTGACATTTGTCCCAAAGATCTTCGGTCGCGATAATATCAATGTCACTGCACTGCCGTAGCCCCCTGATACCCAGGGGTGCGCTGCCGAATAGCGCGTATGCACCGAACGCGAAGTTCAGCTTTCTAACTTTTCGAAAGAGTTTTTGGTTACTCGTAGGATATTTATTCTTTTCTAAAGCAAGTTTTCGTCTTACTATGCTCTCGTGTGCCTATTTATTGCACCGAGCCGCCAGCGCAAAATCAAAAAAGTATTGGGAAAAATCAGCCAAGCGGCTGCCGTAGGTTTCCCCGCCCAAGAACGCGTCAATGAGCAGCTCTCGCAGCCTGGTCAGCTCTTTGAGCCGGCCCCGCCACCGATCATCCCCAATGGTCATATCCAGCAGCTCGAGCGCCCGGTCAAACGCTTGCCGGCAGTGATCCTGATCCTTGGTTTCCCAGTGAGCCGACCGGCTGATCTCACTGCCGACATTGGCCAGCTGTTCGACCAGGGAAAGCTTCTGCCAGCCGCCGCTGGCTAACGTTTGGTGGAAACGAGTCATACGCTACCGCTGAACTATGTTACCTACTACTTCCATAATCCGTGCGCGAACAGCCGTATCTTCGATTCCCCGCGAACGGTTGCCCTGGGACGGCCTCACGTTGATCACCGAATCAAAGACGATCCAATCATCGCTTGGCTTGGCTGGGTATACGTTGATCCCCCAGAGGTCGGCCTGGCGCGACCCGTCTTCGAGCAGCAGCGCCTCTTCGTCGGCGTGCAGCTCACCGCCGATTGCCATCAGCGTTCGGCCAACGTCAACCACCGCCTTGACCATATCGCCAAACTGGTTTTTGGCAATCTCGCGTAACGTTTCGCGGGTGATTGATTTAACGATTTCGATTTTATTTTCCATGATACTGCTTGATTTTTTTGATCTTATTCCCAAGTCCGCAGGAACTTAACATCATCTGGCAGATAATCTATTCCTTGAAATTCCTTTACAACGATAGACTTTATTCTTTGCCTGATTTCAGGTATGACGAAAGTAATCGTCATTTCTTTTTCTCCACCTATGCTTTCGCAGTCATCTTCAATAAGAATATCTGGAATAATCCTTTCAGCAATATCTTTATACGATTCTCCGTCCCTTCTGAACAATACTTCTCCCTCTGGAAAATTATACTTCCTTAAAACCAATTTATCCCTTTCTACATCAATTTCTGATTCATGAGAACCCAAGTAGATTATTTCTGCACCCTGTCGTTTCCAGTTACTCAACTTTTCTACGGCACTTCCTATAGGGATATAAGATTCATAATCAAGGACTGATTCCTCTCGATCCAAACTTTGTTGAACTCGTTCCCCTTGAGTCTTGCCAGCCGCATTTCTGTGCATGATCGTTGTTCCGTGAAGGAAAATCAATATTTTCATATATATTTATTTTCCATGGCACTTCTACGCTTTTAATACTGCCCCGCAGGGATTTTCTTTATTTTAAGCCGTTTTCTGACTTGTGAACCTGCCGAATTGCTCAAAATATAGAAAATGTCATGCGGGTAAAAATTTGACAAGCATACTCAGCTATGCTAATATGTTCTCAGAACCAATCCTAAACTAAGGAGGACACAATGACTGCATTTCAAGAAATCTGGAATGTCTTTTCTACTGGTAAGGGCGCTGTGCAGGGACTCGATGCCATCTCTCTTTCGGCAGTATTCCGAATCGCTGAGATGGAGCTTCGAAACGACTTCCGGGCTAAATCAATGCGCGAAGGATTCCTCGAACATGAACCTCGTACCATCGGCCAGCTTATCAGTTCAGATCTACTCGACGAGCTCGTTCAGGAAATCAAGAACCATACGCGATTCAATGGCACTGTTGTTCTCAACACAGATGGTCGGCGTCGCTACGAGAATCTGGCTGATGTCGGATTCATGATCACTGACCGTGGGTTCAAAACGGTGATTCTTTCTCGCGACGGCATTCAGTCGACATAACGCTTCGTGCTCGGGCCCAACTCTTCGGAGAAGGGCCTTTTCTTTTCCTACGCCCCATGACATCTTTTAAATTTTTTGCCGCTCCCGCAGGGGCAGGGATCGTTGCGGCCGACACGGGCGCCCTGGTAGTGGGTCTGGTCGTCGCTCGGTAAACTCTGGCGGTGGGCTTCGACTTCCCGTTGCTGCGGCGTAGGCCCTGAAGCAGCCGCGGCAATGGCTGACTGGCCGTCGGACATGGTTTTAGCCGGCGCGCTTAAAGTAATCGACCCGGCCGCCTGCTCCATCACCGAAGGCGCGAGCTGCCGCGCTACGCCGACCTTGTAGATGCTGTAGACGATCTGCTTTTGGATCAGCTTGAGCAGGTCCTGAAAGAGCCGGTACGATTCGTTTTTGTACTCGATCAGCGGGTCGCGCTGGCCGTAAGCGCGCAGCCCTATGCCGGCGCGCAGATGGTCAATGGCTTCGAGGTGCTCGATCCACAGCATGTCGATGCTGCGCAGCATGATGCCCCGCTCGATCTTGCGCATCGAGGTTTCGTCGCTGGTGGCGGCAATGATGTGCTCCTCGAGCTGGTTGTAGGCTTCGACCGCCTGCTTGAAGAGGCAGCCGATCAGCTTGCCGCGGCTGTCGCGGTCGGCGAAGTCGTCGTCGGCTTCGTCTTGAATGTCGGTGAGCTTGAGCCGGGCTTCGGGCGGCATGGGAAAGATGGTGTGGGCTACCTCGTAAATTTCTTCGATGTTCCAGCCGCTCTCGTCGTCGCCGGCGGTGTGAAACGTTACGACGTCAACGATCTCCTGCTTGACGTAGTCGAGGAGCTGGGTTTTGAGGTCTTCACCCCCGACGATTCGGTGGCGCTTCTGGTAGATCGCCGTGCGGTGCTTGTTGATGATGTCGTCGTACTCAACCAGGTGCTTGCGGATGTCGAAGTGGTGGCCCTCAACCTTCTCCTGGGCGCGCGAGAGCGCCTTGGACACCATCCGGTTTTCCAGCGGCATATCGTCGGGAACCTTGAGCGCCTCCATCATCCCTTTGATTCGGTCTGAACCGAAAATCCGCATCAGGTCGTCGTCCATCGAAACGTAGAACTGGCTCGCGCCCGGGTCGCCCTGTCGGCCGCTGCGGCCGCGCAGTTGGTTATCAATTCGCCGCGACTCGTGGCGCTCGGTGCCGAGCACCAGCAGCCCGCCGGCCGCTTTGACCTTTTGTTCTTCGTCGGGGTCAACCGGGTCGCCGCCGAGCTTGATGTCCACGCCGCGGCCGGCCATGTTGGTCGCTACCGTGACCGCGCCGAGGCGTCCGGCCTGGGACAGGATCTCGGCTTCGCGCTCGTGCTGCTTGGCGTTCAGGACGTTCACCCTGATGCCCGCTTGCTCCAGCCGCTCGGCCAAAATTTCGTTTTTCTCAATCGAGATCGTGCCGATCAGCACCGGAGTGCCCTGCTCGTGGCGGGCCTTTACCTCGGCGACAATCGCCTTAAACTTGCCAGTTTCGTTTTTGTAAATCCGGTCCGGCAGGTCTTGCCTGACCATCGGCTGGTTGGTGGGCACGACCGCCACTTCCAGGCCGTAAATTTTGAAAAATTCTTCAACCTCGGTCGCCGCCGTGCCGGTCATGCCGGCGAGCTTGGCGTAGAGGCGAAAGTAGTTTTGAAAGGTGATGGTCGCCAGCGTCCGGCTCTCGCGCTTGACCTCGACGCCCTCCTTGGCTTCGATCGCCTGGTGGAGGCCCTCGCTGTAGCGCCGGCCCAGCATCAGCCGGCCGGTGAACTCGTCAACGATGATGACCTCGCCGTCCTTGACCACGTAGTCGCGGTCGCGCTTGTAGAGGGCGTGGGCCCGCAAGGCCTGCTCGATGTGGTGAACCTCGGAGATGCCGCGGTCGGTGTAGATGTTTTCCACCCCGAGCAGCTGTTCCATCTTGGCGATGCCCGCTTCGGTCAGGGTGGACGCGCGCATCTTTTCGTCAACGTTGTAGTCTTCGTTTTCCTGCAGCCGGGTTACGAGTTTGGCGAACTGGCGGTACTGGTCGGTTGACTCCATGTCCGGCGCCGAAATGATCAGCGGCGTCCGGGCCTCGTCAATCAGAATCGAGTCAACTTCGTCAACGATGGCGTAGCGCAGGTCTCGCTGAACCATCTGGCTGCGCTCCTGCACCATGTTGTCGCGCAGGTAGTCGAAGCCAAATTCGTTGTTGGTGCCGTAGGTGATGTCCGCGGCGTAGGCTTCCTTGCGGCTGACCGGTCGCAGATGCCGCAGCCGGCTGTCGGTGTGGTTTTCATCAATAAACTCGGGGTCAAAGACGAACGCCGCGTCGTGGACGATGACGCCGGTCCGCAGCCCCAGCTGGTGGTAGATCGGCCCCATCCAGCCGCAGTCCCGCCTCGACAGGTAGTCGTTGACGGTTACCAATTGGGCGCCTTTACCCTCGAGCGCGTTGAGGTAGAGCGGCAGGGTGGCGACCAGCGTTTTGCCTTCGCCGGTTTTCATTTCGGCGATTTTTCCCTGGTGCAAAATCATGCCGCCGAGCAGCTGGACGTCGAAGTGGCGCAGCCCCAGCGTCCGCTTCGAGGCTTCGCGCACGCAGGCGAACGCCTCGGGCAGCAGATCGTCGATGGTTTTGCCGTTGGCAAGTTCAGCCCGGAACCGTTGCGTCTGTTCCTTAAGCTGGTCGTCCGAAAACGCCTCGAACCGCGGCTCGAGCTGGTTAATTTTTTCGGCCAGTGGTTTGAGCCGGAGGACAATCCGATCGTCGGGCTTGTTTGGATTGGCGAATAGACTGGATAAGATGCTCATACTAGCTTCATTAGCGTACCAGAAAAGTGCTTTGTAATCAAGCTTAGTTTATAGCTAATCGCATATCGCAAATCGCTTATAACGTATTACCAGAGCCGATAAGCGATTCGCAATTTGCGATTTACCCGATGGTTGACAAAATTATAGAATTATGATATTATGCTTTGAAACCTAAAAATGGTTTTTTGTACCCTAAAACAAGAGAAAGAGAGGAATAAGTCCATGAGAATACTCGTGGTTGATGACGAGCCGGCAGTCCGAGAAGTGACACGTGGTTCTTTAGAGGGCCTTGGCCACGAGGTGGTAACTGCTGCGGACGGCAAGATCGCAATTGAGCTACTCCAAGCCGAGTCGTTCAATTTCGACGGGATCTTCACGGATCTTGAAATGCCGAACATGTCAGGTATCGAGCTGCTCAACGAGGTCAGGCACCGCGTCAAGTTTAATCTGCCGGTGTTCTGTATTACCGGCCAGAGTGCGCCCGCTGATCTCGAACACCTGCGAACATTGGGTTTTGCTGCAGTGCTACCCAAGCCATATCGCCGTGATGATCTCAAGGCCATGCTTAACAGCATTCCGGCCGCTTAGCAATAGTCGCCGGTTGATTTCTCTCTGCGTACTCGAAAGGGGCACCCATGTAATGGAGCCCCTTCTTTATTTAGCTTGTAGCTTCTTAGCTTTTTATAAAGGCGAAGCGAGCACCTACTCGCCTAAAAAGCTACAAGCTCCCTAAAACCCGACCAGCTGTATCTCTTCCTGGAGCTGAATGCCCAGCTGGTTACGCGCCCGCATCTTAATGTCGGACATCAGCGTAATGACGTCTTCGGCCGTCGCGTCACCGGCGTTGACGATGAACGCGCCGTGCTTTTCCGACACCTGCGCCCCGCCGATCTGCTTGCCCTTTAAGCCCAGCTTATCAACGATAAAGCTTACCGG
>Ga0155437_131_pt1 | contig 17045 bp, 17 predicted proteins | sample RifCSPhighO2_02_FD_111885 | JGI IMG/M metagenome (GOLD analysis project Ga0155437, IMG submission 111885) | Candidatus Buchananbacteria bacterium RIFCSPHIGHO2_02_FULL_56_16 | reverse complement strand
CGCAACCTGGGCGAGATGAAAACCAAGCCGACCCAGTACGCGGTCCAGCAGGTCAACGCCGCCGGGATTCAGCCCGACTTCATCATCTGCCGGGCCGAGCGGCCGATCGACGGACCGCGGCGCGAGAAAATTTCAACCTTTTGCAACGTCAGTAAAGAAGACGTCATCTCAAACCCCGACGTCGAATCAATTTATGAAATTCCCCTCATTTTAGAAAGCGAGCACCTGAGCGATAAGCTGATCGCTAAGCTCAACCTTCGGCCGCGGAAGAAGAACCTCGACGACTGGCGGCGAATGATTCGCAAGCTCAAGGTCGTTAAAAAGACGGTAAAAATCGGTATGGTCGGCAAGTACTTCGCGACCGGCGACTTTATTCTGCCCGACGCCTACATCTCGGTGATCGAATCAATCAAGCATGCCGCCACCAAAAACGGCGTCCGGGCCGAGATTCACTGGATTAACTCCGATGCCTACGAGAAAAATCCGGCGCTGGTTAAAGAGCTGAATCAGTACGGCGGCATCATTGTCCCAGGCGGATTTGGCAAGCGCGGCGTCGAGGGAAAAATCCTGGCGATCCGCCACGCCCGCGAGCACGGCATCCCGTACCTCGGACTGTGCTACGGCATGCAATTGGCCACCGTTGAATTCGCCCGCAACGTCGCCAAGCTCCAGCGGGCCAACACCACCGAGATTGATCCGGCCACGCCGCACTCCGTCATCCACATTATGCCCGACCAGGCGGATAAGCTCGCCAAGAGGCAGTACGGCAACACGATGCGGCTCGGCGCCTACCCCTGCCTGCTCGATAAGTCGTCAAAATCGTTGGCCGCCTACGGGACGCGGCGGATTTCCGAGCGTCACCGCCACCGCTACGAATTCAACAACGACTACCGGGCCCGGCTGACCAAGCACGGCTTGCTGCTCGCCGGCCTCTCGCCGGACAAGAAGCTCGTCGAAATTATCGAACTGCCCAAGCACCCGTTCTTCGTCGGTACCCAGTTCCACCCCGAGTTCAAATCACGGCCGCTGCGGCCCCACCCGCTGTTCAATGCGTTCGTGGCGGCGGCGAAGAAGGCAACCAGGTAGCTTATAGCGAATGGCATATAGCGTATCGCAACTACTTCGTGCCATTTGCCATACGCTATTTGCCATTTGCTAAATAAAAAACTGCGGCCGGTACAGAGCGTCGTGTCGCAGTTTTTTATTTCTTCGGGATGACGCTGACGAACCGGGCCCAGGCGAGCGCGCCGTCAAACTTCTTGATTTTTTTTCGGCTGAACGTTACCAATCCCGAAACCCGGGCGTAGAGGGTATCATCAGCGCCCTTTTTGACGTTCTGGCCCGGCCGGAACTTGGTGCCCCGCTGCCTAATCAGAATGTTGCCGGCGCGGGCAAGCTGTCCGCCGTAGAGTTTAACGCCCAAACGTTTACTGGCGGATTCTCGGCCAAGGCCGGTTGAGCCGCCGGCTTTTTTGTGAGCCATGGAGGAATTAGTTAGTAGTCAGTCCCAAAGGGATGGCTTCGCCATAGTCTGTAGTAAGTAGTATAAACTAGGTGAGGCAGATTGTCAAGAATATGCTTTTGCGTTATACTGGCAACTACAACTATGAGACAGCGTATTTTTCTACTATTGACTGCCTTATTACTGTTGAGTGCCTGCCAGCTTCAACCATCGGAGCCGGCGGTTACTTCTAATCCAACGCACAACGAACCTGTTCCAAACGTTACTGACGCTTCCACGACGTCGCCAGCCCAAGCTCCGACAGACGCAACTGCCACGACCCCGGCCGAGGGTATCGGGCAAGACACGCCCAAACCGCCGGCCATTGTTGCGCCAACCTGGACTCCCAGTGCTGAACCAACTTCAACCGATCAGGTTCCGGCGGCTTTACCCTCGACGCTCGACTACCCGGTCCCGTTTACCTCGCAAGCCCCCTACACCGTCTGGGACGACCTTCACCAGGAGGCCTGCGAGGAAGCGTCAATGATTATGGCTGACGCCTTTTTCAACGACCGGGCGCTCACCGCCCACAGCGCCGAGCAAGCGCTTCTGAACCTGGTCAAGTGGGAGACCGACCAGGGCTACCTGGTTGACGTAACCGCGGCCGAGGCAGCGCAGATCATGGTTGACTACTTTGGACTCTCGGCGGAAGTGGTAACCGAGGTTACGGTGGACCGGATCAAGACGGAACTAAACAAGGGCAAGCTCGTGATCGTGCCGGCTGCCGGCCGCGAGCTCGGTAACCCCAACTTCCGGCGCCCGGGCCCGATCTACCACATGCTGGTGATTCGCGGCTACGACGGTACGCGGTTCATCACCAACGACCCCGGTACCCGGAAGGGGGAAAAGTACACGTACGCCTACGACACGCTCCTTTCGGCAATCCACGACTGGGACCACGATCGGGCACGGGGGGGCATGACCAATGAAGAGATTGCCCAGGGGAGGAAAGTAATGATTGTCGTTGGTCAATAATGAAAAGCTTATAGCTTTTAGCTGATAGCGATAGTTGTTAGAAGTCGCTGACAAGGTAGCCTCTATACCCCAAAAGCGGTCTTAATCTCCGTTTACCTACATTTAGCAATATGGAGAAAGAAGCTGTCCAACAAGTGCTCGAAACACTCCGCCCGCAAATTCAGCTCGACGGCGGCGACCTCGAGCTCATCAACGTTGACGAGCGTTCGGGTATCGTGCGCGTCCGGCTGCGCGGCGCCTGCGTCGGCTGCCCCCTCTCGAGCGTTACCCTGGAAGCGGGTATCAGCGCAGCGCTGCGTAAAAAGGTTAAGGGGTTTACGGCAGTTGAGCTGGCGGAAGATTATGGTTAACGCGAAGGCCTACTTTGATTACGCCGCCAGTACGCCGCTTGATCCGGCGGTGCGGGAAGCGATGGAGCCGTACCTGACGCAGCGCTTTGGTAACCCAGGCTCGGTTCATTCATTCGGCCGCGAAGCGCTCACGGGCCTTGACCGGGCGCGGGCGCAGGCGGCTGATTTTTTAAGCTGCCAGCCGGCGGAGATCATCTTTACGTCGGGCGGTACCGAGGCCAACAACCTGGCGATTTGGGGAACGGTGAAGTCCGGCGACCACATCGTCACCTCGGCGATTGAGCACCCGTCCGTGCTTGAACCTTGCCGCCAGCTCGAGCGCAGCGGCGTCGAGGTAACCTACCTGCCGGTGGGGCCCGCAGGCATGGTCAGCGTGGCCGACGTGGGAGACGCAATCCAGCCGCAGACGCGGCTGATTTCCCTGATGTACGTTAACCATGAGCTTGGTACCATCCAGCCGGTCGCCGAGGTCGGCAAGCTGGTTTCGGCCCAGAACCAGCAACGAAAAAAGAGCCGCCAAGGGGCAATAAGGGTTCACACCGACGCGGTGCAAGCGGCGGCCTACTGCCCGATGAACGTTGCCGCGCTCGGCGTTGACCTGCTCTCGCTATCAGCTCACAAGGTTTACGGACCGAAGGGCGTTGGCCTGCTGTACCGGCGTAGCGCGGTAGCGCTCGAGCCGCGGCAGTTCGGCGGCGGCCAGGAGCTTGGGTTGCGATCAGGCACGCCTGACGTGGCGGCGATCGTCGGCTTCGGCCGGGCGCTCGAACTGCTCGGCTCACCAGCGCACGCCGCGGCGATGCGCCGCGTTGCCGAGCTACAGCGCCAGCTGATGGTGCTGCTTACAAAGAACTTTAAGGGGTGTCGTATCAACGGAGATCTAAAGGAGCGGATTCCTGGTAATCTGAACGTCAGCTTCAAGGGCACTGACGGTCCGGCGCTGCTCATGCTGCTCGACGAGCGGGGAGTTGCGGTCAGCGTTGGCTCGGCCTGCTCCGCCGGCTCGCTCGATCCCTCACCCGTAATCATGGCGCTTGGGCTGACCAAGGAGGCTGTCCGCGGCAGCGTTCGGATCAGTTTTGGCCGCGGCACGACCACCGCGGACGTGGCGCGGCTCGTGCAAGCGTTGCGCGAGGCAGTCGGGCGCGCCGGTGATCGGGCCTAGCGTCAGCTGAAGCGGTTAAAAAAAGAGCGGGGCCGCTGGAGCTCCGCCCCATGAGTCACTAATCAATCAGCGGCGGCGGGGCCGCTGCCGGCTGGCCTGGCAGTGGGCCAAACGGGTCGTTCAAGGTTGTCCAATCAACCGCGCCTTCAGCTGCGGTTTTTTGATTAATTTTCCCGAGAACCGCCTCAATCTTGTTTAGGTTAATGGTATCCGGCGCCACCTCTTGCTTAAGGATGACGATGGTCTGGGCGCGCGTGATGGTCAGGTAAAAATTCTGGTAGATGAACATGCCGAGAAAGAAGATCACCACGATCACCATCAACAGGATGAGGATGTAGAAATATCGAATCGACCAAATGATGTGGGCGATGTTCGGGCGGGGGAATTTGAGCTTCATAGGCTAGGGCCCTCGGGCGCGGGCAGCCGGTAGACGTTGCCGACGAACGTGGCGGTAATCCGGCCCGGGCTCGCCGCCGAGCCGGTGTTGAAGTTAAAGGCGGTGAACGTCACGTAGTAGGGCAGCCGCTCAAGATCATCGAGGTACTGCATGATCCGGTTGAATCGTCCCTCAAGGGTAATGGTAATCGGGATTTCCTCATAGCCGGTTCGCGAAACAGCTTGTTCAAACTGGAGCTGAATATTTTGGGTTAACCGCCGGTCCGCCACCAGTCCCTCGAGGGTGGTGATAAACTCGAGCTCGCGGCCGGTAACGATGAACGACCTCGTGAGCGTGCTTCGCTCCGCTTTGATTTTTTCAAAGTTGCTGATGGTTTCGCGGAGACGCTGGCCACGCTCCCACTTGCGCTCGAGGTCGGCGATCTCGCGGTAGACGTCGTCGCTGATCCGCTCGATGTCGCGCATGGTTGGTACGATGATCAGAAACACGACCGCGGCAACTCCCACCAGAATCGTCAGCACCAAGATTGTCAGCCGTTGCCACAGCTTCATAAGCCTGTCCGGGGCGCCGTTAGGTTAACGGCCGCTTTAATGGTGAAGCTGATATCTTGGGGCTTGAGCAGGCTCTCGAGGGGAACCTTGACATGCTCAAGCAACCCAAACTCCTCGAGCCCCGCTTGGAGCGCGAGGAGGTCAGCGCGCGTCGCCGCCACGCCGGTGAGGGTCATCGCCTTCTGGCCACGCTCGTCAATGATCTGCAGCGTCGCGAGCGTCACCCCTTTCGGCACGACGGGGACAAGCGCGGCGAAGAAGGTAGACCAGGGGACGTACGCAGCCTGCATTGAGTCAACGGCGGAGAGCTGCTGATTAAAAATTCTGATGTCGTTGTTAAAAATTTTGCCGGACTTGAGCGTCAGGGTGCTCTCGGCAACGGTTTGGTTAAAATGGTTCTGGAGCAGCGCCTTAGTGGCGAGCAGCACGATCGTCGAGAGGATCGTCAGCAGGAGCACCGTGTACATCAGGTTCTTAATGGCAACGTAGAGCCCGCGCAGCCGCAGCTCTTGTTTCTTGAGCGGAGGCAGGAGGTTGATGGTAATCATGGGAGGTTCCTCTGGAACGGTCGCAACGCCGTTCCGATGGCGGTGGTGTAGGAGAGGAGCCGCGCCGGCGGGATCGCCACCTTGCTGGTCGCGGTCAGGTGAGCGGACGGCGCTCCTACCGTGACCGGCAGCTTGAGCTTTTCCGACAGCATGGCATCAATCGAGAGGACATTCGCGCCGCCACCGCCCAAAACGACGCCGCTGATAGCCGGCTGACCGGCAAAACTAGTCTGATAGAACGTCATCGTCCGTTTAATCTGGATGACGAGGGCGTTGATTGCGCTGTTCAGCACCTTCCGCAGCGCGCCCTCACACTTGGCGGGGTCCAACCCGCAGAGAATCTTGGCCTCTTCGGCTTTCTTCAAGTCGATTTTGAGCGTCTCGGCGATCGTCTTGGTGATGCCGTTGCCGGAGATCGGCAGGCTGGTGGTAAACGTTACCGCGCCGTTGCTGTAGATGATTAAGCCGGTTCGAATGGCGCCAAAATCAATCACCATAGTCGTCCGGTTTTCCTGCTGACGAAGCAAGCTCCTGGTGATCGCCGCGGCTTCGATCTCGAGGGCGTGGACCACGAGGCCGGCCTTGTCAAGCACCGCGAGGTACGCGTCAACGATTGACTGGGGCGCGACGCCGATCAAGACCGAGGCTGTTTTGCCGTTCTGTCGCAAAAGCTGCCAGTCGAAGTACGCTTCGTCCAGATTGAGCGGGATGTGATTACGTGCCTCGTCGCGGATACCATCCACCAGCGGGGTCGTTGCATTGGGGGTAACGGTAATGACCTTAATGAACGTCTTCTGCTCCGGCAAAACCGTAACGACGTTGCGGGTGTTCACCTTATCACCGCGGGTTGATTTCAAAAGTTTGCCGATCGCGCCGACGAGCGGATCCGCAGCCGCCACCTCGCCGTTTTGGATCGCGCCAGCGGGCACCGGCACCTCGCCGTAGGCGCCGAGCGCCAGCTTCTTACCGCGCCGTTTAACCTGAACCAGCCGGAGCACCTGCTGGCTGATATCGAGACCGAAGAGGTTTTGGGTTAGCTCCGTTTCCATATCCAGTAGTGATCCCTCACCTTACTATCTGTAAGGGTGAGGAACGATTCCCAATGAATCATTACGTTTGGTTAAGCTGCATGGTAATTATTTTTCAAATAAGGTGAGGGGCTACTATTGGACATAAGCTAAGAGCTCTCACCTGCAAGGACTTCTTCCCAGAGGATGACGTCGTACTCGCCGGTCGTGGGGAAGAAGGGTGGGGGAGCGTAGAGGGTATTTGGATCGTAGATGTAGTCGCGGATCGAGTAGCCGCTCGAGCCGCTCGACATGTAGGGCGTGAGGTTACTGATCGTTGAGCCGTAGAGTGTGAAGGCATCCCGCACGACGGTAGCGCCGCACTGGAAAATCGAGCCGTAGTCGGGCCGGTAGCGCCGGCCGTTCTTGGCGATGATGATGGCGTCAAGCTCCAGGTCATCCTCACTGTACAAGCCGATGATGACGTTATTTTGGGCAATCAGGCCGATGACGTCGGCGCCAGCTTTACTGGTGTACAACAGATCGGTATTGAGGTAGATGTTGGCGGTGCCGGTATCAAGCGGCTCGCGGGCAGCTACGACGGTTGTCCGGCTCTGATCAATGGTGCCGTCAACCCAAACGTCGTCTTTGACGAAAATTAAGCCGTTGTCAGGGATGGGCAGGTTTAGCCAGTCGCCGGCGTAGCTCTGGATGCCGCCGGTGGGCTGACCGTTGCAGTCTGCAGTTTTGGTGGCCACGATCCGGTAGCGGAAGGTAGTGCCGGTTTGGAACTGAACGTGGTAGCCGGCGTAGCCGGAAGGGTTGAGCAGCACTCCGTCGCTTGAGGCGGCGCTCTCCATGGTGTTCAAATCTTGGGTGAAGCCGGCAAAGTCAACCGCCGGCACGGGGAACGATGTACCGGCTAAAAACACCGCCCCTTCATCGGGCTGGCTGGTCCAGACGCCGTCGCGCCAGGCACCGCCATACCAGTACTGCTCGAGGGCGCTGGTGACGATGTTGTGGGCAACGCCGTCGAACTTGACGCCGCCATTGGAGTGGACCGGCCCGTAGGTTTCCGCCGTGCTGCCGTAGCTCAAGTTGCTGTTGACGACCGTGGTGTAGGCGGCCAGCGACGGCTGGCCGATCGAAACGGCAACCTGCCGCTTCGTCTCGGGTCGGTCGGCGGCCCAGCCCGTTGCTCGTACCTTAACGATCGTTGAGCCCGGTTCGGGCGGGGTCACCATCAGGCTGAAAGAGCCGATGACGCCGCCGCTCGGATCGGTGTACTCGTGGACGTAGGGGCCGCAGGGGTTGCATCCGACCGCGCCGGTACCGTCGGCGTAGTCTTCTACGTCGTGGGCCAGGTGCCACCGGTAGTAGTTGGTGCCGGCTTCGGCCAGCTCGAACGCAGTCATCAGCGCCTGCTGCTGCGCGCCCAGCCGCTGCTGGTAGCTGACCAGGTTGAGCAAACCGGTGGCGATGAGCACAAAGATTAAAACGAACACCAGTGTCATGATCATTATATCACCTTTCTGGCTGGTAACCAACCGACGACGCTTGTATCGTAACGCACTGGTCATAGATTATCCTTCAGGTTGCGCAGCTGGCTGTTGGAGATGAGGGTGAAGCTGTCCGGCGCGCGGCTCGGATCCACGTTGATCTGGAGGTGAACGCGGATGAGCCGGATATCCTCGACGGCGGCCGGGGTCGGGAGCGGATCCTGGCTCGTCGGGTAGCTGCTGCCGTAGTAGTAAAAAATGGGAGTTGAGCCGTTGCGGACGTACCGCGAGAGCACCGTCGTTGTCTCGGGGTTATCGTAGGTGGCTGGCCAGCCGCTCGGCTCGGTAACTCCGCGAACCAGATCGGTCCCCTCCAGGCTGTAGCGGATGCGTTCGATCAGCTCGTCGGCGTCGGTGTCGCTGTAAAAAATCACGGTCTGGTCAGCGGCGGCGGCAACCGCGTAGGCGCCGTTCTCGGCGGCCGAGCTCTCGCGAATCTCTTTCACCATGGTATCGACGCCGCGCTGCGCCTGCTTGATTGCTTCGGCTTGCTCGGTGGCGAAGAGGTTCGCCCGGTAGCTCTGGACGATGAAGGTCGTGACGCTGATCACCACGATGGTGAAGATCGCGACGGTAATGAGGGTTTCGAGCAGCGTTATGCCGCGGGGTAAACGTTTCATCACTCAAGGGTTAAGGTCACGGTGAGCGTTTGGGCCGGGTTAAGTAGGAAGGGCAGCGGTGGTTCAGCGCTGTAGAGGGTGTAGCCGGTGCCGCCCTGGAGCGTAATCGTGTAGGTATCCCACTCCAGAGTGGAGAGGGTAATGACCCCCGAGCCGTTGGTGCTCACGTTCTGGTTGTACTTATAGATGACGGGGTTGTTGCCGACCTTCTTGCTGCCGGTAACGGTCAGCGGCACGTTCGGGATGGGGCTCGTGCTGCTCGGGTCGCCGTTGTACTCGGCCGCCCGGATGTCGTATTCGCCGGTTTGGTTATCCTGCCAGCTGACGACCGGGTTACCGCTCGCGCTGGTAATCACGGCGGGGTTACGCTGGTCGCCGTTGGCTTCAGCGTTGACGCGAATGTCGGCGCCCCACACCGGCGCACCGTTAGGCTTGAGCTTCTGGAGGTAGATGTCGTTCGAGCCATTACGGAAGTCTTGCCAGGCGACGACCGCGTCATTGCCATTCTGGGCGAGCGCTATCGCCGGCTGCTGCTGATCCGCGCCGCTGCCAACGCTGACGGGTACGTCGGTCGGCCACATCGCCGCGCCGTCGGCGCCAAACTTATGGGCGTAGATTCGGTCGTCGCCGTCGCGGCTGTCCTGCCAGACGACGACCGCATTACCGGCAGCATCAACTACGACCGCCGGATTCATCTGGTTGCCGCTGCTGGTGGTGTTCACCCGGACGTCGGACGGCCAGATGACCGCACCATTACTATCCACCTTTTGCAAGAAAACATCGTAGTTACCGGTACCGTCGTCCGTCTCCCAGACCACGTACATATTGTCGTTTGCATCAACCGCGAGGTCAACGGCTTGCGACGCGTCGCCGCCCTCAATGGTGCGGGTATAGTCAACCGTCACCGAGTCGAGGCTCATCTGCTGTGAGCCGTCACCGTCGAGGAATGCCCGAAACAGCAGCTTGCCCTGGGTGGTCGGGAACGCGCCAAGGTGGCTGGCGACGTCAACGGCCGTGGTGTAGCTGCCGGCAGTCGTCTGCCAGGTTGAGCCGTTCCAGTATTTCCAGCTGCTGCCGTCGTTGTCCGAGAGCTGGTAGTAAATTTCGCCGCCGTTCTTCACCGCGTCTTCGCTAAATCCATCCCAAGAAATGAGGCTCGGAACCACCACTGATTGAATTGAGTAGACGTCCGGCCCGCCGGCGGGGTAGCTGCTGCCGCTCTGGGTCCAGCCGCACCCCTGCTGTGCCTGGCAACTGCTCTGGTCGGCGAAGGTGTCACAGGCCGCGGGGGTACCGCTGCACGGCCCGCCCTGATCCCAGCTGCAGCTCACCTCGGCGCAGCTTGGTTCGGTGGCTACTGTTGAGCAGCTGCAGCTGCCGGTGCAGTTGCCGCCGCTCGGGCCCCAGCCGCACTGGGCGTCCTCGCACGTCGCCTCGGTGCCGATGGTGGTGCAGCTGCAGCCGCTGGTCGGGTAGCAGAAGAAAACAAACCAGCCGCAGCCGGGCACCGACTGGCAGCGCGACCGGCCGTTGATTGACCAGCAGTCGCAGCTGCCGCCGCTGCAGCCTTCAACGCCAGCCTGCCAGGAGCAGCCATTAACCTGAGTACACGTCGCCTGGTCGTCAGCCGCCGAGCAGAGACAGCTGCCGTTCTCGCACGGACCAGACGCGTCCCAGCTGCAGCCGCTCTGGCCGGTGCAGGTGGGCTGGGTCAGCAGGCTACTGCAGGCGGTGGACGTACCCTGGCAGGACTTGACCGCAACGAGGCGGGCAACGCCCTCGGCGACCTCTACGTCAGTCGTACCTGAACAGCTCCCGCCGTCGCAGACGTACTCGGCCGCGCTACTAAACGTCCAGCTGGTGGAATCCTGAACCTGGAAAACCGACGAGGAGGTGAAGTTTACCTTGACCTCACTGCCCCACTGGGCCGTGCCGTTTTGGTCAAATTTTTGCAGGTAGATGTCTGAATCACCGCCCCCGGCTCGGTTGTCTTTCCAAGCGACGTACAGCAAGGCGGCGGTCGTTGACGCCGAGGGCACGATCCGCGGATAGACCTGGTCAGCGGAACTGGCGTCGGTATTAATTTTTTTCGCGCCTAGCCAGCGCTCGGCGCCACTCGCGTCGTAGGCGTTCAGGTAGACGTCTTGGTTGCCGTTGCGATCATCGTGCCAGACGACGTAGAGGTTGCCGTTGCGATCGGCCGCGACGTCCGGCCCGGCTTGGTTGTTCGAGGTGGTAATCGCGAGGTCCGGTGACCACTGGGCGGTCGGGCCGATGTCGTGCTGGCCGTAGATGCGCGCGGCGCTGCTGCGAAAGTCTTGCCAGGCGAAGTAGTACTGGCCGGCCGAACCAAGGACGAGGGCGGGAGCTTGCTGGTCTTCGCCGCTCGCGTCGGTGTTGACTACCCACTCGGCGGGGATGCTGTTTTGGGAAACGGTTTCAATGGTGAGCGTCGCGACCCGATCGATGATGAAGGTCAGCTCGGTAAGCTGCCCCTCGAGTACGGTCGCCAGAGGCTTGACCGGATTTTGGTTACCCTCGGTAGTACTGCAGCCGCTGCCGACTGGATCGATCGCACAGTTGTAGTCGCTGCTGTAGCCGGTTTTGGTGACGACGATTTGGTACGAATCGTTCGACGCCGGTACCGCCGAGAGGAACGAACCGTCGTCGCCGGTCAGCATCGTATCGTCGTCAATGGTGGGCGTTGTTTGTTGGTTGATGATGTGGACGTTCGCCTGCGGTACCGGCGCGCCGCCGCTGTCGATGACGTTAAGCTTCAGGGCGCCGCCGCCCTCGTTGGTCTCGATGCCGCGTGGAGCAACCGTCGCGACTGCCACGAGCTCGCGCGGGCCAAACCGGCCCTGCCAGGAAACGGCGACCCGAACCTTCTTGTAGTCGTTGCCCAGGCTGTCGTTGCCCAGGCTGACCAAGCCATCAAAGGGATCATCAACGTAGATGACGCTGGTGCTAACCCCGTAGGTCATCCCGTTCAGCAGGACCGCGTCCTCCTGCGGCATCGCGCCGCTGACCACGCCGCCGACGGTGCCGACTGCACCATAGGGAAGGTTGCGGACGGTCTCGATCGCCTCGTTGGCGACCATGATGCCGCCGGTCCGCAGCTTGTTTTCAACCACCACCTTCAGGGCAAACTCGAACATGCCGATGACGCTCAACCCGGCGAGCGTGAGCACCAGCACGGCAATCAAGATTTGAATCAACGAAAAACCGGCCGGTCCGTTGGGCGCTTCGGTTTTTGGTCTGGACCGTAAGTGGGGTGCACGCATCATCGGCGTTCGCCTGACTTAAATCGCTTCACTCAAGGAGTAGAGCGGCATCAGCACCGCCACCGCCATCGCGGCGACGCCGATGCCGAGGACAACCATCAGAATCGGCTCGATCAGCGAGGGCAGATCGCTCATCGTCTGGGCGACCTCATCTTCATAGAAGATCGCCGACTCTTCGAGGATGTCATCGAGGGCGCCGGTCTCTTCGCCGACCGAGATCATCTGGAGCACCACCGGCGGGAAAAAGCGCTGGTGCGTCGAGAGCGCCTGGTGGATACCGACGCCCTTCTTAATTTTTTCTTTCGCCTCGATCAACGTCCGCCGGTAGAGTTCATTGCCTAAAATGCGGGCGGTAATCTCAAACGATGAGACGATAGGGATGTCAGTCTTGAGCAGCGAGCTTAACGTCCGGCAGAAACGAGCGAGGTTGATTTTTTTTATAATGGCGCCAGCGACCGGCAAGCGGAGCAGCAACTGGTGGAAGTGTACCTTGCCTTGGGGGGAACGGATGAGCATCACTAAACCAATACCCAGTGCGATAGCGGCCACCACCAGGTAGAGCCCGTAGGCGATCACAAAGTCGCTGACCGCGATCATGATGCGCGTCGCCAGCGGCAGCTCGACGTCGAGCTCCTTAAAGACGCTCAAGATGCTGGGCACGACGTAGATCATCATCATGATGCCGATGGCGACCATCATCACCACCACGATCAACGGATAAATCATCGCGCCGCGCACCTTGGCGATGATGTCGTGGTCCTTTTTCATTTGGACAAAGAGCTGCTTGAGCACCTCCTCGAGCTTACCGGAAGCTTCGCCGGCCCGAACCATGTTGATGAAGAGCTCGCCGAACGTCCGCTCGTAGCGCTCGAGACCCTTGGAAAGCAGGTTACCCTTCTCAACCTGCTGCTCGAGATCGGTAAGGATCGCCCGAAAATTTTTGGCGCTGGTCTGCTCGGCGAGCGTCTTTAACGCAACCGTCATCGAAATGCCGGTCCGGATCATGACGCCGAGCTGCTGGACAAAAAAAATTTTTTGGGTGAGCTTGACCCGCTGGCGGCCGTTGAGCCACGCAGTGGCCTGCTTGAGCTGATCACTAATACCCATGCGCTTACCCCTTCGCGACCCGCAGCACCTCCTCGATGGTGGTGATGCCGGTTTTTGCCTTAATGAAGCCGTCTTCGAGAATCGTCAGCATGCCCTGGGCCTTGGCGGCGGCCATCAGCTCGCTGGCTTTCGCCCCCCGCAGGATGAGGTTCGAGATTTCGGTCGTCACCTCCATCACCTCGTAGATGCCGAGCCGGCCGCGGTAGCCTTCCTTGCCGCACTTCTTGCAGCCCTTGCCCCGGTAAAACAGCAGCGACTCGCGCGACTGTTTTTTGGTGACGATGCCTTCCTCGGCCAGCGTGTCGAGGATGGTGGTGAGGTTGATCTGCTTCTCAAGGCTCGCCAGGTCAGTTTTGGTCAGGGTGTAGCTCTCGATGCAGTCCTGGCAAATTTTTCGAACCAGGCGCTGGGCGATAATCAGGTTCGTGGTCGAAGCAACCAGGAACGCCGGCACGCCCATCTCGCTCAACCGCGGCAGGGTGGTCGGTGCGTCGTTGGTGTGCAGCGTCGAAAGCACCAGGTGGCCGGTCAGCGCGGCGTGGATCGCGATCTCGGCCGTTTCCTGGTCGCGAATCTCTCCAACCATGATGATGTCGGGGTCCTGCCGCAGGTATGCCCGAAGGCCGTTCGCAAAGGTGTAGCCGATCTTGGGGTTGACCTGGCTCTGATTAACGCCCGTCATCTTATACTCGATCGGGTCCTCGATAGTGGTGATGTTGACCTCCGGCGTATTCAGAATGTTTAAGATGGCGTAGAGGGTTGTCGTCTTGCCCGAACCCGTCGGGCCGGTGACCAAGAGCATCCCGTGCGGCTTGTCAATGTTGCGCTTCACCGCCTCGAGCGGCTTGGTCTGAAAGCCGAGCTGCTCGAGGCTCAAGAGGCCCGTTTTTTCGTTCAAGAGCCGCAGCACCACTTTTTCCCCATCGTAGGTCGGAATCACCGATACACGGAACGAAACCTTGTACTCCGGGGCGGCGACCTTAAACCGGCCGTCCTGGGGCAGGCGGTGCTCGTCGAGCTTGAGATCGGAGAGAATCTTAATCCGGGCCACCACGCCCGGGTGAACCGACTTGGGCAAGGTCATCACGTTCTTCAAGATACCGTCAACCCGGTAGCGGACGTTGACTTCTTTCTCGGTCGGCTCGATGTGGATGTCAGACGCGTTCTCAAAAATCGCGTACTCGAGCAGCGTGTCAACGATCCGGATGACCGGCAGGTCTTGGGCTAACTCCTTGAGCTCTTTGCCGGTGCCGGCGGTGTCCTGGGGCTGCTCCGGCGTGGTGAGCTCCTGAAATTCGGCCTTGAGCCCCTTGTGGTAGTTCTTGAATACCTCGTTCAGGCTCTCGGGCGTGGTGAGACTGATGGTTATGTTCAAGCCGGTTTTTTTTCGCAGGAACTCAAAAATCTCCAAGTCTTGGGGGTTCAACGCCGCGATCTTCAGCTCTTGGTCGGTCTTGTCGAAGGCCACGATTTTGTGCGTGGTGGCGATCGGCTCGGGGATCAGAAAGAGGATGTCTTTGCGGATGCCCTCTTGCTTGAGGTCAATGAACGGTACCTGATAAAAAGAAGCAGCCGCCCGGTAGAGCTGCTCTTCGCCGATAACTTTTTGCTTCAGAACGTACTGCTCGAGGCTGTCGCTGCGCTTTTTCGCCTCCTCAAGGTGGAGCGCGAGCTCCTTTTCACTGAACAGTTTCGTCTCGAGGCCGATTTTCTTTAATTCAGCGTCAGTAAACATAGGATTTGTTTTAGGTTTTGATTGAATGTATTATACCATAAAAATTAATTTAAAAAAAGAACGTGCACCCGACAACGTGTGGACAAAGTTATCAATTTTCAGTATGATGAGAAATGAGAAATACGCAACGTTAAGAAGTAAGCGAGATAAGTGAATAAGTAAAATAAGCAGCCGCAATCACGTATCAGCTTACTTGCTTAATTTGCGTACTTCTTACTCCACGTAGCTTGACTTATCTCGACTTACTTCTTACTTCTTCCTATGGCTTACCTTAAGGACCTCCAGGAACAACTGCGGTCTTTTTTGCGTAATCCGACTATGGGCTTATCACTGACGGTGGGCCTGGTGGCTAACGCCGTGCTCTGGGCGTTGCTCGCCGCTCGGATGGGCACCTGGCCGGCGGTCATCCCGCTCCACTACACCATCTACTTCGGCATTGATCTGCTCGGCCCGTGGCAGTGGCTCTTTTTACTGCCTGGACTCGGCCTCGTGGTACTGGTGGTTAACAGCGGGCTGGCGCTGCCCCTGTTTGGCCGAGAGCGGATCGCCAGCTACTTTTTGGTCGTGGCCAGCGCCCTGATCCAGCTCATCGTGCTGATTGCCGGCGTTCGTATCATCGGGATTGAGTAACGCATAGCTGGTCGTAAAATTTAGTGCAAAATTCAAAGCGTAAAGTTTAAAATTATGGAGTCCCTCACCTTTTTTGCAAAAAAGGTGAGGGACGGAATACCTTAACTTTGCACTTTGAACTTTACACCTTAAACTAACCTAAAGCTCTACTACGCAATGGATACCTTCACCGTCATCAAAGTATTCGGATTGACGACGCTCTCGTTCCTGGTCGCCATTCTCTGGACGCCCCTCTTAACCCGCCTCCTGTACCGCTACCGTCTCGGCAAGGGAATTCGCGACGCGGAGGCCGCGCCGGTGTTCGCCCAGATGCACGCCAAGAAAGCCGGCACGCCGACGATGGGCGGCATCCTCGTCTGGGGGACGACGCTGCTCTTGGTGCTATTTTTTTCCTACCTCGGCCGGCTCTTTGATGGGGCATTGAGCGGGTTGAATTTCTTTTCTCGTTCCGAAACGCTGCTGCCGCTGGGCGCGCTGATTGCCTCGGCGCTGGTCGGCATGATCGACGACCTTTTCGACGTCTGGCGGATGGGCAAAAACGGCGGCGGACTGCGGATGCGCCACCGCTTCATCATCTACGGCTTGATCGCGCTGGTCGGCGCCTGGTGGTTCTTTTTTAAGCTCGACTGGACGATCCTCCACGTTCCGTTCTTCGGTAACATTGACATCGGCTGGTGGTACATCCCTTTTTTCCTCTTCGTGATTATCGCCACCGCCCACTCGGTCAATATTACCGACGGACTGGATGGACTGGCCGGCGGCGTGCTGCTGACGTCGTTCGGCGCTTACGGCGCCATCGCCTTTGCCCAGGGCCGCTACGACCTCGCCACGTTCTGCGGCGTAATCATCGGCGCGCTGCTGGCGTTCCTCTGGTTTAACATCAACCCGGCCCGCTTCTTCATGGGCGACACCGGCGCGATGTCGCTGGGCGTCACCCTGGGCATCATCGCCATGCTGACCAACGCCGCCCTGCTGCTGCCGATCATCGGGCTGGTGTTTTTGATTGAGACGCTGTCGGTCATCGTCCAGGTGACGGGCAAAAAAATGTTCGGTAAAAAAGTATTTCTCTCCTCGCCGCTCCACCACCACCTCGAAGCAAACGGCTGGCCGGAACCAAAAATCGTCATGCGGTTTTGGGTTATCGGCGGCATATCCGCGGTTGTCGGATTAATCATTTTTTTGATTGACCGGGCGTAACATAACGCGCAGAAAATTATGGACAAAGAACAGGTATTTATAATCCATGACAAAAAGAATTAACTACGATAACTGGTCAAAAGAGGAGCTGATAAAGGAGCTTCGCCGTATCAAGGAAACGAAATACGGCCTTGTTTGGCATAGGGATTTGCCGGAAGAAAAAATTGATATTCTTATCAATCCAGACGCACGAACTCCAAATGAAATGTTTCCGAATGAAATGGCGGGCAAGCCATTTCCGATTTTGAAAGAAACCAAAAGCAAAGAAATAAACAGCGATAAAGGCAAGCCGGTAAATTTGCTGATTGAAGGCGACAATTATCACTCGCTCGCGGTTTTGAATTTTACTCATTATGAATTGGTTGATTTTATCTACATTGATCCACCATACAATACTGGAGTTGATAATTTTATTTATA
>Ga0155437_129_pt1 | contig 17091 bp, 14 predicted proteins | sample RifCSPhighO2_02_FD_111885 | JGI IMG/M metagenome (GOLD analysis project Ga0155437, IMG submission 111885) | Candidatus Buchananbacteria bacterium RIFCSPHIGHO2_02_FULL_56_16 | reverse complement strand
AAGTATGCAGATATTCAAAATCCAAAGAGAAAACGGTAACCAATCCTTATCTGAAAAATCCCAATTACGGTAACCCTGACTTATTATCTATTGCGGGGTACAGAGAAGGCAGGCACGCTTGACAAAACTACAAATATATAGTAAGTTAGAAGGCCTGCTTACCAAGCATCTACAACTGAAATACAGAAAAGGAGGTTGATTAAGATGTTGCTCGCCGTGGTAAACTTGTTCCTTGTCTTAGTAAGTGCAGTAATCGCGAATGGCGAAGGGAGGTTGAATCATGCCCAGCTCGGTGAAAAGTCTCTGCCGTGGTTGAACCATGGCGGTATGTACGCGGACCTGATCTGCATCACCGCGCTGTGCTACTTCGCCAGCCCCTACGTACGGGTGTGGACGGGATACCAGATTGCTCTCTACGCAGCGATTGGTATCTTCATTTCTGGTGTGGCGCATATTTTTTACTACTACGCCCAACCAATACCGGGCCACATCATTGACCCGCGATTCACTGGTTTGGCCAGGCTCCCTTGGGGTGGGTGGTACCATGCCCTATACTTTGCCTGGGCACTGACCACGATCTTGTTGTTCTTTCTGGCCACACCGGGCGCGCCGCGTCTTGGCGCCTGCGTTGCGATGACGCTCTTTGTGCCGCTGGCCATTTGGCAGCCGGGCTGGTACAACGCCAAAATCTTCGCCGGTACTGGCGTCATAGATGCCGCTGGCTGGATTCAGGCCATCGTCATCTGGTTCATCATCTGGGGCGTCGGCTATACTCGGCCATAAGACCGAGCGCAGCGCCGAATCAATTTGCAGACCTCAAATCATCACTGGGGTCTGTTTTTCTATCCTCACGTGTTTATGGGATTAAAAAAAGAGGAGCATCTTGGATACTCCCCATAAACTAAGGAACGTGAGTGCGACCGACTAGCCGCAAATGGTCAACCGGCCGTACACTGACGGGCCGAGCGAACCCAAGCGGCGACCTCGGTCGTCAATCGGAAAAAACTCACAGAAACCATGGCCGTGTTCCGGCGCCGGCTTTTGCCCGAGTCGAAACTCCTGCTCCCAGGGCAGGGTGCCCTCTCGCCGCGCCCGATCGCATCGCCGCTGAAACAGTACCAACGCTTCTTTAGTGATTAACATCACTTTCCTCCTTCTGGCTCAAATGAGCCGTTTGGTTTTCAGCGCTGAAAACCGGATTTAAAAGAGCCGACTCCCACCACGGAAGACGGCTCTTGAGCACTAAAAAAACTCTTGGGCAAAGAGTCTTTCTAATCACAATTATCTTCCCCCGGGCGGGCTGGAGTTAGCACCTGACTCCGCTGAAGCTTCGTCAGGCAGGCTCTTATCTCTTTAGGAGACGAGCTTGCCGACCGAAGCGTAGTGAAGGTTGGTTGCTGGCTACCTTTGGGCCAGTTCCCTTTCATCCCCCGAAGCCTTGGCGTAGGGGGATAGCAAGTAGCACTCTTGATAATTTCCTCGATTGTTAAGGTATTTTTACCTTATACCAAAGCAAAAAAAATGTCAAGAGGAGAGGGGTATAGAGAGAGAGGGGGGGGTATAGAACCAATATCAAACTATAAGATAAGCGGAAATAAAAAAAGGAGAGTTTTATCTCTCTCCTACTTCAGTCCTTCTTATCTCCCTTGTTCTTTTGGCCCCTGTAAAAGTTCTTTTCGTGTACTACTATTCTTCCACCCAATTTTCCAGTCAGTCTGACCCGTGATGACATCTTCCATCATACGATCATCATACTCAAAATAAATGGTGAAAGAATCATACTCCTCTTCGTGACAGACCCGTCTAACTGGAACCCAGACGCCTCGGCTTGGCCAAGAGAAGTGCCAAAGCATACCCGGAAAAGCAAAAAATCCAACTTGGCGCGTGATAGTTTTTTGGGCTATTGTGCGTAAACCAAACTTGGTATTGCAATCAACAACCAGATTAACGAACATGGACCTACCCTCCCTGACTTAGGTGTATTTCAAGGTACGATTTTCGTACGTTTCAATCTCGTTATCGGCAAAAAGAAATCTTATCCGGGCACATCTCTTACTTACTTGCCAACTTACCCACTCACTCACTCTATCTTGACTCTATCTCGACTTACTCGCCACGCTTCGGTGGCCCGCTACGCCCGCGCAGCGTGGCGAGCGAAGCGGGCTCACTTATCTCGACTTATCTGGACTTACTTCTTACTCACTGCTTAACCTAGACTAGGCAATAATCTTGTCTACCAAGCCGTACTGCTTGGCTTCCTCCGCGGACATGAAGAAGTCGCGGTCGGTGTCTCGCTCGATGTTCTTCAGCGACTGGCCGGTATGCTTGGAGAGGATCTGGTTTAAGCGATCACGAATTTTAAGAATATGCTCGGCCCGGATCTTAATGTCGGTCGCCTGACCCTCGGCGCCGCCCATCACCTGGTGAATCATAATCTCCGAGTTCGGCAGCACGATGCGCTTACCCTTCTGACCGGCAGCCAAGAGCACCGCGCCCATCGAGGCGGCCATACCAATGCAGATGGTCATGATGTCGGGCTTGACGTACTGCATCGTGTCGTAGATGGCGAGGCCGGCCGTGACCGAGCCGCCCGGCGTGTTGATGTAGAGCTTGATGTCTTTCTTGGCGTCTTCACTCTCCAAAAACAGCAGCTGGGCGATGACGGTGTTGGCCACCGCGTCGTCAACCGGCGAACCCAAGAAGATGATCCGCTCTTTCAGGAGGCGGGAGTAGATGTCGTAGGCGCGCTCGCCGAAGTTCGATTTTTCAATGACGGTTGGGATGAGGTACATACGTTAGGAATTGGGAATTAGGAATTGGGAATTAGGGGGCAGTCCTAATTCATAATTCCTAATTCATAATTCAATTTAGGTAACCTGCCACTGCCCTTCCGTGGTCTGAATCAAGGTACCCTCAATCGTGAAGCCGGCCGCGTTTTTGTGGCCGCCGCCTCCTAGCATTGTAGCTAACTTCGCCAGGTCAATCAAGTGGCTGTTGGTCCGCAGGCTGCCCTTAATTTTACCCCCGGCCTCCTGCTGCAGCACCAGCACCACGGTCGCGCCCTCGAGGTTATTCAAAAAGTTAGCGATGCCGCTGGTCGCCTCACCCGGGTCCTTAAGGCCCGCCACGTCGGCGGCGGTAATGACGGTGGTGGTGATTCCCCAGGCCGGGTGGGGCTGGAGGCGGGCCAGCGCCGTGCCCCACAGCCGCAGGGTATCCACCGTTTTATTTCTCAACAAGAGCTCGTTGATGCTCGGCAGCCGGGCACCGGCCAGCAGCAGTTGAGCCGCGATCTCCAGCGCGGCTTTGGTGGTGTTCGGGTTAGTAAAGCTCGTGGTGTCAAAGATGATGCCGGCCAAGAGCGCCGTGGCTATGGTGGGCGAGAGCGGCACCTCCAGCCCATCGAAGAGCCGATAGAGGATCTCGGTAGTGGAAGCCGCCGCCGGATCAACCAGGTTGAGCGACCCGAACCCCTGGTTGGTCGCGTGGTGGTCAATGTTGATAATGACCGGCTGGGATACGAAGCGCGGCACGAGATCGTCGAGGCCGGCGTGGCCCAGGTCGCCGGAATCCAGCACGATGACCGCGTCAAAGACTTCGCGCTGCAGGGCCGAGGCATCGGTCAGGAGGTCGTTTCGATCAATCAAAAAAGAGGGGTTGGCGCTGCCGGGCCTTACCTCCCGGCAGAACGCGACGTACGATTTGCCCAAACGCTCCAGCCACTCGCCGACGGCGGCGAGGCTGCCCAGCGCGTCGGCGTCCGGCTGACGGTGCACCACCAGCAAAAAGCGTTTTCCCCCGTTAATCGCGCGTTGAATTTTGTGTCCGGTGCTGCCGATGTCCATAGCCAGCCATTCTAGCGCAGAAAGCTCTGGCCGTCAACCCAAGCTGCTACTGGTCGGTGGGCGGTTCTATCTCTTCAATCGCCTGATTGATGACTGCTTCAACCTTCGCCGCCTTTGCCTCGGTGTCGTCAATAACAAATGAGAGCCGCGGCAGCGGCTTTACGGTCAACTTTTTATTGAGCAGAAACTGCAGCCGACCCGCGTTTCGCCGCAGCGTCGCCAGAACGCTGCCAGAACGATTGAGCGGCAGCACGCTTATGCCCACCTTGGCGTGGCGCAGGTCGCTCGAAACCGTAACGAACGTGACGGTGGCCAGGCAGTCGCGAGGAAACTCGACCTCCGAGAGCAGCAGGGTGGTAAGTTCGTGGCGAATCAGCTCGTTGATTTGTTCGATCCGGTGAGCCATAGATAAGTTAAAAGTTTAAAGTGCAAAGTTTAAAATTATGGAGTCCCCTTCTTGCTGCAATTCATTGGCAAAACAGAAAGGAGGGGGCAGGATACCTTAACTTTGGACTTTGAACTTAAAACTTTCCTAGCCAATCTTCTTCTCTTTCACCACTTCGGTATAGAACACCAGGCTGTCGCCGACTTGGATCACCGGTTTACCCTCGAAACGGATACCGCACTCCTGACCGGCCGTGGCTTCGTTGACCGCGATCTTATTCATCTGCAGCTGGGCGAGCGTGCCGGTTGCCACCGTCTGCTTAGCCCGGACCACGTCAACCTTTGACCGGATCACCGCCAGGCCCCTGGTTACCGCGCCGCCGACCACCATGACGTCTTTCTCTTTGACGAACACCGCCAGCACCTTGAGCATACCGAGCTCGGTTCGGATTACCTCGGGCTTGAGCATCGCCTCGAGCTTGGCTTTAACCTCCTCGATGAGGTGGTAGATGACCTGGTAGATCTTAAGCTCAACCTTGGCTTCGCGCGCCAGCTGTTCGGCCGCCTGAGTCGGCTTAACGTGAAAGCCGATCAGCTGCGCGCCGCCGGTCGCCGCCCGCTGGACGTCGCCCTCGGTGATGTTGCCCAACCCCTTGGCGATGATGTTCACCGAAACCTCCGGGTGGTCGAGCGCCACCAGCGACGAGATAATCGCCTCGAGCGAGCCCAGCACGTCGGCTTTGATGACGAGGTTGAGCGCCTGGCGGTTCTCTTGCGGGCCTATTTCTTCACGGGGCTTGGAGTAGGCGGTCGCCTGCTCTTTGAGCTGGTAGCTGCTCACCCGGGACTTACGATCAACGTCGGCGGTTACCTGGAGGATGTCGCCAACGCTGGCGGCGGCTTTCAGGCCAATGATTTTAACCGGCATCGAGGGAGTCGCTTCACTGACGTCGCCGCCGATAAAATCCTTCATCGCCCGAACCTTGCCGTAGAACGTGTCGCCGATGGTTACCAGGTCGCCGCGGTGGAGCGTGCCGTTCTGAATCAAGACGGTCGCCACCGGCCCCTCGCCCTTACTGATGTGGGATTCGACGATGGTGCCGACCGCCGGCCGGTCGGGGTTGGCGGTAATCTGTTCGGCTTGAGTATCGGCAACCAGCAGGATCATCTCGAGTAGGTCATCAATGCCGGTGCCCTGCTTAGCGGAAATCGGCACGCAGATGGTTTTGCCGCCCCACTCCTCGGGTGCGAGGTTCAGCGCCGCCAGGTCCTGCTTGACCCGATCGGGGTTAGCGTCGGGCTTGTCAATCTTGTTAATCGCGACCACCATCGGCAGGCCGGCCGAGTTGATGATCTTAATTGACTCCTTGGTCTGGGGCTGGATGCTGTCGTCGGCGGCAATCACCAGAATGGCGACGTCGGCGGCACGGGCGCCGCGCGAGCGCATGGTGGTGAACGCCTCGTGGCCCGGCGTATCAATAAACGTAATCATTTTGCCTTTGTGTACCGTCTGGTAGGCGCCAATGTGCTGGGTGATGCCGCCGCTCTCCTGGGCGACCACGTTGGTTTTGCGGATCGTGTCCAGCAGCTTGGTCTTGCCGTGGTCGACGTGGCCCATCACCACTACCACCGGCGGCCGGGGCTTCCGCTTCGTTTGGTCCTCTTCTTGGAGCAGGCGTTCGAGGGTCGCCGACGCCGCCGTTTCCGCCCGGGCCTGCTCGTGGGTATCGGCAACTACCTCAAAACCAAGGTCCTGACCAATAACCGAAGCCGTGTCGAAATCAATCGGCTCGTTCAAACTGGCGAGCACGCCGTTTTTCATCAGCTCGGCGATCACCTTTGAGATCGGCAGCTTGAGCTTCTCGGCAAAGTCTTTGACCCGAATGGTGGAGGGGACAGTCACCTGCTTGACCGCCGGTGCTTCGGCGACGGTTGCTTCAGTTTCGGCCGGTTTGGCCGCGGCTGTCTTCTCTTGGTACGCAGCCAAGAGCTGGCTCCACTGCTCGACAATCTTTCGCCCGGTCCGGTCGTCAATCTTGATCGCCCGGCGGCCAATATCAAAACCGACCACCGGCAGGATCTCCAGCAGCTCTTTGGTGGTAATTTTGAGTTTTCGCGCCAGCTCGGTTACGTTCATGTCTTGGATGTTAGGTCTAAAATCTTCGATTCAAACTTTAAAATTCTCTGGAGGCCTGGACGGCTTGCCCGCTCGCCACGCTACGCATTGGCGTAGCGGGCCGAAGTCCATTTAGGACGTAGGCGTGGAATCGCCCCGTCATCCGACGGGGCGCCCGATCGGATGATCGGGCGAACCCTCCTAATAGAATGGATGGGTTTGCTTCTGCCCAAGGCCTGGGCGGGAATCTCCGCCGAAGGCGGATGTGCCTCCGGCACAGAACCCTCCTAATAATAAAGGTTTTGTCCCGCAACGACGAGACGAGCGTAGCGAGTCCGTCCGGTTGCGAGGATCCCGATTGTATTTTTTTATCGTGGAGGTCACGGCGGGAATCGAACCCGCGAATAGAGGTTTTGCAGACCTCTGCCTTACCACTTGGCTACGTGACCTCAATCGTTTCAAAGGCGGGACCCTCGAAAATAAAGGGTATTAACCCCAGGGCAAGCCATAGACCCAGATTCCGCGGCAAGCCGCGGAGTATTGCACCCTGTGTTTCCGGCGCTCGCTCGAAAATACAAAAATTCATTTTTGTATTTTACTCGCTCGCTTGGAAATAAACGAAATCAAAGATTTCGGTATTTTCGGGACAGACCTCTGCCTGGACTTTATCCGCCTCTGGCGGAACTTGCCTGCCCGCCAACTGGCGGGGCTACCAGGCCACCGGACTTGAGTACTGAACCAGTGTACCAAAAAACGGCTTAATAATCAAGCCCAAATGAAAAATTAAACCCCGAAGGCGAGGATATATATCCTCGCCTTCGGGGTACGCGGATCAAGCCGTTCTGGTTCTGATAATTAAAATACCAATTACTCCAAAACTTCAACCGTCGTGTAGCGGCTGCCAAACTTAACCGCGGCCAGGCGCGTTTTCATCCAGATGTCGGCGCGGTAAGAGTAACGAGCGTGCATCCGGTCTTGGACCGTGAAGACGCGGTCGCCGAACAGCTCGGGCAGCCGAATCTTGGTGCCGAACGGTAAAAAGTTGGCCGCGATGACGTCCTCTTGGTCGTGCTCGCAAAGGTTGAAACTGTTGGCGGTGATGCAGGGGCTCGAGTCCGTCTGGTCAGCCGTGCTTGAGTAGGCCGTGATCGTCAGCCGATGGGTTTTGACTACCCGGTAAGCTTCAACGGTAGCAGCCGGCAAGAAGTCGCTTGCAGCGATTACCACCTCCGGCAGCAGGACGCTCGTGGGCCCGACCGGCGCTTGAGCAGCCAGTGAGTAGCGGGGAAATGCCAATTCGAAAAGTACCGCTAAAAGGGCTCCCGTGGCCACGGTATTGGCTTTTAGTTGTTTGATGGTTTTACGCATTGGTGGTTGGCTAACAAAAAAATCCCATGTTTGGGATAGTCAACTACCTTAGCACAGGCCGGAGATTTTGTCAAGACTTCCCGGTACAGACTTCCGGTACATCAGCAATAAAAAAAACACCGACCCCGCTTGGCTACTTACCAAACGGTTTCGGTGCGGAATGAGCAATTACGCGTAACGATCGTTGCAGCCCAGCGCGAAGGCGATCACAAGTTCATCAATAACGTGAGTTCGTCTCGTGAGTTCATTCAATTGATTCTCGAGCTCGCGACGTGACAACAAGGGTCGATTATCGAGCAACAGGTCGCGGCACACCATAACCAGCCGCTTTTCGTCAATGCCCTCCTCGGGCGGATTGATTCGTCCCGAACGCTTCATCATGATCATCTCCCTTCCTAAATCAGGCTGGTTACCAATCGTCAATTGAGCGGCTTCGGCACGCCGGCTACATCCCAGACCCGACCGTTAACGACCGTGAAGAGCACGCAGCCAAACAGCGGTTCCTGGCGGTAGGCCGAGTGGTAGTACGGATCGCCGAGCTGCTTAGCTAAAGCCGCTTCATCAACCCGGTACGGCGCGTCCGGATCAAAGATGCAGAGGTTGGCCATCGCGCCGGTCGCCATGGTGCCCACCGGGTGGGGAAACCCGGGCGTGTAGTAGCGCTCCATTGAGCGAACCGGATGGATTGCCGTCAGCCGGTCAACCGCGGCAAAACTGAAGCCGTGGTTGCGCATGAGGTTCAGGTGGAGCTAGGTCGAGAGCTCCAAGAGTCGCGTGCCCGGGCTGCCGGGCTTGGCATTACGGAAGGCTTTGTCCTCGGGCCGGTGCGGCGCGTGGTCAGACGCGATGTAGACCGACGGGTCGTCGCTGTGGCGGCGCAGCTCCTCGATCAGTCCGTCCTGTTCTTCAGGAGAGGGAAGTGCTGGCCGCCGGTAGTTTATCATGCCGGTCGGATGACCGATGACCATATCCCGGTTCCAGTAAAGGTAGTCGAGGCCAACCTCGATTGGCAGCAGCAGACCGCCCTGCTCACGCTCGGCAATCAGCATCCGGAACGCCGAGCCGGTCGGCACGTGGCGGGTCAGCAGCGAACGCAGCCCGTGAGCGCGGGCCAGGGCAATCGTCTCACGCTGGCTGGCCAGCACCGTTTCTTCATTGAAGTACCAATGGAAGCGCACCTCGGGCGGACCGTTGTTATGACTGAAAAACTCGGCCAGCGTCTGATCCGGCCGGGCTTGATCGTTGTGGTAGGACACGTCGCAGCCGGCGTACTCCTGGTACATTTCGTCACGCTCGGCCGGACTCAAACCGGAGCCGCCGAACGTCGAGCCAAAATCCTTGGCTTGCTGGTGGTTGATCGGAACGGTGCCCGGCTCCATCCGCGGCCAGACGTGGGTGTAGACTAACGAATTGTGCCAGTAGAGCTGGCAGGTCTGTTCCCAACGCTTCAGGCCAACCGGCGCCCACGGCGTGTTACCCATGCAACCGATCAGCCAGACGCCGCCCTTCAAGGCCGCGAGCGAAGCACGGTACACGTTGTAGCCGGCGTTCGCCCGGTGGACCGCCGCGAGCGTCTGCTCGAACGATGCTTCGCGCAACCGGTAACGTTCGAACTCATCGCGGCTGGGCACGACGCTCTCGCGGGCGTGGACGTGCGGATCGCAGCGCGCCAGCGCCACGTGGATGTTGTCCGCCAGCACGGTGTCGGCTTCCGACTCAAAGGGTAAAATCTCCAGCGGTTGTTGCGGGCAGCACCCGACGACCGCGGGAATGATCTCGCCGGTATCTACGTGCAGCTGTTTCGTACGGATCCGCACGGTTTTTTTCTGCTCCATGGTCTAACCTCCTGATCGCAGATTGTCAAAGATTCGCCCAGTTCAGTTGAGCTATGCGCAGCTTACCGCAATGCCGTCGAGACGTCAATGCGGTAAAATTCTGAATCCTAAACTCTACATTAATTTAAAATTTTGGTTGGGATTTATTGAAGGATTTGGTGCTTAGGATTCGCGTCAAAGCCTGCTTGACTTTCCCCACCCATACGCTAAGATAGGAACGCTCTTTGACCCACCAAAACGTTCGCCATTCCGAGAGAGGAGAAACACCATGAGAGATCAGTACTGGCAGGAGATTATTGACCCTGGCGACCGGGCGTCGCAGCTCGGCAAAGAAATTTGTTTCGCCAGCCACGGCAACTGCGACGCGGTTCGGATGTACCCTCACCAGCCCGGCAACTTCAGGGGGGCGGTCGGTTTCACCTGGAAACCGCACATCCTAAAACGTATGGCGAATAATTCCGCCGAAACCTGGACTATGCTCGAGGAAGTCGAGAATGATGGAGCCGGCGGTAAGCCGCAATTTTTTACCCTCGTGGGCACTCCGGAAGTATTCACCAGCCTGGGCTGGGAAATCATCGAAATGGTTGTCGAAGATTTCTCCCGCTCTGGGCGGCTGGCCTGCGTCTTCTCAAACGACCTGAACGTCAAACGGATAACCGAAGCTAACTTCCCGCTGGTGGAGGCCTGCTTCAAAGGCTACGGCGCGGCACTGGCCAAAACAAAGCTGGTCAACATTACCGGAGAAGTCGCCGTCATGAAACACAGTATCACCGCTTTCTGCGACGCGAATTCTGGTGAGCAGCTGGTTCTGACCTGGAGCGGAACCTGCACCGGCTTGGCCTACCGGCCGTTTCTCATCGACGGCTCGGCGATCAAAGCCGGCATGCCAATCGTTGGTTTTTGGGAGCCCGGCTACCGCTGCAACGGCGGCACGTTTTTCACCAACGTGATCCTCAACCAATTCGGCCCGGACTTCGCGGCCATCCGGTCAAACCCCGCAGCAATGACCTTCATCCGCGAGCTGACGGTCCCCTCGGCGAGTTACAGCCGGACGATCTGCCGCCTGGTCGGCTGGAATGACGACGGCAGTCCGGGTGAGCCGTTGGCCCGCATCGCCGGCATCGCCCACATCACCGGCGGCGGCGTCTGGGGTAAATTCGGCGAACTGCTGCCCAAGGGAATCGGCGCAAGACTCGATACCATGCCCAACCCTGCCCTGGTCTTGCTTCAAGGTCAGCGGCTTTCGTGGGACCTCGAGGGCCTGCGCCTCACCGACCACCAGGCCTACGGTACCCTCCACGGCGGCTGCGGCATGCTGCTGGTCTGTTCCACCGATAATGACGCCCAGACGGTCATCGAGGAAGCGCGCCATGACGGTATCACTGTCCAGGCTGTCGGCCGAACCAACGAGCATACCGCCCAAGGAGAAAAGCTGGTCATCCGCTCGCGCTTTCACGACTACGATCGGCCGCTGAATGCCAGCGAACTCAAAAAGTCCTGAACCACCAGGATCCAATCGTACACTCAACCAAAAACCGCCTCGCGGCTTACCCAAGCAGCGAGGCTTTTTTTCTTTAAAAAATATTAAATTGAGGTCGCCCTTCTGGATGACAATAGCATTGTGAACAAGACACTATGCTGCTAGCTTTATCTCACTGCCCTCACCAATCAATTCAGCTTTGCCATTTTTGACCAGGAGCGCCTGATCATCGGTTAAAATTTTAACTGGATATTTTGTCTTTTTAATAGCTTGTTTCAACAACTTCTTATACTTGGGATCGTAATGGACAAACAGCAAAAAAGGAACTTGATTAAGCCCGGTCAAATCCGTAAGGCCATAACGTGGTTTGGCATCTGGTTTCCAGGTGGACATTTCAATCGTTGGGCACATGATATAACTACCGGCGCTTGAACCAACATAAACGACACCGCCGGCGATTCGCTCCTTAATAACTTTATCAAAACCTGATTCCTTAACCGCCTTCAATAAATAAAAAGTATTCCCGCCTTCCACGTGGATAATATCTTTGTCTTTGAGTAAATTCCTTAGCGTTTCGACAGTTTTACCTTCAATATCAACTTCCGTAAAATTCCAGCCCAGCTCAATCATTTTTTGTTTATGCCGTTCAAGGTATGACACGTCATCAACTCCCTTAGAAGCCGTCGTGATCCAAGCCAATTTCAATTGAGTAATTGGCTTGTTGATAATACTGGGCAGAAACTTAAAAATCGTGCTGCCACTTGATGATAAGAGTAGCGTTTTCATGGTAAAAAACACTTTACAGGATGATGGTAGAATTGAAACTACTCCAAATTCTCACCGAACTTCAGGCCCATTGATCCTAAGTCGTCGAATTCTTTGATGTCCTGGCTCCAGGTTGATCCAAAATGTTTTTCCGCGGCCTGCTCGTTGATGATCCACCGGAGTTTCAGGTCCTGCTCAACGTAAAAAATTTCGGCAAATTTTTTGTTCTTCACCAGCCAGCCGGGCTGGATGCCCGACGCCGTTCCACCCTGAACGCCGCCGCTTCGGTTAACCACCCCTCGGGTAACCGGGCCGAAGTAGCCGGCCGCCGGGCTGATACCGTGCGCCTGTTGAAATTTAATCAGCGCCGCCTGGGTGGCCGGGCCGAAGTAGGTCGTCTCGTTGCCCGGCGAACCCGCGCCGCTGGCCGCGACTACGTACCCGGCCTGATTAAGATACTTCTGAAGCTCATACACGTCTTGCCCCTCGTCTCTCAGCTCCAAGTCCCGGTTGAACTGGAAAGCGCTGCCTGATTCTTCCGGCTGGGTGGCGGCAATCAAGCTGAGATACGAATTAATGGAGCTGCCGTCCGGCGTCCAGATCTCAAAATGCAGGTGCGATCCGACGGTCTCGGCGTTGCCGCTGTCGCCCACCCAGCCAACAAGCTGGCCGGCCACCACCCGGGCGCCCCGCTGGATGGTCGGCGCAAACGCGTAGAGCGTGCCGCCGTTTCCGTCGTCGGTGCCGGGCGTGTCGTTGTTGATGTGGAGGTACCGGTACGAGTAACGATCGGCGTCGGTAATGTAGAGGGCGTACCCCCAGGCCGGCTCCGACGCGGTCAGGTAGCTGACGTACCCGTCAACCGCCGAAACCAGCGGGGTCATTTTTTCGGCCATAATGTCAACGCCCAGATGAACCCTGCCGCCCGAGCTCGGATCGCCGTAGCTGTCCGAAAAGTTGTGTTCGCCGTCCACCGGGAAAACAATGTCGCGAACTTCCTGCGCCGTAACAAAATGCGGCATGGCTAATGTCGCACTCATCATAATTGCGAGCCGAAATGTTCGAGTTAAAGACATGAATTGATTATACCGTATCAAAAGCAAACGAACAAAAAGCTGCCTTTGCGGGACAGCTTTCTGTCAAAGCGGGTAAGGGGAGTCCCCGCCAGAGGCGGGTCCGCCTTATTTAAATTAATTTAGCGTGGCGGAGAACCAACCAAATTTTTTTCTCAAAGCGGGTGACCGGAATTGAACCGGCTTCTCCACCTTGGAAGGGTGGCATAATACCGTTATACTACACCCGCTTTGAGAAAAAAATGATATTGGAAACCTGTGGTAATACCGTTATACGATACCCGCCTACGATCGCATCGGGCGATCTCCGGCGGGCAAGCCCACTGGCCTGTCAACCGAAGTTTGCCCGCGACAAACAAAGGTTGGTCGGGCTGGTGGGATTCGAACCCACGGCCTCCTGCTCCCAAAGCAGGCGCGCTAGCCAGCTGCGCCACAGCCCGCTGATAACAATTAACAGTTAACAATTAACCTTTAACAAACTGGTCTGATGGGGTTAACTGTCAACTGTTAGAAGTGAAAGGTTAAAATGGTGCCGAGGGGCAGAATTGAACTGCCGACGCAAGGATTTTCAGTCCTTCGCTCTACCACTGAGCTACCTCGGCGGGCTTGCTTCGAAAACAGTTTATAGTTTTTAGTTAATAGTTTTGAGAAGCGATCCAACAACTCAAAACTGGCAACTCACGACTAGGTCTCGGCTTTGCCGAAATCTCTGGTGGGCGATCCAGGAATCGAACCTGGGACCTCGTCATTATCAGTGACGCGCTCTAACCATCTGAGCTAATCGCCCGAATTGTACGAAAGTACTATACCAAACAAAAGCGGGGGAGTCAACCCAAACCATCAAAACTAATTTTCTATACCAAAAAACCGCCCACAGGCGGCTTTTTTATGACAGCCGAGTAGTGACAGTCCCGAAGCAAATCGAGATTCCGGTAGCACCGGGTGACCTTGGTCAGTCCCTCCCTCACCTTTTTTCAAAAGGTGAGGGACGACCGAGTGTGATGGAGTGCTGTTAACAGACACTCCATCATGTTTCTCCCTAGAAAGGAGGTGATCCATCCACAGCTTCCGCTACGGATGCCTTGTTACGACTTCGTCCCTATCATCTGTCTTACCTTTTGCCACCCTACGGCAGCATTTGGGTACTACAGACTCTCTTGACGTGACGGGCGGTGTGTACAAGACCCGAGAACGTATTCACCGTACCGTGGCTGATATACGGTTACTAGCGATTCCGACTTCATGAGGTCGAGTTGCAGACCTCAATCCGAACTGGGGCCGGTTTTGATGGGATTGGCTCCACCTTTCGGCTTAGCAACCCTTTGTACCGGCCATTGTAGCACGTGTGTCGCCCAAGGCGTAAGAGCCATGCTGATTTGACGTCATCCCCGCCTTCCTCCCTGTTATCCAGGGCAGTTTCCTGTGAACAATGTAACACAGAATAGGGGTTGCGCTCGTTATCCGACTTAACGGTACATCTCACGACACGAGCTGACGACAACCATGCAGCACCTGTCTAGCACCCTCGAAGGAATCCGGCTTTCACCGGATGTGCAGCTAGATGTCAAGCCTTGGTAAGGTTCCTCGCTTATCATCGAATTAAACCACATGCTCCACCGCTTGTGCGGGTCCCCGTCAATTCCTTTGAGTTTTAGCCTTGCGGCCGTACTCCCCAGGCGGGATGCTTAATGCGTTAGCTTGGTTAAACGGCACTGACAGGGTCGATACTGCCAATGCCAAGCATCCATCGTTTACAGCGTGGACTACTGGGGTATCTAATCCCATTCGCTCCCCACGCTTTCGTCTCTCAGCGTCAGGTCCGTTCTAGCAGAACGCCTTCGCATTTGGTGTTCTCGCCGATATTAACGGATTTTACCCCTACACCGGCGATTCCATCTGCCTCTCCCGGCCTCTAGTCTAGCAGTTTCAGCTGCGGTCTCGATGTTGAGCACCGAGATTTAACAGCTGACACACTAAACCGCCTACAGACGCTTTACGCCCAATAAATCCGGATAACGCTTGAGGTCTCTGTATTACCGCTGCTGCTGGCACAGAGTTAGCAACCTCTTATTCACCAGGTACCGTCAGAAATTCGTCCCTGGTAAAAGGCCTTTACACCCCGAAGGGCTTCTTCGACCACGCGGCGTCGCTGCGTCAGGCTTTCGCCCATTGCGCAAGATTCTTGACTGCAGCCTCCCGTAGGAGTCTGGGCAGTGTTTCAGTCCCAGTGAGCCGGGCCACGCTCTCACGCCCGGTACCCGTCGTTGCCTTGGTGAGCCATTACCTCACCAACAAGCTGATAGGACATAGGCCCCTCCCTAACCGGCTGGCTTGCGCCAACCTTTACGTAACGGTCTCATGACCGTTAAGCACATCGGCTATTAGCTCCGCTTTCGCGGGGTTATGACCGTGTTAGGGGTAGGTTACCAATGCGTTACGCTCCCGTTTGCCACTCACCTACGCTCATCGCTACGCGCTGAGCTTCGGTGAGCAAGCTCCCCAAATGGGGCCGCCTGCGGACCGGAGCTCTTCACGCAGTGAAGAGCATAGGTTCGTTCGACTTGCATGCCTTAAACACGCCGCCAGCGTTCATCCTGAGCTAGGATCAAACTCTCAAAAATTGAGATAACGATTCCAAAAGGAACCGTTAGCTAAATTTGGTGTAACATTTGAGGCTGTTACGCACCTTTGAATTTATTGGAATTGACCAGATTGTTTATTGTTTGTGGTCACCCCGAGACTATCTCGGGATCTCGATCCCCCGACTCGCGTCGGGTATCGAGACTGTCGCTACTCAGTTGTCAACGGTCATTTCCTTCACTTAGGCGAAGAAAAAACAGAGGGGTCATTTTAGCGTATCGCATATCGCGAATGGCAAATGGACGATTTGCTATAAGCGATTTGCACTTTGCCAAAAAGGCACCACTGTTCTTCCTCAATCCCGCCACTGCGGGGTTAAATCTACAGAACTTTTTATGATTGGTATGTTGTGAAAGCGTTGCAGTTACTTATTGAGCACTCCTCTATCATAGCGCCGTTTTTGGAAGTTGTCAAGTGGCCGGGCCGCGACCCTAACCACAGGATATGAACAGCTCTGTTAGCGCTTTTTTTCGCTCTGAGCCTGGCGCCACTGCCTGATTTTGGCGTGGTTGCCCGACAGCAGGATTTTGGGCACGGGTAAGGCCTTTTTCCCGGCCGGCTTAAAGGTTTCCGGCCGGCTGTACTGGGGGTACTCAACGTAGTCCGGGCCAGTGGCAAAGGTTTCCTCAACCAGAGCGTCCTGGTGGCCAACCACGCCCTTGACGTGGCGGGCGACCGCCTCGGTCACCACCATTGCCGGCAGCTCGCCGCCGGCCAGCACGTACTGACCGATGGAAATTTTTTCATCAATGAACTGTTCAACCCGGGCGTCAAAACCTTCGTAGCGGCCGCAGAGCAAAATGAGCTGATTATACTTCGAAAGACGTTTCGCCTCCTGCTGATTAAACAGCTTTCCCTCCGGCGCCAGCATAATCACCCGCGCTTTGCTTTTATGCTTTATTGCTTTTATTGCCTTATACATCGGTTCGACCAGCAGAATCATGCCCGGCCCGCCGCCGTAGGGACGATCGTCAACCGTGCGGTGCTTGTCAGTGGTAACGTCGCGCAGGTCGTGGATGTTGATTTTGATTTTCTTTTTCGCCTGCGCGCGCTTAAGAATTGACTCGTTGAAGTACGAATCGAAGATGCGGGGGAAGAGGGTAATGATGTCGAACTGAATCATTGGATTTTTTGTTGGGGTGGTTGAGGCGATATTTGATTTTGTTTCGGTTTATTTCTCCTTACAATGCTCCAACCCGCCGGCCATGATACAAAAAATGAAATAATGGCTTGCAACGCAGCAGCGGAAAAGAGTACTAAGAAACTACCAAATATAGTTCGGGCTTCACAGACATAAAAGAAACCGCCGCAGCTAAAAAGGTTTGGGAACAGACGAACGAGAAATGACTGGACAATAATTATCTGGATAAGGGCAAGAATGGCTATGGGGATAAACATTAAAAATAGTAAAGGAAAAAGGAGGAAACCGATAAAAAAGCTTTTTCTTAAGCGATTAAATTTAAATAACCCCGAAGGGATGATGGTAAATACTTCTCGACTCTTTGTATACTTCCCCCCGTTGTCTAGACAGTCATTGTGGATAACATAGATGGTATTTCGACCTTTACAATTTCGGGAGATTTTT
>Ga0155437_114_pt2 | contig 17239 bp, 15 predicted proteins | sample RifCSPhighO2_02_FD_111885 | JGI IMG/M metagenome (GOLD analysis project Ga0155437, IMG submission 111885) | Candidatus Buchananbacteria bacterium RIFCSPHIGHO2_02_FULL_56_16 | reverse complement strand
GCAGTTCGGCCGATGAAAGACGGCGTGATCGCCGACTACAAGACCACCGCCGCCATGCTGCGCTACTTCGTCAACAAGGCCTTAGGCGGCATCCGGCTGTTTCGGCCCGAGGTGATGGTGGCGGTGCCGGCGGGCATTACCTCGACCGAGCGCCGGGCCGTCATTGACGCGACCATCGCCGCTGGCGCGAAAGCCGCCTACATCATCAAGGAACCGATCGTCGCCGCCATCGGCGCCGACATTCCGATTGGCTCGCCGTCGGGCCACATGATTATTGACATCGGCGGCGGCACCTCGGAGATGGCGGTCATTTCCTTGGGCGGCATCGTCACCTCGACCTCGGTGCGCATCGGCGGCAACCGGTTTGACACAGCGATTGTCGAGTACATCCGCCGGCGCTACAACCTGGTCATCGGCGACCGCACGGCCGAGCGGATCAAGATTGACGTGGGTTCGGCCATGTACCTCGAAGACCCGTTGAGTAAGGAAGTCCGCGGCCGCGACGCGATTACCGGCCTGCCGCGAACCATTACCGTCCGCTCCGACGACGTGACCGAAGCGATCCAGGACGAACTCGAGGGCATCCTCGCCGCGGTTAAAGACGTGCTGCACAAAACTCCGCCGGAGCTCTCGGCCGATATTATTGATAAAGGCATTATTATGTCCGGCGGCTCGAGCCAGCTGCGCAACGTTGACCAGCTCATCAGCCGCGCCACCGGCGTCTCGGCCTACGTCGCCGACGATCCGCTGCTCTGCGTAGCCAAGGGCACCGGCATCGCGCTGGAGAACCTCGAGAGCTACAAGCGCAGCATCTTGGCGATGAAATAAAACCGATGCCAATCTACGGATGGATGCGAATGATGCGAATGATACGAATTAGGGATGGAATGTGGTATAATAATTAGTAGAATAATTGTAGAGAATCTAACTTGTAAATCTATGCAAAAACCCGCTTTATTAGTTTCTTTAATAGTTATTGCTATTGTGGGGGTGCTATTATCATTATTCCTCTTGGAGTTTCAAAATAAGTCCTCCGAATCCACTTCCTCTTTTAATTATGACACCCAGTCAGAGGAGGGATTAACCACGGAAGCTGCGATATCAGAAGTCCCCCCGCCTCCATTCGACGCTACCGTCACCGTCTTCGATAGATACGTCTTAATTGAGTGGCCGAACAGTACATCGGACCTCATCGACCATTACCGCGTGTACCGAAGTGTTCCCGAACCCGGCGGTGGGTACATTCTCATCGGGGAAACCTCCTCAAACTCCTTTCGCGACAACATTCAGGACGGATACCGTTACCACTATCTTGTTTCGTCTGTGAGTAGGTATGGTGTTGAGAGTCAGCTGCCTGAGTTTAACTACTTGCCTGTTGATCGCTCTCTTCTGAATCAATAATTCATTCTAATATGCGGTGTCATGGTGAGCTTGTCGCCCTTCGACAGGCTCAGGGTGACAGCTACTTTGGTAACGCCCCCCACCTGTAACCTAAAAATCGCCCGCGGGCGATTTTTGATAGTAAGAAAAAACTGTACGGCTCGAACAGTTGGTGAGCTTTCGTCACCTTGGTCTAGCTGGCGCCGCTTTTGAAACAAACCTCGAAATACCCTGCCATAGAGAGCTATAGTGGATGTTTCCCTCTTGTTTGAAGCAGTCGCAGCTAACCGCGGCGATGTTGGCAAGCCAACCGGCCGTCGCAGCCTGAACGTACTGGCAGTATATCACTCTAGGGCAGAGACTGCAAACTGGGTTTGTCCACACGCAGAAATAACTACTGACTACCGCCCAGGACTAAAGTCCTGGGCTTACTGGCTAAGCCCCCTAACGTGGGCTGGTATCGCTTAGCGTGCAGTCCGCGTGAGCGGACTTTGTCTGTCAGCCCCGAGCTTTAGCTCGGGGCGTGGTTTTGCTATACTAAAAGCAATGGATATCGTCCTCCTTCTGGCCGCCGCCTATTTGTTGATTTCGGTCACGGCGCTGGCTGATAAGTTCATCCTCACCAAGGCGCTGCCCCACCCGGTGGTGTACGCTTTTTTTATTTCCACCCTGGGCCTGGCGGCATTCATCCTTATCCCGTTTGGGTTTGTCCTGCCGCCGCTCGCAGAGCTGGGCAGCAGTCTGGTGGCCGGCGCAACGTACACCCTGGCCATTCTGTGTTTGTACCGGGCGCTCCAGCACAGCGAGGCGTCGCGGGCGTTTGCGACCGCCGGGTCCTTGGGCGCCGTCCTGACCTTTCTGCTGTCGTTTCTGGTGCTCGGCGAGCGTCTCGCTGCGGTACAGATCATCGCTTTCGGGCTATTGGTAATCGGCGGCATTGCCATTAGCTGGGAGCGGTCGGCGTCGTCCCCCAGCCGCGCCGGACTGTGGTTCGCGGTGCTGACCGCGATCGCGTTCGGCGTCTCGTACACCGCGGCCAAGGACGTCTACAACCAGCACGGCTTCATCTCGGGGTTTGTTTTGATCCGGGTGTTCGCGTTTTTGGCGGCGCTGCCGCTGCTCATACCCCGCCGTAACCGCCAGCTGCTGCGCCAGAGTACAGGCCAAAAAACGCCGCTGCGCCGGCGGTCGTTCCAATTGGCGCTGTTCGGTGGCCAGCTGGCCTCGGGTTTAGGTTTTCTCCTGCTCAACTACGTCATCTCGCTCACCAGCGCGGCCATTGCCCTGGCAGCCCAGGGATTGCAGTATGGGTTCCTCTTTGTTGCGGCCATATTCCTCTCGCGGCGGTTCCCCAAGATTATGCGTGAGAACATTACCCGGCCGGTGATCGTCCAGAAACTGGCGGCGCTTGGCTTGATCAGCCTTGGGCTGGTGCTGCTGGCGATGAATGGGGTGTAGAAATTTTAAATCCTAAGCTCTAAATTTTAAATAAGCACAAAATCAAAAATTTCAAATGTTTTAAACTTCTGATTTTTTATCTTTTGAATTTATTTAGAGTTTAGGATTTAGTGCTTAGAATTTTTTCTGGGTATGAAAAAAGCCAGGTTCAAAACTCTCCGCCTAGCCGTGCTCCTGTTCGGGCTGGTTTTGCTCGGCGTGTTTTTTATCTTCATCACCGATTTTAGCGGCGGCAAGGAACCGGTCTGGGGCGTAACGTTCAGCCGTTCCTACGCCCTCGACTTGCAGCTCGACTGGCGGCAGGCCTACCTGGCGATGCTCGATGAGCTCAAGATCAGCCACCTCCGCCTCTCGGCCTACTGGGATGAGCTTGAGCCGGAGAAAGATGAGTACAATTTTTCCGATCTCGACTGGCAGCTTGAGCAGGCGGAAGCCAGGGGAGTATCGGTCATCCTGGCGGTGGGCAGGCGGCTGCCGCGCTGGCCGGAATGCCATGACCCGGCCTGGCTTAAGCACTACTCGTCTGAAGAGGCGAACGCCGAGCTGCTGGCGTTACTTGAGCTCACCATCAAGCGGTACCAAGATCGTCCGTCAATCATCGCCTGGCAGGTGGAAAATGAACCGCTGTTTGCCTGGTTCGGTTTCTGTCCGCCGCCGGACAAAGCGTTTTTCGCCACCGAAGTCGCCCTCGTCCGGCAGCTCGATCCGCAGCGGCCGGTTATGGTGACCGATACCGGCGAACTAAGCTCGTGGCTCGAGGTGAGCGCTTTTGGCGACGTCGTGGGCACGACGCTCTACCGCGTGGTTTGGAACAAGTGGTTCGGCTTCTGGGACTACTGGTTCGTGCCGCCGGCCTGGTACCGCTGGAAAGCCGACCTGACGCAGGCGGTTCATCCCAACGTCAAGACGGTCATGATCTCCGAGTTGCAGATGGAGCCGTGGACGTTCAGTAAGAAGATGGTTGAATTGAGCCGAGCGGAGCAAGAGCGCTCGTTTGATCTTTGGCGCTTCAGGGATAATATTGCCTACGTTCGCCGGACCGGATTCCCGTCGGTGTACCTCTGGGGCGTTGAGTACTGGTACTGGCTCCACCAGCAGGGCGACGACGTTTTTTGGAATGAGGCCAAGGGGCTGTGGCAGTAGCGTAGTAAAATTAAAAATCAAAAAGCAAAAATAAAAGTTTTGGTGTTCCGCCGCCGGCGGAACAGTTTATTTAATAAATCCCAGTCACCTTGAGCCTACTGCAAGGTAACCCTGGATACCTAAATTTTGATTTTTGATTTTTGCATTTTGATTTTTTTTGTGACATAATACAGCCCTTGCCAAACCCTGATTTTGTGCTACACTGTAACCATGTCTGTACCTCGCCCGACCGTCGCACCTGAAACCAATTTGCCGGTGGTTGGCCACCAGCGGATTATCGCGTACTTGCAGCGGAGCATTGAGCGCGGAACCGTCGCCCACGCCTACCTGTTCGTCGGCCTCAGCCACGTCGGCAAGCGAACCGTCGCCGAACAGTTCGGCGCTTCGCTCCTGTGCGAGCAGGGCGGCGCGACGGCCTGCGGCCAGTGCCAGAGCTGCGTTCAAATCGCCCGCCAGAGCCATCCCGACCTGATGCTGATCGAGCGCGAGGTTGATCCGAAGCGCGGCACGCACCGCAGCACGATTAGCATCGAGCAGGTCCGGGAGCTGCAGCGCCGGCTCGGGCTTCATTCTTTTTTCAACCGCTACAAGGTCGCCATCATTACCGAAGCCGAGCGCTTGGGTCTGGAGGCGTCGAACGCCTTACTTAAGACGCTCGAGGAGCCGACGGCAAAGACGGTCATTATCTTGCTGGCGGCCAGCACCGCCTCGCTGCCGTTGACCGTCGCCTCCCGCTGCCAGCGCCTCACCTTTCTGCCGGTTTCAACCGCGGCGTTGACCGGCTACCTTACCAGCCAGCAGGTACTTCCAGCCGCGGCCAAAACGCTGGCCAGCCTGGCCATGGGTTTGCCGGGCGTGGCAATCCGCCACCAGCAAGATACGAAGCTGCTGCGGCAACGGGCCGAAACGTTCACTGATTTTGTGGCCATCCATCGCCACGGTGAACTGGAGCGCCTGTCCGCAATCGCCCAGCTGGTCGGTCAGCCTAAGGCTGAAACGGTCAAGGAACTTTTTACCGCCTGGACCGTGCTGCTGCGCGACGTCCTCTTGACCAAAACCGGCACCGGGGAGCTGGTGACCCACCCGGACGCCGCCGCGGAACTCAATCAATTGAGCAATCGGTACAGCTTCCGTCAGCTAACCGACACGCTCCGGGGGGTGGCGAACGCCCAGCGGCAGCTGGCCGCGAACGTCGGCGCCCGGCTCGTTTTAGAAAATTTTTTACTCACGCTGCCGGTCGGGAGCTAACTATCCGACCGACGCTGTCATGGCACATCGTATGAGGGGAAAACTAACGCTCGTATTTACTGCGGCACTGGCGCTGATGGTCAGCGGCTGCGCCATTCGCTTCGGTAACCAATCGCAAGCGCCCGTCGTGTTGGGCGTGTTTAAGTCAGGCGACCGAACCGAGAACTGGGTCGCCAAGAACCTGTTTCTGCACTCCGGCGGCGCCGGGACGATCGCGGGGGTGAGCGTGATGAGCGTCATCTTTGATCCGCAAGATACCAACGCCCTGTACCTAACCTCAAGCGACGGTCTGCTCTACAGCTACGACGCCGGCGAGAGCTGGCAGCGGGCGAACAGCTTGACCGGGCCGGTTCGCACCGTGGCGATTGATCCGGGCAATAAGTGCGTCATCTATGCCGGCCTCAACCACACGGTTGTCAAGAGCGTTGACTGCAGCCGGAGCTGGGCGGAGGTCTACCTCGACGAGAAGCCGGAGAAAGTGATCACCGCGCTTGGTGTTGATTTTTTTAACAACTTAATTATCTACGCCGGCAACTCGGCCGGGGATGTACTCAAGAGCGACGATGGGGGAGTCACCTGGCGGGTGAGTAACCGATTTAAGAATGCCATTAGTCGGTTTCTCATTGACCCGAGCGACAGCCGGGTTATCTACGTGGCAACCGCCCAGCAGGGGCTGTTTAAGACGACGGACGGCGGCGTGACCTGGACTGATCTCAATAATGGCTTGCAGCAGTACTCCGGAGCGTTCGAGTTCCGACACCTCATCTTTGACCCGACCCAGGCGAACTCACTGCTGCTGGTGGCCAAGTACGGTCTGCTCAAGAGCGAGGACGCCGGTGAAACTTGGCAGCCGGTTACGCTCATCACTCCGCCCGCGTCCACCGACATCCTCGCGGTGGCCATCAGTCCGGCCGACAACCAAGAAATCTACTACGCCACCGCCTCAACCTTCTACCAGACTTTTGACGGCGGTCAGAACTGGATTACCAAGCGGCTGCCGACCCGCGGGGTGCCCAGCGTGATGCTGATCGATCCGACCAATCCTAACGTGGTGTACCTGGGCGTCGCGGCGCCGCCGAGCAGATAGCGGAGTCAATTTCCAATTATCAATTTCGAATTTTCAATAAATTACCAATGTTCAATGATCAATGTCCAATGCTTGGAATAACACTATTACCTTCAATGAAAATTGAGAACTGAAAATTGAAAATTACGAACTATGCATCCACTCCTCGCTGACCATCAACCAGAGTTCGAGAACGTGGTCGCTCACCTGCGCGAAGATTTACTGACGCTCCGGGTCGGCCGGGCCAACCCGATCATGATCGAGCAGCTGCTGGTTGACGCCTACGGCACCAAGACGCCGCTCAAGCAGCTCGCTTCAATCACCGTGCCGTCGCCGCGGACGATGATCGTTTCGCCGTGGGACAAGAGCATCACCAAAGACGTCGAGAAGGCGATTCGCGAGGCCGACATCGGCATCAACCCGGTTAACGAGGGCGAGCAGGTTCGGCTGACGGTGCCGCAGCTGACCGAAGAGAGCCGCAAGGAGCTGGTGAAGTCCGTATCGGCAAAGATGGAGCGCGCCCGGATTGCCGTCCGGCAGGTTCGGGATAAAGTCAAAGAAGCAATCATCAAGCAGGAGAAGGCGAAGGCCATCACCGAAGACGTCCGCTATGATCTGATTGAAAAACTTGACGAGCTCATCAAGAGCCTCAACGATGACATTAAAGAGATTGGGGCAAAAAAAGAACGAGAAATCATAAAACTTTAACCCCCGCGCATCTCCTATGTCCCGTAGTAGAACTTCGATAAGGAAGTTATCCCGCGATAGTAACGCTAACGAGCATAGGATAAAAAATATAGATTACGCTTACGCTCTTGAAAAAACGCTTACTTAATAAACAATCGAAGTTTCACTACGGGATATGTTGTTAACCATTGTTATTTTTTTCGCCGTTTTAGCCCTGCTTGTGCTGGTCCACGAGTGGGGGCACTTTATCGTTGCCCGACGGTTCGGCGTTACCGTCGAAGAGTTCGGGTTCGGCCTGCCGCCGCGGATTATCGGCGCCTACAAAAATGAGGCGAACGCCTGGAAAACCATTGGCCTTAAAGCAAAACAGGCGCCCCGGACCATCTGGTCACTCAACTGGATTCCGCTTGGCGGTTTTGTCAAGATTAAGGGCGAGCAGGGCGAAGCTCCGATCGAGGCCGACAGCTTCGGATCCCGAAGCGTCTGGCAGCGGATCGCCATTATTTCCGCCGGCGTTTCAATGAACTTAGTGCTCGCGGCTGTGCTCCTGACCATTGGATTAATTGTCGGTTCACCCCAGCAGCTTGACGGCCGCAGCCTGTCGCCCCTGGCCAGGGTGAGCGGCCAGCAGGTAATCATTGCTCAAGTCTTGCCGGGTTCACCCGCTTCCAGCGCCGACCTCAAGCCCGGTGACCAGGTTACCTCGGTTGACGGCCAGCAGTTTACTGATATCAGCGGCCTCCAGGCCTACATGGAACAGCGGGCCGGTTCGCCGACCGCGGTGACGGTTGACCGTTCCGGTGCGCCCCTGACGGTTACGCTCACACCTGTCGCCTTGCAGGCAGCCGAGGGCCGCGCCGGTATTGGCGTGGCGCTGGTGGAGACGGGGTTGGTATCGTACCCGTGGTACGTTGCCTGGTGGTTTGGTATCCGCGAGGTATTTCAATTGGCGGTTTCGGTGGTGATGGGTTTTTTCATTATTTTTAAGCAGCTCATCATCAGCCATCAGTTCGTCGGCGACGTCTACGGTCCGGTCGGCATCGCGACGCTGGTCGGCCAGACCGCCCGCCTCGGCTTTTCGTACCTGATGCAGTTCACCGCCATGCTGTCGGTGATTATCGCGGTGATCAACTTTCTGCCGTTCCCGGCGCTCGACGGCGGCCGGGTGCTGTTTTTGGCCATCGAGGGTATCCGCGGCAAGGCGGTCAACGCCAGAGTTGAGGCGCTGATTCATAACATCGGTTTCGCCTTGCTGATGCTGCTGATGCTGCTGGTAACGTTCCGCGACATCCTGCGGATTTGGCCGGCGTAGCGAGCGCGCCATGGACATCCGCCTGCCGCTCAACTTTGACCAGAGTCCCCGGAATTTTTTGCAACGCTGCGGTTACGTGGCGTTCACCGATCCCAACAGCGGTCAGCAGAGCTTCACCCGGCGGTTCGGCCGGGATTTCTACCCCCGGTTCCATATCTACCTCAAAGACGTTGACGGCAGCTCCGTCTTGAGCCTCCACCTCGATCAAAAAAAGCCGTCCTACCCGGGCGCGCACGCCCACAGCGGCGAGTACGACGGAACGGTGGTCGAACAAGAAGCGGCGCGGATTTCCGGCTTGCTTAAAAATCAGCTCGGTAACCAAGCCCAGCAGCAGCCGTCCCCCAAGCGGGGACTATTTCATCATTTATTTCGGTAACTATGCCCGGTAGTGATCCCTCACCTTATGGGGAACAATTTAGCAGAAATTACTACTTGGCGGAGGCTTTAATGATAAATTACTAATAAACTCCCTTTGCCTTTCGGTTTTAAACTGAAAAAGGTGAGGGACTACTACCGGGTATGCTCCAGTCAACCCTCTTTGGTAAAACCCAGAAGCAGCCGCCCCGCGACGAGGTCAGCCTGAACGCTCGGTTGCTGACCCAGGCCGGCTTCATCGACAAGGTGACCGCCGGAGCGTATACCTACCTGCCGCTCGGGTTGGCGGTGTTAAATAACGTCAAGCAGATCGTCCGCGAAGAGATGGCCGCGATCGGCGGCCAGGAGCTCTTGATGCCCGCCCTCCAGCCCAAGGAGCTCTGGGAAAAGACCGGCCGCTGGACCGACCCGGGACCCGAGGTGATGTTTCAGTTTGAGGGCCGGAGCGACCGGCAGTACGGCCTGGGCTGGACCCACGAGGAGGTCATCACGCCGCTGGTCAAAAAGTTCGTGAGCTCGTACAAAGATTTGCCGCTCTACCTCTACCAGATTCAGGATAAATTTCGCAACGAGCCGCGGGCGAAGTCGGGGCTGCTGCGCGGCATCGAGTTTTCAATGAAAGACCTCTACAGCTTCCACCGGGACGAGCAGGATTTGGAAGCGTACTACCAGCGGGCGCTGCAAGCCTACCTGCGCATCTTTCAGCGCTGCGGGCTTGAGGCAATCGTCACCGAAGCCTCCGGCGGCTCATTTTCAAAGTACTCTCATGAGTTTCAGGTTCTCACGCCGTATGGCGAAGACGTGATCTACCACTGCGTGCAGTGCGGCTACGCCCAGAACCGCGAGGTTACCCAGCTCATGACCGGCGCGGCCTGCCCGAAGTGCGACGGCTCTATCGCCGAGGGCAAGGCGATCGAGGTCGGCAACATCTTCCAGCTCAAGACCAAGTACGCTGTTCCCTTCAAGCTTGAGTACGTTGACGCTGACGGCACGTCCAAGCCGGTGATGATGGGCTGCTACGGCATCGGTCCGAGCCGGGTGATGGGTACGGCGGTCGAGGTTCACCACGACGATCGCGGCATCATCTGGCCCGAAAGCATCGCGCCGTTTCGCGCCCACCTGCTCCAGCTTGGCTCGTCGAGCGCAGTTGCCAAAAGAGCCCTCCTAGTGTACCATAAGCTTTCCAGTCGGGGCATCAGCACCCTGTTTGATGACCGGCCGGACGTCACCGCCGGCGTGAAGTTTGCCGACGCCGACCTGATCGGTATCCCGTACCGGCTGGTCGTTTCTGAAAAAACTAAAGCTAACGTTGAGCTTAAGCCGCGCCGCGGCCAGACCTCGACGCTGGTTAACCAAACCAAGCTGCTCGCCGCCCTGAAAGGCAAGGGAGGGGAGCTGGGAAAGCAACGAAATGTTTCGTAACCTATTTAAAAAATTCTCCAAGGATGTCGGCGTTGACCTGGGAACCTCGAACACCCTCATCTACGTCAAGGATCGGGGTATCGTGGTTAAGGAGGCGTCGATTGTGGCCATCAACAACCGGACCGGCCAGATTTTGGCAGTCGGTGAAGAAGCCCAGAAGATGGTCGGCAAGGTGCCGCCCCACATCACCATTTCCAAGCCGCTGGTGGACGGCATCATCTCCGACTTTGAGGTGACCGAGAAGATGCTCAAGTACTTCATCGACCGCCTGTACCGCGAGAGCTTCGGCCTCTCGCCGCGGCCCCGGGTGGTCATCGGCGTGCCGTTGGACGTTACCGAGGTGGAAAAGAAAGCGGTCGAGGACGTGGTCCTCTCGGCCGGCGCCCGCGACGTTTTTTTGGTTGAGAACGTGATCGCAACGGCCATCGGCGCCCGGATGCCGATTCAGGACCCCTCGGGCAACATGATCATGGACATCGGCGGCGGCGTGACCGAAATCGCGGTGGTGTCGCTCTCCGGCATCGTCGCCTGGAAGTCGCTGCGGGTCGCCGGCACCGAGCTTGATCAGGACATCATCCAGTTCACCCGCAACGAGTTCGGTTTGCTGATCGGCGAGCGGGTGGCTGAAGAGGTCAAGAAGAACGCCGGCCGCCTCGACGAACAGGGCCGCCCCTTTGAGATTAAGATGCGCGGCCGCGACCTGGTGACCGGGCTGCCGCGCGAAGTCACCATTACCACCGAGCAGGTCAGCGCCGCGATTCAGCGCTCGGTCGGCATCATTATTGAGGGGGTTAAGAGCACGCTCGAAATCACGCCACCGGAGCTGGTGGCGGACATCTACCAGAAGGGCATCATCGTTTCCGGCGGCGGGTCGCTCTTAAACGACCTTGACCAAGCCATCGCCCGGGCGACCAAGATTCCCGTCAGAATCATCGACGACCCCATCACCTGCGCGGTGCGCGGCATGGGGCTCGTTTTGGAAGACGACCGTCTCCTCCGGGAGGTGGCGGTCCCGTCAACTCACGAAGATAAGGCGTAAGCCAGGCTGCAAGCTATGCCCAGTGATGGTAAAATTCTAAATCCTAAACTCTAAACTCTAAATAAATTCAAATGTTTAAAATCCAAAGTTTAAAACCTTTGAGCTTTGAATTTTGAGCTTATTTAGAGTTTAGGATTTAGTGCTTAGAGTTTTAAAAGTCATTCGACTATGCGCGTACTCGGTCGACCCGTGAAGCTCGTCGTCGTTCTGTTAGCAGCGGTAGCCCTGCTAATTTTTTTGCACTACACCCGGGTCTTGCTGCCGGTCGAGGGACTGATTCAGACCGTGCTCACGCCGGTTGAGCATCGCCTCTATGCTCTGGGTACCAGCATCAACCATTGGTACCGGTTTCCGGGCGCCCGCGACCTCACCGAGGCTAACCAGCAACTGGAAGGCCGGATAAACGCGCTCACGGTTGAGAACGCTCAGCTCAAGACGCTGCTCGCCGAGCAGGGTTTGGAGAACCAACAGGTTGAATTTTTGGCCGCGGTCGGCCTCGAGGCGATCAACGCTAAGGTGGTGGGTCGTAACCTTGAAACCAACGAGCGGACGATGATTGCCAATAAGGGCAGCGCCGATCAGGTTCGGGTGGGTGCGCCCGTCATCGCCGAGCGGGGGATGCTGGTCGGCCGGGTGGTGGCGGTACGCACCCACAGCGCTCAGATCAGGCTGGTGAACGACAGCCTGAGCAGCTTTGGGGCGATGATTCAGAACGAAGGAGAAGATCGGGGTGTGGTCGTCGGGGACCGCGGGTTGAGTGTAAAAATGGACCTCATCGCCCAGGGTGTGCCGGTGGTGGTCGGTGACGTCGTGGTTACTTCCGGCATCGAGACCGACGTCCCGCGGGGGTTGGTGATCGGCCAGGTTGATCGGGTAGTGTCGGAACCCAACAACCTCTTCCAACAGGCATTCATTAAGACGCTGGTCGATATCGATGCCCTGGTGGTCGTCTCAATCTTAAATCCGCAGTACGATGAATAGCGTCATCGGCAACCTCATCGCCGTTATCATGCTTGGTTTGATCCAGAAGAGCTTTCTCGCAACCTGGCCGCCGCCGATCGGCAGCATCAACCTCATCGTCGTGCTGATAGTTTTCCTTATCGTGTTGGGCAGCTACCGGCAGGCACTCTGGTGGGCGTTCGGTGGCGGGTTGCTGCTCGAGCTGTTCTCGTTCGACCTGTTCGGCGCCCAAGTCATTAGCTTGCTGCTGATGGCATGGCTGGTCAAAACGCTATTCAACAATTTTTTTACCAACTATTCGTTCTACTCGCTGACGGTACTTGGTATCATCGGCACCGCCGTCTCCCATGGGTTATTGTTCGCGGCCCGCTTGCTGGGTACGGTTTTGGCCGGCGGCAGCCAGCAAGGGAGCGTCGGCGCGTTTCTCCTGGCGCTGGGTTGGCAGATTTTTATTCACCTCGTCGTCTTGTACATTCTCTTTTTCATCTTTCACTTCTTAATCGGCCGCCTGCGGCTTAATTTGCCCGGCACTGACGCGCTGTCAATTGACCGCCGGGCGGGCTTCTAACCCAAACGACTAGGTGAAACGGCATGCCCCGTAGTAGAACTTCGATATGGAAGTCACCCCGCACTGGTAACGCTGCGAGCATAGAATAAAAAAAAATAGAAATTGCGCTTATTCTCTTGAAAAAACGTCTATCTAAATAATTAATCGAAGTTTCACTACGGGGCATGCTTAAGCGACTACAATCAGACCCGTTCGGTCTTGGCGGCGGCGGCCGGTTTCGCGGCTACGTCGTCAATGGTGCGGCCGAGAGCATCGACTGGTTCAAGGGCGACCGTCGGACCAAGCGCCTCGATGATACGGTCGCGCTGCCCACGGCATCCCTGCTCAACCGCGATCGGCTGCGCCTCTGGTTGGTGCTGCTCATCATCGGACTGGCGGCGCTGCTGGGGCGCGTCTCATACCTCCAGCTGGTACGGGGGCAGTACTACCAGACGGTTGCCGAGGGAAATCGGGTCCGTATCTACACGGTTAAGGCGCCCCGGGGCGTGGTCTACGACCGGAACCAAACGTTGCTCGTTAAGAACGTACCGAGCTTTTCGCTGGCTGTGATTCCCGTTGACCTGCCTACTGACCCTGAGCCGCGAGCGGCGACCATTCAGTACCTGGCGGCCCGCAGCGGCCTGACCGAAGCGGCGATTACCGAGCAGATCAACCAAGTGCCGCCCTATTCGTACCAGCCGCTTACCGTTAAAGAGAACGTGAACTTCGACGAGGCAGCGCTGGTAAAAATTCAAAGCAGCCAGTACCCGGGCGTGATGCTCAAAACCGACAGCCGCCGGCAGTACCTCCAGTCATCCACGACGCCTTCGCTGTCGCACCTCTTGGGCTACATGAGTAAAATGAGCCCCGAGCAGCTCGATACCTACCTCGGGATCGGATACGCTTTCGATGATTCTATCGGCAAGACGGGTCTCGAGCTAAGCTATGAACCGGCACTCAAAGGCCAGAACGGCAGGGAGTACGCGGAAGTTGACGCCCTCGGTGAAATTAAAAAGGTGCTGGCGTACCAGAAACCGCAGCCGGGCCAAAACCTCGAGCTGACCATCGACCTCGAGCTGCAGCAGCAAGCCGAGCAGAGCCTGCGGCGTGTTATGGACCAGTACGGCAAGCAGCGGGGGTCGGTCATCGTCTTAGATCCAAACAACGGCGAGGTGCTGGCGATGGTGAGCCTGCCGGGGTTTGACAGCAACGTCTTCGTCAGCGGCGGCGAGAGCGGGCTGATTACCAGCTTGTTCAATGATCCGGATCAGCCGCTCTTCGATCGGTCGATCAGCGGCGAGTACCCGTCCGGTTCGACGTTTAAGCTGGTTGTCGCGGCGGCGGCGCTCCAAGAGGGGCTGATCACGCCTCAAACCGGGGTAAACAGCGTCGGCGGGCTGTCGGTCGGCCGCTGGTTTTTTCCCGACTGGAAAGCCGGCGGTCACGGCTGGACGACCGTCACCAAGGCGCTGGCCGAGTCGGTCAACACGTTTTTCTACATGGTCGGCGGCGGCTACCAGAACTTCAGCGGCTTGGGCGTTGACCGGATCAAAACCTACGCGGAAAAATTCGGCTTGAACCAGAAGCTGGGCATCGACCTGCCGCAGGAAGCAACCGGCCTGCTTCCAAGCGAAGCGTGGAAAGAGGAAGTCAAGGGCGAGCAGTGGTACATCGGCGACACCTACCACCTGGCGATCGGCCAGGGTGACCTGCTTGTCACCCCGCTGCAGGTCGCGGCCTGGACCAGCGTGTTCGCCAACGGTGGCGCGCTCTACCAGCCGCACCTCGTCCGAGCGATCGGCTCGGGCGAGGACCAGCCGCCGGTTCCGGTCCAGCCAAAAATACTCAATGAACATTTCATTGATTCGGCCAATATCGAAACCGTCCGCCAGGGGTTGCGCCAGGGCGTGCTCTACGGCAGCAGCCGGGGTTTGGGCAGCCTGCCGGTCACCGTAGCCGCCAAAACCGGTACGGCCGAGTGGTCCAGTCAGCGCCCGCCCCACGCCTGGGTTACCGCGTTTGCGCCGTTCGAGCAGCCCGAGCTGGTGGTGACCGTGCTGATCGAAGAGGGCGAGGAGGGCAGCCGGCTGGCCGTGCCGATCGCGGCTGACGTCATTACTTGGTGGGCGGAAAATCGTTTAAATCGTTGACGTTTCAACATCTGGCAGAGTATAATGAACCCAATCTAATTGCATTGTGGATAAGTTTACCTCCTGCTGCCGTACGAAATGACGCCCCGCTATCGCCTCGCCGCAAGGTGATTTTAATTTTTGATTTTCTATTCTTACCATGAGTCCCCAATACATCACCAAAGAAGGTCTTGAAAAGTTAAAGAAAGAGCTCGAGTACTTGAAGAACGAGAAGATGCCCGAGATTATCGAGCGCATTGCCCGGGCCAAGGAACTCGGCGACCTCTCGGAGAATGCCGAGTACCAGGAAGCGAAAGACGATCAGGGGTTCACCGCCGGCCGCATCGGGGAGCTGGAGCGGCTGATCAGGAAGGCAGAGGTAATCGCGGCGAGCCACAGCAACGAGATGGTGTCGGTTGGCTGTACCATTCGGGCGTTGTGCGAGGGTAAAGAGTACCGCTACACCATCGTCGGCTCAAATGAAGCTGATCCAGGCCGGGGTTTGATTTCCAACGAGTCACCGATCGGCCGGGCGTTTTTAGGCGGACGAATCGGCGACCGGGTGAAGGTTTTAATACCGAGAGGCGAGATGGAGTGCGAAATTTTGGAGATTAACTAGGGGCTCGGATTCATTTTTTCAGCGTCCAGTTGGACGTTTTTAGTTTGACCCAGCTCTTCGCGAAGGGCTGGGTTGACCAAACCGGTTTATTTTAGTAGAATAAGGGTATCATTTTTGACGTCTTAATATGGCCCAAAACGTTCCTGATGAGTACCAGGCCCGGATTGAGAAGCTGAAAAAAATCAGGTCAGCCGGTATGAAGCCCTACCCCGATCGGTTCGCCAAAGCGAAGCCGGTCGCCGCGGTGCTTACGCTCAAGCTCGGCACCAAAAACATTAGCACCGCCGGCCGGCTGCTGACCATCCGCGAGATGGGCAAGATTTGCTTCTGCCACCTCCAGGACGCGACCGGACGATTGCAGCTGGTGCTGCGCAGCGACGAGGTCGGTCCGGGTCGCTTCAGGCAATTTTTAAAACAGTTCGACCCCGGCGATTTTGTCGGCGTTACGGGAGAACTTTTTAAAACCAACAAGGGTGAAGTTTCGCTTCTGGTCAAAACCTACGTGATGCTGGGCAAGGCGCTGCGGCCGCTGCCGGAAAAGTGGCACGGCTTGAAGGACCAGGAATCGCGGTACCGTCAGCGTTACCTCGATTTGGTGGCCAACCCCGGCACCTACCAGCGTTTTTTGTTTCGCAGCCGGCTCATTAAGACCTTACGTGAGTTTTACTGGAGCCATGGCTTCGTCGAAGTCGAGACGCCGATTCTGACCAACACCGCGTCCGGCGCGATTGCGAGGCCTTTCACCACCCACTACCAGGCGCTCGACCTCGACGTCTACCTGCGCATCGCGCCGGAGACCTACCTCAAAGAGTGCATCATCGGCGGGTTTGAGAAAGTATTCGAGATCGGCCGCTGTTTCCGCAACGAGGGGATGGACCCATCCCACCTCCAGGACTTCACCATGGCCGAGCACTACGCCGCCTACTGGAACTACGAAGACAACATCGCGTTTACCGAAATGCTGTTCTCGCACCTGCTCAAGCAGTTGCTCGGTAGCCTCAAGGTTGAGATTAAGAACCGGGACGGAGCGCTGGCCAAGATTGATTTCGCCCCGCCGTGGCCGCGCGTTTCGTTGCGGGATCGGATCAAGAAAGACTGCGGCATCGATATTGACGCCTGCAAAACCGCCGATGCGCTGCGTCGGGCCATCAAGGCCAAGAAAGTCTTACTTAACGACATCACCACCCTTGAACGCGGCAACCTGATTGACGCGCTGTACAAGACGGTCTCGCGTGATAAAATTGTCCAGCCGACGCTGGTTACCCAGCAGCCGATTGACGTTTCGCCGCTGGCGCGGCGTAATGACAAGAATCCGGCGGTCGTTGATCAGTTCCAGCTGGTCGTCAACGGCTGGGAGATCCTCAAAGCCTACTCGGAGCTGGTTGACCCGGTTGACCAGAAGCAACGGTTTGACGCCCAAGCCAAAGCCCGATCGGCCGGCGACCACGAAGCGCACACCAAGGATGACGAGTACGTCCGGGCGCTCGAGCACGGCGCGCCGCCGATCTCCGGCTGGGGGATGGGTGTCGATCGGCTGACGGCGCTCCTGACGCAGCAGGACAACCTGCGTGATGTCGTGCTCTTCCCGCTGTTAAAACCAGAGAGTAAGTAATTTAAAATCACTATGCCCGGTAGTAGCCCCTCACCTTATGTAGCCGACTAGAAGGGGGGTTACTACTGGTAACTATTATTAATAAATTACCCTTTGCCTTAAAAATAAAAAGGTGAGGGGTCACTACCGGGTATGCTCACCGCGGGCCAAGTCATCGTTCGTCTGCTGGTGTCGGCGATTCTTTCGGGCATCATCGGCATTGAGCGGGAATCAAAGCATAAGCCGGCTGGGTTGCGAACCAA
>Ga0155437_134_pt1 | contig 18222 bp, 12 predicted proteins | sample RifCSPhighO2_02_FD_111885 | JGI IMG/M metagenome (GOLD analysis project Ga0155437, IMG submission 111885) | Candidatus Buchananbacteria bacterium RIFCSPHIGHO2_02_FULL_56_16 | reverse complement strand
CCCGTGAAGATCGAGAAGCTGCGCGTTACCTCGGGCTGGGGCCTGCAGGCTGACGGCCGGTGGGGTATCAAAGGTTTTAACAAAGCTGGCAATCCCCTAGGTTTGTTTGAGGTCGAGGCGTACGGCAGCATCGTGTTTGATCGTCGGGGGTCTCTTGTCTCGCTCGCCTGTCCTCCTGCAGGCCCAAGCATTACCGATCCCTGTAACGATGTCTATTACATCGGCTTTGACAACAATCGTTACATTTTTCGCCGAGTCGTACTAGGGGCTGAAACATACTGGGATGGACCCTTTACCAGCTGGTATCCCGGAGCGTCAATTGCAGCCATTACTCCAACTGAAATGAGTCAGTATAAGATTAGTGGCAATGTCCTAATACGGCCCGGTACGTGGCTCGTTAAAATCGCTACTGATTCGAAGGTTTATGCAGTTGGCGCCGATCGAAAATCCTTGCGGCTAGTCGCCACTGACAGTTCCTCTAAATTGGCGGCGGCACTGTATGGCACAGACTGGCAGTCCCCGGTCCGGGTTGCTACCATTCCTGACCTTATTTTTCCCCTGTTTACAATGGGGGCCGATTGGGTCGCGTTGAATAAGCATCTTGATGGAACGCTCATCCGGTACGCCAGCTCAACCGACGTTTACCTTATTGATTTCGGTAAGAAGCGCTTGGTGACAGATAGCGGCTTTTCCACCAACCGGTATGATCTAGACTCTATCGTTAGGAACGTTGACCCTCGCATTTTTATCTACCCCAACGGTGCGGCTGTGACGGGCTATGAACCCAGACTCTCTACACCATCTGGACCAATCCCCAATGCCCCGGCCGAAGGGTACTGTGGTGACGGCACAGCCAATTCGGTTCAGGAAGACTGTGACGGCAGTGATGGGGTGACACAAGGTTACTTGTGTACCGATCAATGCCGACTGCGGCCGAGCGTGCCGGTATATGGCAATGGTGTACCATAAAGCTCTGAACCCTGTGACGATGGAAACACGGCTGACACCGATTAATGTCGTAACAGTTGCAAAATCGCCTTCAATTGTTCCCTTGGCGCTGTCGCGGAACCGCACATTGCCGGTGAATTAATGGTTGTTAGGGGCTGTTCGAACGATGAGGATATGGAACGAACGGCAGCGCTAAGGTACGGTACCAACTTCCAGATACTATCGGGCAATGCCGCGCTACTTTCCGGCTTGAATGACCAGTGTCTCCGCGACTATATCCAAGCGATCAACGACGGTCGGGCACCTTGCTTTTCAAGCGCTGAACCTGACTATACTGGTAGTTTGTAATTAATTTTTCCGCATTATCTTTAGATGTTAGAGTAACAAATCCTAGAACCAAAAAACACCTCGCGGCTTAGGCTGTCGAGGTGTTTTCTTTACCCCGCACCTTTTGGAAAAAGGTGCGGGGGTTATGCCATCGTCATTGCGAGCGAGGCTATGAACCGGCTTTTGGAGCGAAGCAATCTTAGAGAGTAAAGGCAGATTGCTTCGTCGTTCCTCCTTGACGGTTCGAGGACACTCCTCGCAATAACAGACTGTGGACTCTTTTTTGTTCGCTATTCGCCATAGGCTGTTCTGTGCTAGAATAGTTCTACCCTTTATGGCCATCAACTTGGGTAATTTAAACGACGAACAGCAACAGGCTGTTACTCACGGCGACGGGCCGTTACTTATTGTTGCGGGCGCCGGAACCGGCAAAACCACGGTCATCACCCAGCGTATCGCCTGGCTGATCGAGCAGGAGCGGGCTAAAGTTAACGAAATCCTGGCGCTGACCTTTACCGACAAGGCGGCCGGCGAGATGGCCGAGCGCCTCGACCAGGCCCTGCCCTACGGCTACGTTGACCTTTGGGTGATGACGTTCCACGCCTTTGCCGAAAAAATTCTCCACCAGCACGCTCTGGAGATCGGCATTCCCAATGACTTTCGGCTGCTCAACCAGACTCAGCAGTGGCTCCTGGTCCGTCAGAATCTCGACCGTTTCAGCCTCGACTACTACCGGCCGGTCGGCAACCCGACTAAGTTCATCCACGCCCTGCTCAAGCTCTTCTCGCGGGCCAAGGATGACGCGATCACGCCCGACGACTACCTGCATTACGCCCAGGACCTCAAGCTCAACGCCGACAGCGCCGACTTTATCAAAAACCTCTTCGACGCCGAGACGATTAAATCGTTGAGTAAAAAGGAACGCAAAGAGCTGGTCGCCCAGGAGATCGGCAAACAGCAGGAAATTGCCGACGCCTACCACACCTACCAGCAGCTCCTCCTTGACCACAGCGCCCTGGACTTCGGCGACCTGATTCACTACTGCCTGACGCTGCTCCAGCGGCGGCCGGCGGTCTTGGCGCGCTACCGCCAGCAGTTCCGCTACCTCCTGGTTGACGAGTTCCAGGACACTAACCACGCCCAGTACGAGCTGGTCAAGCTCCTGGCCGCGCCCCGCAACAACGTGGCGGTCGTCGGCGATGACGACCAGTCAATCTACAAGTTCCGCGGCGCGTCGGTTTCCAATATCCTCGAGTTCAAGCACGACTTCCCCAAGGCGAAGGAAGTTTTTTTGATTAAAAACTACCGGTCAACCCAGGACATCCTCGACCTGTCCTACCGGTTCATCTGCCAGAACAACCCCAACCGTCTGGAGGTGAAGCTGGTCAAGGCCGGCCGCCGCAAGCTCTCCAAGCAGCTCATGGCCCAGACCAAGGCGCAGGGCGCCCTCAGCCACTACCACTACCAGACGGCGGACGACGAGGTCGTGGGGGTGCTCAAGCTGATTGACGAGCTCAAACGCCGCGACGCCGAGCTGACCTGGAACGACTTCGCGATCCTGGCCCGGACTAATGAAGCGGCCAACCTGTTCGCCCACGGCTTGAGCCGGACCCAGATTCCGTACCGCTTCCTGGCATCGCGCGGCCTGTACACCAAGCCGGTCGTCCTTGACGTGCTGGCCTACCTGCGGCTGTTGGACAACTACCACGAGAGCACGGCGGTCTACCGGATTTTGAACAGCTCGGTGGTCGGCCTGGCGCACCGCGAGGTTGTCAACCTGAACTACTGGGCGAAGCGCAAGGGCTACTCGCTGTTCAGCACGCTCCAGAGCGCGGAAGTGCAACAGACCCTCAAGCCGGCAGTCCGCGGCCAAATCCAGCAGTTTTTGAATTTTGTAGAAAAACACAGCCAGCTCGCCAAGCAGAAGTCGGTGAGCGAGACGGTGATGGCGTTTTTGGAAGACACCGGCTACCTCAAGGTGCTGACCGCGGGCGAGGGTATTGAGCTGCTCCAGTCAACAGCATACTTGAACCAGTTTTATAAAAAAATTAATGATTTCGAACGTTCAACCGCTGATCCGTCGGTCAGAAATTTTTTGGCGCTCATCGACCTCGAGCTGGAAGCCGGCGAGGCCGGCGCGATTGAGCAGGAACTCGACGAGGGCCCGGAGGCGGTGAAGGTCATGACGGTCCACGGCGCCAAGGGCCTCGAGTTTACCCATGTGTTCATCATCAACCTGGTTGACCGCCGGTTCCCGACTGACGACCGGCCCGATCCCATCACCCTGCCCGACGCGCTGATTAAGGAGATTCTGCCGGAGGGCGACGTCCACCTTCAGGAAGAGCGCCGGCTGTTCTACGTGGCAATGACCCGGGCCCGGCGGGGGCTCTACTTCACCAGCGCCGATGACTACGGCGGCGCCCGAAAAAAGAAAATTTCCCGGTTCCTAGCCGAGCTCGGCGAGCAGGGGTTCAAACTGGCCACGGCCCGCCCGTCAGCGCCTGACGGCGCAGCAGTTGGCGGGCGGGCCACAGGCTCGCCTCACTTCGCGGGCGAAGCGGGTGCGGTCGCCCGCGCCACGTCCCGGCCGGTGGCCAGCCCGCCGCCCATTTCCCGTCAGGACGTCGCCTACTTGCTGCCGAAGCGCTTCTCGTTTACCCAGCTCAAGGCGTTTGAGCGCTGCCCTTACCACTACTGGCTCGAGCATCTGCTGAAGATCCCGCAGCCGGGCAAGCCCTACTTTTCGTTCGGCTCGTCCTTGCACAACACGCTGCAGCAGTTTTTTCTCAAAGTTCAGGAGCGCTCCCGCGCCAGCCAGCAAGACCTGTTCGGTCAGTCGGTCGTGGCCAGCCAACCCGGCAAACCGGCCTGCAGCCTCGACGAGCTGTTCGAGCTCTACGAGCGCTGCTGGATTGACGACTGGTACCAGGACCGTCAGCAGCACGACCAGTACAAAGCCAACGGCAAGCGGGCGCTGAAAGCGTTCTACGACCGGTACCGCCAGGAGTTGCCCCTGCCCAAGCTGCTGGAGACGCCGTTCAATTTCAATCTGCGCGGTGAGGCAGGGGAGAACTACACCATCGTCGGTAAGATTGACCGGGTTGATCCGTTAAACAGCTCGCCACGCTTCGGTGGCGAAGCGGGCGGCGCGGAAATCATTGACTACAAAACCGGCCAGGGTAAAACCGAAGCGACGCTGGACACCGACGACAAGCAGCAGCTGCTGATCTACCAGCTGGCCGCCCAGCAGCTCGGCGAGCGGGTCGAGCGGCTGACCTACTACTATCTTGAGAGCGGCGAGCAGGCGTCGTTTGTGGGTACCGAAAAAGATCTCGCCGCGATCAAGCAGAAGGTGATTAAAACCATCCAAGCCATCCGCCGCTTTAATTTCCCGGCCGAGGTTAAAGATTGCCAGTGCCGGAACAATAATTTGCGAGATTTGTAGCTTTGCGATTAGCGATTTGCCATTTGCAATATATGCCATTCATTAGACTCGAACAGCTACTCAACCGTTCGGTGAAGCAGGCGGGCCTCACGCCCAAGCTGGCCCACTCGAAGGTGCTCGAGGAATTCACCGCGGTGATCGAAAAGTCTTTCGGACCGCAAGCCGCCGGTAAGGTGAAGCCGCTCTACCTTAAGGACAGCGTACTGACGGTCGCCTGCCTGTCGTCAGCGCTGGTCGCCGCGATTACCGAGCAGCAGCGGCGCCTCATTGAAGAGCTCAACCGTCCCTACCGCCAGGCCGTGGTCGAACAGATCAGGTTTTTAACGTAGACAAGTCAAAATAAGTGAGTAAGTCCAGATAAGTGGGTAAGTAAAGTAAGCAAGGTAAGTAAAGTAAGCTATGAGCTTACTTGCTTACTTTACTTAATTTACTTATTAGCTTACTAACTACGCTCTGGTTGCTCTGGGCCGCTTTTCTTGTTATAATTCAAACGTCTTATGAACCCAAAGCGCTTCACCTTTCTCCTTGCTTCCGGCACTGTCCTCGCCTGGATTGGCTGGCTGCTGGTTTGGTGGCGAATCAATCCCGATGAAACCGGTTGGCTTGGCATCGGCCTGTTCTACTCGAGCGCCGTCTTGAGCTTAACCGGCACCTTGTTTTTTACCGGAAAGTTTTTTCGGACCAAGCTCGGCGCCAAGCAGCTGCTCGGTACCATGATTGCCACGGCCCTGCGGCAGGGTATCCTCTTCACCCTGCTGATTATCGGCTGGCTGGCGTTGAACAGCCAGCGGATGGCGAGCCTGTGGAACCTCGCTCTCCTCCTGCTGGTGCTAACGGCCTGTGAGTTTTTCTTTATGAGCCGGCACCAGCACGCCCGGCCGACCGTGACTTTATGAACCATCAACTCAAACAACTAGCCGAGTCGTTCGCGGCGGAAGCGCAAAAGGCAGCCAGCCTCGATGACGTCGCTCGGCTGGAGGTAACGTACCTCGGCCGCAAAGCCGGCAAGCTGACCGAAGTTTTGCGCAACTTAAAAAACGTCCCGGTCGCCGAGCGCAAAGCAGTCGGCCCGGCCGCCAACCAGCTCAAGCAAACCATTGAAAAAAAAATTGCAAGGCTGCGGGTGAGCCTGGCGGTCGGCCCAGCGGCTGATCTCGATTTGACCGTGCCGGGCATCCGGCCGCCGGACGGGCACCTCCACCTGGTGACCAAGGCGATCCGCGAGATTACGGACATCTTCCAGCGTCTGGGCTTCTACCGGGTTTCCTACCCCGAGGTTGACTGGGACTGGTACGCGTTCGAGGCGCTCAACATGCCGCCGGACCACCCGGCCCGCGACGAGTGGGAAACTTTTTTTATCGATACCAAAGCGGTCGGTCCCAAGGGCCAGCGGCTGTTCACCCCTCATTCGACGTCAGGCACGGCCCGCGAGCTTGAGCAACGGCCGCCGCTTCGTTCAATCAATATCACCAAATGTTACCGGCGGCAGATTGACGCGTCGCACGTACCGATGTTCCACCAGTTTGACGGGTTGCTGGTTGACGAAAACGTTACCATCGCCGAGCTGAAGGGCACGCTCGACTACTTCTTTAAGCAATTTTTCGGTCCCGAGCGCCGGGTGCGGATCCGGCCCTACCACTTCCAGTTCACCGAACCGAGCTTCGAGGTTGACGTCTCCTGCTCGATCTGTAACACCAAGGGCTGCAAGGTCTGCAAAGCCGGCTGGCTCGAGCTCGGCGGCGCCGGCATGGTTCACCCCAACGTTTTAAAAGCGGGCAAGATCGATCCAAAAAAGTACTCCGGCTTCGCGTTCGGCTGGGGCGTGGAGCGCAGTTATTTAATGAAAGCGAACCTCAACATTCCAGACATTCGGATTTTGTACCAGAACGATTTGCGGTTTTTGGAACAGTTTTAGGGGAAGGAGGAATATCTTGTCTGGATGGTAAAAACATGCGATGAGAGCAGAGGCTCTCATCTACCCACCGCAGGGGCAGCTCGGAGCCTCTGCTCCGAGCTGTAGAGTCCAATCAACATAGCGCCATTACCATTGATGAATGGGCTATGCCAGGCAGGTTAAGAAAGTATCATAATGAGAGTTACGTTCATTTTGTAACCACTGTAACATTTCGTCGGCAGCCATATTTCCGAGACCCCCAGCTGTGTCAGATTCTTGCCGCTAACATCAGATTCTATCAGCAAAAATTTAGTTTGGAGGTGTACGGATGGGTGATTATGCCAGACCATCTGCATTTGCTTGTTTGGTGGGATGTGGAGAAACGGCCGGAATTGACGGTTTCGAAGATTGTTCAAGGGATAAAGGGCGCGAGTGCGCGGCAAATGATTGATCTCTTTAAAAACAAGGGTAACCCGCGACAAGAGCAGAGGCTCTTGTCTACCCACCATGAGGGTAGCTCGGAGCCTCCGCTCCGAGATGGAAGACAAGAGCAGAGGCTCTTGTCTACCCACGGCGTGGGTGCTTCCCGACAAGAGCAGAGGCTCTCGTCTACCCACCATGAGGGTAGCTCGGAGCCTCCGCTCCGAGATGGAAGCCACCGGCGAGGGTTGCGGTATCAAATCTGGCAGCCAGGTTTCTACGATTTCAACATCTATACTCAAAAGAAGCTGCAAGAAAAAATTGATTATCTCAAAACCAACGTTATCAATGCTGGTTTAGCTGACGACTGGCAGGACTATCGATGGATTTATCTTAAGTATGACTAGACTTTACTAACTTTGACCCCGACGAGAGCAGAGGCTCTCGTCTACCCACCGTTCTATGGAGACAAGAGCAGAGGCTCTCGTCTACCCACCGTTCTATGGATCGCCGCATCTCCTACAACTGGATTAAAGAGCACATCAAGCTTAAAGTATCAGCCGAGCAGTTCGCGGCCGAGTTTTCGTTAAAGAGCCAGACCGTGGATCGCGTCACCGAGTTTGGCAAGGGTTTCTCCGGCGTCGTGACCGCGAAAGTGACGGCTTTAACCAGCCACCCGAACGCCGACAAGCTCAAGCTCGCCACCGTCGCTGTTGGCAAGATGACGCTTGAGGTCGTCTGCGGCGCGCCCAACGTCGCGGTCGGCCAAATCGTCGCGCTGGCACCGGTGGGTGCGAAGGTCCAGGACGCGAAAAACGCGGGCAGCCAGTGGGCGGTGAAGCGGGCGACTATCCGCGGCGTGGAGAGCAATGGCATGCTCTGCTCCCAGCGCGAACTCGGCTTGGGCGACGACCACGTCGGCATTATGGTCCTGCCGTCTGATGTAGCGGTTGGTAAACCGCTTGAGACAGCTTTAAAGTTGCCGGACCGGCTGCTCGATATTGAAATTACCTCCAACCGTCCCGACGCCATGTCGGTCGTCGGCCTGGCCCGTGAAGCCGCGGCGGTCTTTGACGCGCCCGTGCTCACAAAAGCCCCCCGGCCGAACCTGAGCGTTGCCAGGCGGCTGCCGCTCTCAATTATCGTCAAAGAGCCGAAGCTTTGCCCCCGCTACCAGGGCGTGGTGATGACGGGCGTGACCATCAAACCCTCGCCGCTCTGGCTGCAGCTGCGGCTGCTCTCGGGGGGCCTGCGGCCGATTAACAACGTCGTTGATATCACCAACTACATCCTGCTCGAGTACGGCAAGCCGCTGCACGTGTTCGATTACGAAAAAGTTGCCGGGGCAAAAATTATCGTCCGCCTGGCGAAAAAGGGAGAAACGCTGCTGGCGCTGGATGGCAATACCTACAAACTATCACCCGACCATCTGGTGATCGCCGACAACCGGCAACCCATCGCGGTCGGCGGCATCATGGGCGGTGAAGCGTCGGCGGCAACCACCGCGACCACGACCGTCATTTTTGAGTCCGCGGTCTTCGATCCGGTCGCGATCAGGAAAACCAGCCGCAGTCTCAACCTCCACTCCGATTCTTCCGACCTATTTGAGAAAGGGTTGCGGCCCGAGTCGGTGCCCGTTTCAATGCTGCGGGCGATCGAGCTGACCCAGCAACTGGCCGGCGGCCCGCTTCGCCACCCCGCTTCGCTGCCGAAGCGTGGCGAGCGAAGCGCGGCGAGCCGCGTCGCGTCGGCGATCGTGGATGTCGCTGTCAGCCGGCAGCAGCCGACCGTGGTGACCTTTGATCCGGAAACGATTCAGCGTTCCTTGGGCATCACCATTCCAATCGCGACGGTAAAAAAGATTCTGAGCCGCTTGGGCTTTACCGTATCGGGCAGCACCTCCCTGCGCGTCACCGTGCCGTGGTGGCGGGAAGGGGATATCGGCGCTGGCCACGATCTCATTGAAGAGGTGGCCCGGATTTACGGCTACTCCAGCCTGCCGACGCGGCTGCCGGCGGGCAACCTGCCGGGTCGCGCCACCGACCCACGGCTGGTCTGGCAAGACGCGATTAAAGACATACTGGTTGGCGCTGGTTTCAGTGAGGTCTACAACTACTCGCTGGTTTCGGCATCACTCCTTAAGGCCGCTGGCGGAGCGGGTAAAGATGCGATCGAGCTGGCCAATCCGTTGAGTGAAGACCTGAAGTACCTGCGAACGTCGCTCCTGCCGCAGCTGCTCAAGAACGTTGCCGACAACCTGGGTAACGCCCGAACCCAGCGTTTGTTTGAATTAAGCAACACCTACCGGCCGCGGGGTTCAAAAGAACTGCCCGAAGAGCGCCCGCAGCTGGCCGGCGTCGTCGTTGACCCGGCGGCTACGTTTCTGTTGGACGCCAAGGGCGCGGTTGAGCTTATGCTGAAAAAAATTGGCATCACCGGCTACCAAGCCAGCGTCGGCTCGGCCGGCAGTATCTGGGAGCATAATGCCGCCATAACGTTTACCTTGAAGCGAAAAACCATCGGCGTGTGCGGCGTGGTTAACCCCAAGCTGCATAACCAGTTTGGCATTGCCAAGCCGGTCGCCGCCTTTATCTTTGACGTTACGTTGCTCACCGGCGCCGCGTCGGCCGTCAGTGTCTATCAGCCGATCCCGGAATTTCCGGCGATCGAACGCGACATCGCCCTCACCGTCGACCAGCGCGTCTCGTGGCAGCAGATTAACGATCAGGTCCAGGGCATTGATCCGCTGCTAGTCGCGGTCGAGTACTTGAGCACGTTTACCGACGCCCGGCTGGGCGCGGGCAAGAAGAGCGTCGCGTTCCGGGTGGTGTTTCGCTCGACCGAACGGACGCTGAAATCCGAAGAAGCGGACGCCGTCGTTACAAAGATTATAAAAACACTGGAGGCGGGCTTAGGAGCAAAGCTCCGGTAACCTAACTCCTAATTCCTAACTCCTAATTCCTAAAATTATGCTTGAGACCTCAAAAGATTTGCTCTACGTTGTCATCGCCTTTTGCGTCTTATGGCTGACCGTTTTCATCTGTTGGGCGATGTACTACATGATTTCGATGCTGCGGACGATGCACCACATTACCAGCGGGGTCCGCGAGAAACTCGACCTCGTGGACAAGATTTTGAAACTGGTGAAAGACAAGCTCGAGAAGGGCTCAAACCACATGGCGGTGATTGCCGACTCGGTGATTAAGCTCGTCGGGCTGGCAATGGAGAAACAGCAGAAGAAGGCGGCGGGTAAAAAGCAAAAGCGATAGGAATATTGTTTAATTTTTAATTTCGAATTTCGAATCAATTTGGAATGTCCGAAAGGTTGAATGTTTAAAACATTCGAAATTAGTGCATTAAACATTGAATCGAAATTTAAAATTGAAAATTCAAAATTTTTTACTGTTGGGTCGGCTCGCCGTCCCAGGGAACCATCGATCGATTCAGGTTTCCTAAAACGTTACTGCCATGTCTTTTGTCCATCTGCACGTTCACTCGCACTATTCATTGCTTGACGGCCTGCCGAAAATTGACGAGCTGGTCAGCCGGGCGGCGGAGTACCAGATGCCCGCGCTTGGGCTGACTGATCACGGCGTCATGTACGGCTTGATTGAGTTTTACCAGCGGTGCCGGAAAGCCGGCATTAAGCCGATCTTGGGCGTCGAGGCCTATGTGGCCCGGCGCGGCCACCGTGACAAGCAACCCAACCTCGACGCACGGCCGTACCACCTCGTGCTGCTGGCAGCCGACGAGGTTGGCTACCACAACCTGATTAAACTGACCACCATCGCCCACCTCGATGGGTTTTATTATAAACCCCGGATTGATCTCGAGCTGCTGGCGGCCCACGCCGAGGGCCTGATCGGCTTGAGCGGCTGCCTCCAGGGCGCTCTTGCCCACCATGTGCTGGGCGGTAGAGACGACGAAGCGGCCGAGTACGTCAAAAAGATGACGGCTCTGTTTGGCAGCGGCAACTTCTACCTTGAGGTTCAAAACCACCCAACCATTGGTAACCAGAAATTGGTCAACCAGAAAATCTTTGAGCTCGCTTCCGCTCTGGCGCTGCCGGTGGTGGCGACCGTTGACGTTCACTACCTGAATCCCGACGACAGCCAGGCCCAGGACGCCCTGGTGTGCATCCAGACCAAGAAGATGCTCGCCGACACCGACCGACTGACGATGCGCGGCGAGGATTTTTCGCTGCGCTCGAGCGCTCAACTCGAGGAAGAGTGGGCTGACCATCCGGAGGTCGTCAGCCGCACCGAAGAGATCGCCGAACGCTGCAGCGTCAAGCTGAAATTCGGCACTCCGCTCCTGCCGCACTTTGACGTCCCGACCCGGCAGACGCCTGATCTATACCTGGCTGACCTTTGCGAAATGGGTCTGCAGAAACGCTACGGTACCGTCGACGTCGAGCCGCCGATTCGCGAGCGGTTGAACTACGAGCTCGACATTATTCAAAAAACCGGTTTTACTTCTTACTTTTTAATCGTCGCTGATTTCATCAACTGGGCCAAGCAGCACCAGATTGTCGTCGGGCCGGGCCGCGGATCGGCCGCCGGCAGCCTGGTGGCGTACCTCACCAACGTCACCAACATTGATCCGTTGAAGTACGATTTAATCTTTGAGCGGTTCCTAAATCCGGATCGTATCTCCATGCCAGATATTGACACCGACTTCGCCGATACGCGGCGCGACGAGGTGATCGAGTACGTGTCGAACAAGTACGGCCGGGACCGCGTCGCCCAGATTATCACCTTTGGGACGATGGCCGCCCGGGCGGTGATCCGCGACGTCGGCCGGGTGATGGGCTTGCCCTACGGCTACTGCGATAAGGTCGCTAAGCTGATCCCCATGTTCATGAATCTGAACCAGGCGCTCGACGCGGTACCGGAGCTCAAGGAGGTGATGAGCGACCCCAACGGCCGCCGGCTGATCGAGACCGCCAAGCGGCTTGAGGGCTGCGCCCGCCACGCCTCCACCCACGCCTGCGGGGTGGTCGTTACGCCGGACTCGATGGACCGCTACGTGCCCCGCCAGCGTTCCAGCCAGGACGAGAACGAAATCATCACCCAGTACGGCATGCGCCCGATCGAAGATCTGGGGCTCTTGAAGATCGACTTGCTCGGCCTCAAGAACCTGACCATTCTCGAAACGACGCTCGACATTCTCAAGACGGCCCGCGGCATTAACCTGAACATCGACGAGCTGCCGCTCGACGACAAGCAGACGTTCGCCCTGCTCCAGCGGGCGGAAACCACCGGCGTGTTCCAGCTCGAGAGTTCCGGCATGAAGCGCTACCTCCGGCAGCTCAAACCGACCGAGCTTGAGGATATCATCGCGATGGTGGCCTTGTACCGGCCCGGTCCGATGGAGCTGATCCCCGACTTCATCGCCGGCAAGCACGGCAAGAAGAAGATTACCTACCTCGATGCCCGCTTGAAGCCGATTCTGGAAAAGACCTACGGCATTGCCCTCTACCAGGAGCAGGTGATGGAGATCGCCCGTAAGCTGGCCGGGTTCTCCTACGGCGAAGCTGACGTCCTGCGCAAGGCAGTGGGCAAGAAAATTGCGTCGCTGCTCGCCGAGCAGGCCGAGAAGATGGTTGCCGGCATGATTAGGACCGGCCTCACGCCGGCCGCGGCCAAAAAGATTTGGGATTTCATCCTGCCGTTCGCCCGCTATGGCTTCAACCGGTCCCACGCCGCCTGCTACGCGATGATCGCCTACCAGACGGCCTACCTCAAAGCCCGCTACCCGGCCGAGTTCATGGCGTCGCTTTTGACGGCCGACCACGGCAACGTTGACCGGATCGCGATTGAGGTCGAAGAGTGCCGGCAGATGGACCTGGAAGTGCTGCCGCCCGACATCAACGAGAGCTTCTCGACCTTTACCGTGGTCTACCCCTCCCTCGAGCCGCGGCCGGATAAAACCAGTCAGAAGATTCGGTTTGGTTTTAGCGCGGTCAAAAACTTGGGCCAAAACATCGGCAAAGAGATTATCAAAGAGCGTAAGTCGAACGGTCCCTTTCAGAGCTTGGAGGATCTGTTGAGCCGGGTGAAAACCCAGGATCTCAACAAGCGATCGCTCGAGGCGCTGATCAAATCGGGGGCGCTGGATCAGTTCGGCGAACGCAACCAGCTGGTCTACAACATTGATAAGCTCCTTCTTTTTATCAAAAATATCAATCAGGAGGCGGATAGTAAGCAGTCGAGCCTGTTCGGGATGATGGCTGAAGCAATGACGTTGCCGCGGCTGACCCTCGAACCGATCGACGTCGCGACCGACAAGCAGCGGCTCGGCTGGGAAAAAGAGTTCCTCGGCTTGTACGTCTCGGCCCATCCGCTTCAGGAGTTCGCCGAGCTGCTGCGCGAGAAGGTAACGCCGATCGCCGAGCTGCTGGCCGAGGGCAACGGTTACCACGGCCGCTCGCTGGTGGTGGCCGGCGTGATTACGACGGTCAAAAAGGTGATTACCAAAGCCGGCGAGGCGATGGTGTTCTGCCGGGTTGAAGATGCCGGCGGGGGCGTCGAGGTGATCGTTTTTCCAAAAACGCTGCAGGCCGACTCCCAGCTCTGGCAGGAAGACAACGTCGTGGCCATCAACTGCCGGCTCTCTGACAAAGACGGCGAGCTCAAGCTCATCTGCAATCAGGCCAAGGCGCTCTCGCCGGAGAACGCCCGAGCGGTCGTTCTGGAGCTCTCGCGATTTTCGAATGCTAACGGCAATGGCAACGGTAACGGGAGAACGTATTACCGAACCGAGCGTCGCGAGCCCGCTGTTTCCGCCACTCCGCAAATTGAGTCCGTTTCGCCGGCCGCCGGCAGCATCTACATCATCCTCCGCGCGCCGATTGAAGAGGCGGTTTCTTCGGCGCTCAAAAATGTTCTGAAAACGAATCCCGGCCTTCACCCCGCCTGCCTGGTGGTGGTCACTAACGGCCAGCAGAAAAAGATTGTGACTAACTTTTTAATCGACAGCTGCCCGCAGGTCCAGGCGCAGGTTGAACAGCTGCTGGGTCCTGATTCATTCCGCCTGCCAAAGCGCTGATCGCATTGCCGGTGATTCGTTTTTTTGGTATGATAGCGGTATGGAAGGAGGCTTCACATTACCAAAAGTGTACCGGACGTTCGCGTGGTCTTTTTTCGGGTCAGCGCTCCTCTTGCTGATTTTTTTAGTCTACGTTATCTGGGCCCGGGTCACCATCGTCATCACGCCCACCGCTCAGCCGGTCAGCCAGGAATTCGTCGTAACCGTTACCGAGGGCGCGGCGGAGGGCGGGTCGGGAAATACCATCAGCGGCCGCGTACGATCGGTCGAGGCAAGCACGACTGAACAGTTTATCGCGAGCGGCCAGCAGCCAGTCGTCACCGACGTCGTGGGCGAGGTAACGATCATTAATAGCTATAACAAGGAACAGACGCTGGTAGAATCCACGCGGCTGACCGCGGCCGAGGACCCTGACACCGTGCTGGTTCGGCTCAAGCGAACCGTCGTGGTGCCGCCGGGCGGCCGGGTGACGGTTCAGGTCTATCCGGAAAAATCAGAAACGTTTGAAAAAATTGAACCGCGGCGGCTCATCATCCCCGGTCTGTGGGGGCCGTTGCGGGAAAAAATTTACGCGGAAAACGACAAGCCGTTGAGCCGTGAAGGTCAAACCGTGGCGGTGGTAACGCCCGATGATCTTACTCAAGCTGAAACTAAGCTCCAGGGCACGCTCAAGAGTCAGGCAATTTCGCAGGTCAACAGCGGGCTCTCCGCCCCCGAGGCTTTTTGGCCCAAGCTGGTCGCCGTTGATCAGCGCGAGGTCCACTTCGACGTCGAAGCCGGCGCTGAAATCCCCACATTTAACGGCAACGGCACGCTGCGGGCGGTCGTGGTTGCCTTTGATGAGGGCCGGATCGCCGAGCTGGCGGGCCGCCAGCTTCAGGCCAGTTTGGGCGACCAGCGCCAGCTCATCGAAGTTGACCAGGCGAGCCTCTCGTACTCGATTGAACACTTTGACCTTGGCAGCCGTACTGCCACGGTTCGCGTTTCAGTGGGCGGCAGCTCGGCCCTAGCCGCGGCCAACTCAGCGTTGTCAAAAGGCAAGCTTACCGGCAAGACCGCCGACGAAATCAAGCAGTACTTTTCTCAGTTTGCCGAGATTAAATCGGTTGAGGTTATTTTCTCGCCGCCCTGGCTGCGTAAGACGCCGCGGCTGGAAGATAAGATTGAAATTACCATCCGTCAGCAGTGAGCGGCTTGGGTAATATAAAAAAACCGTTACCATAATTGGCAACGGCCGGCGGGGGGGGGATATGACGCGAAAGATTAAAGAGCGTGCTTGATTTGATCAGGGGAAAGCCAAATGACTTTACCGCAAGGCGAAGGATTGGTTGCTTGACGTGCTGGCGGATCAGAGTCAGTTAAATCAACTCCGACCTGTTTTTTGCCAAATATCACTACTCGACCGAACCAGCCGCACAGCTCATGGTCTCCCACTACTCTAATCCTGTCCTGAAACCTGAATCCGAACCTTTCTTTTACCGGTAGCTGGACCATCGTTTCCTCCTTATTCAATTGAAAATAGCATTGGTTTTTGCGTCGAGGCCCTCGTTACTTTCAGTATGCGGCGACAGGGGTGAGGTGTCAAGTTTAACGTAGGTGCCAAACTTAGCCTACTTAAAATTTTCTTCCGTTACATTAGATTGCCTCACTATAGACTTAAATGTGCCATAAGGTATTTCTTTTCTGCCGGCCGGGATAATAACGGTTACCGTGGGATTGCCCAGCTTGCGGAATTTTACATAGCTGCCTCGTTGGGATATATAAATAAAGCCCTTCTGCTGAAGGACCTTAATGATCTGGCCTGAAGAGTAAAGTTTAGGCATATGGTAGAGAAACTTTCACTACTTCCGGTCTTTCTACCCGAGCAATTTTTCGTGTTTTAACGTCCTCGAAATATAGTTTTATTGCCTCATCCAAACTCGCCAATGCTTCTTTTTTGGTTTTGCCGAAACTGGACACATCAACATTAAGACATTGAGCAACGTAGTATTTGCCTTCTTTCCACACGACATTTTTTAGGTTGATTCTTCGCATGTAGGTATTTGTGGCATTTTAGTTGAAGCGAGTCAAATTTTCAGCTAACGGACGCGTGTATGCGATGTCGCGAAGCGATATAGGTGGAGTGAAACGCAACCGCATACACGCTGTTAAGCGATGTATCGCCTAAAAAATTTATTTTTCGTTTGTAAATTCGACAACATTTTTCCCTCGCCGTTTGTTTTCTGACTCGAGAGTTCTAATTATATCGAAAGAATCGGCATCATGTTTAATGCTATTGAACGTTTTTTTATCAACGAAGAATACCTGCACGCCATTTTCTATCATTGCCTCTAGAGCAGATTCGACATCGTTTTTTTCAACCGGAGTGACAGGGTCTTTGCTAACCCATTCATCTTCTCCCATACCCCGGTGTGGGTGAGAAGCAAAACTTTCACTATTAAACTTATAAATAGAGCCGCCTTTATCACGCCTCATAAAATGTTTTTTGTCCCTGATCACCATGTAAGGAACTCCATCCATTTTTCCAATTTGAGTCCAACTATCATTTGCTTCGCTGACTAAAAATGTGGTAGCCAGTGCTAAATCAGGGGTAGCAAAAATAACGGAACCTTCTTCTGGATCACGGATACTTTTTGCCCGAGGTTCAAATGTTTCAATTTCTCTGTTAGCAGAGGCGTGATACAAAAAGGGCGGCTTCTTTTTTTCGGGGGAAAAATGTTGTTCACCTTCCATAAAATAAATTTTTTAGGCGATATTTCGCTTAACGTCTCCGGGATATGAGAAGTTTCATCTCCTGTTTTTATGATACAACTGTTTGGCGTTTATGCCAAACAATCATAAAAACAGGAGTGAAATTTGGACGGAGAGAAATAAGTTTTGGTATTTTTAGCTTATTTTATTTAATTTTTTTCATGAGAAGGTTGACAAAGTAGCTCCTCTCTGCTATTCTGATTATCAGCATAACCAAGCCAAAGGATAAGGAGGTGTTGTGCCATGCCACCAAGTGGATTCAGTCAAAACGCAGTGAAGGGTGCGCTTGTGTTCATTCAGAGTTGCTACGAGGACTTGTTGAAAGATGTTCGATCTGGCAAATTCAAGACCTACGAGGTAGCAATCCAGCACGAGCTCGCGCTGATCGAGAAAGCTCTGGAGAAGCTGCACATCGACGCTGAGGGCAACCTCGTCGAGCGATGAGCTCTACACAAGGGCTAAGCAGACCAGCTCATTCCGCCAATATACTGAAAAGTTGAGGCGGCTTTTTTTAAAAAAATTTCAAAAGGGCTCTGTCTATTAAATTTAAAATATTTTGAATAAAATGTCACCTAACGTTTCAGGGCTAGCCGAAGTTTGGCAGTGGTAGAATGTGATGCGTAGCGCCCACACCACTGCCAAATTTGGGTGAGCGAGCGTTAAAATAAATCACTTTTTTATCTTTTTGAGGTAGTACTGAGATGGAGCGACTACTAAAAGGGAAATTATACATTGGGTTATAAGGGGTAGATCTTTGAACCACTGTGCCAACGGTGAAACAAAGATCACGATGGCCCCAAATAATAGTGGTAATGCTATTGCATATCCAAAAGCAACGTAAATATACAGAGATGCAGTCGCCAATTTGTCAGACAATTTTTCAAGTTTTTTCTTCATGACTGAAATAAAAAAGTGATTCTATTAGCTCACGAACCGGCTAGCCCGTGTTAGGCGATTTTGGTTGCCCGTTTACTTTGCGATAAATCCTACAGGCCGCACGGTTATGTTTTTTTTTGACGTGAATTCGTTACCATTTGAAAGGACTACATGAACGTTAGAAAAAACGTTTTGATGATCAGTAATTAAGTTTTTTGGAAACCACGTTTCCCAAATATCGGACCTTTCAAGTTTATGTGGTAAGGGTCTTTGAGGATTTAGGATATCCTTATCATTAACACCATCCTTTACCCAGATGTGCGTTATTGTAAATACATTATTCGGGGAATCATTTTGAACCTTTACAAAGTATTGAGGTGTTTGCGATGTGTCACCGATAATGAATGCCTCATGAACTAGAACATTAACCACAGTCCTTGCATCGCGGGCCTGTAGGATTTTATCAGCCAACCAAGTTAACGGATTAATACTCATATAGTTATTAGGGCAA
>Ga0155437_104_pt4 | contig 18300 bp, 13 predicted proteins | sample RifCSPhighO2_02_FD_111885 | JGI IMG/M metagenome (GOLD analysis project Ga0155437, IMG submission 111885) | Candidatus Buchananbacteria bacterium RIFCSPHIGHO2_02_FULL_56_16 | reverse complement strand
GTTTCTCCTTTCATTATACCATCATTGCATCATGAGTGATAGAGGAAAAGCGCTGAAAAGAACAAAAAAGAACGATCATTTTTCTACAGTCTCAATTTATGAACCGCCGTGTATACTACATGCATGCAGCCGCGCAAAAAAATTCCCCGTAACGTTATCGTCGTCGCGTTCGTCGCGCTGGCCTCTGGCTTTGGCCAGGATCTCATCACCCCGGTGCTGCCGGCGTTTTTATTGACGCTCGGCGTCAGCCGGGCCGGCATCGGTTTGATTGACGGTCTGCTGCAAGGCTCGACCAATCTCTTCAGGTTTATCTCCGGCATTTTATCCGATCGCTTCGCCAACCGTAAGCGGTTTATCTTTTTGGGCTACTTTTTGTCGTCGGTGTCGCGCCCGCTCCTGGCGCTCGCGTCCGGAGCTGCTTCCGTTGCCTTGCTTCGGGTCGCTGACGGCGTCGGCAAAGGCACGAAAGACGCGCCGCGTGACGCGCTCATTGCCGACTCCGCCCCGGCCGCCGGCCGCGGCCGGGCGTTTGGTTTTCAGCGGCTGATCGACACGGCCGGTTCGGTGCTCGGGCCGCTGGTCGCCGCCGGGGTTCTGCTGATGTTTACGCCGTCGCTCGCGACCTACCGCTTGATTTTCACGCTGGCGACGATTCCCGGCGCCCTTGCCCTTGGGTTAATCTGGTTCGGCATCGCTGAACCGGCGGCCGCCGCTCGCGCCCGGGTAAAGATTAATTTTACGTTTCCCTGGCAGTTTTGGATTTTTACCATCGGCATCGCGCTGGCTATGCTCACTAAGATCAACGATTCGCTTTTTTTGGTCCGGGCTGCCGATGTCGGCGTGCCTGAAAGCCTGATTCCGTTGCTGTTCGCCGGCTTCACGTTTCTGTATGCCCTGCTGTCCTACCCCATCGGCATCTGGAGCGACCGGGTCGGCAAGCTGCCGCTGATTGCCGCGGGCTGGCTCGTGCTGGCCGCGGTCGAGCTGGGGTTTGCCCAGACGACATCAGTCGCCGCCGCGCTGGTACTCTTCGCGTTCTATGGTTTGTTTTTCGCCCTGACCGAGGGCTCGGGCCGGGCGTTCATCGCGGACTTGGTATCGCCCGAATCGCGCGGCAGCGCCTACGCCATTTTTTACACCATTTCCGGTCTGGCCGTGGTGGCCGGGGGCTACGGTTTAGGGAAACTGTGGGACCAGGTTTCGCCCCAGGCGACGTTTACCGTCGCGGCGGCCGGCTCCGCGGCGGGCTTTGTGATTTTACTCTTGGTGGCGCTGTCCAGACGAAAAAAAGCGGTGACCATTTGAGATGTATAAAGATAATCGCCAAAAAATCGCCTACGCGGCGATTTTTTAGATGGCAGGGCTTGTCGGAACGAGTGGTAAACTAGGTATCATCCAAATGATGTTATATTGGGTGAAAAGCAAAAGTGCTGTAGAATACTAGTAGCTATTCACAACATTTATCCTTATGCAAAACACCACAAAAAGACTGATGGTATGGGCTGTCGTCGTAGCGCTTATAGTGATGATACCTTTGGCGATGCAGTTCACCAATGAAGTGCAATGGGATGAGGCCGTTGCCTATAGCGTCATACTATTGGCCGCTGGCGGTTTCTATGAACTATGGCAATGGCTGAAGACGCGCACCAGGGCGTACCGCGTTGCTTTCGGCATTGGGCTTGTGGGGGTGCTCTTGCTCGGCTGGGTCAGCGGCGCCGTTGGCATTATCGGCAGTGAAGACAACCCCGTCAACTTAATGTACTGGGCAGTATTCGCTGTTGGACTCATCGGTTCCCTTATTTCACGTTTCAAGCCGCGCGGAATGGCGCGTACCTTGTTTGCGACGGCACTCGTTCAAGTGTTGGTTCCCGTGGTTGCACTGATTATCTCGCCAGAAGTCAGCTGGGGCAATGTGGGCGTTATCGGCGTGTTCGTTTTCAATTCCATTTTTGCCCTGCCGTTTGCCGGATCGGCAATGCTCTTTCGACGCGTGTCTCGTTAGATTCCCCCGGATGATTTTAAAAGAAAAAACCTCCGCCTAAGCGGAGATTTTTTTCGGTAGGGCTTTTTCAACGATGAATACAGCCGGCCCAACAGCAAGGCCGGCGCATACCGCTTCTAAGCTTTGATAGCGCTTTGTTGATCCTAATGCCTCTCGTCTCTCTTTTTTTACCCGAGGTAACCCAGCAGATCCATTCATTGCGCGCCAGTGGTGTAATATCTTGCCACACTGAAAGCGCCTTTGAATCAGAAATAAGAGCCTTTCGTAAATCTGCTGGTAATGTATGTACCACGCCAGTGGCGGCTTCTTTTGTCGTCATAAGATTTTTTATCAATTCCTTTTTAAGTATATCACAAAACCCCGCCTTTAGCGGGATTTTATTGGCGACGTAGAGCGAGCGAAACAAAAAGTTTTTTGACTTTTTGTTTCCGAGCCGAGGAGCCAAAAAGGGGTGAATACCCCGGTCGCCTGAGGCGACCGGAAGAAGTGGGCGGAGCTTGCTCCGCGGTCAATACCCTTTCTTTTGGTAGGGCCACGGGGAATCCCCGCCGGAGGCGGATGCGCCTTTTTAAGATAATAATGTGGCGCAGAACCCCGATTTTCAATTATTACAGTTTCTTCCCATTTTTACCGCCACGGGGAATCGAACCCCGATTACCAGGATGAAAACCTGGCGTCCTAACCGTTAGACGATGGCGGCACGGCGGTAAAAATGGGAAGAAATTTGAAGAAACTTTAGGTAAGGTAGGATGCCCGCCGGAGGCGGGTGCGCCTCTGGCGCAAAAACCTGGCGCCTGCCCCGCACTAAGTCTAAGATAATTAAAGTTTATTGTAAGCGTGAGCCGCAGGCGTTTTCCGGGCGCTGAACTTTAACCAATCAGATACGACTATTCGGACTTTAGTGCGGGGTCCTAACCGTTACCCGCCCCGACTCGCCTCAGTCTTACTTTTGTTCCGTCGAGGCGAGGCGGGGACGATGGCCCCTCGTTGGTAAATGGCAAATAGTTTACAGGACTGAAAGTGCGCCGTTTGCTGTTGGCTGTTCGCCCTGCGCCCGGTCGGCAGACCAAATCCGCCAAATCGGCGGATTCGATCCCTAAACAAATTGTATCATAACGCAGTTCCCGGCGGCAGTCAATCGTTACTCGACGATTGAGCCGTCCTCGTAGTAGTCGAGGTGGGTCTGGTTGAGGGTGGCGACTTCAGCCCACTCGAAGTTGAGCCGTTCAAAAACCGATTCGTTTTTGATCAGGCGTTTGGTCGAACCCTCGAGGAGGTAGATATTGGAACCGGCGGCGACTTTCACCAGCTTGACGTCGGGGTACGCAGCCAGGTCGAGTCCGTTGATTCGCGCAATGTTACCCCAGTAGTTGCCGGGGTAGCTGATAAACACCGTTGGCGACGGCAGGGCAATCTTAAGCCACTTGGTGTCCGGCCGGCTGAAGAGGTGGTATACCGCTGTGTTCTGCGGCGTCCGCACCAGGCTGGCGTTGGGGTAACGGTTGAGGGTGGCTGATGAAACTACCCTGATTTTCGACCAGTCGCACTGGTAGGTGTTAAACGAGGCCGGGCTGGTGATGTAGTGTTTTTGGCCGGTTTCCAGAATCGCCCAGACGTCGGGGCTGGCGCTGGTTTTGTAGAGAGCTTTAATTTTAGTGTAGCCCAGCGTCGGGTCGCAGGCGTAGACGCTCGGCGCAGCCGTGCCGGCGCCATTACCAGCGTCGTCCTCGGTTGAGGCGCCCAGGACCGTGCCTTGGGTTGATTGATGAGTTGATTGGTTGGCGGAGACGACGTCCTCGACGTCGCAGCCTTCCGGCAACGGGTAGAACCGCAGCGATGAATCGGGTTTAAAGACGAAGACTGCGCTGCCGCCGGCCCGCTCGGCGTAGTAGATGTCAATGCGGTGCAATCCCGCGGTGAGGAGCAGCACGCCCGTATCGGTCAGCGAGACGTGAGCATAGCCAAGTTTGTCGGAAGCGAGTTTACCATCAATGAACAACCACGAGTCGTCATCAGAAGTCATCTCGTACTGGTACGAGCTGTCGTTCGGGACATCCATAATCGCCTGCCAATGGACGGCGAAGTGACTCGGGTCGCCCGGTTGATTCGAATTGACGATATTAAAGTTGGTAAAGTTGAGCGTGGCGTCCACCTGATCAAACGCAAAATACTGGTCGCTGTACCAGTCGTTTTCATCGGCGATTTTCGTCGGATGGATGGGGATCTCGGTGTGAGTACCGAAGTCCGGGTGGGCCGGGGTGAGGTTGTAGTAGAGGCCGAAAAAACCTTGCCCGGCTTTCAGGTCAACGTTGCAGGTCGAGCTGCCCAATACCCGCGGGGTCGGCGCCGGCTGGCTGGTGACGCTGCCGTCGTTTTTGGTGGTGAACGCCTTACCCTCGACGACCACCTGGCGGCCGAGGACGTCGCGGGCTTCAAGGGCGTAGTAGTAGGTGGTGTTCGGCTCGAGACCGATGAGCGCGACGCGGTGGGTGAAATCCCGCGGCGCGGCCGTGCCCACCGTGCTGCCCAGCTGCTGCGGGCTGGTACCGTAGAAGACGGTTCCCTCGGCAAGTTTATTAGTCCGCCAGCTGATCGTCGCACCGGTGGTGGTGATTTCCGGATCGTTTTCACTGACCGGCGTAATCTCGGTAATCGTCAGCTCCGATCGGTCGGCTTGCTCGGTGATGTTGGTGCGCAGCGTCATGTCGAACCAGCGGGTGGTGTTGCTATTTTTATCTTTCGATTTAACTCGAAAGTGGTAGGTCGCGCCGGAAATCAAGCCGGTCAGCGTAATGTCGTGGATCCGGACCATGGTGCCGTCACCGCTGGAGCGGTCGTAGTTTTCGGTTGAGCCGTAGTCAACTTCAGTCGTCGCCGGCTCGTCGGTGTACCATTGGATGGTCGCGGTCGTACCCGTGGTGTAGACCACCGAAACCCGCGAGATGGTCGGCGATCCCGTATCAATCAGCTTTTTAGTTTTGAACGTTTGTTCGAACGAGTTGACCTCACCCAGGTCGGTTTGGGCTGTCACCTTAAAGTAGTAAGTCATCTCCGGCTCGAGTCCCGAGATCGACAGCGACTGCTCGGACGTCTTGAGGTTCGTCTGACGGATGACGCTGTAGCTGTTCGAGTTCAGGCCATACTCAAGCTTACCGGTCGCCGGTTGGTTGGTTCGCCAGCTAATGGTCGCCGTCTTGTCCAGCACCGTGGTGGTAATGCTGGTAATCCGCAGCGGTTCAGCTGCCTGGATTTGAGTTGCCGGCACGCCGATAATAAGCAAAATTAAGCCAAAAAATACCAAAGTGGTAGTAACTTTTTTGGCTTTATTAAGATAATTTTTTGTAAAAAAATGGTCCATATAATTGCTGTTTTTAACAATATTGGATTATAGCATATTGATATATTCTTGTCAATGTTTTTGAAGTTGTATGTTATTGAAGTTGTAATATAAAAAAAGAGGGCCAGTAGTTTGGACACTAACCCTCGTTGCCTTGAAGCACCGGATTAATCAAGGACTTTCACCCTTGGTTCAGGCCAGTCCTCGATTTCCTCAAGCGCACGACGAACTCCATCGGATGCTCGCGATTGCTCAAAACTGATTGTGAACTGAAGGCGTTGACCATCAAGCGCCACGGAATTGATCCCCGTCAGATTGATCTGTCGCTGGCTGAAGACTCTGGATATACGCTCCAGCAGTCCCGGCCGACTTTGCGCTTTGGTGAACTCCAGCGTTACCGAGTTTTTGCCGTAGAGCGTGCTCAGTACGCCGAGTATTCTCATGAACAGCTCATTGGCTTCTCTGATAACATCTGGACCAAAATGCTCTTTTGCTTGGGCGAACAGTTGCTCAAATGATTCACGATCCTTTTCACGAATCATCTTTATCATACGTCGCTCGATTAAGATTCGACGCTTGAGCATATCCAGAGTTTCCGGATTCTCCATCACGATGTCAGTGTAGAGATCAGGACTCTGGCCCACCAGCCTGCCCATCAGCGAGAACATTATCCTGTAAAACGGGCTGGTGAACGCCAAGCTTTCAGTAACCGAAATTCCGGCTTCAGTAATCAAGAGTGCGCTGGTCAGGTTTCCAAGATGTGGATTTACCTGTACGGTAGTCATGTATTCATCGTGCTCATCCGGCGTACTCCATTTAATAGTTGCTCCTGTCGCCGAGAGCATGTTAACCACCCACGTTTTCCAATGAGCCAAAGTCAGACGCGCCGGGCAGACAACTACTGTTTGGCCGTCAAAAGACACTTCTGGCCGAAACATCGGATGGAGCCCGACCACCTGAGCTCTACCCTTGAGCATCTTCTTGACGGCTGGCTGTTTGACAGATGTGACATCCATCAACAACTGATCCTCTCGGGTATGGGGTAAGACGGAGTGAATTATTGATGGCGTACATCTAATCGGCACCGAAAAGATAACCACCTCCGACGCTGCGACCACTTGGGCGTTAGTTCTGTTAGTCGGCTTCTTTTCATCAGAGCCGATGACCGAACAGCCGAGTTGCTCAAAGAAAGCTTTGAGCATTTGGCCGAAGCGACCATTGATGCCAATGATGCCAACCACAACCTGCTTGACCGCAGCCTCGTTTTGAAGGAGCACGAACGTAGTCTTGTTGTCCGGAACATCTTGAATGCTCTCGGCCAAAATTTTGAGTCCGTATTCCCCGGCTGCTGCTTTGGGAGCGATGGCCCCGATTTTTACATTAGGTCCGAGTTTGGCCACAGCCCTGGCCGCATTGCCTGTCGAGTCGCGTTTACTCCGTCTATCGGGAGCGATACCGATAGTGTCGAGATATTTGCCACACTGTTGAATCGCTTTCTCATGCGACATTACGCGTTCAAGCTCTTCAGCCCGGCTAACGTGTTGAGGCGCCAAGAGACAATGGTTGATTTGAAGATCGAGTCGGTCTCGCTCTCGCAAATCATACCCAGCCTCTCGAAATGATGCCAGATTTTTCGTTACTTCCGTGACTGCGCCAGCAATTGAATTGCAGATCGGCACGACAGCGTAGGCTCGACCTTCGATAAGACGTTTGAATACGTTCTGGTGCGTGCCGCAAAAAAAAATCTCGCAATCCGCCTCTGGCCAGCTTTGTTTTTGAACAAAGGCTAGCGCTGCCTCATGCCCGTTCGTGAAGGCGTCGAGGACTAGTATTTTCTTTTTCATCGGATACCTCCTATGGTTTGGGTGAAAGGTACATTCTTGTTTGTATTTTGGTCTGGTCAGAAACTACCATAATTTTTGTTTTTTGTCTAGGTCGGGAGATTTCACTCTTGTATAATTCAAAACTTTTGCTATACTACGAGTAACCAACGCGGTTCTATCCCCGTAGTAGAACTTCGATTAAGAAATCACCCCGCAATAGTAACGCTAACGAGCACGGGATAAAGAAATAGGGGTTACGCTTACTCTTTTGAAAAAACGTTTCCCTCATAAACAATCGAAGTTTCACTACGGGGTATGCCAACTACCAAAACCAAAAAGCAAACCATTACCTTGAGCCGGACGGCGGCCGGGCTGACCGATACCGACTGGCCGGACGTGGACCAGCCCGAGGGCGAGCTGTCCATCGACGTTTTTCACGATCAAGACAACATCTACATCCAGTCAACGGTGGCGGGTGTGAAGCCGTCCGATCTCCAGATCTCGGTTCACCACGACATGGTGACGATCCGCGGCGAGCGGAAGAACGAACACCAGGCGGCGGGCGACGACTACTTCTGCCGCGAGTGCTTCTGGGGCCGCTTCTCCCGTTCGATTATTCTGCCGTTCAACGTTCAGACCGATAAGATTCTGGCCGAGCTGACCGACGGCGTGCTGACCGTTACTTTGCCTAAGCTTAAGCGGCAACGCAATATTCCTATTTCGGTGACTTAGTTTAGTTGGTAGTCTGTAGTCTGTAGAGTTCCGAAATGCCACACCTACTTACTACTGACTACTTACTACTGACTATTCTCTATGACCAAACCTCAGAACGCCATTGACGATTCGTACTCGTTGAGCGTCACCGTGGCACAATTTGACGGCACCGACGCGCTGCTCACCGCGCCGGACGGCAACACCATCCGCTGGCCAATCAAGCAGCTGCCCGACGACGTTGCGGTCGGCACGCGGCTGCGGCTGCTGGCGCGCACCAGCGCGAGCGAACGGCTTGAGCGCGAGCAGGCTGCCAAGGCGATCCTGAACGAAATTTTAAAAACCGATTCGTAACGTCATGGCCGCCTACGTCGTCAACAATCCCGACGCCGCCCCACGCCACCGAGCCCTGAAGTGGGCGCTGCTTGCAGCGGCCGTTTTTTTTATTCTGATCGCGGCATGCTTTGGCACGCTGGTCGCCTACCAGCGGGCGAACGCCGGGGTGATTTTTCCCGGGGTAACCATCGGCAGCCGGCCCGTCGGCGGCCTGACGCCCGCCGCGGCGCTCGAGCAGCTCAAGCAGCTTGACCAGCAGCTGCACAACACCGGCGTCAGCTTTTCATATCAGAATCGAACCATCAGCGTGACGCCGATTGTCATCAGCGTCGCCGATCCGGACCTCGCCAAAGAGCTGCTCGTTTTTGACTGGCGGCGGACCGTGGACGAGGCCATGGCCGTCGGCCGCGGCGGCAACTGGCTGGAGGACATCTGGCAGCAGCTCCGCCTGCGCCTCGCCGGCTACCGCGTGTCGGTGCGTTACTCGCTGAACCGTGATGAGCTGCTGGCCACGCTGCGGACGAACTTCAGCGAATTTGAGCAGCCGCCCGAAAACGCCAAGCTGGTGATCGAGGTCGATGGGTTCCAGGTTTTACCCGAACAGGCCGGACGACTCTTTAACTACGACCAGGCCGTCGCCCAGCTGGCGGCGGACATCGAGGACCTTGAGTTCAGGCCGATTACGCTGGCGCTTGAGCCGGTCGAACCGGCAATCAAAAAAGAAAACACCGGCTCGGTGGTCAACAGCCTCGAGCGGATTTTAGCCCGGCAGGCGCTGACGGTTACGGCTGACGGCCAACGCTGGCAGATCAGCCGGGACGCGCTCGTCAGCTGGCTGGAGTTTCAGACCGCCAGCCGGGAGCTGACCATCGGGCTGAACAAGGAAAAGGTGGGTGCGTTTTTCGAACCGATCGCCACGGCGGTGAACGTTGAGGGTAGAGACGCTAAGTTTCAGCTGGAGGGCGAGCGGGTGGTGGCGTTTCAGGCCAGCCAGGACGGCAAGGCGCTCAACGTCGAGAGGAGCTATGAGCTGCTTAACCAGTACGCGGTCGCCGGCGATGCCGACGAGCTGGCGCTGGTGGTCGAGGTGGCGCCGGCCAGCGTTGAAACCGACGACCTCAACAACCTTGGGATCAAAGAGCTCCTGGGCCGTGGCACCTCGAACTTCGCCGGCAGCCCGAAGAACCGCCGTCACAATATCGGCGTCGGCGTCGCGAGCTTGAACGGCATCTTAATTAAACCCGACGAAGAGTTTTCATTACTCAAAGCGCTGGGTTCAATTGATGCCGCCCACGGCTACCTGCCCGAGCTGGTGATTAAGGGTGACCGGACGATTCCCGAGTACGGCGGCGGGCTGTGCCAGATTGGCACGACCACGTTTCGGGCAGTGCTGGCTGCTGGTTTGCCAATCACCCAGCGCCGTAACCACTCCTACCGCGTCGGCTACTATGAGCCGCCGGTAGGCATGGACGCCACCATTTATGACCCGGCACCCGACTTTCGTTTCCGGAACGACACGGGCCACTACATCCTATTTATCGCCCGGACCGAGAACGACCAGGTAATCTTCGAGTTCTACGGTACCCGCGACGGCCGGGTCGCCTCGACGACCCAGCCGGTCGTCTACAATATTGTCAAACCCGGCGAACCGCGCTACATTGAAACTGACAGCTTAGCCCCGGGCGAGAAAAAGAAAGTCGAGTCGGCCCACAACGGCGCGTCGGCTTCGTTTACCTACACCGTTACTTATCCCGATGGCACGGTTAAGGAAGAGGTATTCAACAGCCAGTACGTCGCGTGGAAAGAAACCTGGCTGGTCGGCATGGCGGCATCAAGCACCGAGCCGGTGGCTGAGCTAATCGTTGAACCGTCTCTTCCAGCTGCACAGTAACCCCGCACCTTTTGTTCGCCTTAGCTATGATGAGAAACAAAAGGTGCGGGGTAACAAAAACACCCCCCTCTTGCTGCATTTAATCTGCAACGAAGAAAGAGGGGGGCGGAGTGCTCGGAAATGGATTGAGACAAGATTCGGTTTTTCGCCCAAGAGTCTGCAGACAAGAAGCTCACGTTCTGGGAAAATCGAGCCGGAGCCTGATTTACCAGAATGTAAGCCCCGTGCTTTTCGTGCCTGCAGAATTTTGGATAGCAAGCGAAAGGAGGTTTGTCATTGAAAGGTGCAAACGATGACTTGCTATCCAAAGCCTACAGGCACTCAAGCTCCCTCCTGCGATTGGCACAAGAAGCACATCCAGTGAGGGGGATGGTGACCCGGTTGGGGCTGTCTGCAGACTTTTGGGCAAAACGGAAATTTGGTTTTCAAGAGCAAACAGGTAATACTATCATACCCTTGGTTTTTTGTCAAGACCTTTTCTGGTCACAAAAAACCAAAAACCGCTTGGTTGAGCGGATTTTTTGTTTTTACCCTAAAACGATTCCAGGGTAACTTTTATTTTTGACTTTACGGTCTTTGTATTCTAACGAGCTTATTGCGGCTCGTCAAGCCCCGGACGATCTCCAGGTCGGATTTGGCAACGTTGAACCATTCAGCCAGCAGATCAAGCAACTCTTTATTCGCCTTGCCCTTCTCCGGCGCGGTATTGAGCTTCACGGTTAAGCTGCCATCGGCGTTTTGGGTTACGCCGGTGCGGCGAGCCTTGGTAATGACTTTCACCGTGACGTCTTGACGCTTCATAGGGTATTTACTAAATTTTCAACTGGGAACGGCCCCGTAACCCATCAACGAGGGCCAGCCGCCAGCGGGCTTGGGCAGCGTAAGGCTGTAAGCTCTACGTGGTGCTGAATAAGGGCAGCATCACCTGGCGGCTTTTTTTTGTAAATATTTTTTCGCGTAGCAGAACCTTCCTGCCCGCCATCGCCTGCGGCTTCAGGCGCTGGCAGGCGGGTATGGTTCTGCGTCATGTTCGCCGACCCATATCCGCCTACATATTATTTCGGCGGGTGAAAAGGGTCGGCTACGCATATGTTTGCAGTCTGGGGTTTACTCGCGGCTGCGACAGTAAAACTGTCGCCTACGTGATCTTAAGGTCATCCCGTGCTTGCCGAGGAGTGAGGTTGAACGGCCTCCGCCTACGCTCCAGCAAGAAGACGCCGCTTATAGTGTTTCAACCAAGATCAGCTTGGCCTTATTGGTCGCAGTGTCGTATGTCGCAAACGTCGGCTTGGCGAACAACCCGGCCAGCGTGCCGGGGTTGCGCAGCGTGGTTTTACCAATCTGCTTTTCCCAGGGCTTGTGGTCGTGGCCGTAGAACACGGCGTCGTACTGTCCGGTCGTTGCCATTTCCTCGGCTTCCCGCGGGTAGTGGATGAAGCCGATTTTTTTGCCGCCGATAATCACCTCGCCCCGCTCACCGTGAATGGTCAGGTTCGGCAAATCCTCGGCCAGTGTTTCCATTTTTTCACGATCGCCGTCAACGTTGCCGTAAACCAGGTGCATGGTGCCGCCGAACTTTTGGGCGATCTCGCGCATGACGCCCGGGGCGCAGACGTCGCCGCAATGAATCAGGGTAGTAATGCCCTGCTGCTTGAAGTACTCAAGCGCTTTGTAGATATTGGGCAGGTTGTCGTGCGAATCAGAGATGATGCCGATTACCATAGAGTTTTTTTGAGCAGGTCAGTCACTTTCTTTTTGAGTTCAGCTTTGGTGCCGTCGTTACTGATGCGGTGCCAGTCGCGGGGGAACGGCGCGTGGTAGCGGTAATAGGTGAGGTAGACCATCGGCGGCGTCGCCCGATGATCAGCTCGGTGTCGGCGTCGCATCCGGCTTATCATCGCCGCGTCTTTTAACTCACCCTTTATTATCTCGATGAGCATAGGCCGGACGTTGGTTACCTTAACAAGCCGGTAAACAACTGATCGCAGCTTTGCGTTGCTGAACGTTGCGTCGAGCACCACGCTCCGGCCGCGGCGGAGCTCTGTTTCACCCCAGTCCGCGAGCTGCCGGTAGAACCGCCGGCGCAGTGAAGGTGGAAACATGGCGCCTGATTTTCGGTAGGGCGCGGTCAGCCGGCGGAACTGTTTAGCCAGCTTAAGGTTATCGGTGGTGAAGCGTTTGATTTTGAACGTCGTGGCGATTTGTTTGGCAACTGTTGATTTGCCGACACCCGGAATACCGCCGACCGCGAAGAGGGTTGGTTTTTCCAGCTTGACCGTTCGTGATTTGCGATTTGCCATACGCGATTCGCTCCCTGCCATTAGCCGCGTAACCGCTTCACCGTCGCCAGATTCTTCCGGTCCCACGTTTCGTCGCCGGGGGTTTCCAAAATCATGTCGAGCCGCTCGAGCTTGGGGTGGTTGATGATGGCGAGAAAACCCTCCAGGCCGATATGGCCGTGGCCGATATTCTCGTGGCGGTCAACGTGCGAGCCGATGGGCGTCTTCGAGTCGTTGCCGTGGATGAGCGCGAGCCGTTCCAGGCCGATCTGCCGGTCAAAGGCTTTGAACGTTTTGAGCACGCCCGCCGGCGTGGACAGATCGTAGCCCGAGGCCAGGGCGTGGGCGGTGTCGAGACAGACGCCGACTTGGGAATGTTTAATGCCTTTCAGAATCACGGCAATTTCTTCGAACGTGTCGCCCATGATGTTGCCCGAGCCGGCGGCGATTTCGATTAAAAATTGAGCGCCGCCGCGGTAGCCGGCCAGCACTTTTTTCAGACCATCGATTGTTTGGGTGAGCGCCGCGGCGCGTCCCAGATCTTTCGAGCTGCCCAGGTGGGTCATCACCGCGGTCACGCCCAGTAATGAGCTACGCTCCAATTCTTCACGAATGATCCGAACGGAGGCGGCAGCGATCGCGGGGTTGCTCGACGCCAGGTTGATGTAGTACGGCGTGTGGACGTAGCAGGTCGAAAAGCCGTGTTTTTTGCCGCCGTCTTTGAACTGGGTGACAAGGTCAGCGGTGAGCTTCGGGGCAGCGCCGCCGCGCGGCGAACGGGTGAACATCTGAAACGTCTCGCAGCCGACCGCCGCGGCGTTAGCCGGTGCGTTGAAAATTCCGCCGGCGATTGAGACGTGGAGGCCGAAATGCATAGCGTAGCAGAGAAAAAATCAAAAATCAAAATGCAAAAATCAAAATTATAGAGTCCCACCCTTTCAGCATTCCATTAACCAGGCAGAAAGGGTGAGACGAAATACCTTATTTTTGCTTTTTTAATTTTTGATTTTTGGTATCTCTATTCTACCATTATCGCCTTCAAGTGTTCAATGACCTTGCGTGCGGTCAGGACGTTGCCGACGTAGGCGCGGTAGTCGTCGCTTTCGATCTGCTTTCTGACTTTTGGGCTGTTGCCGTAGGCCTTGACCGTCTGGTTAATCTCAGCGTCAACCTCGGCGTCGCTTGCTGTGAGGTGTTCGCGCTGTGCGATCGCGCGGCTGACCAGGGCGCTCTTGACCCGTTTGATCGCCTGCGGCGCGAAATCGAGGAGCAGGTCTTCGCGCTTCTTTTTGAGGTGGCCGAGGTAGTCGTCGAACCGCAAGCTCTGGTGGCTCAGGTTGTGCTCAAGCTCCTCAACCATTTTTTTCGCTTCAGAATCAATCAGCACGTCGGGAATTTCGTCAAACGAGCTCGCCTCAATCAGCCGGTCGAGCAGTTCCGTTTCCAGCCGCTGCTGTTCCCGGTTTTGCGCTTCGGCCGCGAGATTGTCGTGAATCTTGGTTTTTAGTTCGGCAATGGTTTTAAAGTCCCCGAGCCCCTGGGCAAAGGCGTCATCAAGCGCCGGGGGCGTCAGCTCGTACACCGCCTGCATCGTAACCTTGAAGGTACCGACGGCGCCGGCCAGCTGCTGCTGACTGTAGTTTTTGGGAAAGGTAAGGGAGAACTCCTTGGTTTGGCGGGCGGCGAGCCCAACGAGCTGGTCTTCGAAACCGGGAATAAAGTTACCCTCGCCGATGACCAGCGGGAACTTGGTCTGGCTGCCCTGCTGGACCGGCACGTTGTCTTTGAACAGCTCAAAATCAAGCTCAACCTTGTCGCCCGTTTTCGCCGGCCGGTTGACTCTCGCTTCGGTCGCGCGGCTCTTTTGCAGGTCGTCGAGCGTTCGTTTAACCTGATCGTCGCCGACGTTGATTGGCTGGCTTTTAACGGTTATGGTTTGATACTCGCCAATCGTGACGGCCGGCAGCAGCCCGATTGTTGCCTGGTAAACCACGGGATTACCGGCCGCGAGCTTCTGGACCTCAACCTGGGGCGCGCCCACGGTCAAAAGCTTTTCCTGATCGAGCGCCGCGACGAGCGTCCGGCGGATGGCCGGCTCGAGCGCTTCTTGCCAGAGCTGGTCTTCGCCGACGCGCTGCTTAACGACCTCGAGGCTCGCGCGGCCCGGCCGAAAGCCGGGAATCGAGGTTTGCTGGGAGATGGTTTCGGCGGCTTTGTGCAGGAACGGCTCGTACTCCGCGGGCGAGAGCTCAACGGTGACGACCACGCGGCCGCGTTCGATTTTTTTGACGGTAACATTCATAAAATATAATGCGAATACTACGAATTATATATGAATGATACAAATTTCATTCGTAGCATTCGAATGGAATTCGTATCATTCGTATTAATTTACAAATAACCTCTTCAGCCTAGCAGAAAAAATAGTGAACGTCAATCATGAAACGCGGCAGTATTTCACGGCAGTAAACCCCCGCACTTTTTTCAAAAGGTGTGGGGTAAAAAAACCTAACCGGGTGATGGTTAGGCGTGGAGCGAAGGTGCAGTGCCAGCCGCTTGGGTCGGGCCTGGCTACGAGTCGGGTGGTTTGATCGAGAGGACGAGCTCGAATGGCTGGCCGCCTACTTTGAATCGAGCGTCCAGCTTGATTTCGCCGAGGTTGCCGACGGTCATGCCGTCTTGCCGGGTGGGCGTGAGCGTGCCGATCAACGTGATCGCCGGCGGGATTTTGTCGTCGGGCGCTGGAATTGTTGCGCCGTGGTTTTCCGGTCGGATGATCACCGACGCTGCCAGCGGTTGCCAGTACTTCGGATCTTGAGCTGTGCCGATAGCTCTGAAGCGCTCAATCGTCTGCCGGATCAGCTCGCGGGTTTTGGTTCGCACGATGGCGAGCGTCTGGAACCGTTCGGCGAGTTCTTCCATAGTAAAGATGCCATCCCCTTCAAGCCTCTTTCGGACGGCCCAATGCGGGATGAAGTCAGCGAGCACGGTGGCGCCCGGTACGCTCGGTTTTGCCAGGTGCCGCTGGCCTTCCAGGTACGTGTGCCAGTCTTCACCCAGGAAGCTTAGTTCGTGCTTGGCGAGCTGAAAACCGATAGCATGCATCGATTCGTCGGAGAAGGCGGTTTCTTTCATGATCTCCGCTTTGGTACGTCTAACCAGGTGGCGGATGATGATGAATCCGGCCTGATTGAGCAGTCTACGGTTCTTCAGATTTATTCTGACGACGCACGAGATCTTCTTGTTGAGTATCGGTACCCTTTCGAGCTTCATCATACCTCCTTTCAGATTGGCGGCTGGCTGCTCGGTCACCGACACGGCTGGCTGGCGTTCCGAGGGTTGAGCGTTCCGAGGGTTGGACGTCTTGGGCGGTTTGGCTGGTGGCGTTGGTTCCTGATTATCATCGGGCGCTGGGGAGCTTCCATCAGTGAACCAGGGCGAAATTCTACGCCTGTAACATTCTTCGCCAATCTGGCTCTTCTCGAACTCGGAGAGCTCGTTGATTTTTTTCAGGCCATCTTTGCCGAGTTCTTTGAGCTGGCTCAAGGTCGTAACGCCTGCCACCTGTTTGAGAATGTTGGCGCAAGCCCGCGGCAGGATCGCCAGGAGCGGCAGGTCGCAGCGATTGTTGGACGGAGTGACTGACGTCATTAGTTTTCCTCCTTTCTTGGAGCATTTGACGGTGCGGCTGCACCTTGTTTGATTGTCAACGTACGGCTTTGACTACAGGCAACGTAGCCCAGGTTCTGCTTTTTGTCAAACCCGTCGTTCGCGAACGACGGGTTCAATTAAAAGAGGGTGGGGGCAGGCACCGCTGCCCGACTGGTAAAAAACGACGAGAGCAGAGGCTCTCGTCTACCCACCATAGGGTAGCTCGGAGCCTCTGCTCCGAGCCGCAAACAGCCAGTAGCTTGGAGCCTCTGCTCCGAGCTGGTGGTAGCCGCGGCGTGAGGGCCGTGGCTACCCAATCGTCAGGCGGTTCGTTTGGTTAGAAGAGGAGTAAGAGCGGCGCGATGACGATCGAAACGGTGGCGACGACCTTAATCAGGATGTTCACGCCGGGTCCGGACGTGTCTTTGAATGGATCGCCGACCGTGTCGCCGACGACCGCCGCTTTGTGGAAGTCCGAGCCCTTGCCGCCCAGGTTGCCGGCCTCGATGTATTTCTTGGCGTTGTCCCAGGCGCCGCCGGCGTTGGCCATAAAGACGGCGAGCAGGAATCCGGTCAGCATCGAGCCGGCCAGGAAACCGCCCAGTGCCTCGGGCCCGAGACCGAAACCAACGGCGATCGGGGCGACGATGGCCAGCAGGCCGGGCAGGATCATCTCGCGGAGGGCGGCGTTGGTTGAAATGGTGATGCAGCGGGTGTAGTCGGGTTTAGCCGTGCCGGCCAAAAGCCCGGCGATTTCTTGGAACTGCCGGCGGACTTCTTTGACCATGGCGTAAGCGGCTTTACCGACCGACTGCATGGTGAGCGCCGCGAAGATGAACGGCACCACGCCCCCGAGGAGCAGCCCGGCGATAACATTGGCGTTGAGCAGATTGAGCGAGGTGAGGCCGACGATCTCGGCGTAGGTGATGAGCAGCACCAGGCTGATGAGCGCCGCGGCGCTGACCGAGAACCCCTTGCCGATGGCGGCGGTTGAGTTGCCGATGGCGTCGAGCTGCTCGGCGCGACTCCGCGTTTCGCTGCCGAGGTTCGCCATCTCGGCGATGCCGGCGGCGTTATCGGCAATCGGCCCAAACGTGTCGGTCGCGAGCGTAATGCCCAGCGAGGCGAGCATGCCGATGGCCGCGATGGCGATGCCAAACAGACCGGCCCACTGGAAGGCCAGGAGGATGGCGGCGCTGACGGCGAGGACCGGCACCGCGGTACTGATCATGCCGACAGCCAGGCCGGCGATGATGTTAGTTGCCGGGCCGGTTTCGGACGCGGCGGCAATCCGCCGGGTCGGCCGGTAGCGCTGGGCGGTGAAAAAGTCGGTGCCGAAGCTGATGATGACGCCGGCGACCAGCCCGGCCAGGAGGGCCCAGAACACGTCAAAGTTGCCGGGTAAAGCGAAGAGGATAATGGGCAGAGACAGGAGCGCCGTGGCGGCGTTGGCGACCGCGATGGCCAGGTTCATCACGCCGTGGGGCGAGCCGCGGCGGGCGGCCCACATTACGATATTACCGATAAAGGTGCCGATGATGCCGGCGGCGGCCAAAAACATCGGGACAAACAGGGCGTTGGGACCCACGCTTGCCACGCTCAGCGCGCCCAGGGCCACGGCGGCGATCATCGAATCAACGTACGTTTCAAACAGGTCGGCGCCCATGCCGGCGACGTCGCCGACGTTGTCACCGACATTGTCGGCGATCACCGCCGGGTTGCGCGGATCATCTTCGGGGATGCCGGCTTCCACCTTACCGACCAGGTCGGCGCCGACGTCGGCCGCCTTGGTGTAGATGCCGCCGCCCACCCGGGCAAACAGCGCCACCGATGAGGCGCCGAACGCGTAACCGAACAGTACGTTGGCATCTTGGAAAAACCAGTAGGAGATAATCACGCCCAAGAGCCCCAGGCCGACTACTACCAGGCCGCTGACGCTGCCGGCAAAAAACGCCAGCTTGAGACCCTTGAGCACGTCGGTTTGGACCGCTTGGGCGGTGCGGGCGTTGGCGGCGGTGGCGATGCGCATGCCGATGTTGCCGGAAATAATAGAGCTCACCGCGCCGAACACGAACAGGATGGCCGTCTTCCAGCCCAGGGCGGGCAGGAAGAAGGTGATCAGGCCGACGGCCGCGACGTAGACCGCCAAGATGCGGTACTGGCTGTTAAGGTAGGTCATCGCGCCGTCTTTAATCAGTTTTGAAATTTCAGCCGCGGCCGGAGTGCCGACCGGCTGACGATTAACCATTACCGCGAGGTACCCGGCGACG
>Ga0155437_139_pt1 | contig 19072 bp, 16 predicted proteins | sample RifCSPhighO2_02_FD_111885 | JGI IMG/M metagenome (GOLD analysis project Ga0155437, IMG submission 111885) | Candidatus Buchananbacteria bacterium RIFCSPHIGHO2_02_FULL_56_16 | reverse complement strand
TTACTTTACTTAATTTACTTACTTTACTTAATTTACTTACTTTACTTAATTTACTTACTTTACTTAATTTACTTACTTTACTTAATTTACTTACTTCACTTAATTTACTTACTTCACTTAATTTACTTACTTCACTTAATTTACTTACTTTACTTAATTTACTTACTTCACTTAATTTACTTACTTCACTTAATTTACTTACTTCACTTCTTATTTTTTCTCTTTTTACCAACGGCTATGCCGAAACAAAAAATCGGTCAATCCCTTCCGGCCACCAGCGACATCAAGAGCGATTTCATCACCATTGCTTCCCACCAGCTGCGGACGCCGATTGCCGGCATCCGCTGGTCGCTCGATACCCTGCTCGACGGAAAGGCTGACAAGCTCTCGACTAAGCAGTACGAGCTCGTCACGGCGGCCTACGCCAGCAACAACTTTCTGGTCAAGGCGGTCAACGATCTGCTGCGCGCCGCCCGGCTCGAGGAGCGCGGGGTCAGCTTAACGCCGCGACCCACCGACCTTAAGGCACTAGTGACGGACGTTATCAAGCGTAACCGCACGTTCATTGCCGCCAACAACTGCGCGGTGACCCTGCAGCTGCCGCCGCGGGTTCCGAAAGCCTATGTTGATCCGCTCCACGTTAAGCCGATCATTGAGGGCATCATCGACAACGCCATCAAGTACAGCCGGGGCGACGGCCGGATTAAGGTGAGCCTCCGGACGGCCGGTAATCGGTACCTGGTCATTGCCATTAGTGACCGGGGGATCGGGATTCCCGCCGACCAGCAGCGAAGCGTGTTCTCGCGGTTCTTTCGGGGACGCAACGCCATGAAAACCCAAACCGAGGGCTTGGGTTTAGACCTCTACATCGCCAAAAGGGTGATCGAAGCCAGCGGCGGAAAAATCACGTTTCGCAGCGCCGAACGCAACGGTTCGACCTTTTACCTCTCGCTGCCGCTCCAGAAGCCCGTCGCCGGCGGCAGCCCACCAGCTGCCCCGCCGGTGGCGAGAGCCGTCGCCACCGGGGATGCGCTCAAGCAAGAGCAGGAGTTCGTCAACATTACCGTCCATGAGCTCAAGGCGCCGCTCGGCGCCACCAAGTGGAGCCTGGAGATGCTCAAAAACCAAACCGTCGGGCCGCTCAACCGGCAGCAGTTCGAGCTCATTGACCACGTCTACCGGGGCAACGAGCGGCTGCTGATGCTGGTCAAAGACCTGCTCGACCTCGCCAAGCTCCACAGCGGCCGGTTTGACGTCAGCCCGAAACCGATCAGCATTGAACCGATTATCAGAGACGTGGTGACCAGCTTTCAGCCGGAAGCGGCCAAAAAAGAAATCACGCTCACCGTTTCACTGCCAGCGTCGCTGCCGCGCGTCGGCATTGACTCAATCCGAATTGCCCAAGCGATCACCAACATCGTATCCAACGCCATGAAGTACACGCCGGCCCGCGGCACGATCACCGTTACCGTCGAGCGAAGAACCGGCCGAGCGCTGGCAGCACAGAACCGCCGGATCCCGACCGCCGCTCTTGCCCACACCAAAAACCAGCACGGCTACCTCGTCGTGTCCGTCACCGACACCGGCATCGGCATCTCGAAAGCGGAGCAACAGAAACTGTTCACCCGCTTCTTCCGGGGCAAGGGCGTCCTCAAATCAAACACCGAGGGCACCGGCCTGGGCCTGTACATCACCAAGACCATCGTGGAACTCCACGGCGGAGACATCTGGTTTACCAGCCGGCCGGGCGGCGGTTCAGCGTTCTTCGTGAGCTTACCCGTCGTGTGAGCGGTATGCCCCGTAGTAGTCCCTCACCTTATGTTAGAAAGCATTACTACGCGGCACGATTCAAGGTTTTATGAGCAACTACCCCTTGCCTTAAAATAAGCAAGGTCAGGGATCACTCTGGGGTATGGCGAAACGCACGATCCTCATCATCGAAGACGATCAATCGCTCGTCACCCTCTTGAGCCGAGCACTCGAGGCAAATCATTTCACGGTGAGCCTGGCGCTCGACGCCGAGAGCGGTTTTAAAAAAGCCAAGCGGCGGCGGCCCAGCCTGATTATCCTCGACGTCATGCTGCCGGGCATGGACGGCTTTCGCTGCTTGCAACAGCTCAAGCAAGACCCGGCCACCAAGCGCATCCCGGTCATCATCCTCTCAAACCTCGGCCAGAGCGACGAGGTCCGGCAGGCGCTGGCGCTCGGGGCAGCCGACTACCTCGTCAAGGCGGATTGTACCATCGGCCAGGTTATTGATACAATAAAGCAGTACTAACGCGGGAGCTATGCCGGTCAAATCCCTCAAGGGCGAAACGACAACTTGGTACTACCTGACGGACTTCGGCGGCGAGGAGTTGAGTTTTTTAAAAACGAACTTTAAGTTCCACCCCCTTGACCTCAAGGACTGCGCCGGTGAGGCCCAGCGGTCGAAGATTGACACCTACCGAAACTACCTGTTTCTGGTCTTCCAGCTGCCGAGCCTCAACGCCGAGAGCAACCGCGTGACCATTGATCAGCTCCACGTCTTCATCGGCAAAGACTACGTCGTCACCGTCACCAAGGAAAAGTTAAAGTTTCTCCAAAATTTTTTCTACAAGCTCGGCGGCAACCACAAGCTCCGCGAGGGGATTTTCAACCAAGGGTCCGGCTACCTGCTGTACCGGATGCTCGACCACGTGCTGCGGCGGCGCTGGGCCGCCCTCGATCAGCTGGATCGGGCGATTAAAAAAATCGAACAGGACATTGATGAGGGCCGCGGCAAACGGGCGGTGTTTGAAATCGCCAGCCTGCGGCGGGTGATCTTGCAGTTTCGTTCAGTCATCGATCCTCAACGCCTGACGATTAACACCCTAAGCCGGCTGAACGCCGCCTTTCTCAAAAAAGACATGACGGTCTACTTTGACGACATTGACGACTACATCGAAAAAGTTTGGTTTTCGCTGGAGAGCTACCGCGACCGAATCTTGAGCCTCCACGAAATCAACGAGTCGCTGATCTCGTACCAAACCAACAAGGTGATGCGGCTCTTGACCATCTTCTCGGTCGCCCTGCTGCCGCTGACCTTCCTCACCGGCCTGTACGGCATGAACGTCGAGCTGCCGTTCAACGGCGACCCGGCCGCCGTCTGGTCGCTGTTTGGGGTGGTGGCGCTGACGATTGCCGGAATTTTTTTAATGCTCAAAAAAAAGGACTGGATTTAGTATGGCAACCTTTGACGTGGTAACCATCGGCGGCGCCGTCCGGGACATCACCTTCTACACCAGCCAGGGCAAAGTTTTCGCCACTCCGGACGACCTCACCGCCCAAAAGCTGCTGGCGTTCGAGTACGGCGCCAAAATCTACGCCCAGCGAGCCCACTACGAGCTCGGCGGCGGCGCGCTGAACGCGGCGGTGTCATTGAGTCGTCTGCGGCTCAAAACCGCCGCCCTGGTCCGGCTCGGTAACGACCAGGACGCGGCCGACGTCCGGCTGCGGTTCAAACGTGAGCAGGTCTGCCCCGACTTCATTCAGGTTGACCCGAAGGCGCATACCGGCTTCTCGCTCATCGTGGCGTTGGATAAGCGCGAACACGAGCACGTCGCGTTTCTCTACCGCGGAGCCAATGAAAACCTGACCGCGCCGCTCGGCTCGCTGAAGCAATCCACGATCGGCTGGTTGTACCTCACCGCGCTGTCGGGCCCGCGCTGGCCGGGCGCGCTCAAGCAGTTTTTTCAAATCGCCAAGAGTAAGCAGCGCAACACCAAAATCGTCTGGAACCCCGGCAGCAGCCAGCTTCAGGCCGGCCGGCGCAACCTCGACTTCTGCCTCCGGCACACCGACGTGCTCATCCTGAACAAGGATGAGGCGATCGAGCTCGTCCTCTCGGGCATTACCGTCGGCCGGCGCAACCCGAGCTACCTGAACCGGCCGCTCTACCTGCTCAACATCCTCAAAGAGTGGGGACCAAAGGTCGTCATCATTACGGACGGTACGAAAGGCGCCTGGGCCTACGATGGCGCCAGAATCCACCACCAGCACGCCGTGCCGGTTAAACGAATAGCGGATACCACGGGCGTCGGCGACGCATTCGGATCCGGTTTTCTCGCCGGTTTCGTCAACACCAAAGGCGACAGCAAGCAGGCGCTCCGGTGGGGCGTCCAGAACGCGGGCTCGGTCTGCACCCAGGTTGGCGCCCAGAACGGCCTGCTGACGTTACGTGAACTCAAAGGTAAAATCAAGCTATGAGCAACTCCAGTATGTACCTCGGCTTGGGGTTAATTTTTTTGGGCGTCATCGTCGCGCTCATCATTAAATCCAAGCTCGAGTAAAGGGATACCAGCCGGCGCGCCGCTCTTGACGCGGTGGTTTTGTTTAATTCCGATATTGTGCAGTTATGGCTTTGAAGCGTCCATACCTCCTGGTCCTGAACGCCCAACGAGGTAGGCTGCGATTTAAAATATTTCACCACGAGTCCTTGGGACTGGCAATCTCGGGGACGGTGAGCCATATCGGCGCCGACGGCAGCTCAATTGAGGTCATCGAGCACGACCCGAAACGGATGATCATGAAGAATTTTCCCGGCGGGCTTTTGACCCACGCCGACGCGCTTGCCGCCGTCCAGTCGTACCTCAAGCACTGGCTCGACCGGGTGAAAACCATTTGCCACTTCGTTGCCTACGGCGGTCTGGAGTTTGACCGGCCGGTGACCGTCAGCCGGCCGGTTCTTGAACAGCTCGACCGGCTCTACGCCCAGGCGCCACACCACCACCCAGCGAGCCTGCGCTGCATCGAGTACTGCCTGGAAAAACTGCCCATGATCAGAAACGTTGCCGTATTCGGAACCGCTTTGAGCAACACGATTCCACCCCACGCCTGCCGCTATCCGCTGCCCGATCCCTACCGTCAGCCGGAAATCCGGAAGTTCAGCTTTGACGCGGCCATTCACCTCGACGCGGCCCGCCAGGCGGCCGAGCGACTCGGTAAGCCGCTCAAGCGCCTCAAGCTCATTACCTGCCGACTCGACGACCAGAGCTCGGTTGGTGCGGTCGCGTTCGGTCAGCTCATTGACGCCTCAATCGGGTTTAGCCCCGCCGACGCCATGATCGGCCTCACCACCAGCGGCCCGGTTGACCACTCGCTGCTCATTTCTCTGATGCGGCGGTTCAACCTGACCTTAGGCGGCATCCAAGAGCTCCTCAATGACCAATCCGGGCTGCGGACTATGAGCGGAATGAACGCAAACTTGAGCGAAATTCTCACCGCCGCCGGCCACCCGTTAAAGCCGTACCGGCCGTCAAGAACGTTGAGCCGTTCGGAACGTACCGGCGCCCAGCGCGCGACGGCGACGCTGCTCCACCAAATTTTGTCCCGCATCGGCAGCGCCGCGCTGCACGCGGGCGGCGCGGACTACCTCGTCTTCTGCGGCGAGGCTGCGGCCACCCACCCGACCCTCTGCTCACTGATTACCCGGCAGGTCCGTAAGACATTCAAAACCATTAAACCATTCGTCGTGCCGGTCGACCCCGAGCTGCTGGTCGCCCGACAAGCGACGGCCAGACCCCGCCATGATTAGGAAACTCTTAAACGGACAAACCAAAACCATCACGGCGGCGGCGGTCATTATCGGCCTGGCATCGCTCGTTTCCCGGCTGCTGGGCGTGCTGCGTGACCGCGTCCTGGCCGGAGAGTTCGGCGCCGGCCCCGAGCTGGACATGTACTACGCGGCATTTCGGATTCCCGACCTGGTATTCAACCTGATCGTCCTCGGGGCGCTGTCGGCCGGCTTTATTCCTATATTCACCAGCTACTTAAAAAATAAAAAAGAAGCCTGGGAGCTGGTCAACATCACCACCAACGTACTGACGATCGCCCTGTTGCTGCTCACCGGTCTGCTGCTGCTTCTGACGCCCTGGCTGATGAAGGTGATCACGCCGGGCTTCGGCCCGGAGCAGCTCGCCGTCACCACCCGGCTGGCCAGGATTATGTTTTTGAGCCCGATCCTGCTGGGGATCTCGGCAATCTGGGGCAGCGTCCTTCAGTCGCTCAAACAGTTCTTCATCTACTCGCTGGCACCAATTGTCTACAACGTCGGCATCATCATCGGCGCCCTGTTTTTCGTACCCACACTAGGCGTCTACGGGCTGGCCTGGGGGGTTGTCTTGGGCGCCGGCCTGCACATGCTCATCCAGCTGCCGCCGGTTTTGTACCTCGGCTACCGCTACCATCCCGCCATTGATCTCCAGCACCGCGGCTTTCGGAAAATTATGTCAATGATGCTGCCGCGCACCCTCGGCCTGGTGACCAGCCAGATTAACTTTCTGGTCACCACCATCATCGGCTCGACGCTCGCCGCAGGCAGCATCACCGTCTTCAACCTCGCCAATAACCTCCAGAGCTTTCCGCTGGGAATTTTCGGCATCTCCCTGGCGATCGCCGCGTTTCCGACGCTCTCCGAGCTCACCGAAAAAAAGAAAGATTTCATCCGCGTCTTCTCCGCTACCACCCGCCAAATCCTGTTTTTCATGATCCCGACCGCCGCGCTCCTGATTGTCCTGCGCGCCCAGATCGTCCGCTTGGTCCTCGGCGCCGGCCGGTTCGACTGGGAAGACACCGTGCTTACCCTGCAGACGCTCTCGCTGTTCGCCTTCAGCCTGTTCGCCCAGGCGCTCATCCTCCTCTTGATCCGGGCGTTCTACGCCTTTGGGGACAGTAAAACGCCGTTTGTCACCGGCCTGATCGCGGCGTTCGCGAACGTCATGCTGGCGCTGATGCTGGTTGAACCGCTGGGTGTCCGGGGCCTCGCCCTGGCGTTTTCGCTGGCGAGCATCTTAAACTTTATCCTGCTCTGGCTGATGCTCTACAGTCGTCTCGGCTCGCTCGACGGCCGAAAAATTCTGCGCTCAACCGGAAAAATTTTAATCGCCACCTTCATGCTCGCGCTGGTGACCCAGGCGACCAAGTACCTGATCGAGCCGCTCGTCGGCACCGAGACGTTTCTGGCCGTCACCACCCAGGCGGTCTTGGCGGCGCTGGCAGGCAGCGCGACCTACCTCGTTATTGGCTGGCTGCTGCGGCTCGAGGAGCTGACGTATATAATCGACAGCTTCAGGCAGAAGCTGCTCAAAAAACCGCCCGTCATTATCGAGAGCATCGAAAACGAGTAGCGTTAAGGGTAATACTTTTGCGTAGCATTGCTGGTGCGCCTCTCCACGATGTTGGGGGTTTGGGGGGCGGCACTGTTCGAGCAGCCGGGACGAGATACGGTGTCAAATCGTCGTCCAGCGAGTTTGCCGACCCCCAAAACTTTTTGCTACTTTTTGGTTACAAAAAGTAGAGAGAGTGAGGGCATCCGGTAAACGGTAAGTGCTGCTACCCAAGCGTTCCACGATGAGAGGGCGCTGGCACTTTTGAGGGCAAAAGTGCCCAAAACCCTCGGGGGTGGCCAATGCGCTCTCAAGGTTGATTGAACGTCGCTTCTTGTGGAGTGGCGCTCGCGTGGCCACCCCCGAACCCCCACGAAGCGGCTGCATTGGCCGGAGAAAGTTTCTAACTTGTGGGATGGGCTAACCTAACCACTAGGTATGTACAAACGATTGCTTTTTACCAGTGAATCTGGTAGTTTTTATTTATGGCGGAAATCCGAAACTTCTGTATTATCGCTCATATTGACCACGGGAAGTCAACACTGGCTGACCGCTTTTTAGAATTGACCGAAACGATCAGCAAGCGCGAGATGCGGGCCCAGGTCCTCGACTCAATGGACATCGAACGGGAGCGGGGCATCACCATCAAGCTCCAGCCGGCGCGGATGCAGTGGCAGGGTTATGAGCTCAACCTGATTGACACGCCCGGCCACGTTGACTTCAGCTACGAAGTGTCACGCAGCCTGGCCGCCGTCGAGGGAGCGATTCTGCTGGTTGACGCCACCCAGGGTGTCCAGGCCCAAACCGTCGCCAACCTCTACCTCGCCCTGGAGCAGAACCTCACCATCATTCCGGTCATCAATAAAATCGACCTGCCCAACGCCGAAATCCAGAAGGTAACCCAGGAAATCTGCCGGCTCTTAGGCTGCGAACCGACGGCGATCCGGCTGGTGTCCGCCAAAACCGGCGAGGGCGTCGCGGCGGTGCTGCAGGCGGTCATAGACCGGGTGCCGCCGCCGAACATCGAAGCGCAGCGGCCGCTGCGGGCGCTCATCTTTGATTCGAAGTTCGACGAGTACCGCGGCGTGATTGCCGAGGTTCGGGTTGTTGACGGTACGATCGCCGCCGGCGAACGGATTCACCTGCTCTCGACCGACAAGACGACCGAGGTGCTCGAGGTCGGCTGCTTCAGCCCCCAACTCAAAAAATCAGCCCGGCTCGAAGCCGGCGAGATCGGCTACATTGTGACCGGCCTCAAAGACATCGCCGCCTGCCGGGTCGGCGACACGGTCAGCGTCGTCGGCGCGACGGTCGAGCGCCTAGCCGGCTACCGCGAGGTTAAGCCGATGGTGTTCGCCGGCTTGTTCTGCAAGGTCGGCAACGACTACCCTCGGCTGCGCGACGCCCTCGACAAGCTCCGCTTGAACGACGCCGCCCTGGTGTTCGAGCCCGAGAGTTCGCAGGCGCTGGGGTTTGGTTTCCGCTGCGGCTTTTTGGGCCTGCTCCACCTCGAGGTCGTTCAGGAGCGCCTCAAGCGCGAGTACCAGCTCGAGCTGGTGGTAACGGTGCCGAGCGTCGCCTACCGCGTCGGGCTCCAGAACGGCCAGGAGTTACTGGTTCGCAGCCCGCAAGATTTGCCCCGGCCGGAAACGATCAAGCAGGTACTCGAGCCGGTAATGAAAGTTGACATCTTCTCGCCGAAACAGTACCTCGGCGGATTGATGCAGCTCGTTGCCGAGAAGCGCGGCACCTACGTCACCACCGAGTACCTCGACGAGATGATCGCGGTCCTTCACTACGAGGTGCCGCTGACCGCGCTCTTGATTGATTTCTACGACAAGCTCAAGAGCGCGTCATCCGGCTACGCCTCGCTGAACTACGAGCTGCTCGACTACCGGCCGACCGATATCATCAAGCTCGACATCCTCATCGCCGACGAGCCGGTCGAGGCGCTGGCTTCGCTGGTGTACCGCGACGAGGCCTACCGCGTCGGCCGGTCCATTACGAGGTCACTCAGGGAAGCGCTGCCCCGCCAGCTGTTCGTGGTCAAGATCCAGGCGGCGGTGGGCGGCAAGGTGATCGCGGCTGAACACCTCTCGGCCCTGCGTAAGGACGTCACCGCCAAGCTCTACGGCGGGGACTACACCCGGAAACGAAAGCTGCTCGAAAAACAGAAGAAAGGCAAAAAGAAAATGATGGCCCACGGCCAGGGCAAGGTGGACATCCCGGCCGAAGCGTTTCTGGCGGTGCTGAAGCGCTAGCAAGCGTAAAGCGAAAAATAAGCCTGTTTTACACTTTTCGCTTTACACTTTACACTAAAAAAAAGCCAACCGAAGTGGTTGGCATTAGGGTAATTCTGGCCGGTTGACTCTGGTGTGATGGATGAGCCGTTTAAAGAATGAACGAATGTGGTGGCCACGAGCGTCCGCCGCTGCCTCCGCTATCCGGCGCTCGAGGTTTTGACCAGCGGGTACTACCGCTAGTACGAATTCGATGAACTGCTGCTGGACAGATCGGCGTTTTTGCCAGTCATTGATCGTGAGATCGACCCGGTACTGATCGCAGATTTGCTGGACCTCCTCAAACGACCGCTCCATTCGCCGAATCCGTTCGGTCAAACGTTTATTCTCTCCGGTCAGCCGGCGGTTCTCCGCAACCAAGTCGCGGATTCGTTGCCGGGCTGATAGGCCATTTTTCAACATCCCTTTGCCCTCCTTGCGGTAGGAATCTATCACGTCGTTCGCGAACGACGTGATCTAGTAGAACGCCGGGCCAATCGTGAAGATGACCATCGTAAACACGACGATGATCGCCACAATCAGCCAGACGGTTCGCTGAAGTTTTGATTGACGCTGGATCATATCAGCCAGTATAGCACTTTCCTTTGGTAAGTAAAGATGCTACGATGGAACCTTAGTTAGTTTAGTCAGTAGTAAGTAGTCAGTAGTCAGTAGTATGCTGAAAAAATGGGCTGTTTGCCCACCCATTAACCCATCGTTCGCCAACCAGTTTCCGGCCTGGAATCCGGTGGTGCTGCAGCTGCTGGCCAACCGCGACATCACCGAACCGGGCGTCATCGAGCGGTTCCTCAAGCCAAACTACGCCGCGGATCTCCATGATCCGTTTCTTTTTGTTGATATGGAAAAAGCAACCGACCGGATCCTGCGGGCGATTGAAAAAAAAGAAAGCATCGTCGTGTATGGTGACTACGATGCCGATGGCGTCAGCGCAACCGCGGTGATGTCGAGCACCATTGAAGCGCTCGGCGGCGTGGTGAAAGCCTACATTCCCTTCCGCGAAACCGAAGGCTATGGCCTGAACCTCAAGGCGGTCCGCGAGCTCCACGGCGCGGGCGCGCGACTGGTGGTTACCGTCGACTGCGGTACCTCCAACATCAAGGAAGCGGCGGCGCTCAAGGCGGCCGGCGTTGATCTGATCATCACCGACCACCACGAAGAGCCGCTGCAGCTGCCCGACGCGTTTGCCCTAATTAATCCCAACACCAAGCGTGACCGCTACCCCTTCCGCTACCTGGCCGGCAGCGGCGTCGCCTACAAGGTGGCAACGGCGCTGCTCGCCCGCCACCGGCAGTACCCGGTTACGGCGCTGCCCGAAGGCTGGGAAAAGTGGCTGCTTGATTTGGTCGCCATCGGCACCATCGCCGACCTGATGCCGCTTTTGGACGAAAACCGGACACTGGTGCGCTACGGCTTAACGGTCCTGCAAAAGACCAAGCGGCTGGGCATTCAGCAGCTGGCAGCGAGCGCCAGCACGGCGGTCAAAGACCTGAACGAACGGGCGGTCGGGTTTCAGATCGCGCCGCGGTTGAACGCCGCCGGCCGACTCAACCACGCCAGCACCGCCTACCGGCTGCTCATCACCACCGACCCGGCCGAGGCTGCTAAGCTCGCCGAAGAGCTCAACGCCACCAACCAGGAACGGCAGCGCCTCACCGAGCAGATTACCGACCAGGCCACGGCGCTCATCGGTGAAGTGAGGGAGCAGCCGATCCTCTCGGCAGTCGGCGACGACTGGCCAATCGGCATCGTCGGCCTGATCGCCGGCCGGCTGACCGACCGCCACTACCGGCCTGCCCTGGTCATCAGCCGCCGCAAGGGCGAAATCGTCGGCTCGGGCCGCAGCATCGAAGGCTTCGACATCACCGCCGGCCTGCGGCAGTGCGACCAGTACCTCAGCCGCTACGGCGGCCACAGCCAGGCGTGCGGTTTCACCGTCAAGGATGAAGCCAGCCTGCAGCCGTTCCTCGACCAGATGGCCAGCCTGGCCAAAAGCCAGCTCGACGTCGCCACGCTCGTGCCGGTCGTCTCGATTGACGCGGAACTCAAGCTCGAAGAAATCACCTGGGAGCTGCTCGCCGAGCTGGAAAAATTCATCCCGTTCGGCAGTAAGAACCAGAAACCGAAATTTCTGGCCACCGACATCAGCGTACTGGACGTCCAGACGGTCGGCGCCGACGGCAAGCATCTGCGGCTGACCGTCAGCCACCTGACGGCCGAGCCGCGCAAGCTGATCGGCTTCTACTTCGGCGAGTGGAACGCACGAATCAAGCCGGGCGACCGGATTGACATCGTCTTTGAGGTTGACGTCAATGAGTGGAAAGGCAACCGGGAGCTGCAGCTCAAGATTGTGGATCTAAGAATGTCTGAAGTGAATGACTAATTCCTAGTTTCTAATGTCTAATGGCCTGCCTTACCTTGTATTAGAAATTAGGAATTAGAAATTCGTCATTCAACCTATGCCTAGAAAAGCAACCATCTACACCGACGGCGGAGCGCGGGGCAACCCGGGCCCGGCCGGCATCGGCGCGGTCATTACCATTGACGGCCGGCAGCATACCTTTAAAAAATACATCGGCAAAGCCACTAACAACCAGGCTGAGTACCAGGCGGTCATTCTTGCCCTGGAGCAGGCCAAAGCGCTCGGCGCCGAAGCGCTGTCATTTTTCTTGGACAGCGAGCTGATTGTCGAGCAGCTTAACCGCCGCTACAAGGTCAAGCACCCTGAACTCCAGCCGCTGTTTCTGAAAGCCTGGAACCTCGGCCTCGGTTTCCAAAAAACCACGTATACCCATGTGCCCCGCACTCAAAATAAACGCGCCGACCAGCTGGTCAACGAAGCGATTGATGAGGCCTTAAGTTGACAGATATTAGACTTTATGCTATGATAAATAGCTGGTTTTTTATTTAATAAAAATCAGTAAACCTAGCTTAAAGATGAACGGTTCTTTGACAATTCCGGAGCTTGGCTCCAATCGGAAATCCAGAACATGAAGAGGTAGAGCTGATGCAAATCAAAAGATTACTCCGACTTTCAGTGAAGAAGGGAAACAGACTTATGGCGTTCCTTATCTGCCTAGTTATAGTTGTCTGGACACTCGCCTTCATCGCGCAAGGCTACGACTACTGCCAAACAATCCTTAACCCGCCCTACATCATGGTCAGCGACTCCGAGTACATTACCCGGGACCGAAACGGCAACATCCTTGAACACATAATCCGTGACGGGCGAGGCAACGAACTGTCCCATGAGTACAAAAGTTACATTACCTATCTGATCGTAACTACTTTCCAGTAAACAAGGAAACTGGAGCCTGGCTCCAATCGAAATTCAGAATCAGAGGTAACGTTCAATGCGTATCACGAATTCCGACCTACTAACCATCACGTTCATGGTCTCGGTGCTCATTGGTATTTGTAATAACGAGCACCGATCCAACTTGTACAATGAAAGCGCTCGCTGGGCAGAGCCACTGCCAGCCCCCATCGCCCCCATCGCAAAAATTGAACCCTTCACGCCTGACCCTACCATGCAGTACGGGATAGCGGTCGAGCTAGACCCCAATGGGAAAATTTCCGAAACCGACGAAAGTAACAACCGCCAAGTTGTTGTACTCGACACCAAGGGCCCGAAGCCTTAATCCAGACGTGTCGGGACGAATTACCACTATACAGTTCTTTTGTTCAACTCTCCTTTATGGTGAGCGCAATAGCGTTCACCTTCTTTTTTTTAAAAAAATTCTCCGCTTTAAGCGGAGAATTTTTATTGTTCAGGCCAGCCGTAAGCCGAATTCTGTCCTCTGGTTTGCACCAAAGTGATGATCATCTATCTGGGACCGGCATTACTGCCGGCCTCAAGCTGCCGACCAAATTTGGCATTGCACCAGGTAGAGTTTACCACGGGCAGCCTGTCGCCAGGCGCCGAGTCGCGTAGCCTTATGCTGAAGGGATATCCCGTGTTCAGCTCAAAACCTCACGACACTTTTCACCTTTGATCCCGCAACGCGGGACTAGTATCGTCTCTGTGGCACTGGTCCTCACCCTGACTCGCATCAGAGTGGGTGGGCGTTACCCACTACCATTTGTTAAGGTGTTCGGACTTTCCTCCCAGCCGTATGCACGGCCAGGCGATCATCTCACTCGCCTGAACATAGAAACGATAGCACAGGATATACTCTTTGTCAAGTTAATTGATTTTCTACGAGATTTCTGGTACAATCACCATCACTAAGTCATATGAAACGTTCCGAGCTCGTCTTTTCCGCCATCACGGTTCCCCTGGACTACCTCGCGATTGTCCTCGCCGCCGTGGCGGCCTACTTCCTGCGCTACCTGCCGGCGATTCAGCAGATTCGGCCGGTGGTTTTTAATTTGCCATTTCGCGATTTTTTGCCGATTACCGGAACCGTGGCCGTCGGCTGGGTGGCGGTGTTCGCGCTGACCGGCCTCTACGCCATGGGCGGCACCAAAAAGTTTACCACCGAGCTGACCAAAATCTTCATCGCCTGCTCGGCGGCGCTGGCGTTGATCCTGGCGGTGATGGTTTTTTCCCGCTACCTGTTCGACTCGCGTTTTATCATCCTGGCCACCTGGGGGCTCACGATCCTCTTCGTCAGTACCGAACGGTTGATCATCCGGCTTTTCCAACGGCTGGCGTTCAAGGCCGGCGTCGGGGTGCACCGCGTCGTGATTATCGGCAACGGCCCGGTCGCCCAGAGCCTGATTGATGAATTTAGCACTCGGCCGATGCTCGGCTACCGGGTGGTGGTTCGCCACGACGCCTTTGACCAGCCGACCGCGGCGGCGCTGGCCGAGATGGTCGCTTCGGACACGTTCGACGAGGTCATCCAGGTCAACCCGAATTTGCCGGCGAGCCAGACCGCTGAACTGGTTAATTTCGTTAACGAGCACCACCTGACGTTTAAGTACACCGCTGACCTCCTGGGCACGCATCTGACCAACCTCGAGGTCGCCACTATCGCCGGCACGCCGGTGGTTGAGGTTAAAAAAACCCGGCTCGACGGCTGGGGCAGGATCTACAAACGGGCCTTCGACCTCGTGGCGTCGCTGGTAGTGGTGATACTCACGCTGCCGGTCATGCTCATCATCGCGCTGGGCATCAAATTCGACTCAAAGGGACCAATCTTTTTTACCTACCGGCGCATTGGCCAGTTCGGCAAACCGTTTACCTATTTTAAATTTCGTTCGATGATCAAAGACGCCCACCGCTACCGGTTCGACCAACAGTTTCTCGCCGCGCACCAAAATCTCCGGGCCGGTTCACCGATGATTAAATTCAAAGACGACCCCCGGATCACCCGCGCCGGCCGGTTTCTGCGGCGCTGGAGCCTCGACGAGCTGCCCGAGTTCTTCCTGGTGCTCATCGGTAAGATGAGCATCGTCGGCCCCCGGCCCCATGAAGTCGAGGAGGTCCAGCGCTACCAGCGCCACCACCGCAAGCTCTTGACCATCAAGCCAGGCGTTACCGGCAGCGCCCAGGTCTCGGGCCGCTCGGACCTCGACTTTGAGCAGGAAGCGCAGCTGGACACCTCCTACATCGAAAACTGGTCGCTCGGGCTCGACCTGCAGATTATCTTAAAGACGCCGCCCGCGATCATCAGACGGAGGACCGCCGCATGAAGCTCGCCTTGATTCACGACCACCTCATCCAAGAGGGCGGGGCCGAACAGGTCCTGGCCGCCTTTCAGAAAATCTGGCCGCAGGCGCCCACCTACACCCTGCTCTACAACCCCGCCACGTTGAGCAGCGTCTTTGCCCAAAAAGACATCCGAACGTCGTTTCTCCAGCACTGGCCCGGCGCGCTGCGTCACTACCAGTGGTTTTTGCCGTTGATGCCGCTGGCCACCGAGAGCTACGACCTGATGGACTACGACGTCGTCCTCTCCAGCTGCTCGGCCCTGGCCAAAGGCGTCATCACCCGATCCAACACCTTGCACGTCTGCTACTGCCACACGCCCACCCGTTACCTCTGGTCAGACACCCACCGCTACGTCGAGGAGCTCAAGTACAATTGGCTGGTGAAAAAAATCGTACCGCTCTCGCTCCACCGGCTGCGCGCCTGGGATCAGCTCGCCGCCCAGCGGGTTGACCTGTTCGTCGCCAACTCCAAGAACGTCGCCGACCGGATCAAGAAGTACTACCGCCGCGACAGCACCGTCATCCACCCGCCGGTCCAGACCGACCGGCTGCACATCGCCCCGGTCGTGGACCGCTACTTTCTGACCGGCGGCCGGCTGGTCGCCTACAAGCGCTTCGATCTCGCCATCCGGGCGTTCAACCGGCTGGGTATCCCGCTTAAAATTTTTGGCGAGGGCCCGGAAGAAAAAAACCTCCGCGCTTTAGCCAAGCCAAACGTTGCGTTCGTCGGCCGCCTCGACCCCGAGGCGCTGGCCGAGCTCTACAGCCAGGCGGTGGCGTTCATCAACCCGCAGATTGAAGACTTCGGTATTACCGCCGTCGAGTCCATGGCCGCCGGCCGGCCGGTCATTGCCTTTGCGGCCGGCGGAGCGCGCGAGACGGTCGTCGAGAACAAAACCGGCACGTTCTTCGACGAGCAGAGCTGGGAGGCGCTGGCCGACACCGTCGTCCGCTTCAAGCCCGAAACGTTCAACCCCCAGCTGATTAAGCAGTACGCCGAGCAGTTCAGCGTCGGGCGCTTCAAGAACGAAATTACCAGCCTGGTCGATCGTGAGTGGCAGCGGCTCAAAAACGGCCAGATTCGTTGCGGCCCATGGTAGCCCAATTTTGAATTTTGATTCAAGCTCGAATGTCTTAATTTTAAAACATTGAGACATTAAAAATTGATTCGAAATTCAAAATTCGAAATTTTTATTCAAACCTACTACTGCACATGCGGATCGGCATTGACGTTCGCTGCCTGATGGAGAGCCAGTACTCCGGCATCAGCGAATATACCTACAACCTGCTCACCGTCCTGTTTACTCTCGACTCGCGCAACCGGTACGTGTTGTTTTACAACTCGGCCCAGGCGACGGCGGTACCGACCTTCGCGTTTCCCAACGTAACGGTTAGGGAATTCAAGTACCCCAACAAGCTGTTTAACCTGTCACTGCGATTTTTAAAAATCACCGCGGTTGACCGGCTGCTGGGCGGCGTTGATGTCATGCTCGTGCCTAACTTTCTGTTTCTGAACCTCTCGGCGCGCTGCCGTAAGGTTTTGATCGTCCACGACCTCTCGTTTGAGCTGTACCCGGAATTCTTTACCCTCAAAAAAAAGCTTTGGCACCGCCTAATCGGCGCCCGGCGGCTCTGCCAGCAGGCTGACGCTATTGTCGCCATTTCCCAAAACACCAAGCACGACTTAATCAGCCGCTATGGCACTGACCAGAAAAAAATTCGCGTCGTGCCGCCTGGCATCAGCGACCAGTTCTTTGCGCCAATTAGCGAGGGCGCGCTGGCGGCAGTGAAAAAAAAGTACCAGCTCCCCCGACGTTACATCCTGGCGCTGGGCAACCTCGAGCCGCGCAAAAATATTACCACCCTCATCGCTGCGTTTGAGCGGATGACGAACCGTGACTGCCGGCTGGTCATCGCCGGCGGCCGCGGCTGGAAGTACGCTGCCCTCTACCAGCAGTGGCAGCGGTCGGCCGCCAAGGATCGGATTACGTTTCTTGGCTACGTTGACGCGACGGACAAGCCGGCCCTCTACCGGCTGGCAACGATGTTCGTCTACCCTTCGATCTATGAGGGTTTCGGCCTGCCGCCGATTGAGGCAATGGCGGCTGGCACGCCGGTCGTGACCAGCTTTGCGTCGTCCTTGCCCGAAGCGGTGGGGGACGCCGCCCTCATGGTTGACCCCTACAACGTCGAAGACCTCACCCGGGTGATGGACCAGCTGGCGGCTGACGGCGCGCTGGCTCAAACATTGATCCAGCGCGGCCAAGCGCGCAGCCAGCAGTTCCGGTGGGAACGAGCGGCGGCGGAGATTCTGAAGATTATTACGAATGGCTAAGCGCATACAAAAAAATATAAATTCTACATCAATTTCAAATTTCAAATTTAAACTTTTGGTTAGAGAATTTATTTAGAATTTAGTGCTTAGGATTTTAAAAAAACAGGCCATATGGTACGACCTGCTTAAGGATAGTTCCAATGAGCATGCGCGGCGACTAGGTGCCTGATTACTCGGGCAGGGGAGGGCTCACGAGCGCCCAAAACCGCTGCCGATCAAACAGAAAACTTGAATGCTGAAGGATGGACGCGATTGCTGCCGCGGTCATAAGCCAAATCGCGTCAGTAACGTACGACTGAGAGACCATAGTAAAGGCGCCGTTAGCGCGGCAGATCAGAAACATGGCAAGCGACAATGAGATGACGGTCTTCAACGTGCCAATGTATTGAGCCGTTGCCACGAATCGATGCTTGATCGCCAGAATCTGCATCGTGGTGTCGTACAGGGCGCCGCCAATCAAGATGGCGACGAAGCCCGAGGTGATCTGATGAAACTGGATGAGTGGCAAGTACACCAAGAGTAGTAGCTTACCGGCGACAAGCGTCAGTAACCGCTGCCGATCGAACGAAAAGTTTGAGTACTCGACGATAGACCAGACCGTCACTCCTGTCAGGGCTAAAATTGCACCGGTAACAAACGGCTGCGAAATAATTGCGGCAAGGTAAATCACCCATCCGATCACCCAACCCAGCCAGCCGCGTATGACCAACAGGTACACCACGAGCAACAGGTCGCCAGCGACGAGTGCTGGTAATCGCCGCCGGTCGAACCGAAAGTTCGAGTACCCGATGACGGACCAGATGGTAACTGCGGTCAAGGCCAAAACTGTGGCGATAATGACCGGCTGCGAAATAGCTGCGAGGTAAATCACCCATTCGATCACCCAACCCGTCCGGCCCTGTGTGGCCATCTGCCAGCTAACATCACGACTGACTTCAGCCCGACAAATCAAGACCGCGGCCAGTGGCAATGAGATGGCAGTTTTGAGCTTGCCGGTAAACTTGGCGGCCATTACCTGACCCTGCTCCATGGCCAGGATTCGCAAGGTAGTGGCGTAAATATCCCGGCCGATCAGGATAGCGACAAAGCCCCAGGCTATCTGATTGACTTCAACCAAGGGCAGGTACACCAAAACCAACAGTTTGTCAGCCAACGGGTCGATGATTTTACCCAGGTTAGTAACCCGGCCCCAACGGCTGCGCGCAAGACGGCCGTCCAATAAATCGGTGAGGGCCAACAGGCCATAGACTAAGAGCGCGATCTGCTGCTCCCAATGCGTCTTGAACGGCATCCAGATAAAGATGAGGACAACACCAAACAGACGAACCAGCGTAATGAGATTAGCGCCGTGTTTTTGCAAGGTACAATCCCTCCTTTCGAACCATTTTGCTCACCCAGTGTACCCCAACATCAGATAAGGTGTCAACCATATGTCCAATAATATAAAATGTAAAAATCAAAATGAAAAATGCCAACCCAAAATGTTAAAATTAAAAAATTATCCCGCGAAGCAGAATACCAAAATTTTGATTTTTGCATTTTGATTTTTGATTTAATTTACAGCCCTATTACAGCATATGCGAATCGGCATTGACGCCCGCATGTACGGCGCGGCGAGCACCACCGGCATTGGCTTTTACCTCCAGCAGCTCATCGAG
>Ga0155437_120_pt8 | contig 19229 bp, 19 predicted proteins | sample RifCSPhighO2_02_FD_111885 | JGI IMG/M metagenome (GOLD analysis project Ga0155437, IMG submission 111885) | Candidatus Buchananbacteria bacterium RIFCSPHIGHO2_02_FULL_56_16 | reverse complement strand
AGTGCTCATCCGGATGCGTAAAACTATTACCTGCAAACCTAAGATTTTTCAACAGAATTAATTGATTCATCCCCCACATGATCCGATGACAACAAGTCGGCTGACACGTCTATCGCCAAGGTATTCGCCCTAAAAATCAGCCGTTTTTCAAAGCCCAGCAACTCAAGGAGCTCCATAAGACCAGGCACTTCAGCCTCCTGAATGGGTGGGTGCGCTGTTACAAAGGAAACACACTGTGTTGCAAGATCTTGGAGTAGAGAATCTAGCAACAACTTGATGATAGAGGATGTTGCGGGTGAATGATCAACAAGCAAGCGCTCGATTGTTGCTTTGTTTGTGAGCTCGTGGATAGAGGAGGCTACCAGGCCTATGAGACGCTTATCACGAAAGGCACCGTATGTAACTTGACCAGAGCCAATGAGCCACTCAGTGAAAGTAACACTTTCACTACCGGGCGCATTATAGACAAACCCACTTTCTTGGAGAGCGAGATATTCTTCGCCCCGAAGGTGATGTGGTTGAACCTTTCGAATAGATATTCTTTTGTCCGAAGGTTCTTTACAGATCGGATTCATTGTTTGGGGCGTTCCACAATACCACTGTGTTAAGGCGCCCTCTAAATACCCTCGTTGAGTCAACAGATGTGAAACTGCCGTATTCGTAGAATGACCGAAAGATCGGATCATTTTCATGTTTGCATCAGCAGCACGTCTCTCGAGCTCATCGAGTAGCTTATTGGCGATACCATGCCTTCGAAAACTACCCGAAACATAGACGTTTTCCAGCGTTGCAATCCCAGCCTCGTGAAATGTTGCCAATAAAAAACCGACCATTTCCGAATGCTGATTCAGGGCGACGAGCATGGGGCCACCAGCTTGCAAGCTCCAGAGTCTAAGAGTGTCTGGAGACCAAAAAACGATTTTCTCGCCAGTGGCAAATTCACTTGTTTGACGACCGACTCTCATCACTTCGGAGAGGTGTTCTCTGACATGAAAGTCCTTAATGGTTAGTACCAAATCAGTCATCGGGGACTCCTTGTATTTTTTTGTCAATGAACTTTTTTACGACTTACTTCTGTAAGTCATTAATTCTTACAATGGCATCTTTCATAAAATTAGTCAAGGTTGCCAAAATGTTCTAGCAGTATTAGGGCACCATTGATCGTTGGTGAAAATATTTTTTATCGAAATGTGTTGGTTGGGGGGCAGGTGGCTGAGAGGCCAAGGCCGCACCATCTATTTTTATTACACGTAAAAGTGATTTATTTTTTTCTAATAAAATAATTGAAGCGTTGCCAATTTTTTTAAACTCGCCTAACTTGAGTATTTCTCTAAATATAATTCGGATAGGCCCTCCGTGTGTGACTATTGCGATCACATTGAAATCCTGACGAATAAGTTCAGAAAAGCTTTTTACTACTCGTTTCTTAAAATGTGAATATGTTTCAACACCTTCTATTATTTCATCTTGATCTGCTAAAATTTCGCCGAGCCGTCGATATTCTTCTTCGGGCTGGTCTTTACTTAGTTCTGGATAAGCTCCGTAGATGTCCTGTTCGCTTAGGTCGTCTAAGACCATGGTTTTGCAATTCAACTCAGATTTTAATATTTTAGTAGTTTGTAGTGCTCGGATCTTAGGGCTAGTGAAAATAATTTCAATATTGCTGTTGGATAATTTTTTGGCTATTACGCCGGCCTCTTTAATGCCTTTTTTAGTAAGATTATCATCATAGTCTTCATCATATCTTTCTTTCACGTCCGAAGTACTCTCACCATGTCTAATCAGATAAATTTTCATAATAGTCAAATTTGTGGTAATTTACTATTTACTTTGCCTTATTAAACTTATTAAAGCGGTGATATATGAGTTGACTATACAATATATTATCATTTATTGACATAAATACATAAATAGTCTACAGTTTGAAAAGCCCAAATTGAGTAATGATCTTTAACAACCAAAAACCCAGGGTTAAAATAAAAAGGCAAGGAGTAATTCTCATGGACCAGAAGATATGGACAGTAACAAACGAACGACAGGGTGCTAGCCCACTACTTGGTTTTATTCCACTCTTTTCTTCGATGGCAAGGGATATCGTAAGATATCTTTCAGAAGAGTTTGAACTCGAGTTCCTCGTTGAGTTCTCAAGTGGTCACGTCCGAATGGCGACCGTAGTTTCAGAGTGGGAAAAAGCAGGTACTCTCACAGTACATCAGCTAAGGTCGTCTGACTTTATAGACTGGATTGTCGACGGTCTTACAATTGAGATGAAAAATTTAAACCAACTCGGTACCACTCTTCGTTCCGCTGACTTTTCTGGACTCTCAGGCGAAGAACTTGCTGTTGAATTTACGAGGGCAATCGATGCCCTCAAAAAATTCATATTGTACAACAACTTCGTCAACACAGCCGATTTCTACCATGGAATACTTACAACTGCGATACTGGAACTACTGCGCACCTCAATACATCAAGGGGCTGCGATTACACCAGAGGTAGCATACTCTTCTCTCACTACTCCAGAGAAATTGGTGTGGATACAAGAAGAAGATATGGAATTGCTGGAAATCCTCGCACTTGTGCAGGCCGACCCCGAACTGGTATCCGTTGTTCGTTCTGATCCTTCTGGGGAGTCTCTTCAGAGATTCAACCATGATGTCCGGTTGGCGCTCAAGAGACACGCACAGAGGTACTTCTGGATTCGGTACGAGCAGGAAGGCGAAACGCTCACGTTTTTACATTTCCACAGTAAGCTTGTCCAAATGTTGGACGAAAAGATCAACGCAACAAAGGCGTTACTGGAAGCATGTGCAAGAAGAACACGCGTCAAGGTTCAATATGACTCAGCTAGATCTTCAGTAACGCTTGATAATGAAGCTGAACATCTACTTGCAGTGGCGCGTAGGCTTGTCTACTGGAAGCTTCATCTCAGAGAGGTTAAAATACGCTTCTACTGTTGCGCGGACAATCTCATGCACGAGATAGCACGACGTCTTGGTCTTAATCACCAACAAGTAAGGCATCTTACAGAAGCTGAGTTGACTGGTGCATTGTGCAGTAGCATACAACTCAAAGCTTCGGCCCTTGAACGGCGTGTTGCGTATTGTGTATTCCACTTCACTGCCGAACAGACTCTCTTGTTTGAGGGTCAACGAGCACGCGATGAATTTAGTGTAGTTCAAGAGGAAGCAATTGTTGCTTCAATCAATGAAGTCAGTGGGACTTGCGCGCATCCGGGAGTAGTAGAAGGTTCAGTGATGCAAGTACTAAAGGCAGAGGATGGTGACAATTTTCGTCGCGGTAACATTCTCGTGGCCTACATGACTGATATCAGTGTAGTCCCTGCCATGAGAAGGGCAAGTGCTATCGTAACAGATGTTGGTGGGGTAACCTGCCATGCATCGATAATTGCTCGCGAGTTTGGCATTCCCTGCGTCATAGGAACGAGAATTGCAACGAAAGTACTACGTAACGGCTACACAGTCAAGGTTAATGCTGATGCAGGCCTGGTTACAATTTTGTCCAGGGAAGACGAACAGGCGGAGATGGCACAAGCTGGCTTAGTAGAAGACACTAAGCAACAGCTAACTCTGAATTTTGAGATCCCAGCGACTCGAACCATCCCGGCATCATCTGAGATCGTCCGGGATATTACTCATCTCACATTAAGTGATGTGCGCATAGCTGGTGGGAAAGGTGCTTCGCTTGGTGAGATGGTACGGTTCGACCTACCAGTACCACCAGGGTACGTGATCCTGACATCTGCCTTCGAAGAATTCGTCTTCGGCTCTGCGCTCGGGTTGCAAATCAATGAACTCCTGCGTGGAGTCTGTGACCAACAATCTCTGCGGAGGAATTCACGTGCAATCCAAGAGTTGATCATTCGTTCAGAAATACCACCCGGTATTGCAGAAAAAATTGTTGCTGCATTCGTGAGGCTGTCTTCTGCTCATGTAGCTGTGCGGAGCTCAGCTGCACTTGAGGATTCAGTCGATGCTTCTTGGGCTGGCCAGCTCGATAGCTTCCTCAATACAATCAGCGATGATTTGTTGCTGAATGTGAAGAAGTGTTGGGCATCAATTTTTTCGGATCGTGCAATTTCGTACCGTGCGCACATTGGGCTGAGCTCGGGAACTTTAGCAACAGCCGTCGTTATTCAGAGAATGCTCGAAAGTCGAATTTCTGGCACCGCATTTTCCGTGCACCCCGTTACCGGAAACGATCGTTCAGTATTTATTGAAAGCTGTGTTGGACTTGGCGAAACGCTAGTTCTTGGGAGATATACACCTACTTCCTATCTTGTCGAGAAGGATACGTTAAAAGTATCCAAGAGCCTTAGTCAACAAGAGACCGGTCTGAGACGCGCCAAGCACGGCAAAGGTAATGAGTTGTTCACGATACCTCAAGCTGACGGCGAAAAAAATAGTCTCACAGACGATGAAATCAGGGAAGTAGCTTTACTGGTCATTGACATTGAAGAGCAGTTTGGTTTTCTGGTAGATGTCGAATGGGCTTACGAAAAAAATAAGCTATACGTCTTGCAAAGTCGGCCCGTAACTGTTCTTGGCGAGAGGGACAAAGCCAGCTAACGCAGCCGGAAAGAGTTGTCTCTATTTCCGGTTCAGAAAATCAAACAAGCGATTATCCTGTAATGAAAGAGCAGTAGATGGGCTAAACCCAGAACCTTAATTTAATCTCAAAGTCGATGTGTCTTCATGAACATCGACTTTTTTTATGATAGCGTTTCTTTTCGCCATTGGTCGGGCTGGTAGGATTCTCCGCCAGAGGCGGATCCGCAATCAAAAAATATTATGGTGGCGGAGAACCCACTTTGATTTTTACGATTGGTCGGGGTAGCCGGACTCGAACCGGCGGCCTCATCGTCCCGAACGATGCGCGCTACCAACTGCGCTATACCCCGTTGTAACGCTGAATGGCTCACCACCACCTTAATGTTCCCAGGGGGGTGGTTGCTGGCGTTTAGCATTTCTTAGCCTAACAATTTTTTGAAAAAAAATCAAGGCGTATATCGTTGGATGAGGGTTCGGTAGCGTTGGAATACCCGGCGTTCGTCAAAGCGTTTGACGCGTTGTTTTGCCCTGGCGCCGAGCCGCTGTCGTAGCGCGGCGTCGGTGATCAAACATTCGAGGCCGGCGCGCAGCTCACGTACCGAGTTACCGACTAACAGTCCGGCGTCGCCGACCACTTCAGGTACCGCGCCGGCGGCCAAAGCGACGATTGGCAAGCCGGCGGCCATGGCTTCGAGAAAAACGATGCCAAACCCTTCCTGGCGCGACGGCAGGCAGAAGACGTCCGCCTGGCGGTACCGTTGCCGCAGCTGCTGGTCGGTAATTTCTTTATGGAGCGAAAGGTATGGCTGGAGCCGCCACTGTTTTACGCGCTGCCGGATCAGCGGCCACTGCGGTCCGCCGCCGACGATGTCGAACGAAACGCGGTGGCGCCGCACCAGCGACCGGGCCGCGCGGAGCAGCAGCTCGATATTTTTGCGCGGGTACATTCGGGCAACCGTGAGGATACCCACGGTAGTGCGATGGGGCTTTGATGGCCGCGCCTGCCAATCGCGTAGTGCGATACATTCAGGAATGATCGTCACCTTGTCAGCCGGCAGGCCGTACTGACGGATGAGTTGTTGCTTGAGGTAGCGGCTCGTCGTAACCACGCGGTCGGCCAACTGGCAGTTCTGTCGTTCCCATTGAGCTTCCAGCAGGAGTTCCTTTTTGACGCTGCCTCGTTCGAATCGTGCTTCGTCGGCTCGCATGCCCTTAATAAAGACGAGGTAGGGGACGGAGCGGTCGCGCCGCACGGCCCAGCGGTAGCCGTCGGCGTCAAAACCAAAAACAAGGTCGCCGCGAACCAGCTGCGGCTGTTGAGCCAGCCGGGCGTTGAATCGGATTCGCCGCTGATGCGGATCGCTGGTTCGTTCGGCGCCAAGCAGCTGCACGCCAAAGCCGCGCCGCCGCAACCCGGCAATCAGGCTATTAATTGACCGCGCCGTGCCGCTGCCGCGCGTTACGTCGGTGTACCAGGAGTTTAGAATGGTGATGGTCAGTTTGGGCATAGGTGAGCTTGCATTGGTAGTCTAGCAGAGACTAGTTAAGAATGAAACTTGAAACATGAAACTTGAAACCTTGCTATGTTTTACGTTTCAAGTTTCAGGTTTCATGCATTTTGACCAGCTGTGCATTAAGCGGTACAATACAGGAGCCATTGCGTTACTTTTTCTCAATCTATGGCCAAAAATCCAGCAATTTCCCACCTCGCCATCATCATGGACGGTAACCGTCGCTGGGCGAAACGCCACGGGTTGCCGACGCTCGAGGGGCACCGACGCGGCTACGAGAAGATCAAGGCCTTGACGCGGTGGTGCATCGAGTGCAATATTCCGATCGTCACGCTCTACGCGTTCTCAACGGAAAACTGGAACCGCTCGAAGCAGGAGGTAACGTACCTGATGAGCTTGCTGCGGCTGGTGTTAGAGCACGACCTGACTGAACTCGATCGGCAAGGGGTGCGGCTGGTGGTCATCGGCCAACGGGAACGGCTCGCGCCCGACCTTCAGCGGCTCATCGAGAAGGCGGAAGCGACAACCCAACGGAACACCCGGCTCGTTTTTCAGCTCGCGATTTCCTACGGCGGCCGGGCGGAGATCGTGCAGGCGGTTCGCCGTCTCATCATGGAACGGATTAAGGCCGAGCAGGTTACTGAAGCGAGTGTCGGCAGCCATCTCTGGACTGCCGGTATTCCCGATCCTGACCTGCTGGTGCGGACTGCCGGCGAGCAGCGCCTTTCCAATTTTTTAACCTGGCAGTCAGTGTACGCGGAGATTTTGTTTATTAAAAAGTACTGGCCGGATTTTACTAAGCGCGATTTGACGGCGATGATTAGGGAGTTTGGCCAAAGGCAGCGGCGGTTTGGCAAGTAAGCTCTAAATTTTACGTTCCTCCCAATCTAATAATCTAAAATCTAAAAAGTAACATACGCTAAGGGTGAGGCGATTTTCCATTTTAGATTTTCCATTTTAGATTTCTATGTCCGACCTCTTCGATCAACAGTTAGCCAAAAACATCAGCAGTCAGGCGCCGCTAGCGGACCGGCTGCGGCCCCAGCGGCTGGAAGATTTCGTCGGCCAGCAGCAGCTGGTGGGCGCGGGAACGCTCCTGCGTCAGCTGATTGAAAAAGACGAGATTCCCTCGATGATTTTTTGGGGGCCGCCGGGCAGCGGCAAGAGCACGCTGGCGCGCATCATCGCCGCGATGACCAAGTCAACGTTCATCCAGTTTTCGGCGGTGACTTCAGGCGTCAAGGAGCTGCGTGAGGTGATCGCCGCCGCCGTTGACCGCCGGAAGTTTAACGGCCAGCGGACGATCCTTTTTATTGATGAGATTCACCGCTGGAACAAGGCCCAGCAGGACGGGCTCCTGCCCCACGTCGAGCAGGGCATCATTACGCTGATCGGCGCGACGACCGAGAACCCGAGCTTCGAGGTCGTCTCGGCGCTGCTATCGCGCTGCCGGGTATTCACCCTCGACCAGCTCCGTGAGCACGATCTCGAAGCGATTCTAGAGCGGGCGGTCCGCTCCGGCTTCCCCGGGCTGACGATAAAAATTGACGAGGTGACGATCCGCTTCCTCGCGGCGCTGGCCAACGGTGACGCCCGAACGGCGTTAAACGCGCTGGAATTGGCGGTAAACGCGCTCTCGGCCAAAGGCAAGACGGTAACCGTAGACCGCGAGGTGATTAAGAAATCACTGGCGAAATCCCACTTTCTCTACGATAAAACCGGCGAGCAGCACTACAACATCATCTCGGCCCTCCATAAGTCGGTGCGCGGCGGCGACGCCGACGCGGCGCTCTACTGGCTGGGGCGGATGCTGGAAGCCGGCGAAGACCCGCTCTACGTTGCCCGGCGTTTGGTGCGGATGGCGGTTGAAGACATCGGGCTCGCCGACACCCAGGCGCTGCCGTTGGCGGTCGCGGCCTACCAGGCCTGCCACTTTATCGGCATGCCGGAGTGTGACGTGATTTTAGGCGAGTGCGTCGTCTACCTCGCGCGGGCAAAAAAATCGGTCGAGGTCTACCGGGCCTACCAGCAGGTTAAGCGCGATGTGAAAGAGACCATGGACGAGCCGGTGCCGCTCCACCTGCGCAACGCGCCGACCGGGCTGATGCGGGAGCTCGGCTACGGCGAGGGCTACCAGTACTCGCCGGACTACGACTGGCAGGAAGACCAGGCGTACCTGCCGGAGTCGCTCAAGGGCAGGAAGTATCTTGAGAGAAGTAAGAAGTAAGAACACAGCCCGGATAAGTGAGTAAGTCAAGATAAGTGGGTAAGTGAAGTAAGGAAGTAAGTGGATAAGCTTGCTAGTTTAATTTATCTTGCTTACTTTAAATAAAAAAAACCGTAGCATTGAACTACGGGAAAGTGAACATTACCGAACGAAGCTGTTTCGTGCCATCGGCATTACCTCTTTACTTCCATCACTTGGAGGAAGCGCGGCCAGATGCCGGTCTGCTCGCAAATGAAGATGCGGATTTGCTGAGCGGTGAGCCGCTCGACTTGCCGGCTGATCTCGTCACGGAGTATCATCTCCGGAGTGGCCGTAAAAGTCACGCAGTACGCTTCGCAGGGGGTATCGCAGATTTCAACGTGGGCCGAGATGAAGCGCGTCGAGATTTTGGTATAGTGGGCCAGAATTCGTCTGAGCTGGGTGACGCGTTCCTCTTTGTCGATTGGGTAGGCTTCTGCGGGCCGGCAGAGTGTCACGCGGAATGTACGCAGGTCGGTTGCTGACGGGTGTGGCTGACGAACGGTCGTCTGGGCGGATGTCACGTTAGGCCTCCTTAAAAAAGGGCATTTTGACTACGTTAGACGTAATAGTATCCTTTATAGCAGGGTCTGTGGTTGCTGTCAACCCCACACGATGATAAGCTTAAAGCACTAAATTTTAAATTGATGTAGAGTTCAGAGCTTAGAATTTAGAGTTTTAATTTTGGTTTCTTAACCGGATATGAAGGCAGCTAAACGCCAAAAAACCATCGGCATCGTTATTTTCCGCCGCGAGGAAGATAAGATTTTTTATTTACTTCTCCACCACGGCGGGAGGTACTGGAACTTTCCCAAGGGCCGCCAGGAAGCGGGCGAAACCCAGCGTCAAACGGCGCTCCGGGAGCTGCGGGAGGAAACCGGCATTACCAAGCTGACCTTCATTCGCGGCTTTCGCGATGGTTACGACTACAGCTTCCGCGGTGAGATCTATCGTCAGCCGGGGATGGTTTACAAGCGGGCGATTTTTTTCCTCGGCCAAACTGACGAGCGCGCGGTGACCATCTCTGACGAGCACCGGGATTTCGGCTGGTTCGACTACCCGGCGGCCCGTCCCAAGATTACCTACCCGGCCGGCCACAAGCTCCTCGATCACGCCCATCGTTTCCTTTCCAAACGGTAAGTTTTGTGATATAATTACCGCGATACGAATCTACGAATACATGCGAATACTGCGAATAGTTAATAGCAAATCGCGAATTGCCTATCGCTTAACGTTCATTCGATGTGCCATTTGCGATTGGCGACTAGCGAATTGCAGAGGTCTATGGATATAAAAACATACTTCGAATTGGCAGTCAAAGAAGGGGCGTCTGACCTCCACCTCGTCGGCGGCAACAAGCCGACCTTGCGCGTCCAGGGCGTGCTCAAGGAAATCAGCGACCAGCCCCTCGACGCCGCCGAGCTCGAGCAGGCGATTTTTCGTCTGATGACGCCTGACGCGGTCGCGACCTACCAAAAATCCAAGGAGCTCGACTTTGCCCTCCAAATCGCCGACGCCCACTTCCGGGTCAACCTTCACCAGCAGGAAAACCAGATCGGCCTGGCGGCGCGGGTAGTGCCCGTCGCCGTGCCCTCGCCTAAGGAGGCGGGTTTTGACGAGACGCTCTACGAGTTGAGCCACTTGAACCAGGGCCTGGTGCTCGTGACCGGCCCGTCGGGCAGCGGCAAGTCAACGACACTGGCGGTGCTGATTGACCTGATCAACCAGGAGCGCAAAGCCCACATCATTACCATTGAAGACCCGATTGAGTTTCTGTTCCAGGAGCGGCAGAGCATCATCGAGCAGCGCGAGCTTGGCCGCGACACCAAATCGTTTCATGAGGCGCTCAAGCGGGCGCTGCGCCAGGACCCCAACGTCATTATGGTCGGCGAGATTCGCGACCTGGAGACGATGTCGGCAACGCTGACCGCGGCCGAGACCGGCCACCTCGTCCTCTCGACCGTGCACACCAACACCGCGGCCGAGACGGTCGAGCGCATCGTTGACATGTTTCCGGCCCACCAGCACCGCCAGGTCCAGCTCCAGCTGGCGTCCGTGCTGCGGGCGGTGGTCTGTCAGCAGCTGTTGCCCAGCCAGCCGGGCGGCACCGTCGTGGCCCGGGAGATTTTAATCAACACACCGGCGATTGCGAACCTGATTCGCGAGGGCAAGGTCGCCCACATGACCTCGGCAATGCAGACGAGCGGCGAGGTAGGCATGGTAACTATGGGCATGACGCTCAAGCGGCTGTACGACCAGGGGCTGATCAGCAAGCAGACCTACGAGAACCGCCAGAGCGACGGGGAGACGCTAAGCACGTATTATTAATTAGTCTGTAGTCGGTAGTCAGTAGTAGTCAGTAGAATCTTACCTTTGACTTTTTATCAAAAATCTACAGACTACCGACTACTTACTACTGACTTCTACGCATTGCTTCGCTATGACTGACGAACGCTGGCAGGACATCCTCGGCCATATTAAAGATAAATTTGAAGTCCTCGACCACCGGACCGAGGCGCTGGCAGCCGAGGAAGGCCCTGGGTCAATTGAGGTAATTGAGTTCAACGGCCCGCTCGGCCGGATGAAGCTCAACCGAACCACTAAGCCGCGGGTGTTGGGTAAAAAAATAATCGGCTCAAAGCGGATCGGCAGCGATACGACCGTCGAGTACCTCTACTCGGACACGGAGAAATCCCACCAGTTCGGCGCCTACCGCTGGAACGAGGACGAGCAAACCTGGGTCGAGATGGCCAAGGATAGGGACACGATGATCTTTTGACGAAATTTTTAATTTTTAGTTTCTAATTTTTAATCAAGGCCCAATGTTTCAATGACTCATTGAAAATTTATTGTAAATTTTAAACTTAAAATTGAAAATTATTCTTATGCTCACCAAAAAACCAAAACGAAACGAGTCAGAAATACTCATCTACGGCATCCTGGGCGCGGTCGCGGAAATCGGCTATGTGTTTCTGGTTGCAACCCTGCTGACGTTTCTCGAGCAGGTTGTCCCGCACCCGCCGGCGCCGCCGTTTGGCATCGCCATGTTCTTGCTGATTTTCGTTTTCAGCGCCGCCATTTCCGCGATACTCGTGTTCGGCTACCCCGCGTACCTGGGGTTGCGCGGGCGCGTCGCCGAGGCGTTCATGACGGTCGGCGTCAGCATCGCGACGTTTGTCGTTGCCGGCCTCTTTTTCCTCTTACTCATCCCCCTGCTGTAGGGAGTCGTTGACGGGTACTACGCATGGCACAGAAACGCTTTATTATTGGCCTGGGAATCGCGGCGGTTGTGCTCGCCGGCGCGGTTGTATTTTTTTATTACCAGCCGAACGCCGGCCGTTTCACTGAAAATCGCGGTGGCGCGAACCAGCCGTTGCCCAGCAACCCGGAGCTGGAGCGGCAGTACGAGCAGCAGCTCGCCGCGATTCTGAAACCGTTCTGGGCGGGCAACAATCCGACCGGCATCAAGAGCAAGATTTTAGAACTGCACGCGCCAGGCAAGTACCTAGATCTCCACCTGAGTATCGTGCTGGCGTTTGATCTGATTGAACAGGGACAACAGGCGGCTGACCAGGCGACGATCGAACAGGGTTTGGAAAAGTTGAATCAGCTCAAGGCCGGCTACCGTTGGCTGGAGTAAGCCGCGATGACCCGTTTTACGTTCCCTGAACAACCCTTGCCGCTCGAGCTGCCGCCCCGTGGGCCGTTGCCGAGCCGGCGGCGGCGCGGGGGGTTCTGGCGAGCCTGCGGCTGCCTCGGCCTCATCTTTTTTCTGCTGCTGCCGCTCATCATCGGGCTGGCGGTCGTTGCCAAAACCGGTATCGTGAGCATCCCCGTCTTCTCGCCGATTTTCTACGCCCCGCCGCAACCGTCACGAGTCGTAACCGTCGACCAGGATGCGATGGAAGGAATTAGGAATGGAGTGGCGGTTAACCTGGTCGAAGGCATCGCCCGGCTGACCCTCACCGAAGCTGATCTGACGTACCTCGTCCGCCAGCTGGTGAGCAGCGGCAGCGATCCGCTGTTCAGTCCGACGGTCCAGGCGGTCATCAACCCCGGCGGCATTGAGCTCTCCGGCCTGCTGCTGCGGCCAGTCAGGGCTAACCTGGCGATTATCCTCGTGCCCGCCGTCGCTGACGGGACACTGGATTTTAACCTCAAAACGGTGACGCTCGGCGCCCTGTCACTGCCGCCATCGTTCGCCGAAATGCTGGTTGGTAAGACGCTCCGGGCGAGCCTGACGCCGGTGAGTACCGGCTTGCAGCCGCTCGGCACGCTAGAGGCGGTGACGCTTAAGGAAGGAACGATTGTTATTGAGGGATCGCTTAAAGCTGATACTAAGGAGTAGGGAAATCAAAAATCAAAGAGCAAAAATCAAAGTTTTGGTGTCCCACTTCGCGGGGCTAGTGAATTAATTGTTCCGCCGGTCATTCGACCCCGAGGAGTTTCAGACCACGAACGAGAGGCGGAACACCATAGTTTTACATTTTGATTTTTGATTTTTGATTTTATTTAAGCTCTACGACGTATGATTCTTCTCAATCGCGTCCTCGTCTGGCTAAGTGCCGCCGCCGTATTGGTGACGCTGGAGTTTTTGCTGCGCGCCGATACGCTCTACCAGCTCTTGATTGCCGCCGCCGTCTTGAATGCCATCGTGGCCGCAACCATCTGGCAGTTCACCGGCCGACGGTTGCGCAAGGCCGCATTCTGGAATTTTATCATCACCCCGTTTTTTGTCGTCAACAGCGGCCTCGCCTTCTTGGTTTTTTTGGAGGGAGAATCAACCCGGCAGCTGGTAACGATCATCGTCACCGTTGCCGTTTGGATTTTTCTCAAGGTGACGTTCCTCTACTTCTTTTTCCGCCCGAAGTATGAGGCCCACACCCTGGAAAATATTTCCAGCTACCTCAACCTCATTACCGTCTTTTTGTTCTGCACCAGCGTGTTTAACCTCATCATCCTGCTGCGGGTTCCGGCCTGGCTGGGCGCCATCGGCAGCATGGTGCTGGTCGGGTTACTAAGCTACCAGCTGTTTTGGATCGATAACCTCGCGTTCCGGACCCAGTGGCGAACCGTCGCGGTGATTACGCTGGTGACCGGTGAGCTCTTTTTGGCCGTCAGCTTTTTACCAACCAGCGTCTACGTTAACGCGCTGCTGATGACGCTGGGGTACTACACGATGACCGGCCTCGCGCGGAACTGGCTGCTCAACATTCGGGAGCGCCGGGTGATAGCCCGGTACCTCTTGATTAGTTGCTCAATCTTGGTCATAATGCTACTGACGGCAAAGTGGATTTAGCTCTAGGGCTTTGAACAGTGAACGGCTGACCACGGCAGTTCCTTGCTCAAAGTTCTCCGTTTAATGCAGGGAAAGGTTCTCATCAATGGTGTTCAAATTTTTTAATCATAAGAATCAGACAAGACGAATTATATCCGAGGTGGTCATCCTCTCGGTGGTTTTTGGTTTTGCCGCCGGCATCGTCGGCCAGCTGGTCGCTGACGTCTACCTCGACCCCTGGCGCTTGTACAACGTCGAGCGCCCCGACGCGGACACGCAGCCAGTCGTGCCCGAGCTGCGCTGGACGAAACGTTTCTTGGGGATTGAGCAAGATTTCCAGGTAGAGCAGGCGCTGCGACAAAACAGCTCGACGGTGGTTGGCCTCTACCGGCTGAAGCGGGGCGCTGATGTGCTGACCAAGCTCTACCAACCCTCCGAGCTGCTCGGTAACGGAATGCTGCTCACCAGCGACGGCTGGATTGTAACCCACCAGGCGGCGCTCGGCAACCTCAAGGCCGAGCAGCTGGCCGTGGTTTACCGCAACCAGGCGTTTGGCGTTCTATCGGCGGTGACCGACAAGATGACCGGCGTGGTTTTCATAAAGATTGCCCAGAACAACCTGCCGGTGATCATCCTGGGGGACTCTGACGAGAACATGACCGGCCAGCTGGCGGTGACGCGTAACGCGCTGGGCGAAGCGGCCGTGCCGTTGATTCAGAAGCCTGATTTTCAGCTGATTACCGCCAGCGCCGATTTTGTTCGTTCGTCCGAAGCCTACGCCGACCGCGTGCTGCTGGACGGCGACCTGCTGGCGTCGTACGTCGGCGCGCCGCTGCTCAATCTTGCCGGCGAGGTTACCGGCGTCATTAACGCCGTTGATCGCGAGCAGCAGCGGGCCACGGCCGTGCCGCTTAACCAGTTCCGCGGCATCATGCTCAACCTGCTCAAAAACCAGGCGATCCAACGAATCTACCTCGGTGTCGAGTACCTCGATTTCTCGCAGGCGCCCGGGCTCGACCAGGCCATCACCCGCGGCCTCCAGCAAGGAGCGTTGGTCTACCGGACGCCGCTCCGTCAGAGCCCGGCAGCCGACGCGGGAATCAAGGCTAACGACATTATTGTCAGCGTTGACGGCCAGGCGGTTGACGTCAGTAACGACCTGACCAAGCTCATCCAGCAGTACCAGCCCGGAGACGTGGCCACAATCACGCTGCTGCGCGACGGTACCCAGCTCGAGGTTGAGGTTACCCTCGCGCTGCTGCCGGAATAAGACACCCCCCATCTTTCGGTGTTGTTTAAGTAATGCAGAAAGGTGGGGGGGAGCTGTTAAAAAAAGAGCACCCGTTTCGCTGGGTGCATTTTTTGTGCAAAGAGATGGGTAGCGGTGGTTACCGCGTGAGGTACTGGTCCGGCCCGGGGCCGATGCCGATTTGGTCAATGGTAACGCGCTGGGGCAGCCTTTCATTGAGGAGCTGCTCGATTTTAGCGACGTAACCTTTCACTTCCTTGGGAAGGTCTCTCCAGCGGCGGACCTTGGAGATGTCTTGCTCCCAGCCCGGCAGGGTCAGGTACTCGGGTTCGAGTCCTGAATCGTTGAGCTGGTGGTAGTCAGCGGGCACTTGATAGAACCGTTCCCCGTTGAGGCAGTAACGGAAGCAGATCTTGATTTCGTCTAGACCAGAGAGTACGTCGAGTTTCAGCAGCCTAACGGTCTGCACCAGGTTCCACCAGCAGGCGCTGCGGGCGATGACCGCGTCGAACCAGCCGACATCGCGCGGCCGGCCGGTACTGGCGCCGAACTCATTGCCGCGCTGGTGAATGGAGGCGGCGATTTCCGGCTCGGTAATCCTGGTTGGCAGCGGGCCGCTGCCGACGCGGGTGGTGTAGCCCTTGGCAACGCCGATGGACGTATCAATGAGGGTAGGGCCAATACCCAGACCGGTGCAAGCACCGCCGGCGAGGGTGTGCGAGGAAGTCACGTTGGGCCAGCTGCCGAAGTTAACGTCGAGCATTGCCCCCTGGGCGCCCTCGAGCAGTACTCGTCCTGACAACATCACGGTTCGCCGAATCAGGTCAGAGACGTCTCGGACGCCCCGCCAAGACGTGATTAGATGAGCTGCATTTTGGTAGGCGGCTTCGATCGCCGCGAAATTGAAACCAACCTTCCCGTTGGCGCTGGCGAACACGGTATAGTCGAAGTCAGCTTCGGTTCGTAGCTTTCGTTCAATGAGTCGCTGGTTGGCCCGAAGTTCCATGCCGGTTAAATCGGCAAAGATTTGCCGCCACTGGGTGCTGGTAATTCCCATGGCGCGAAACAGCCTGGTGGCTTCTTCCAGCCGCTGCTCCAGCAGTGTGCACAACTGTTTCGGGTGCAGGAGATCGGCCACCTTGAGTGCGGTTCGGTTAGCGACGCCGGCGTAGGCCGGGCCGATGCCGCGGGCCGTGGTACCGATCGGCTTGCCGTTGCGCGAGCGGATCAGCTCCTGGGCCATATCCATTACCCGTTCGATGACGGTTACCAGCGCGGTGCGCGGATCAACCGACAGCGTACGGCGTACCTCTCCGTAGCCAAAGCTTGACACATAGTCCACCTCGTTGACGAGCGCGAGCGGATCAACGACCACGCCGGCGCCGATCGCAATTGCCTTTCGTCGCGCGACCGCCGATGGCAGCAGGTGGAGCACCATGGGGATCTGCTGGCCGCCGTTGAAAATGTCGGCCACCATCACCGTGTGACCGGCGTTATTGCCGCCGCCGTGTCGAACAATCAGATCAGCCTCTTGGCTCTCTTGGTCAATTACCTTGCCCTTACCTTCATCGCCCCACTGGATTCCGCTTACAACGATTACCGTTCCTTTCTTTTTTTCCGCTTTCATCGTAGCCATGGTTCATCTCCTTCCGGCTGAATTGTCAAAGGTCGGTTTCGACCCTCCATTTTACCGCGTTTAGCTTACGGCATTTTTTAGGCAAAGTCAAAGCGTTGAGAGCTTTTAGCCGTTAGCTTTATTTAGGAGTTAGGAATCAGCTTTTTAGCTTCCGAGTTGCCGAGCCCGCCATTTCCTAAAAAGCTACAAGCTAAGAAGCTGCTTCCTAAAAATCTAACCGCTATCAACTAAAAGCTCAATTTTATCGTTATCTGGGCCTATCTTGCGACTGACTTCGGGTTAGGTGAGTAGAGTCTATTTTTAATTTTCCACTTATCCACATACTGGCCAAGGCCTTTTTTATTGAGCTTGTTTCTGACCGTGGTTCTGCCCTGCGACCATTCGAGCAGGCTCTCGAAGTTGACCTTGTAGCGGCCCTGGACAACGACGTACTTGACCTCCTGATTTTTAATTGCCCGGCGGATGGTCTTTGGATCAACGCCAAAGAGCCTCGATGCTTCAGAAATTGATACTCGAATGATGTCCATCTTATTTTTAATTATTACTTAAATTTGTCTACGTTATTCTAGACAAAATATCCTAATACTAATCATATATCTTTTTTAAATAATGCGCAAGGTTGATTCATTTTGGCTTAAATACTCGTTTGTTACCCTAGTATTGACTTTATCGTATGAATTAATTATAATTCCTCTATTCGTTTAAGGACTGTAACAGTAATCGCGATTTTCCGTCTAATATAATGAAAGCGTCAAAGCTACAAGAAAAGCTCCTATTACTAAAACTGAAACAGCGAGACCCGGACGCCTTTGCTAAAGTATACGACCTGTACGTTGACCCGATCTACCGGTTTATTTATTTTAAGGTGCCGCGCCGCCAGGATGCCGAAGATTTAACCTCCGAGGCGTTCCTGAAAGTTTGGCAGTACCTGACTGAAACCGAGGAGACGATTCGAAACCTGCGGGCGCTCATCTACCGCTGCGCCCAAAATCTCGTGGTTGACTTCTACCGAAGTAAAACCCGTGGAGAGCTGATGGAAGAAGAAGGACAGCTGGCCAAAGTCGAAGACGCGCGCCAGCAAAATTTTTTAGCCCAGCTCGAAGCCAGAACGGCAGTGGAAAGCCTCGAACCGATCCTGCGACGGATCAAAGATGAGTACCGCGAGGTGCTGTTGCTCCGATACCTTGAAGAGCTCTCGATCGGTGAGATCGCCGATATTTTAGAAAAATCGAAGGGATCAGTCAGAGTGCTGATCCACCGTGCCCTCAAAGTGGTGCGCGAGCTAAGCACGAGCAATGAGAGACCAGCAGATCATCAATAAAATTAAAGCCTTAAAAATGATTACCCCCCGTTCAACGTGGGTTGCGTTGAATCGGGATTTTTTGTTACGCCAGATCGCGGCTGACCAGCCGGCCGAGCCGGTGCGCCTGGGCGCCCGGGCGTTGCTTCGAGCGACCGTCGGTTTGTTCAGCCGGCAGGTGTTCCAGCCGGCGGTGGTGATGCTGCTTTTGGTTGGCGTGTCGCTCGGCGGCAGCCTGGTGGCCAGCGCCGCGTTCTACAGCCTGCCGGGTGATTCGCTCTATGGCGTCAAGATCGCGCTGGAAAAAACCCAGCTGGCGGTGACGCCGAGCGATGAGCGCAAGGCCGAGCTCAAGGTGACGTTCGCCCAGAATCGGGTCAAGGAGTTTAACAAAATTGTCGCCCAGACCGGCGTGACCCCGGCGGTGAAGCAGGAACGGATGAACCAGGTGGTGAGTGAGTTTCAAAAAAATGTGGTCGCGGTCGAGGGGCATATTAATAAGATTGCCGAGAACACCGATCCGCTCGATGAGCAGGCTAAAGCGCATACCCTGCGGATTGCTCTAAGCTTGAGTTCTGAAACCCAGGAGCTGGCTAAGTCGCTCGGCGAGAAGACCAGCGGCCTGTCTGAAGCGGAGAAAGTCGGTGTTGAGGCGATGGTCGCCCAAGCCGTCGAATCGGCCCAGCAGACGAGCCTGTCGGCCCAAGAGTTGGTTGAGGGGTCGCGGGCCGGGACCGAGGCGTCAACGAGCACCGAAGCCATTACCGATCCGGAAGTAACCGAAGGCGAGGGCAGCCAGCCGCTCGGCGAGGCCGAGACGTCAACGGCCGAGTTCAGCGCGCCGCTGATTACCGACGTGAGCGCTGATGCTGATCAGCCTGATGCCGCCGCCGGCGAGGCCAATTAATCTTTGTTAAAAACTTCCCGGCCGCTTCAGGCGACCGAGGGTTTAAATAAGTTCATTCAAACGCTGTCAGAGTAATTAGGATCTACGCCACCGTTGGGCAAAAGGTAAAAGTCGATCTCATCATTGAGGACTTTTTGAACCAGCGGGACACTGGCGGAGATGCGCACGCGCCGGCGAATATTCGCCGCCTAACTGACGGCATTTGGCTGAACGTTAAGAAAGGAAAAATTTAATGAGTCCACTTAAAAAGTTAGTAACCTACACCACGGTGGTCACCACCATCATTTGGTCGGTCGGGTTGCTGGCGACGCCGATGGCGCTGTTTGCCGCCTCGTCGGGTGACTTGATCAAGCTCCAGTGCGCTGCTGGCGCCGACGTCAACGACGCCTGCAAAGCGGTTTACTACCTCGGCGCCGACGGCAAGCGATACGTGTTCCCGAACGAGAAGACCTACAAGACCTGGTACAGCGACTTCTCGGGCGTGATGATCGTTTCCAGCACCGAGATGAGCTCCTACACCATCGGCGGCAAC
>Ga0155437_138_pt1 | contig 19998 bp, 15 predicted proteins | sample RifCSPhighO2_02_FD_111885 | JGI IMG/M metagenome (GOLD analysis project Ga0155437, IMG submission 111885) | Candidatus Buchananbacteria bacterium RIFCSPHIGHO2_02_FULL_56_16 | reverse complement strand
CGCCGCTGATCCAGCGGCCGCGAGAAACCAGAAACTGGGCTGCAAAAAATCCGCCGCCAATTACCGCGCCGAGCAGCAGGTCGCTCCAGGTAAACCCCCGCAGGAGGTTGCCGACCACCGCGACGGCCATCGCCGGCACGGTCACGACGTCGAGGATCAGCGAGTGCCGCCAGTCGTAGACAAAGATGATGATCAGAAAGCAGCTGAAAACGGCGAGGATAAACGCGTCGAGCGTCAGACCAAACCGCCAGAAGAGGAGGGCAAAAACGGCGCCGGTAGCGAGCTCGACCAGCGGGTACTGCCAGGCGATCGGCGCCCGGCAGCGCCGGCAGCGCCGGCCCAGCAGCACAAAACTCACCAGCGGGATATTGTCGTACCAGGCAATCGTCTGCCGACAGCGCGGACAGCGCGACCGCGACCCGAGCGGTGATTCACCGGTCGCCAGCCGGACGATAACCACGTTCAGAAAGCTGCCGACCATCAGGCCGAAAACAAAAATAACCGGACTAAGCATACGGTTATTTTACCTTACTTACGCTCAATCAAGCAAACGGCTAGGGGCCGGCTACGGTGGCGGGGGTTTGATGGAAAACCACTGGGCGCGGTACTGGAGGTGGCGCCAGTACTCATGGTTGAAGGGCGCGTTATCAAGGTTAAAAGCTTTAATGAGGTAGTCCTGCGACCGGTTAAACTGGCCGCGCGTCAGGTACAGCGCCGCCTGGTTGTAGTAGTAGTGAGCGACGAGACCGGCAATCGAGTACTGCTCGGTGAGCCGCTCATTGTCCAAATTACGAATTGACGGCAGGTACACTGGCTCCCAGGCTTGCGCCGCCGCGTCAAGGCCTGGGTAGACCCGGTGGGCCATGCCGTTGGACAGGCTGTACTGCTGCAGCGAGCTGGTAGTCGTCGGCACGGCAAAATTGTTGTAGAGTGGCCGGTCGGTAGCGGTATCCAGCAGGTTGAAGAGGTCGAAACGCCGCTGCTCAAAGCTTAATTTTTCAAACTCACCGGACACGGTCAGGTTAGCGTCGTTTTTAAAAAAATCGAGCTCATTGACAATGGTAACGTCCGGCCGGATGCCTTCAACCAGCTTGAGGTAGAGGTAATCAAAAATCTCGGTGTCGCCGTTCAGGCTGCCGTCGTAGCTGAAGAGCAGCACGCTATTGGGCTCCAGGCTCTCGAGCACGCCCCGGCTGTAATCGTAGCTCAACCAAAAGTCGCTCAGATCATTCGATTGATAGTTGGCGACCAAAAAACTCATCGGCAGCGAGAGGACGAAAATAAAAAAGGCGGTCTGACTCACCCGCCACAGCTGCCCGGCGCGCTGGCCACAAAAGGCACGCAGCCAGTCATAAAGGTACGACAGAATCATCCCGAGCCACACCACCACCACCAGGAAACTCGGCAGGTAGTAGACGCGGTAGGTGTAGCCGATGCCGGATGACCAGCCCAGGCCGCGCAGAAAAATGATGCCCACGCTATTGAGGAGGAATATGCCGACGGTCAACACGCCAACGTCCGGCCGCTTCTTGAAAAGGTACGCCAGCCCGCCGGCGGCCAAGAACAGCGTCGGCAGAAAAAACTGCTCATAGATCAAGAGAAAAAAATGGAGCACCAGCCCGACCTTACTAAACAGCGCCTGATCGGGTCGGAAGTCGTTGTAGGTTCGGCGTGTTACGTGCGCCAGGAAGCGGCCGAGGCTGCTGGGATCGCCAGAATTGAGCAACGGATGCTGCAATGCCCGTAGCGGCAAATAGAGATACGGGGCCAAGCCTAACACAAAGAGCCCGAGCAGCTTAATTAAAAGTTTAAAATTACGCCATACGGTACGGTCAATGAGCAGTATGTAGAACCCAAACGCCGGCGCGATCAGCACCATCATAGTATGGTTGGTCAAGCTCAAACCGTAGAGAAACGAAAACCACAGCAAGTATGATTCCCGCCGGCGGACTGACCATTCAATCAATAAAAACAACAGAAACGCAACGAAAAAAGTGTTAAGCGTATAGACTTCCGCGATAATGCTCTGTGACCAGAAAATCGGCGAGAATGCCAGCAGTAGCCCACCACTCAACGCGACCACTCGGTTGCGGCTCAACCGGCTGATGATCGCTGACAGCAGCGCGGCAGTTAGTGCCCCAAAAACCGCCGAGAGCAGGTTGACCCGCCAAGCAACCGTGCCTATGGGTACAACAATAGTAAAGAGCTTTCCCAAGAGTATATAAAGCGGAAAGCCCGGGGGGTGAGGGATGCCCAGGACATAAACGGCCGTGATGAATTCACCACTGTCTTCTATCGTGACCGTCGGCGCGAGGGTGAAAAGGTAGACGGACATGGTCACCGTAAAAACCAGGCTGGCGAGCAGAAAATCTCGGCTGGGTTTTCGGGGTGGCATACGTTAGCTGCCGCGCTTAAAAATGATAAACCGCCACATATTTTGCAGAATGCTCGTCTCCCGGACGTTCTGGAACCCGGCCTGGAGCAAGAGGTTGTAGCTGCCCGGCTGCTGAAAATCCTGGACGTGGGCGCCGTCCCAGACGTGGCCGCGCAGTTTGGTCCAAAAAAACCAGATGATCTTAAACAGCCACGTTTCGTTGGGCACGCCGATAATGAGGTAGCCGCCGGGCTCGAGCACCCGCCGAATTTCCGCCAGGGTCGCGGGCAGGTTGGGGACGTGCTCGAGCACGTCGAAGGCGGTGGCAACCTGAAAGGAGCCGTCGCCGAACGGGAGGCCCCGGGAAAAATCAACGCACCGAAAATCAATGGCCGGAAAACGCGACCGGGCGTAGGCGATGGCCTGGCTCGAGAGGTCAACGCCGCTGGCCGGCGTCCCCGTCGCGGCGGCCAGGATGCTGGTCAGGTCGCCGCTATGGCAGCCGAGGTCCAGCACCGGACCGGCGATCCGCAGCCGGATGAGCTCACAAGTGATGAGCTTGAAGCGGCCGTGATGCCAGATCCGCTGGAGTACATTTTTTTTAATCCCCCGCTGGTAGTAGTCACTCGGGACGGCCCGGTGGATGCGGTCAAGCTCTGATTTAGTGATCATGTCGCTTTATCTTTCCTTAAGACCAGTTTTATTATTTTCAAGGTTACTCAAAGCGATTTGCCTTAGTTCTAGGGTTATGAGTAAAACTATGCCGCAGGCGATGCTGTAGTAATAGTTTGCAAGGCCCTGGCGCATTAAAAACAGAGTAAATAGCACAATCAGGCTCGCTTGAATAGTACCTAAGATGCCGCGCGGGGCCCTAAGAAGTAGAAATATCAGCACAGCAAGAATGATTGGAACGGTAATAAAAAGTGGAATATCGGTATAGAAAAATATTTTGGTCAAACTATTAAAGCTCAAAGAAGCGAGTGGCGCTTGATAAGTTAAATGATACACGATAGTATCATTAATAAAATCTTTAAATCCCCAGACAGCAAAGGGTACGCTAATGAGGCTGAAAATACCAATGGCCAATAAAAATTTCTTGACCGAGATACCTTTAAATCTCAGCAAAAATATTAAAAAGATCAGTGAAAATTGATTAATCGCCAAAAAAATTCCAAAAAGCGAATACGGAAGAAAACGGTAACCACCGATCAGTAAGTACACAAATAAATAGAGCAAAAAAATACTTAAAGGGTCTATCCATGACTGTTCGACGATAAAAATTGAAAGTGGTAAATAGAGAACTAATAGCGTCACCAGTTGAGGAATAGTGTCTCGACGGCTGAAGGGTTGACGCAAAAGTAAATAAACAATGACCGCCATACCGAGCTGCGCCAATAGAAGAGTGAAGCGGACGTCACCAAAAATAAGCTGAAAAAAGGCAGTTATTAAAATAGTAGCCGGCAGATAAGGGTATGTATCATTTTTGCAATCCGAATATCCAAAAATCGCTTGACAGCTCTCTGGCGAGTAGGAATGAGAGAATTCTTGCCCATAGGGATTTTTACCGCTAATTAAATCGTAGGCTCCTTCTTTTAAAGACCAGTACGCGTCACCGGCCGGCGTCGGTGAATAAAAAATTACGGCCAGTCGCAAGATAACGGCTAAAACAACCAGATACGTAAATTTATGCTTAGCTAAGTGCAACATGAGGGCACTAAAAAAATTATCGCCTTTCAATTTAAAACTAATAAAATACAATAAAAATAAACTTATGGCCACAAACTTGAGTAGTATGATATTAGCGGAAGCTTGAATTGACTGTAAGTAAATGCCATTGTCAAAAAAATAAAACAGAACGAAGCTGACTAGATTAACCAGCAGCAACATTTCAAGGGGATTTTGGAAAACCGAAGCGTATAAAATTGATTTTTTAAACAGTGACATCATGAGTAGTAACCAGCTGAAAAATAACAACCAAAGCTGAACTTGGTGGAGTAACAAACCATTGCTGGCAGCGTAGGCTAATAAAATTAAAAAGTGGGCCAAAACTAAATAAATCAGCCGGCTAGTTTGATTGGACAATCTGGTCAGGTCCATACAATTAAGCTAAAAATTTCTCTTTAACTTAGCCAAAATTATGAGGTAAAAAATGATGTACGTGAGGACGCCAAGCAGCGTTATTGAGGTCAGCCAAGCGCCCACAAAATAGGGTAACGGCTTGAATTCAAACGTAACTCGATGGCTGCCCGCGGGTACCTGGACGGCGCTAAAAGCATAATTAGCGGCTAAAATTTTAGTTCGCTGATTGTCTACGTGAGCTTGCCAGCCGGGTATGTCAGCTTGACTTAAAAAAAGGTAGCCGTCATCGGAAAAGTTTACCTCTAGGGATAGCTTGGCTGCCTTTTCCTCTATCATTTCTACTATCGCCTCTGGTGAGCCATTAATAATCAAATCTGATGGTTGGTCAAGAACTATTTGGCTGGCGGGATCAAAGTCATTGCTAAAAATTTTGGCTAAGACGGCTTGATTGCCGGCTTCTGATTTCACTTGGAACACACCGAAAGCGCGGGGTAAATACCACGGATTGCGATAAATTTTTAGACTGGGCAGAAAATCAGCCTTGATTTCTTTAACCAACTCGAGCCGGTCATTTACCAAAGACACGAATGATAAAAGGTATTTAACGTTTTGTAAGCCCAAAATTTTTAACGTTTGGTCTGGTGCTTTGAGCACTAAACTATCAGCTTCGTCTGAAATAAACCCCTGGGTCAATAAAATCTGACTAAATTGCTGGGTCTCCTGATCAAGTAAACCACCCTCCAGGGAGGCCCTGTCTTGAGCCGAGCTTATCCCCCAGAAAACATTAGCATTAGGGGCTAATAGTTCCCGATGAGCGATTTGAAGCGACAAATTATTTTGCCAGCCTCCGGCCAGATAATTAACTGCGTGCCAGGCTTGAGGCCACGCAACACTGCAAATCCTAAAATCGTCTTGATCTTGATTTAAAAAACTGACACTTTGTGGTTCAGCCAAGTATGCCTCACTATCAAGAACCCCCCAATATGCAACGCTAATAAAAAATAAATCGATCACCGTAATTAAAATTACCAAGACCGGAATTAAGACGTTGCCCAGTAGTGTTGCTCTTCTAAAATATTTGGTCTGCTGCAACAAATTTTTTATTTTTTGCCAACAGAAATCAAAACCAAATCCCGCCAAGGTCGCCAAAGCTAATAGAGCTACCAACATGAACCTCATGTGAAACCGAAATAAAGTCAGGCCGGGTACGGCGTGCCAAAAGATGATAAATAATGGGCTAAAGTCGCCAAAACTGAAAAGAAAGGCGATAAGAATTAAAACGGTTAAAATTTTAACCATTGCTCGTTTTGGGGTGAGGAAAAAAATCGCTATGAATGCGAACAGCAATGGCAGTAAGCCGAAATAATTATTATTTTCCCAAAAAACACCAAAACGACTTAGGTCCTTTGGATAGGTGTCTTGGGCAGGATTACCCAGGGCAAAAGGCGAGACGAAAGTTAAAAGGCTGGATGCGGGGTAAGGAAAACCAATCACCTGACTATACGTGGTACTCAGGCTTCGGCCGGATAAAGTGGAATAAAAAAAGGTGGGTAATAGCTGAACCGCCACCAGTCCCAGAGTGACAACGCCGATTATCAGCCAAGGTCCGATCATTTTAATCGCTGGTTTTTTAAACTCGTCGGGGTGTTGGAAAAAAATTTTTAGACCAAAATAAATCAAACTGGCAATAACTGCGACGTAAAAAATTGGGGGGGAACCAGCGTAAAACTGAACGGCAAAAATCAGGCTTAAAGCAATCACCACCAATGATTTCCGGCGAAAGGTAAAATATTTTTCGATTAAATAATATTGCAACGGCAGCCAAACCGCGGCATTGATATAATTAAGATGCTTAATCCGAAAAACAAAAAAGCCGCTAAAGCCAAAAGCAACCGCAGCTAGAAGTGAACCGGGAAGACTTATTTTTAAACTTCGGCAGTACCAGTAACAAAAGAGGCTGCCCAAAAAAAAATTTACCATTAAACTGATGTTCACTCCTGTGGCAAAGGACAACCAGGTAAAAATTAAAAAATTAAACGGGTAAAAAATACCAGCCTGACCTTCAGCTAAAAGGGGGAAGCCGTTAGCTATCAGATTGGTCCAAAGCGGGACTGTACCCTGACGAAACGATTGAGCCACTAAAAACCGAAACGGTAAATTAAGTTCGATTAAATCGCTGCCGGTGAAATCACCGACATAAGGAATATTCCGGCTATCCAAGTAAGGGGAAAAAAAGACCAGCACAATACCGGCTAGAATGATGGGAGGTAATATTTTCGACCAGCGTGCTACCATAAAATAATTATACCATCCTTTAATTCAAGCGTAAAAGGAAAATATATGGATAACAAAATCCCCATCGCTGGGGATTTTGCATAGTTCCGGAGCTATTGCGTCTCTTAGTTAATACCGTCTTGAGTTGCCGTGTGCACGGTTCCAGCCAAGCCCCCTGTTTGCCCTTCCAGTTTAAAGGTAATTGAGTAGGAAGCACTCGCGCCGGTGTAGACATAATCCGCACCCATTGGTGTTGGGTTACTCGGTACTAATCCCATGTACGGTGAGCCGCAGGCGGTACCGACGACTCCGAACCCGCCCGTTCCTAGACAAGCGAAGTTCGTGCTTCCCAGCGTTCCAGTCTGAACCGGATACTGGGTCTTGTCATTAAAATACAGCTCAAGGCCGGTCTGGATTTGCTTAACGTCAGCGATGCGCTTGGCGTCGCGGGCTTTCAGCCGGGCCGAGTTCAATGCCACGACTGCCAGCGTTGAGAGCAAACCAATAATGGCAATCACGACCAACAGTTCGATAAGCGTAAACCCTCGTTGTTTTCTCATTCTTGTTACACCTCCCTTCTGTTTGATTCGCGATTTTAGACCAAAATGACGCGAATGGTTAAATCTTTAACCTTAATTTACTTACTGCTTACTTCACTTTACTTCACTATTGCTTTATTTGCTTTATTGCTTTATTTCTTTTTTCTTTTCTAAACTCAAAAGTTATCAACAGCAGTACTTCTCTAGTATACCACAAAAAACGAAACGATGCCCAGCAAAACCAGTGCTACAGGCCGGTGGCGAGATTGTAAATCGGTAAAATAATCGCCGACACGAGCAAGCCGACGCCGATGCCAATCGTTACCATCACGACCGGCTCAATCAGCGTCACCAGGTTCGAGATCATGTTGTCGGCTTCCCGGGTATAAAAATTGGCCAGCTTATCCAAAATTTCATCGAGCCGGCCGGTTCGTTCACCCAGCTGCATCATCTGAGAAACCATCGCCGGTACCTCCTTGCTCTTGGTGAATTCAGAGGCAATTGAGTGGCCGCTCTCGACCGCCCGGCGGGTTTCGTTGATGAGCTTTTGGTACAAAACGTTGTTGGTCACCTCGGAAACCACCTCGAGGCTGCGCGACAGCGAAACGCCGCCGGAGAGCAGCGTGTGGAGACTGCGGGTGAACCGGACGAGCAGCAGCTTTTGCGAGAGGCTGCCGAAAATCGGAAGTCGCAGCTTCACCGTGTCCCAGTAGTACCGGCCGCGGGTCGTCTTGTTGATCACCAGGTAAAACGCGACGCCCGCGCCGATGATGACGAGCAGGAGCAGCCACCAAAATCTTGCCAAAAATCCGCTGGTACCAATCAAAACCTTAGTTGAGAGCGGCAGCTCGACACCGGATTCCCGCAGGATGCCGGTGAGCTGCGGCACGACCATGACCATCATCAGCGTGCCGACGACGACAAGGCCGACCAAGATGAACGCCGGATAAATCATCGCCCCGCGGATCTTGCTCGTCAAGTCGTAATCTTTTTCCTGCTGGTTGGCCAGGTAGAGCAGGATTTCGTCAAGCTTGCCCGATGCCTCGCCCGACTTAATCAGGCTGACGAAAAATTTTGAAAAAACGGCGTGGTGGCGAGCCAGCGCCGCCGACAGTTTGGCGCCGCCCTCGACGTCGTCAGCCACCTCGGAAATCATCATCTTGAACGTCGGGTTCGTGGTCTGGGCGATCAGGATGCGCAGACCCTGAACCAGCGGGATGTTCGCCGAGATGGTGACCGAGAGCTGACGGGAAAAAATTACGAGGTCTTTGGTTTTGACCCGGTTGAAAATTTTGAGCGAGTACCGCAGGATGTTGGGGTGCTCTTCCTGCAGGCTGACAATCGTCAGGCCCTGGTCGCGCAGGATGCCGGCCGCCACCGACTGGGCGGCCGCCTGGACGACGCCCTCAACCGTCTCATTGCGTTTGTTTTCGGCTTTGTATCGAAAGTAAGGCATGACGTTACCGCTTAACCGCCGCGCGGAGCGCGATCGGATCGGTCGCGTACTCAATCGCCCGGTCAATCAGCACCACGTTTGATTTCACCAGGCTGCCCAGCGACTGGTCGATCGTCGACATCCCCTCTTCCCGGGAGCTCTGCAGGATGGTCATAAGCTGCCTGGTCCGGCCGCCGGCAATCAGGGTACGGATCGCGTCGTTGGCGATGAGTACTTCGGCCGCGACGACCACGCCGCCGCCGATGCGCGGTACCAGCCGCTGGCAAACGATCGCGGAGAGCGTTTTCGAGAGCAGCAGCTGCGCCCGATCACGCTCGTCCCGGCTGAACGCGGCCAGCAGCTCCTCGATGGTCTGGACCGCGGTCGTCGTGTCCATCTGCAAAAACGCCAGCCGGCCGGCGCCGGCGAACTGGACTACCGCCGGTACCACCCCTGGCTCCCGGTTAACGTCAATCATCAGCACGTCAACGTCGGCCTCCTGCAGGTGCTGAAGCGCTTCGGCAAACGAGTTGGCGTCGCGGCCGATTTCCCGCTGCTCAACCAGGCTCTTTTGGTTAGAAAAAATGTACTCGATCGGCTGCTCGATGGTCACGATGGTCTCTGACCGGCTCTTATTAATCTCCTCAAGCAGCGCCGCGACCGTCGTCGTCCGTCCCGAACCGTAGGGTCCGGCGATCACCACCAGGCCGTTCATCTTTTTGGTAAGCTCGCTCACCACCGGCGGCAAACCTAAACTGCCCAGCGGCGGAATCCGGGCCGGGATAAGCTTCAGCGTCGCGGCCAGTGAACCCTTCTGGTGAAAAATCGTCACCTTAAAACGAAACTTGCCGTTCAAATCTCGCAGGCAGGTAATCTCTTTCTCGGCCGCGAGCTCGCGGCGCTGCTCGTCGGTCAAGAGCTTGCCCGCGAACGCCTCCATAAACTCGGCGCTCACGGCCGGCTCCTCCTTAAGCTCAACCAGCGCGTCGTCAATGCGCAAAACCGGATAGACGCCAACCGTCAGGTGGACGTACGAAGCCTTGCGCTTGGCGGCGGCCGTAAGAATGTCGCTGATGGTTTTTTCAATTGCCACGGGAGGCATACCGTTATGCAGACGTACCGATCACCTGCTTAATTTTTTTAATGACCTCCGAAGGCATGAAGTGGGCTTTAATCAGGTAGTCATTGGCGCCCAGCGACAAGCCCCGGCTGACCTCATCCTTCTGGCTCAAGTTCGTCAGTAAGATGACGGGCATCTCCTTGGTTTTTTTGCCGAGCTTAAGCTGCCGGAGAACCTCAAAGCCGTCCATCTTCGGCAAGACGATATCGAGCAGGACCAAATCGGGCTCTTGCTCCTTCGCCAGCCGTAAACCCTTCTCACCATCGGTAGCCAAACTCACCTCAAACCCCTCCAGATTGAGCTTGGTGGCGTAGAGTTCGGCCAAAAATTCGTCGTCCTCCACCAGCAGGATACGCTTTTTTGCAGCCATAGAGTTGTATTAGGAATTAGGAGTTAGGAATTAGCTTGTAGCTTCTTAGCTTCTTAGCTTTTTAGCTTCTTAGGCGCCGGCCTTGGCCATTTTCTAAAAAGCTAAGAAGCTAAGAAGCTAAAACTGCTAAAGTTGCGAAACTCGAATCACCTCGTCGAGCGTCGTCTGACCCTGGAGCGCCTTAATCAAACAATCCTGGGTGAGGGTAATGAAATCCTGCTTTTTTAGCTCCTCCTTGATTCGATCCAGATCCTTACCCTGGCTGATGATGTCACTGATTTCGGGGGTGATGTTGATAATCTCCGCCGCCGCAAGCCGATCGCGGTAGCCCAGGTTGCCGCAGCGAGCGCAGCCAGCCCCCCGCCAAAACACCGGCTTGCCGCTCACTCCTAACCCCTCGAGGTACTTGGCGGGGATGCCCACCATCTGGTCTCTCACCCGTTTGAGCAGCGCGTCGTTGACGTGGTCGTCTTCTTGCTTGCAGTCAGGGCAAATCTTACGCGCCAGCCGCTGGGCGATCGTCATGTTGATCACCGAGGCGAGCAGGAACGGCTCGGCTCCCATATCGAGCAGCCGGGGTATCGAGCCCAGCGCGCTGTTGGTGTGCAAGGTCGTGAGCACCTTGTGGCCGGTCAGGCTGGCGTGGATGACCAGGTCGGTGGTCTCTTTGTCCCGAATCTCACCGAGCATGATGATGTTTGGGTCCTGCCGGAGCATCGAGCGCAGCCCGGAAGCGAAGGTGTAGCCGACCTCCGGCCGAATCTGGGACTGGTTGATGCCCGAGACGTAGTACTCGATTGGGTCCTCGAGCGTGACGATGTTGACGTCCTCGACGTTGAGCATGTTCAGCACGACGTACAGCGTCGTGGTTTTGCCCGAACCGGTCGGACCGGTCACCAGCAGCAGCCCGTGCGGCTTCTTGATGTTTCTGTCAACTAAGGCGATGTGGGTCGGGTTGAAGCCGAGGTTTTCAAGGGTGGGAACCTTGTCGCTCGAGTGCAGGATGCGCAGCACCACCTTCTCTCCCTCGAAGAGCGGCAGGGTCGAGACGCGGAAGTCGAAATCCTTTTCCTCAATCGTCAGCCGGAAACGGCCGTCCTGGGGGATGCGCGACTCATCGAGCCGCAGGTTCGCCAGCACCTTGATGCGGGCGATGATGGCGGAGTGGATGTACTTGGGCAGGACCAGCGAGGTTCGGAGGATGCCGTCAATCCGGTAGCGGACCCGCGTCTCTTTGATCGACGGCTCGATGTGAATGTCGGAAGCGCCGCCGTCGATGGCGTGCCGGATGATCACTAAAACCACCTTGGAAACCGGCGCGCTCCTGACGACCTCCTCCATCTTGCCCCGATCGATCGCGCCCTCGCGCATATCCAGGAGCGGCCCCTCGCGGATATTCTCGAGCGCCGCCTGGACCTCCTCGCCGAACTGCTGGTAGCGGCGCGTCGCCGCTTGAAAGCTGGAACGTGAGATGACAAAGTAGCGGACCTTGAGGTTTGACTTTTGGGCCAAAAACTGAATCGCCTCGATCGCCTTAAAATTTTGCGGATTAACCAGGCCGACGTCGAGGACGTTGCCCTCTTTCCGAAACGCGATCACCTGATAGTTCTCGGCCGCTTCGCGCGGGATCATCTTGAGCAGCTTCTGGGGAATGGTCTGGTCGCGCAGGCTGACGTACGGCAGCGAGGCGGCCTTGGCTCGCAGCTGGGCAAGCTGCTCGTCGTCGATCACGCCTTCAGCCACCAGCAGCTCTTCGGGCGTTGTATGAGCGGCGAGCGCCCGCTTCTCAAGGTCGGCAGCGGTCTGCGCCGTCAGTACGTTCTGGCTGATGAGTGTGTTCAGAAGTTGATTTCGGTGGGGGGGCATGGGGCGAGGTTAAACAGTAAGTGGGTAAGAGAATAAGTCGAGATAAAGTCAAGATAGAGCGGGGGTGAAGGAAGTAAGTGAAGTAAGTAAATTAAGTAAATAAGGTAAAGTATTTGGGTAAGCTTGCCAGCTTAATTTACTTATCTTGCTTACAAACTTACTTCACTAAAAAATCGTTCGTTAAAAATTAAAGAGAAACTCATTGCCCGGGGTCGTCGTGGTCGCCGGCGCTCCAGGCTCGGTTTCGGGTTGCGAACCGTCGGCGGGTTCAAACGGATTATCCCGGCCGACCGCTCCGACGCTGACCGGCAGCTCGCCGTGCTGCTTGAGCTTCGTGTACGGTTCCCGGTTCAGTAGGTCGGCGGCGAAATCGGTCTTAATCGGCGCTACGCCGATGATGGCGGGCGTCAGATGCTCGATGGGCACGGAGCCGCCGCCGCCCCAAAAAGAAGACGCCAAGAGGTAGAGCATCAACGCCACGGCCGCAACCGTGATGATGATCAGGGCGATGAACTTACTTCGGTTAAGTCGTTGGGGGACGAGCATGGTAGTAGAGCTTACCTAAGGCAGCTTGTAGCTGTTAGCTTTAGGTAGGCGTTAGGAATTAGCTTTTTAGCTTCCGAGTTGCCAAGGCTCGCCCTTGCCTAAAAAGCTACAAGCTAAGAAGCTACTTCCTAAAAATTTAACCGCTATCGGCTCAAAGCTGACTTTGAGAGCTTAGGATTTAGAATTTTTAGACGCTCCCGGGCATCGCTGCGGTCAGTCGTCAACATAGTAGGTAAAAACGTTAAGGCTGTAGTTGTTCGTTTCCGGGCTAAAGTAAACGGCATTAACGTCCAGCAGCCGCAGGTTGTACTCGATTGAGTCGAGCAGCGCTTTGAACGCCGGGTAGGGCTGGCCGGCCAGGGTGATGGTGAGCGTCAGCTTTTTGATGTGGTCAGCGTCCGGCTCGGCGGCGGGTTTTTCCGGCTCATGGTCGATGTTGATCGACGTCACGCTGAACTGCTGCTCATCGGCTAACGCCTGGAGCTGGGCGAATAAGCCCGCGACGTCTTTTTTAGCCGGCAGAATTTTCTCGAGCCGGAGCACGTCAGCCTGGTTAAGCTGCTGGTAGTTGGCCAAGAGCTGCTTCAGATCGACCAGCTGCTGCGCGAGCGCTTCCTTTTTCGCCTGTGTGGTTACGAGATTATTACGGCCGCCGACCCGAGCTTCGCGGTACCGCGGCACGAGGGTGAGGTAGCCGGCGACCAGAATGACGATCACTGCCGCCGCCGTCAGAAACGGCAGGTACCGGCTGACGCGGTCGCGGAACGTCCGTTTCCGCTGGCTGATAATGGCGTTAGTGGCGTTGGCCATACCTAGTAGTCAGTAGTCAGTAGTCAGTAGTCAGTAGTCAGTAGTCAGTAGTCAGTAGTCAGTAGAATTCGTTAGCGGATCGGCCGGCGAAAGACATCCGGGTTGAGCGTGAGGTTAACGGTAAAGTTGACGTTCTCATAGTTACCGGCGTCATCAAGTTTTGCCAGGGCTGAATTAATTTCAACGTCGGTGATGACGTCGGCGGCTTGCTGAAACGCGACGAGCTGCCGCGCGACCGATTGGTAGTCTTTACCGACGGCGGTCAGGACTACCTTCTCGGCGCCAGCCATGGAAAAGTTGGTGTAGTACACGTCATCAATCGTACGCCGCTCAAGGAGGGCGAAGAGCTCGGTCCAGTACTGGTGACGTTCGAGCAGGTCCCGGATGAGACTAAGCCGCTGCTGGAGGCTGCTCGCCTGTTCCTTATCGGCCTGGATCGCGGCAATCGTACCCTCGAGCTGGTTGATTTCGGCGGCTAGGTCATCAACCCGCTGGTTAACCGCCAGCTGGTACCACACGATCCCGCCGTACGCCAGGCCGACCACGGCAAGGGTCAGTACCACGAGCGCGCCGCTCCGGACGAGGCGCTTCTGGAAATGCTGCTCCCTTTGGTTGATCAACCCCTCGGGGATCAGGTTGACATCAAGGCCGGTCTGATCAGACGGCGCTTCGGCGGAAGCGCGGTGCGCGCCGGATCCCGGCATACGCGTGCGCTCCCTGGCCTCGTGCATCCGGCGATTAAACCACCCGAACGGGCGCTTGGTGGGTTGGGCCCGGCCGGATGATGAAGGTGCGACGGGCACCGGCGCCGGCGGCGGCAGGGGAGGCGGCGGCAGGGGCCGAGCCTTGACGACCGGCGGTTGGGACGGCTCAACCTTTAAACCGCTTCGCGCTTCATGCCACGGTCGCACGTCGCGGGTGTCCCGTCCCGTCGCGACGGACGGAACGGACGCTTTGGCCGCGGCGGGCGAAGGGGCGAGCAAATCCGGAGCAATCGTGAGCGCCGGGGAGGGTTCCGGGTCACGGCGTGCTTTTCGCGGCGTGATGACCGGGACTGGCTTTGGCTTAACCGGCTTATGTTTCTTGGTAAAAATCCGTCCCCAGAGCGAAGGCGCCGGCGGGGCCGGTTTGGCCGGCGCCGGCGGCTCGACGGGCGGCTGGCTCATCTTCATCGCCGAAGCCCGCCCCTGTTTGCCGGCGGCCTCGAGTTCTTTCTTTTCTTTTTCCCGCAATTCCTCGGGAAGGAGGTTAATGTCGGCCATGAAAAGGATTTATCACGTCGTTCGAGCACGACGTGATTTATAAAATATTACGCATGGCGAGGCCGACCGCGACGGCGAACCGCGGGCCGATCTCGTCGAGCACCGGCTTGAGTTCTTCGGGATAGATGACCCGGGCCCAGGCGTCGCCGCGGTAGACTTTCAGATCCAGCAGCTGGGACAGGTACACGGGCAAATTCAGGAGGAGCGAAGAGCCGCCGGTCAGAATCACTTTCTCGATATTCCGAGTGCCTTGGTTGCGGTACAGGCTCAAGCTGTACTTAAGCTCGTCGACGATCGGCGTGAGCGCGACTTCAATGGTTTTGGGAATGCTGCCCTGACCGGCCTGGTTTTGGTTCATCCCGATGTCGTACTTGAACTGCTCGGCCCGCGAGAGGCTCACGTTCAGACTGTCGGCGATTGCTTTGGTGATGGTCAGCCCGCCGACGTCAATGCTCCGGTTCAGCAGCGGGACGCCGTTGACGATGATCAAGACGTTGGTGACCACCGAGCCGATGTCAACCACCATCAGCCCCGAACGGTCGTGGCCGACCAGTGACCGGATCAGGGCGAACGATTCGGTGTCCAGGCTCAAGAGGTTAAGCCCGCCTTCTTTGAACGTACCGATGTAGCGTTTGACCAAATCCTTCGGCGCGGCGGTCAGCAGAATCTTGACGTACCGGCCCTTACCTTTGGCCTGGGTGATTCGGCGCAGCCCTTTGCGCTCGGGGGGCTCCTGGTTGGCGGCCGGCGTGCCGTTGTTGGCCGGCGGCGACTCGGAGCTGGCTTCGGCAACGTCTGACGTCCCGGCGGCTTCCGTCAAAATTTTCCAGTCCAGGATCATCTCGTCGATCGGCAGGGGGATCACCTTCTTGGCTTCCCACTCAACGGCGGCGGACATCTCTTTCTTCGGCATCATCGGCAGGTTCAGAATCGAGCTAAACACCGAAAACGACGGCAGCGCGCTGATGGCCTTGGTGGTGGTGGTCCGCGCCTGCTGGCAGACCGTACGAATCAGCGCCCCCAAACCGGCGTCGGCGTTCCGGCCGTCCGCCGCCACCTCGTCAACCAAACGGTCGTAGTAGCCGTAGGTTACCAGCCGGGGCCGGCCGTTTTCATTTTTGAGCTCAACTACCTTGATGGCGTTCTGGTCAACGTCGATGCCGAGGTAGCTCGCGGGTGAAGGCATAAGGGGTAGCGCCAGAGAATAGAAATCACCAATATTCAAATTCCAATAACCAGACCATCACCAAACCACAAGGTTCAATAACCAAACGAACGTCCAGCATTGGTGATTGAGATTTGGTCATTGGTCATTATTTGTGTTATTGGTGCTTGGTGATTGGTCATTACGTTAGGTTATGCTTACTATCATACCAAATTTACGACCAAACTTTAAGGGGCAAACGTGCCTGAACGCCAGATGGGCAGCGCCTCGGCGAAGTCGGCCAGCCCCGGCGGGATGTTGGCCAGCAGCCGGCCGTCGTAGATGATCAGCTCGCTGCCGCGCAACGGCGAGGCGGCGGTGCGGCCGAAGCTGAACGTACGGGCCATCACCAGCCCGGAAACGGTTAAAAAGTTGGCTGAGCTGCCGCTGCTGAAAATGCCGCAGCCGGCGTTGGGGCACCGGGTAACGCCGTCGCCGAGCGCCATGAACGCGCCGGCGGCTTGGGTCACCGAACCGTTAATACTGATGTCACCCTGGACCAGCCACGCGACCGAGGCGAGGTTCTTAAACTTATTGAGTGCCAGGGCGGCCTCGTAGGTTACCTCACTCTTGATCACCAGGTCGCCGTTCACAATAATGAGCCCGCTGCCGTCGGCGTAACCGAACGCGGATTGGTTCTTGAACGCGACGGGGTTGTCAATCGTCAACGTGCCAGGACCCGGGTAGTAGTAAATATTTCCGCCCAGCGGGTTGTTGTTCGCCAGGTTTAAATCATTGCCGCGCCTAATCTTGGTAACGGTCTGGCCGTAGCTGTTGGTGCAGGTGCTGTCGCTCAAGCCCATCGGGCAGATCAGCCCGTCGAGGTCAATTTTACCCAATAGGTTTGAGTAGCGGGTCTGGGGCGTGGGAAAATCAATCGGGCCGTAGTTGGGGTCAACCCAGGGCGTGCCGACGCCGCTCTGCGACCCGAACGTGACGTCGCCGTTAGCTAAGATTCGGTAGGTGGCGTTAAACACGCCCTGCGGTCGGTCACCTTCCACCCGTCCGCCGGCGTAGATGTCGCCGAGCCTCGTCTGCAACCAAGCAATGCCGACCGCCGGGTTAAACTGTACCCAGCCCAGACCGCCGCCCTCGGCGTAGTTGTGCCAGGCGTAGCCGATCAGCGTCGGCTGGGTAAGCTCGACCGCATCATCGTTTTTGTAAAAGTGATCGCTGCCCAGCCTCACCTCATAACTTGACTGGCCGCAGACGCCCGGGTCGCTGCAGTTGAGCGAGAACCAGCCGCGGTCGCCGTAGGCCGTTGCCTGGGCCCAGCCGGACACCGTCGGCTCCTGGCCGGGCTCGCCTGATACCGTGACGGGTGCTCCCAATGAGCCGTACGGCGGCGTGCCGCTGCAGGTGGCGCCGAAGCAGACCCAGCCGATGTTGTTCGACCAGGCGTAGCCCGAGAGGTTGTTGCCGGTGTCAACCTGAACGTAGTAGTTGGTGGCCGGAGTGCAAATCGCCGGCTGGTTTGGCTCCAGAAAGTAGCTGCAGTTGGCGCTCGAAAGCGACAGCCAGCCGAACGTGCTGGCCCAGCCCCAGCCCAAAAGCTTCACGCCGCAGCTGGCGGTGCACAGGGCTGTATCGCCAGCCTCGTCGCACCATTCGTTGACGCCGTCGGCGTTGGGCGCGCTCACGGTTTTGTCGCCGCAGACAAACCGGCAGCCGTTGGCCTGGGCGTCGTTGCAGCCGTCGGCGTTGGTGCGGTTGCCGTCGTCGCAGTCTTCATTGACGCCGGCGTCATTGGGGTTCTGAAGCACGCCGTCACCGCAGACCTTCGGCGGCGGGGCCTGGGCCTCAACCAAGAGCAGCGCGCCGGTCACCGCCACGATTGAGATTACCGAGATAAGCAGTCGTCGCATTATGTAGCTTGTCAGTAAATTAAGTAACGTAAGTGAAGTAAGCCGGCTTAATTTACTTATCTCGCTTACTTTACTTACCCACTTACCTCGCCTATTTCTTGCCCGCTAAAACAAATCCGCAAACCAACCCGTAAACCGCTGCCACCAGTTCAGCTTCTTGACTTCTGGTTCGGCGGCCGCGGCAGCCGGCTGAGCCTGGTCTTGAGCTGCCGGCACGACCTGCTGCGCGTCACTCGGTACTACCCCTGGTTCGAGGCCGGCGGTTTCCGCTGACGGTGCCGTCGCTTCGGCGGCTGGTTTGGTTGGTCGTTGCAGCGGCTCCTTCGCCGCCTCAGCTCGCAGGCCTGCCAGCCGTGCCTGAACCGCCGCCCGATCTTCAGTACCGCGATCGGCCTCGTCGGTCGCGCCGATCAGCGCCTTGAGCTGTTCAATCTCCGCCTGCTGTTCCTTAACCGCTTCGAGTAAGACTACCACCATTTTGTCGTAGGCAACCGACTTCATCCCGTTCTCTCCGGTTGAGACAAGTTCTGGGTACTCTTTTTCAACCTGCTGGGCAATCAAGCCAATTTGCCGCTCGTTCGAAAAGTTCATCTCGGGAAATTGCTCACTATTCCAATTAAACGTAACACCGTCCAGGTTCTTAATCTTTTCCAGCGTGCTGCCGAGCGGCGTGACGGCCTTTTTCAGACGAATATCGGACACGTCCCAGAGGTTACCGGTGTAGGCGATGTCACCGGCCACGTGAAGCTTGTACGAAGGGCTTGTCCCGATGCCGATATTCGTCCCATCGTCGGTAATCACTGAAGTACCTAACGTAGTAGAGTTAGACCATTTGGCGAGCTGCCCCTGAAAGCCGCTGCCGGGTCCAACACAATCTTTCCACGCCCCGTTTTCGTAGCACTTGAACTTGTTGCTCGTCGTATCGTAGTACATCATCCCGTTTGCCGGGCTGGCGGGGGCAGCGGACGGCAAGAGCTTGAGCCTACCGTTGATGTCCACCTTGGCACCCGACGGCGCGCCGATGGTGACCACGTTGGTTATCGAATCAATAACTAACCGATCTCCGGTTCCACCCAATGCGCCACCTTGAGTAATCTTAAACTTATTGCCATCATCCCGATCAATGCCGAGGGCAAACACGTTACCGCCGGTGGTGACGAACGTCATCGCGGCGTCACCGCTAAAATGTTCTTGGACCAACTTGATCCCCGAACCAGCGCCGCTGGCAGTCCGGCTAATTTCCAGGTTCGCCGTCGGGGCGGTGGTGCCAATACCGACGTACCCGTTCCGTATAATGGTGAACCGGTTATAACCCACGCCAAGAGAATCACTGCCCCAGATATTCAAATTCCCGCTCGGCTGGCTGGCATAGAACGCCCAGTAGTTATTGGTGTCGGAGCCATACTTGAGCTGGATCCCCGGATTCTGCGCCGTGTCGGTAATCCGAACGGTCGCGGCGGCGGCCGAAGTGTCGTCTACTTCGAGCGTGGTCGCGGGAGCAGCGGTACCAATGCCAACGGTACCCGACGTTACTCTCAGTCCATTTCCCTGGATGTCAACATAACTTTTCCCGTATCCAGTCCCCGGGTCCATGACAATACCCGTCGGCCAGTCAATCTTGATCTGCTGATAGGGGGCCGTCCAAGCGCCGCCGGTCCGATAGATGCTGTAGTCGTTTCCACTACCAACCGTATGCCAGTAGAGTCCTGCCGTCGAATCAGTTGAGACACTGCCGCCGAACGCCACGGCATTCGTGCGGACGTTCACGTTACCGGCCACGTCAAGTTTGTAGCCAGGTGCTGCCGTCCCGATGCCGACATTGGTCCCATTGTCAAAGATTTGCGAGCTGGTCAAGGCGGTAAGACCAGTCCACTTCGCGACGTAGTTAGCGGTGCCGCCGGTCACGCCGCCGCTTGGCGGTTGCCAGCTCGCGAGGCCGGCCGCGTCCGAGGTCAGCACCTTGCCCGCGCCAGGCGTGCCGCCGGTGATTTTTACCGTGCCGGCGACTTCGAGCGTCGCGCCCGGGGCCACCGTTGTACCAATGCTAACGTTGCCCGCGAACGTATTATTTCCGGCGGCTGTTGAGTGAACCCAGCTCGCGCGCATCTCTCCCGAGAGCCGCATGTTTCCTTGGGTATTGATGGCCGCAACTGGCGCCGTATTGTCGACTCCCCAGGTCCAGCCCCGGGTGCTGTCGTTGTTCATGTTTGATTTGATGCTGTAGCCGGTCACCGGACCGTACTGGAACTCGGCC
>Ga0155437_125_pt3 | contig 20080 bp, 13 predicted proteins | sample RifCSPhighO2_02_FD_111885 | JGI IMG/M metagenome (GOLD analysis project Ga0155437, IMG submission 111885) | Candidatus Buchananbacteria bacterium RIFCSPHIGHO2_02_FULL_56_16 | reverse complement strand
TCAAAAATCCGCGGCACGGAAATCATCAAGCCGACCATGATGATTTCCGTGCCGCGGATTTTTGAAAAACTGCACAAGAGCATCTGGGACAAGATGAAACCGGCCGGCAGCCTGAAGTATCGGCTCTTCATTTGGGCGCTCAAGCAAGTACCCGGCAACCTTGGCCATCTGCTGGCTGACCGGCTGCTGTTTCGCCGGATCCGCGCCAAGCTCGGCGGCCATCTGCGCGTCACCATCTCGGGCGGCTCGAGCCTGAACCCGCGGCTGGCGCGATTCTTCCAGCGGCTCAAGATCACCATTGTCGAGGGCTACGGCCTGACCGAGACCGCGCCGGTGGTAACGGCCTGTCGGCTCGGTAACGTCAAGATCGGAACGGTCGGCATCCAGCTGCCCGGCGTGGAAATCAAGCTGGGTCCGGACAAGGAAATTTTAGTTCACGGCCCAAACGTGATGAAGGGTTACTACAACAATCTAACACTCACCAATGAAGTGATTGACGCCGACGGCTGGTTTCACACCGGCGATCTCGGCTTCATTGACCGGGAGGGTTTTCTGGTAATCATCGGCCGGAAGAAAGAGATGATCTCGCTCTCGACCGGCAAGATCGTCTGGCCGGAGCAGCTTGAGCTGCAGTTGAACAACGACCGCTTGATCAGCCAGTCGTGCGTGTTCGGCAACAACCGTTCGTACCTGGTAGCGCTGCTTGTCCCCGACTGGCAAGAGGTCAACCGCAGCCTGCCCGAGCTGCAGTCCAACGGCCGCGAACCCGACCAGATGGTTCGGTCGCCCCAGCTCCAGCAGCTAATCCAGCGGCGGCTCGAAAAAATCAACGACCAGCTCGCCGACTGGGAAAAAATCAGAACGTTCACGCTGCTGCCGCGCGAGTTCTCCCAGGCCGGCGACGAGCTGACCCCGACGCTCAAGCTGCGCCGGACGGTGATCGCTAGCCGGTACGCCAAAGAGATCGAGCGGATGTATTCGTGATAAGTAAAAGTTGGTAAGGAAAAATAAATAAGCGTAGATAAGTCAAGTAAGTAAATTAAGTAAAGTAAGCGAGATAAGCGAGTAAGTCAGCTTAATTTACTTATCTTGCTTACTTGACTTATTACTTACTCGCCTATTTGAAAGACGCGCCGGTTTCGGCGCGTTTTTTAGTTAAGTTTTCGTGTCAGCAGTTGCACACCCTCCTTTTCCTAATGAGCCTCTGCCGGTCAGTGAGGAGACCGAGCATGTAAAAAGACCCTGGTCATTGGTGTAACCAGGGTGAGAAGCATCCTTGTTCTCTAACGGGGCCGTGAAGATTCATTAGTTTGACGCCCTTTCCGAAAAGAAGGATAAAAAAAGAGCAAAGCGAACGTTTCCGTCCTTGCCGTATATCCACCCTCACCAAGCAAATCAGCTAGGAGCTGCAGCGCTTCCATACGCTTTTCAGCGTCGGGGAGCCCAGATCCGTCTTTGGGGCATCTCGGACAGTGAAATATCAGTGAACGACTTCTTTTACCGAACCGCCATCCGTGTGCGGCGAGCGTACCGGGCGCTTGCTCCTCCTCGGCCTGCAGGTCGTGGCGCAGGAAGTAGTCCTCCCACGACTCGCCGCAGTTGCAGCAGTGAACGTCCATCGGGGTTTCCTTTCTAGTGCGGTCGTAATCGACGCCCGAAACATTCAGGCGCTAATGGAACCGGTTGCACACCCTCCTTTTCCTAATGAGCCTCTGCCGGTTTTGTCAGCCGCCACGTTAATCGTGAGCGAGTCGATCAGTTGCACACCCTCCTTTTCCTAATGAGCCTCTGCCGGCGAATGCAGCCAATATAATGCAATCTGGATTTGATAATGTTGCACACCCTCCTTTTCCTAATGAGCCTCTGCCGGTCTTGTCGACGAACTTGTTGTGCCGCGGCGTCATCTTGTTGCACACCCTCCTTTTCCTAATGAGCCTCTGCCGGTCAATTGAGCTTGAACCCGCTGGGATTCATTTGCTTCGTTGCACACCCTCCTTTTCCTAATGAGCCTCTGCCGGTCCATCGGAACACTCTTAACCTACAACAAGCTTGCTTATATACCACAATCCAACACAAACCGAAAACAACACAACAACCCTACGCAATGACACTATCATTTGGGATAGTTTGGCATCCTGGGAGGTTATTATGTTTTGCTTTGTTATGATTCGCCAATATAGTTCAAGCGTCTTCAGACTGTCTTTTGGGCTCGTGACCACAAGGCCCGGATAACCATATTTCACCCACGCTCCTCTGTGATACGTCTTTAAATAAAGAAAAATCTTAAGACTTTTCATAATGAATAGCAGAAAGCTGACTTCAACCCCGACAAACAAAACGGATTGGATACTCATACCCTCTCATTATACGTTGCACACCCTCCTTTTCCTAATGAGCCTCTGCCGGCCACAGGGGAGCGGACGAACAAAAAAGGGCGCTCTCGGAGCGCCTGGAAGTTTGGAGGTCAGAGGGGCAAGGGGGAGGGAGCGGTCAGTAGGTTATAGAAGTTGGGGATGTCTTGGTGCTCCTTCGACCGCGAACATCGACGGTTTTGATCCGGTAGTGATAGGTTCGTCCCTTGGAGACCTTTGTATCGAGATAAGAGTCACCACGAACCTCGGCAATCTTCCGACAGAGAAACGGAAAGGGGATTCGACTGCAGCGGTACACAGCATAGTAACCGAGAATGTCCAGCCCGACGTCCTGCCAAGAAATCAGGATACCGTTCTTTTGCGGTGTCGCTCTCAGCTGGAAATCAGCGGGCGGGGGAGGAGCGATGGCGGCGTCTTGTTCGGCGGTAAGATCGGGTTCGGTCAAGGGGTCACAGAAAACATCTCCCGGTTCGTCGAGACAAGGATTAAGTGGAGGCTTTACGGGTAGGACTGGTTGACGCTGGAAGGGTGATCCGAAAAGGAGATATAGGGCTACGACGATCACCGCAAATAGTGCGCTCGCGACGAGAAGTCGCTTAGTCATAAGCGGTGGCTGCTAATGTATAAAGATCTCTATTTACTAAATTACCAAGATTGTTTAGAGCTGTCAAGGTCTCGATAGAGTTCCCAGGCATCGACTGCGGACTGCTCCGGAGTGATCCCCGGGAGGGGAGTTTCTTTGCCACGGGTATCAACAGAGGTGATGAGGTATACGTACGCAGAACCGTCGGGAATGAAGTCGGTGTAGGTCAAATCAGAAGTCTCGCCCAACAAGGAAGTCGCGCCGGTTTGGTCACGGCGATAGATGCGGTATGTGTTGACAATATCAAGTCCGAGGCTGCTCCAGTTGATCACGGCTCGATCGCTGAGAACCGTGATGGTAGTTGTGGCGGGTGGAGGGGGAGCGATGGCGGCGTCTTGCTCGGCGGTAAGATCGCTGAAATTTAGAGGGTCGAAGAATTCAGTGGCTTTATCGTTTTTCTCGAGACTCCCGAGACCAATTGCTTCGCCGGGTGACGGGTGGCCGGTATAAATGAGTCGATGCCACTCGTCGCAACTTACCAAGTCAGAGAAGTCTTCATCGTGTGGGGGGCGATCGCCATAGTGGATATTAGCTTTGATGGGTTCGTCGTCGATGATCTCCTGATAGACACGGTTGTGGTTAAGGTTCCAATTAATTGGCTCATTGGCATTCCAGGTAGAACCTTGTTGGAAGCCCCAGAGAGCGAAAGGGGACTTTAGGAACCAAATGGTGCCATAGCCGTCAATGGCATCTCCCCCGTTGAGTCCGTCACTTTCGTCTAGGCCACCGTCCTCCCGCAACGGCCCAAGAGCAACGTGAGAGTAGGAAAGATGGCCAGCCGAGCCGTCCTTGTACAAGCCGCGGGTTTGGAACGAATAATTCATCACGCTGAGGTGGTTGGGCTTCCACGATAGATGATCGCAGCCGCCTTCGTCCAAGCCAAGATTGTGTCCGAGCTCATGCATAAAGGTTCCTGCTTGCTCCTGGGGTGTGCCTCCATTCCACTCGGGATCGCCGAGAGAAACAAAAAATGAGGCACCGGGGAATCCGGCAGAGCGGCCGGAATTGCTAGAGAAGGGAGTAGCCTGATCTATGAAAAGGCAATAGTGAAAGACATGCCAGCGATCAGGATCAAAGTTCGAAGGCTCGTTCTTATAAGCAAAGAAATTGGTCCAATGGGTGTCAATGACAAGAGGTTGAGTGTAGGAGATTGCGGTTGCACCACCGGTACGCCAGCGCGATATACCATCTGCGGACGGGCGGGTTTCTTCCGGCCACGCGTCTTGCCCGTAGTCGATGTGGAGTCTGATACCGGTGGTGCCGTCTGGATTGTCATAAATGGGTGCCCGGGCAAAGGCCACAATAACTCGATCGAAAGGGTTGGGACGGGTGAGGTGGGGGATAACTTTGGGGTGGTTCATCCAGTCCACTTCGACAAACACATCTTTGTGGTCGGGAGTGGCTCCCATATCTTTGAGTGGCAGCGGTGAACCGCTGATAAGATGCCCCGCGGTGGAGTTCTCCCAGTCATCAGGTAGAGCGTCGCCGTCGGAGTCAGGAAGAGGAGTAGCGTGATCCAGGTACACCTCGGAATTACCATCGCGCAGGTCTTGCCATGCCAGATACCAGCGCTCATTGACTACGCGCAGGTCTGGTTGGGTGGAATCGGCCCCGGCGTCGGAGATGCGTGTGGGGTTGCCGATCATATCCCCGGTGGTGGGATTGACCCGACGAAGGTAGATCTCCCAGGGGCCTTCAGTGTTGTCCTCCCAAGCGGTGTAGACGATTTCTCGGTTGATGGGGTCACCCCCAATCGTTGAGTTCTGAGCCTCAGCAGTGCTAGCACTCACTTGTCGGCCATCATCGACGTTGAACACGTAGTAGATCTCCTCGCCAGCCATCTGCGAGTCTTGATAGACAATGTTCAAGTAGTTGCTGCCGGAGATGTTGACCCGTGGGGACCGGGCTTGGTCCTGGTTTATGATGGGGAAGTTCGTGTAGATGGAGCGGTCGGCGTTCACCCGGCAGTAGTAGATGCCAGAGGCGAAATTGTAATGGTCGCGCCACACAATATAGCTGTTGTACAAAGGGTCAAGATCGATGTCCGGTGCTTTCGGTACGATCCCAATAATGTCGCGGTCTGAGATGGGAATATCGTTGCCGAGCTTGTTGCCTGAGGGGTCGAGCTGGTTGAAGTAGACCCGGTAGGAAGTAATGATGGTCTTTTCCCAAACGAGGTGGGCGGTGCCGTCTGGGCGGAGCGCGATCGCGGGGTTACTGCAGTTGCCGCTGGCCACAGTGGTGTCCGGCAAAACCTTGTTGCCTGAGGGGTCGAGGACACAGAAGACGACAGCGCTGTCTTCCTGCCAGACGATCCGGCTGTTTTGGTCGTCATCCACGTCGATATCGGGATAGCGTGAGTTGCCAGCGGTGTTGGTGACTCGAATTTCGCCGGTTTCGGGTATTCCGTATTTATCAACGCGGCGGAAGTAGATCTCCCAGTTGCCGTCTCGGTCATCCTCCCAGACCAAGTAGCTGGTACCCGTTGGATCAACGGCTAAGGCGGGGTTCTGGGATTGCGCAGGGTTGTTGCTCACACGGAGAGGTGGTCCACCTATCACACCTTGAGAGGATAGGATAAAGACCGGCACTGCCAAGGACATCGCAAGCCGAACGCCGCCCATGTCGGTTCTCCGTTGGAGAAGCCCAGATATGGTGGGAAGATACGCCTACCGAGAATCATGTCAAGAAAAAACCTGATTACGAGAATCAGGTATGGGAGAAGGTTCAGTCTTCGTTCGGGAGCATGATGGTGACAACTGGCTCGGCGTTATCACCCGGCCCACACAGCGCTTTAAGATTGACCGTTTCCGTTCCCTCAGTCATACGGAAGAGGACCGAGAAGAGCACCATATCCGTAGGGGGTGGCCCGGATCGGATGGCGATCCGCAAGACGTTGAGCACGTCCCACAACCGGCCAGTGGTGGATTGGCCTTCCTCCTCGGTGGAGGGTGGGGGAGTGATGTAGCCTTCCCACAGAGCGGAGGTCACCGCCACGGGGATCCGGAACCCCGCTTCCTTCGCCAGCTCGCTCACATCCACCAGCACCCCATCGGGAATCGCCTGGGCGCGGGTGTAGGTTTTGAGGAAACTTGTCGTGGCTTCCACAAAGTTTGGGAAGCGAACGGTGTCAGTAGAGGTCCCAGGCACGGATGGTGGTTGCCCCATCGTGGATCGTGGCTTCTCCCTCTACAGCGACACCGGCCCCGTCGAAACTCGCCTGACCAGAGAAAGCTTTCTGCCCGGTCTCAGCAGCGGGTGGCGTCGCCTCATAGACCAGCGACCGGGGTGTGGAGTCAAAGAACGGACCCCACTTCACCTTCTTGTTGACTGCATCCCAAGCTCCCCCTTCATTAATCTCGCCAATCAACCATCCATCTGGAGGGATCTCTTCAATGGCCCAGGCCACAACCGAAATATCAGGCGTCACCGATACAGTGACCACAACCGGCTCTCCAGGAGTGTAGAACTCAGGGGAGAACGACCTGATCACCGACGAACCTGCACCCTTCTCCGCTTCAGCTGATTTGGACATTACACGATCCGGTTCACCACGAGTGGAATCTCCGGATCCCGAGATCCAGCAAAGTGGGGGTGTGTTACTGGAGTCATAGTGGTAGACCTCTCCGGTCTTCCACAACAAGGCCGCATTCGTGACGTAGTCAACCGGTATTGGATTGGGCGGTGTGGGCCAGGTGTCGCCGCGTTTCCATGCTGCGGCGTAAGCGGTCATCTGGTTGATATCGATGCGCCAGTCATAATTGGTGTCGGCGGGATGGGAAAACAGTGGACGCACCAGCGTATCGCCGCCGATGGCTTCCGACTCCCCATCGGCGCTGTATACACCAGCAAAGACAGCCTCGTCGCTGGCGTCGCCGGGAGAGCTTGCTTCATAGGACAGTGCCCTGGAGGTTGCCTCGAAGAAGGGTCCCCATTTGACCTTCCTGTTTATGCTATCCCAGTTTCCCCCTGCGCTGATGGTACTCACTGTCCATCCCGAGGGAGGACTCTCTTCAACTGACCAGGCTATTGTCTGCGAATTTGGTGATACAGCGATGGTGACCGTGAATGCCAGGCCGGGCGCATAACTGTCAGGCAGATTGCGTACCGCGTTAGAATCAATGGGGGTGAAGGTGGCTGTTCGCGTTCGGGTGTGAGAGGGTGTCGCAGTGCTAGTGGCAGTGCTGGTCGGCGTGGAAGGAAGATTCGTAAACGTCGCCGTGTGAGTTGGGGTAGAGGACGGGGTAGGGGTTGGAGAAAGCGCTGGAGTGGAGGTTTGCGTGAATGTCAGGATAGTGGTGGATGTGTGGGTTGGTGTGGGAGAGTCAGTGGGTGGTGGCGACGTAAAGGTCGCGGAACTGGTTTTAGTTGGTGTTAGGCTAGCAGTCGCGTTGGGGCAGCAGCCGGGGAGGAGCGCCTTGGCGTAGTGGTTGTTGCTCTCGTCCGACTCAGGAACCGTTTTGCTGCTGTCAATGTCGATTGCTACACCATAAGGCAGGTTGCAGGTTGCGACGAAGGGCGTGCTGTGAACTTCCCAGATATACTCTTCGCCCGGTGCTAGCCCCCCAAGAGAGAGATCGTTGCTGTCTCCGAAGAGAATGCCCACCGAGTCGAATGCGCTCGCCGGTGCATTACCGATGTTTGCGACCGTGATGCGGAGGGTATAGGCGGCGCTATCCTGGAGGCACGCGCCTTGCTGGACTTCCTGACCATCAAGCAGGAGTTTCGTACCCGTAACCTTTAGGTCGGAAGCTGCGCCGGGGGGGAGTGGGGTTGCGGTCGGTGTGTGGGTACCCGTCGGGGAGGACGTGGGGGTTGGTGTGGGAGTGGGGGCGGGGAGTACGGTGAAGGTAATCTGCCATTCTGAGCCGGGAAGAGAAGCGGTTATCTGTTTCCAGGAAGCATTGGAGTCTTGGCACCAGATTTCAGCCGCATAAAGGCCGGCACCAATGGTGAAACGCTCAATGGTTTCGCGGAGGCGGAGGGTTCCGTCCTCAGCGATGCTGACGGGAGTCATTCCGGCGAGAACATCCTGAACCTCATTGTTATTGCTCAAGCGAATGACGACTTGCTGGATGTTAACGGTTTCGGGCCAGAGGTTTTTGAGTTCAACGTCAAACGTGGCGGGCTGGTCCTCACGGAGGGAACCAGTGACCATCAGACCATCCGAAACGATGAGGTTTAGCCCGGAGGGGGGAGTGGGCCAAGGTGTGAGCGTGGGGGTTGGTGAGGAAAACGGCGACGGTGTTGGTGTCGGGGTGAGGGTCGATAGACCAACTTCGATGATGAGTTCGGCGTTCACTCCGGGGTCCGCCTCGGTGACGAGACGTTCTCCGGGATAGTCAAGGACTTTTACGTAGGGCTTGATGGTTCCCACGCCGTCCACAACGGACCAGGAAGACTGATAGTGTGTTGTATCGCCCGGGTTCAAAGCAAGAGGGGGTGTAAAAGTTTGAGCGGGCCAGTGCCTGTTTTCGAGACTACCTGAATCGTGCAGGAAAACTCCTTTGGCGGAGACGCGTTCGAGAACAATCGGAGCGTAAGCCTGAAGGGTGAAGTCAATGGTAACGCTCTGACCCCTGAGATATGGAGGTGGCTCGAGGGCTTGGATGCCGGGAGCGATGACTTTCAATGTGATTGCTGGATCGGGTACCGGGGTCCGGGTGGGGGTTGGCGTGGGAATCGGTACCGGCCCAGTAACAATGTTGACAGGGTTGCTTCTGCCAAGCTCAAGGCCGTCGGCAGTGAGTGCGGTCAGTTGGAAGGTGTAGGTGGTTTCAGGTTCAAGGGAAGAGATAAAATCTTGGGTCCAGTCTCTTGCCAGCAGACGGTAAAGCTGCCGTCCATCTTGGAGAACCCCGTAGAAAGGCGGGAGAAAACGGTCGTCGTACCAGGTGAGACCGACTTTGTCATACTCCTCGAGCCATGCGGTTAGGGTAAACCGCCGAGGATCGGGTACTCTTTCTTTTCCCGAGTGGCGGGGAATGAGAGTACGAGCCTTTCCCCGCTGATGCCGATGCGCGTGCCATAGGTATCAATAAGTAAATCCATACTGGTACATTACGTTGTAACCGCCTATCGTAGCATATCGTCTGCTTGGTGTCAATAATTCGGCTAAACCTAAAAACCGATACGAACTGTCCCTGAACTATTATCCACAAGTATTAAAAAACCACGTCTTTGAAGGCGTGGTGTGGGGTAAAGAAACGGTGGATTGAGCTCGCCAATGACTCAATCCACCCAGTGGCTACGATTTGACCTTGTTGCGGGTTTTTCCCTAGGAAAGTCGTAGCCTGTGTCCAATGATCATTATCAGTATAGCCACGCCGACAACGCTGGTCAAGCTCGCTGGTTGCGTTGTCAGGGAGTACGCAGTATACTGGTAGCAGCCGTCTTAATTATTCCAGCCGTCGCTAGCAATGGGTCGAAAAAAGATTTGTCTCTTCATCTGCGGGCCGCTGCCGGACTTTCCGCCGGGAAAGCTCGAGCGCTGGCTGCGCCAAATTCCCGAGCTGAACATCATCGCCGACGTTGAGCCGGTTTTGGTTTTTGAACAACCGTCAGCCGACGTCACCCCGGCGGTCTGGCTCAAGCTCGCCGGCGTCATTGCCGAGCGGGCCGCCCGCTACAACGGGTTTGTGGTCATTCACGGCATTGATAACCTGCTCTTTACCGCGGCGGCAATGTCATTTTTGATGCAGCATTTCAACCGGCCGGTAATCTTTACCAGCGGCGGCCTGGTTCCGCCGGCCAGCCGCGACGTCGAGATTAAGGCGAACCTGATTAACGCCATCCAGGTAGCGACCCACGACTTTTCCGAGGTGTGCCTGATGCTGGGCAACCGGCTGCTGCGCGCCAACCAGGCGATCTACGTCGAGCAGGAATCACTGGGTTCGTTCCAGGCGCCGCTGCAGAGCGTCCTGGGGCGGATTGACTTTAGCATTAGAATTTTTGAAGCCGACGCCGGCAAGCGTCGAGGCCAAGCCCGGCTGGCGACGAAGCTCAACGAGAACATTGAGGTGGTTGACTGGACGCCGGCCTGCTCGGTTGAGCTGATCGCCGGCCGCAGCGCCCAACGCGAGGGGCTGATCATCAACGCCGGCGACTACCGCACCCTGCCCGAAGCGCTGGTGAGCCTGGCCAAGCAGGTGGTGGCGGCCGTGCCGGTGGTGATTTGGGCGCCGAAGGTGACTGACTCGGCGCTCGCCTCGAGCCCGGTGATGCTGATCAACGCCATGACCTGGCCGGCGACGCTGACCAAGTTCATGTGGGCGCTCGGCACGGAGCAAAGCGGCAAGCAGCTCACGGCGCTGATGAACCGCAGTATCGCCGGAGAATTCATCAGCTAGTATGCCCCATAGTGAAACTTCGATATGAAAGTCGCTCCGCGATAGTCACGCTAACGAGCATAGGGTAAAAAATAAAGACTACGCTTACTTTTTTAAAAAACGTCTGCCTAATAAACAATCGAAGTTTCACTACCGGGTATGCGCATCTACTTTGCCGCCGACAACCAGGCCGAGAGCCGGCTCCAGCAGCGTTTCTCCCACGTCGTTGACGTGCTGAACAGCGCCGGGGTGCTGGTGATGAGCAACCTCGCCCAGCGCAACCTCTCCAGCTTCAGCGGCCAGGACCTGGAGAAGATCAGCCAGAGCGGCGAGATTTTAATCGAGAAAGTTGACGGCCTGATCATTGAGGAAACCAAACCATTGGCCGAGAGCGGCTACCTGATCGCGATCGCGCTGGCCTACAAGAAGCCGATTCTCTACCTCATCGAGGAGGATAAGCCGATCAACAAAAATCTCCTCCACCTCCAGACCGACAAGCAGGCGGCCAAGCTCCTCCACCTGGAGCACTACACCGCCGGCAGCCTGGAGAAAGAGCTGATTGATTTTCTCCAGGCCATCGAGCAGCCCGGGGGCCGGGAGTTCCCCTCGATTAAGTTTACTCTCCGGATTACCTCGCGGATCGAGCGCTACCTCCAGTGGAAGACGCACAACACCAAGCTCTCGAAAGCCGACTACCTGCGCAACATGATTGAAGACATGATTGCCAAAGATGAAGGCTACCAGCGGTTTATCAGCCGCCAGGAGGAGGAATGAGCTCTTTAGCTTGTAGCTTCTTAGCTTTTTAGAAGCTTGAGCGTTCGACACCGTTATACCTAAAAAGCTACAAGCTAAAAAGTTAAGAAGCTAGCTTTAATATTTAGTTGATGTATGCCTCTGCTCAAGCAAAAACTCATCCCCGCCACGCTCGCCGCCAGCCTCGTGCTGGCTAGCTTCGTGCCGGCCGTACCGGCCATGGCGGCGATTGAGCTGGTCAAGTCCGACACGTTCGGCACGGTTTACTACCTGGACGGCGCGGGCGTCCGCCATCCCTTTCCCAACGAGGCAACCTACCGCAGCTGGTACCATGACGATTTTTCAAAAATTGTCATGGTCTCAAACGACTTCCTCGCCCGGTACCCGCTGGGTAAAAACATCACGGTCCGGCCGGGCACCTACTTAGTGAAGATTAGAACCGCGCCGGCCGTCTACGCCGTCGAGCAAGGCGGGGTGCTGCGCCGGATTGACGACGAGCAGATCGCAACTGCCATCTACGGTGCCGACTGGGCCGGCTGGGTCATTGACATTCCGGACGTATTCTTCGGTGACTACATAGTTGGCAGCCCGATCATCCACGATTACAAAGTGCCCAACGACGTGATTTTCCGCGATCAAAAGAGCGGCCAGCACTACTACAAGCGTAACGACATTCTCCAGCCATTCACGTCGGCCGCGGCCGTCAGCGCCAATCGTTTCGATGTCAGCCAGGCGATCGTCAGCAGCCGCAGCTTTTTTGTCCGCGACCGCCCAATTGAGGACTTCGATCGGAACGTCTTTAACCCGGTCGCTCCGCCGCTGGTTGACCGCCGCGATTGTGAGAACCAAAAGCTGAAAGCCGCCATCATCTTTGTGGTTGCCGACAGCTACACGACGCCGGAGGTTGAGAACGTCGAACGGGTTCGGGCGGCGGTCGCCGACCGGTTCGCCTGGGCAACCGACGGGTTGTCGAGCGTTGACGTGAGTTACCCCGTGACGGTGATGCTTGACGACGGTTACCTCACCACCAAGCGCAACGACGGCACCATCGAAGTTAAGAATGAGGTGGTTAATACATTCTATGACACCAACGCCGATGACTTTGACTTCCTGATCGTTTGGACAAACTTCAAAGTTCCCAGCGAGAACACCAACGAGATGGCCAGCTTCATCGGCGTCACCAACAAGCTCGAGGGCATCAATCGGGCCAGCCTCGATCGCTCGACTATCTACGGCAGCGGCGGCAAGCTCAAGGGCATCATCATGATGGGCAACATCAATAAGTACCAGATTGACACGCCGACCGGCCTCAACCAAGCGCTCAACTACGTCCTGCACGAGATTCTCCACCAGTGGAGCGCCTACATCGGCTTTGATGACGGCACCGGCCGCATCAGCACCGACCTGCTGCGCGAGGGCCTTGAGCACTGGAGCTACTACGCCGGCTTCATCTCGCCGGTCGGCGGCTCGGGCTGGATTAACAACGGCGACGGGACGTTTACGTCAGGGCTCGCCGCGCTGCCCGACCCCAACGTCCGGCAGTACAGCCCGCTCGACCGGTACCTGATGGGCCTGATTCCCCGCCCGTTGATGGGCTCTGTGTTCTACGTCGAGCCGAAAGTTCCCGGCGCGTTGGGTAACACCATTGCGGGAACGGCGCGCTGGGTCACTATTGATCAGATGGTGAAGGCGAACGGTCCGGTGCGCTGCAGCCTTGATTAATTAAAAGTGGGGTAGCTTGGAGCCTCCGCTCCAAGTGCGACGAGAGCAGAGGCTCTCGTCTACCCATTCTTTTCTATGCCCGAAACAACCCTCAATTTAAGCCAAGCCGAGCAGCAGGTCAAAGATTCGATCGTGAGCCTGGTGCAGGCGGCGCTGGGCACCCCGTTCGATCCCAGCCTGATCAGCGTTGAGTACCCACCCGACGCCAAGCTCGGTGACTACTCGGTCGCCTGTTTCTCGCTGGCCAAATCGTTGCACCGGCAGCCGGCCGAACTGGCGGCGAAGCTCACGAAGAGCCTAAAACCGGCCGGACTGATCGCCAAGGCTTCGGCCGCCGGTCCGTACCTGAATTTTTCGGTTGACCTGCCGGCCTTCAGCCAGCTGGTGGTTACCGAAATCGCCAAGCGCAAGCGCGCGTACGGTACCGCAAAAATCGGCCGCGGCAAGAGGGTGATGGTTGAGTACTTTTCGCCCAACACCAACAAGCCGCTGACCGTCGGCCACCTGCGCAACATCTGTCTGGGCGCGAGCCTGGCCCGGCTGCTTAAATTTTTGGGCTACAAGGTAATTGAGTCCACGCTCTACAACGACCGGGGCATCGCCATTGCCAAGACCATCGTCGGCTACCAGAAGTGGGGCGACCGGCAGACCCCCAAGTCGGCGGGGCTGAAACCCGACCACTTCGTCGGTAACTTCTACACTCGTTTCTCCCAAGAAGCGGCCGCCCAGCCCAAGCTCGACAAGGAAGCGCAACGGGCGCTCCAGGCCTGGGAGAAGGGCGACAAAACCATCACCGCGGTCTGGCAGAAGCTGATGCGCTGGGTGCTCGAGGGGTTTCGGCAAACGTTAAAGAAGCTTGGCGTCGGACCGTTTGACCAGGAGTACTACGAGAGCGAGTTCTACCGCCACGGCAAAGAGGTGGTCGAAGCGGGGTTGCGCCAGGGCGTGTTCGTCCGCAACCCGGACGGCGTGGTCGTCGCGCCGTTAGCCCAGGACGGGCTACCCGACAAGATTGTCCTGCGGCCCGACGACACCAGCCTCTACGTGACCCAGGACCTCTACCTCGCCACGCTCAAAGAAAAGAGCCAGCCGGACCAGTCGATCTACGTCGTGGGTAATGAGCAAGATTTGTACTTCAAGCAGCTGTTCAAAATTTTAGAGCGGCTCGGCCAGGGCGACGCCGGGCGGTACTACCACCTCTCGTACGCGATGGTCCGGTTGCCGTCGGGCAAGATTAAGTCGCGCCAGGGTCTCGTCAAGGGCACGGGCGCCGACGAGCTGGTTGCCCAGCTCGAAGAAATGGCGAGCCAGGAGGTGATGAAGCGCAATCCCGCGTTGAGCGCGACCGAGGCGGCCAAGCGGGCCGAGGATATCGCGATCGGGGCGCTCAAGTTTTACCTGGTGGCGGTGGATCCGAAAAAGACGATGATTTTCGACCCCGAGCAGTCGCTCCAGTTCAACGGCCGGACCGGGCCGTACCTCCAGTACGTCCACGCCCGCATCGCTTCGCTGTTCACCAAAGCCAACGTCAAGCCGTCGCTGCGCGTCGATTGGTTGGTGGTGAGCCACCCGCTCGAGCGCGAGCTGCTCCGCCTCCTCGCCCGGTTTCCCTCGGCGGTCCAGAGCGCGGCGACGGGCCACAACCCCTCGCTGCTCGCCAACTACCTTTTTGAGCTGGCCAAAACCTTCAGCCTCTTTTACGAAGCGCTGCCCGTGCTCAAGGCGCCGGACAAGGTCAAGCGAGCCCGGCTGCTCTTGCTGCGCAGCGTCCAGACGGTGCTCGCCAGCGGCCTGCAGCTGCTGGGCATTACCGCGGTGGAGCAGATGTAGCGGTGCTGTGCTATACTAAAGTCAGCTTGTAGCTTTCAGCTGCTAGCTGTTAGAGGGGTAATAACAAAAGCCCACTATGTCCTAAAAGCTAACAGCTAAAAGCTCCCTCATTTAAAGCCTGGTATGGCTAAAGCAAAACATACCATCCTCGTCGTCGAAGACGATCCGCTCCTCCTCGACCTCTACCGGTTGAAGCTGCGGGCCGAAGGTTTTGCCGTGGTGACGGCAACCAACGGCCGCGAGGGCGTCGAGGCGGCGCTGGTGAGCAAGCCGGAGCTGATTTTGCTCGACATCCTGATGCCCGAGGTTGACGGCTACGCCGCGCTCAAGAAGCTCAAGAGCGATGAGCGGACCAAAAAGATTCCGGTGATCATCTTCTCCAACCTCTCCCAGAGCTGGGAGATCGAGAAGGGCTTAAAGCTCGGCGCTGACGACTTCGTGATCAAGACCAGCCTGACGCCGGCCCAGCTGGCGGAGAAGGTCAAGGAATATTTTTGATAATTCATAAGGTTTAAATTTATGGATGAACAGTCTATTAATAATCAAACCGGATCGGTACAAAAAAAGCCACGATTAAGAAGGAGAACCATTATACTAGTTGTGGTGACGATAGTAGTCTTATTGCTGGTTAGTATTTTCGTAATATACTCATATTCGAAAGATCTTGATGTTCCCTTTATAAGCCAAGGGATTCCCGTGTCAGTTCCTGATTGTCCTCCCAAAGAGCAAACAAGGCCAGACGGATCGACGTATCGACCCCAACCTACTGGAGATTGCCTAGATGCCATCAACCGCTGGTAGTGTGGCGAGAGTCGAGTCCCTCGTCTACCCGAAAATTTTACGCTCGCTTTTGCCCGACCGCTAGAAACGAGAGCCGAGGCTCTCGCCTACCCGCCATCATGAGGGTAGCTCGGAGCCTCTTGCTCCGAGCTGAAAAATGGGCGGCCACGGCTCGCCACGCTGGCGTAGCGGGCGCAAGGGCTGTGGCCACCTGTGGGGTAGGAATTTTTCTACATAGGCGGTTGTTCTCGTCTATTCCGCGTAGTAGAACCTTCATGGTTCCGCGCAATATTTAGCCGACCCATCACGCCCAGGACTAAAGTTCTGGGCTTATTATCTAAGCCCACTAATGTGGGCTGGTATCGCAAGAGCATGCAGTCCGCTTTAGCGGACTTTGTCTGTCAGCCCCGTGCTTTAGCTCGGGGCGATAGTTTGCCGGCCACAGTGTCAACGCTGCGGCCTCCACCTGCGCCTTTTGACGGCGCGGTTTTTTTTAGCTATACTAAAGCAGTATTTACCCGCCTATGAGCAGTACCACTACAGCCCGCGAAAAAGAAATTTTGCAGTACTGGCGCGAGCAAAACATTTTTGAAAAGAGCGTGCAAAAAGACGCGCCGAAAGGCGAGTATGTTTTTTATGACGGCCCGCCGTTCGCGACCGGCCTGCCCCACTACGGCCACCTCGTCGCGTCAATCATGAAAGATGTCGTGCCGCGCTACCAGACGATGCGCGGCTTTCGCGTCGAGCGCCGCTGGGGCTGGGACTGCCACGGTCTGCCGATTGAAAACATCGTGGAAAAAGAGCTCGGATTCAAGCAGAAAAAAGACATCATCGCCTACGGCATCGACAAGTTTAACGAAACCTGCCGCTCGAAAGTTTTGAGCTACGCCCGAGAGTGGGAGAAAACCATTGAACGCCTCGGCCGCTGGGCGGACATGCAGAACGCCTACCAAACGATGGATCGCGACTACATGGAGAGCATCTGGTGGGTTTTCAAGGAGCTCTGGGACAAAAAACTGATTTACCAAGACTACCGGTCGTTGCACATCTGCCCGCGCTGCGAGACGACGCTCTCCCAGCAGGAGGTCAGCGAGGGCTACCAGGACGTTACCGATATCTCCGCCATCGTAAAGTTTGAACTGGTTGATGAACCCGGCACATTCATTTTAGCCTGGACGACCACGCCGTGGACCCTGCCGGGCAACGTGGCGTTGGCGGTCAGTACGGACTCGGTTTACGTCCAAGTTACTGACGCCGCTGATGGGAAAAAGTACATTTTACAAAAAGAAACCTGCGAACGGGTACTGGCGCACCGTCCCGGTGACTATGCCGTGGTTCAAGAGTTTAAGGGGTCGGCGTTAGTTGACCGCAAGTACCAGCCGCTGTTTCCTTATTTTAATAAGAGCAAGCTGCCGCGGCGCAAGAACGCGTTTACCGTCTACGCCGCTGACTTTGTCACCACCGAAGAGGGGACCGGCGTGGTCCACATCGCGCCGGGCTTTGGCGAAGACGACTTGAATCTTGGCCGCGAAAAAAAGCTGCCCTTGATTACCCACGTTACTCTCGACGGACATTTCACGCCGGAAGTTAAAGATTTTGCTGGTTTGCCGGTTAAGCCGATTGATGATCCGAAATCAACCGACAAAAAGATCGTTGATTTTTTGCAAGCGCGCGATTCGCTATTTGCGACGAGCGAATTCAGCCACAGCTACCCGCACTGCTGGCGCTGCGAGACGCCGCTTCTGAACTACGCCACCGAATCGTGGTTTGTTAAGGTCACCAAGATTAAAACCAAAGCCATTAAGCTGGCCCAAAAAATTGGCTGGACACCCGAACACATTAAAGAAGGCCGGTTCGGCAAGTGGCTCGAAGGGGCGCGGGACTGGTCCATTTCACGCCAGCGCTTCTGGGCGTCGGTGATGCCGATTTGGCAGTGCGACCAGGCGTGCGGCGAGCAGATCGTGTTTGGTTCAGCGGCTGAACTGGAGGCGGCCAGCGGCCAAACGGTTGCCGACCTGCACAAGCACGTCGTTGACCTTGTTACGTTTGCCTGCAAAAAGTGCGGCGGGATCATGCGGCGCGTGCCGGACGTGCTCGACACCTGGTTTGACAGCGGCTCGATGCCCTACGCCCAGATGCACTACCCGTTTGAAAACCAGGAACGGTTTGAAAAAAATTTCCCGGCCGAGTTCATCGCCGAGGGCGTGGACCAGACCCGCGCCTGGTTTTACTACTTGCACGTGCTGGCTACGGCGCTCAAAAAAAAGCCGGCGTTTAAAAACGTCATTGTCAACGGCATCGTCCTGGCCGAGGACGGCAAGAAGATGTCGAAGAAACTGAATAACTACCCGGACCCGAACGTTGTGCTCGAAACCTACGGCGCCGACGCCCTGCGCTACTACCTGTTGAGCTCGCCGGTGATGGAGGCCGAGAGCATTAATTTTTCCGAAACTGGCGTTAAAGAAGCCCAGCAGCAGACCGTCAACCTGCTCGAAAACGTCCTGTCGTTTTACCTTTTGTTCGCTAAAGATCTCCCGGCCGGCCAGCCCAAGAGCAAGCACCCGCTTGATCGCTGGATTGTCGCCCGGCTCCACCAGCTGATCGCCCAAGCCACCGAGGCGATGGAGGATTACGATTTGGTCCACGCGGTCCGGCCGATTCAGGGTTTCATCGGCGACCTGTCGCGCTGGTACGTCCGCCGCAGCCGCGACCGGTTCAAGGCCGGGGACAAGGCGGCGGTGCGGACGCTCGGCTACGTTCTGGCGGAACTCGCAAAAGTCATCGCACCATTTATGCCGTTCATCGCCGAATCAATCTACCAGCAGTTACAGTTAGGCGAGCCCGCTTCGACCGCGAAGCGAGGCGAGTCGGTCCACCTCGACGCCTGGCCAAAGGCGGGCAAGCGGTTGATTAATCCGGAACTGCTGGCGCAGATGGAGCAGGCGCGAACCATCGTCGAGCGCGGCCTGGCGGCGCGGGCGCTGGCCGGCATTAAGATTCGTCAGCCCTTGCAGCGCTTCTGCAGCGAAGCAGTCGAGAAGTTACCTCCCGAGTTAGTTGAGATCGTCTGCGATGAGTTGAACGTCAAGGAGGTTGTCCAGGGCCCTGAAGCGCTCGACACGACGATCACCGATGCGCTCAAGCTCGAGGGGCTTAGCCGCGAAGTGATTCGCCAGCTGAACCAGCTGCGCAAGGAAACCGGCTTGACGATTGATGATAAGGTGGTACTATATCAGACAGGCCTTGATGAGCTGTTCACCCAGTTTGGCAAAGAGATCAAGCAGGCAACGGGCGCGACCAAGGTTACGCCGGGCGAGGCAGAAAAGATGGTTGAAGTCGGGGGAGGGAAAGTGGGAATTGTGAGAAACGAAAGAAAGTAAGTGAAGTAAGCGAGGTAAGTAAATTAAGTGAAATAGCTAATTAAAATGTAAGACAAGCTAACTTAATTTACTTACTTTACTTAATTTACTCGTAAAACTATGAACATCCAACAAATCTACGAGCTCGCGGTCAAGCTCGGCATCGAGCACGACCTGCGGGGCGAAGCGAGGGTCCGAAAGATTCTGCGCAAAACCAAGGAGCGCTACGAAAAGCTCACGAGCGACAAGAAAAAAGAATTTGATACCGAGGCGCTGCACAATCCCTACTCCGACAGCCGGGTTTTCGTTGATCATGGCCGGGAGGTTAAAAAGGTGCTGGTCGGCATTGATATCCAACCGGCCGAAATTTTGATTGCCAAAGAGCTGGGCGCTGACCTGGTGATCGCCCACCACCCGGTGGGTAGCGCCCTGGCCGACCTCGGCGACGTGATGCATCTTCAAGCCGAGGTGCTCGCAATGTACGGCGTGCCGATTAACATCGCAGAAGCCCTGACCAAGGAACGAATCTCGGAGGTCGCCCGCGGCGTTTCGGCCGTCAACCACTACCGGGCAGTGGACGCCGCAAAGCTTTTTAACATGGGCCTGATGTGCACCCACACCGTTGCCGACAACAACGTCGCGACATTTTTGGATCGGCTCATCAAGAGCAAGAAGCCGGAAACCGTCGGTGAGGTCATTGACGCGCTCAAAACGGTACCGGAGTACCAGGCGGCAATTAAACAAAAATCCGGCCCGACGATTTTTGTCGGCAAATCGGAGAATGCCGCCGGCAGAATTGTGGTGACGGAAATCACCGGCGGCACCGAAGGGGCGGTGGGTATCTACGAACGAATGTCGCACGCCGGCATCGGCACGATCGTCGGGATGCACATGAGCGAAGAGCGCAAGGGTGAGGCCCAGAAAAACCACATTAACGTGGTCATCGCCGGCCACATGTCGTCCGACTCGCTGGGCATGAACCTGTTCCTCGATGAACTGGAAAAGAAGGGCATTGAAATTGTGCCGTGCTCCGGGTTGATCCGGGTCAGCCGGAATAAAAAACGGGCGGCGAAAAAAGCCGCCGCGCGCCCGGCGCGAAAGATCGTGCGAAGAAAAAAGTAACTCGCCTGCCCCCTCACCCGCAAAAATTAATCAAGGCTCCCTCTCCCACCAGGGGAGAGGGGGCTTTTTAAAAGGCGTCTTTACCTGGAGCTCCTCTCTCCCCTCTGTGGGGGAGAGATTGGGAGAAAAAGGTGCAGGTCGGGCGCTTTTGCCCGACCGTAATTTTTTTTG
>Ga0155437_110_pt6 | contig 21870 bp, 17 predicted proteins | sample RifCSPhighO2_02_FD_111885 | JGI IMG/M metagenome (GOLD analysis project Ga0155437, IMG submission 111885) | Candidatus Buchananbacteria bacterium RIFCSPHIGHO2_02_FULL_56_16 | reverse complement strand
ATTGTTCCTTGGAAAATTAAACCAAGCTATGTTGCGCTTAAGCTCTCGCGGTCGCCACTGGTGATCGAGGGAGCTTTTTTATAGCCGATGCGAATAGATGCGAATTTACGAATAATATGAATACTTTTTAACCCCATCCTAACCCTCCTTTGAACGAGGAAGAGGATGGGAAAAAAGAGGGAAGGAGAAAATTAATGATGATGACCAGCGACAAATCAGAAACGTCTGAACAATTTCAAGTCGTAAGAAGTTCCAAATCCCTTGAAGTACGTGTTCAAGGGTGTTTTTTCTAGATCATCTACCGTCACTTCTTTATAATCTTTTGATTTTCGTAGATAAATTTCTACCGTCCTCATATAGAAATCATGCGAAACGAGCATAACCGCTTGGTTTTTGTTCCGATACATTTCTAAGCCTTTTAAGACACTGGTGGTGCGCCTATAGATATGATCTATTTGCTCAACCGGGCCCTGGTTAATGATCGCATGGTACAGGGCGGTTCTGACAGCGGGCATCCCCCGCGTTAAAAATTTTTTCTTAGGTAAGATATCTCTTAGACTAAAATCAATTTCTTTCAAGTTAGGGTTGCCTAAAATCGGCACCCTTTTATGATATTTTTCTTTCAAAATTCTGCCGATTAAAAAAGCTGATTCCTTTGATCTCTTGGATTGAGAATTTGAATTATTAAAATAAATGACGTCCAAATCTTTCAATGGCAAACCTTCCGCTGCTTTTAAAAATAGTTTTTTGCTGTTTTTCGCAATAGACGGATCGCGCCGACTAGTTGCTAAATCATCTAGAATTTCATAGGGCATTTTTAGATGATTTTCATACGGCAAATCGAGCTTGCTGTGCCTAATAAAATAGATTTTGATTTTGCGATTCATAACGTTATTTTACACGATCGCTATTAATAAGTAAAAAAGAGGGCACGGGAGACAAACAAATATAAGTCTGTCCACCTGTACCCTCGTAATTGCAAGGAACATTAGTCAAGGATCGAGACCTTGCCGGCTGGTCCGTCAACGCGTACCCGCTGGCCGGTTTTGATGATTTTGGTGGCGTGCTTGACGTTGAGAACGGCAGCGATTCCGAGCTCACGAGAGGTAATCGCTCCGTGGGCAAGCGGACCACCGACTTCTGTAATCAAGCCACCGTTGCCGACCGCACCGATAACCGGCGCCCATGTCGGGTCAGTTGTGCGGGCGACCAGCACGCAACCGTTGATCATCTGTTTAAGAGCGTTCTGATCATTGGGATCACGAACAACGACCGCCGGTCCCTCGACTACGAACGACGTCACGCCGATACCGTGCAGTTCGCTGGTGCTTTCAGGGATGTCAGCCAAACCGATCTTACTCAGCTGATCGGCAGACATCACCTGTGGTACTTCCATCTCGAGTTCCCGCTCGTAGCATTCACGCCGCTGAACAACCAGTTTGAGCGCTTTGTCGGGTGAGTCAATCAACATCCTGATCTCTCTTGGATCAAGAAAGAAGATGTCTCCCGACGGCCATCCCAGTTGTGCTTCGGCTGAAAGCAGCTGACAGCGGATCAAGTCATACACCTTAAGGTAGTTAAACTTGACTCGCTCTCGGAGTGCCAGATATGTCCGGGCGGAGTTGACATCCTGCTCGAATTCTCTGCGATCTCCCTCGGTTAACCTGTCGCTGACGTGTCGCTCGGCGATCTGGAATTCCCGAGTCCGAAGCTCAAGTTCCGCTTGAGGATCGCTTTTGATTCGAGCGGCGAGCTGATCCATCATTTGCGGCTGCTCGCGATAGCGAGATCCTGATATCTCCAACTCGTTGAATCCAAGATGTCCGAATTCGGCCATAACCGAATCCTGATCGACCGTACCGTTATGCAATTGAACCAAACGGACGTTGAACTCGATGGTTGGATCATCCTGTAGACCGCCTGTCAGATGGTCGAGCAACTGCTTCGCTTCGGCTTCGCCAAAGCGTGCGTCGAGTGTTTTCCGCAGACGGGCGTAGGCAAAAAAGCCAAGCCGTGCCACCACGACAAACCAGACGCAGACTTTGGTCCGCAGAAAATCAAGATTTGCCTGCAGGGACTCGATCAATGCCAGTGACAGCGGTAATTGGGTGAGTTGGCGTTGCCGATCTACAAACTCGGCAACAACCGGCTCGTAATCGTTCAGGTATGTGTCGGCGAATGTCTGTTCCCAGCGACGAATGCCAGCGAAAAACCGATCGTAGCACTGCTTATAGGCACTTGCCTTTTTCGGACCGTAGAGTTCCGTCAAACGCTCCGTACTCGGATTCTGGTCATAAAGTACGACCTCTGGGTAGTTGGCCAGACGTTCATCAGCCCTGATTTGATCAAGGTAAGAACACACCAATCCCTGAATGTAGTCGGCTAGTGGTATGCCAGAAACCCGATAAGTCAAAGCGTCATGGAGGATACTACACCGCGGCTGAGAACCGATCAGCTCAAAAAAGCCGGCATCGAGCTCCCTGCCAATGTCATACCCCATCATGTTGCGGCCGGTACGGATCGCTCCGTCGCCATGCGCAAAGATGTAGGTAAACAGGCCGAAACTAAACGGGGTCGGGTGCTGGGTGAGCAGTTCGGCAATATTTTGGTCGCTGAACACATCAACCGGAACGGTAACGCCAAGCGTCTCCAAGCGCAGACGCTCCGCATCTACCGCCGCCTTCGCTGACTTGATTGCCTGATAGCGAACCAATCCATGGGAATCGTCAACGGCAGTGACCGGTCGGTTTTGGATGAGCGATTTAACCATCCGTTCGTAACCATTAACTGCCAGCGCGATTTCACAATCTTGATGCACGCCATCCTCAATCGATTCAATGTCGAGAACAAACGCAACCAAGTCACGCAACTGGTGCGGTTCGAGCGACCGCTTATCTTTGAGTTGGTGAGGCATCGGCACTACTTCCCCGTCAGTGACCATCAGTTCTTTAGTGGTTACTGTTTCGGACAGCACATTACCGGCGCGGTCAAGAACAAAGATGTCACCCGTCTCTTGGCCGGCAGTTAACAGCTGACCGCCGCCGAACGTTGACTGAATGACAATCTCATTGGGCGAACCGTTCAGCGGATTGCGGGTAAATACAACCGCGAAACGATCGCAGGCCGCCATCTGGTGGACGAGAATTGAAAGTTGTAACTCACCTTCTATCCCCATCCGATTACGGTAGCCATCCATCTTGCCGTTGAACGTTTCGGTAATACAGGTAATGACTGCATCCAGAAACGCTTCCTCGCCCAGAACGTTTGTCGGGCTCTCTGAACCTCCCGCCCAGGAGGCGCCAGTCTGATCCTCAACCGACAACGCACCGCGGACCGCTACCCGGACTCCATCGAGTTCGAAACTGCCCTGGCGGTAAGCCGAGAGCAATTCATTCCTTAGGTGATCGGGTAACCGGCTGCCATTGCACCTCGACTCAACAATGTCACTAACTACTGTCGGGAAGATGACGAAACCGCGGGACGGTACCGGTACTCCGCGCCGCCACTTGTCGTGAAGCCGCGTAATTTTACCGGGCAATTCCACCAGCTGATCAGCCGTAAGATTGGTAAAACTAATTACACGATATTGAGCTACATTTCCTTCCATTTCCTCTGCCTCCTTTGACTTCTGACCTCGTTTTTGGTTGGGATGCTCTAATTTTATTTCTTACTACTGAACAAACCTGTCGACACGGTTTTTTCTATCGTCAGCTCCCTTAGTATTTTATTGTAATGAACATGATTTAAGGCTTTTTAAACCTCAAACCGTATACCTTAAATTTATAGATATACAGTTTGTGAGTTAAAAAACATATTACTATATCTTAAAGTTGTTATTTTGTCAATAAAAAGCCCGTCCTCTGTATACGAAAATATATCGCAGACAAAGGACGGGATTTTACCCGCGGTACCACCTTTGTTTCCGCCTACGCTCGCACTATATTCAAGCTAAGGCAGACAAGACCTTAATCCTTGCCGACAGACTAAAAAAATCCGTCAGTAAACGGATTAAAATCACTTTTACCGACTCTGTCGTCCCGATTGATCGGAACCGACATCAGTTAGCCCATGGTTACGGGGGCGGCCGAGCTTCCACTCAACGCAGAAGCCACCTCAGCGTGCCCAACCCTCATTTAACAATTGACAGTTAATTGTTTAAATGAGGACACGCTTCATTGATTTTGCAATTGTCAAAGTAATGGTATGTTACTACGGGCGTAGAAAATTGTCAAGATAGGAAAAATTTGCTAATTTAGGCAAGAAAAAAAGAGGCCTTTTCAGCTTTGGTTGTAAAGACCTCTTAAGATTGTTCGTTCTTTCACAATGATCTTTTGTAAAAAATCATCGCTTTTCTTTCGCGCCGACAACGAGAATGTAGGCGCCGAGATGCAGCGGAGACCGAGCCAGCGCTTCATCAACCCCACCAAGGGCGTCTCTGGCTGATTCATTGTCTTCAGCTTCCATGATAGCCTGACGGTATCGACGAGTCTCAATCAAATCAGCGTAAGACTTAAACGTTTCCGTGGTGAGTATATCTTCCGGCAGCACTGCACTGATGGTTGGATGAGTTAAGATTTCCTGAATCATCAAGCCGCTGGCCGAAAAAAGTTGTTTGATCTCGTCAATGGTGTGTGGTCGGGCATAAATAAGAAAGACCTCTTTCTCAAAATGCACCTCCAAACACCGTTTATCCTGATCAATCATTGCTGCCAGTGACGTTGGCCACGGCAAGAACCCAATCTTCGCCAGCAGGCTGCCGGCATTGTAGAAAGAGAACAGGAACGCTCCACCGGGACGAAGGACGCGGTGAGTTTCGGCCAGCAGGTTATCAATGTTTCTGATGTCACTTCCGGTACCGAGATTCATGAGCACTAAGGAAACTGACGCGTCCTCTTGAGGGATGCCTTCCTCAAGGTCGGCGACCGCGAAGGCGATATGTTCCATGCTGCTGCTTTCTGTTTTCAGTCTGGCCTTTGCTCGTTCAATCATGTCAGGACTAACGTCGTAGCCGACAACCTGCCTGAAGTGCTCCGAGAGCATTATGGATTTAATACCGGTGGCGCAACCAAGATCAAGCGCGAGCTGATGATCTTCAAGATCGGCAATGAGCCGGCCCAGCTCCCCCTTCTCAAACCGAAGGTAGACTTTAGTCCCAAAGAATTCTTTGGCGTAACCTTCGTCGTAATGAGGAGCGACTGTCTTGGTGAGACGCAGGAGTTCTTCCCGATGGAAGCGCCAGGCTGCCTCGGGGTCTTTTTCTACATCAGTTTCTTGATCTTTAAAGTGCTGGTGCAGAAAGTTCATCTGCATCCGGCAAGATTCCGAGATAGCGCCGAAAAGCACCGCTGCGGCGAAGTCAGGATCAATTCCCAGCCGTTCAGCCCACGTCGTTGCTTGAGCTAGTCGTTGGTCTTCAACCCCTTTCCTGGTCAGTTCGGGAAAGGCTCCCTGCAGCTGGCGCTTGCATTCGGCGACCGCATCAGATAGACTGCCGGCCCCAATTCGGACTGCCAGCGTTTGAAGCAGGTGATGGTCAACCCGAGCCAGGCGTCGGCCGATTTTTTGTAGGTTCAGTAGTCCTAGCATTTCACTAACCTCCTTTTCTGGCTTGTTCTGGGGGGCAAACGGGGCAGGCAACCGATTCGCCTACCTTTGGTAGAGCGCCGAACTCCAAATTACACCGGCAACACCGGTAGGTGGTGTGGTTGATTTGCACCACTCCTTCTGATTTTCCGTCAATTGATTTTTTGCACCGAGGACAGCGAATTTTGTCTTCGGCATCAGGCACTGCCCCGAAGGATATATCGCAGTTTGGGCAATAAAAGCCAGTACCTTCACCTTGATTGATGTGGATCATTGGCGTTACCATCCTTTCTTAGATATGCCTCAACGTCGGTAGCAACAGTTGGGATAGGTCGGCTATTGGGAGATCAGCAGGTTCGGATAATCATATTGAACCGCTTTACGAACCAACTTCATTGTCTCCTCACCGACTTCACGAGCGTGGATACAGCCTTGTCTGAGAACGTGCCGGATGTAGTCCGGTTGCTGTTCAAATTCAGTGCGGCGGCTCTGAATTGGCTCTAGCAGCCGCACCAACACCTCGAAGAGGTACTTTTTCAATTTGACGTCCCCGACGCTGCCCGCTTGGTACTGCTCCTTAAGACTGGCAACGTGATGGATATCGGGATCAAACGCATCGAGGTAGGTGAAAACGACGTTACCTTCAATATGACCGGGGTCAGCGGCGTGCTTACGCGTCGGATCGGTATACATACTCATTACCTTCTGACGCACGACAGCAGCAGGATCGGACAGGTAGATGGCATTACCGAGACTTTTGCTCATCTTACCCTCACCGGATAGTCCAGGAAGTTTCGGGGTTTCACTAACGAGCAATTCCGGCACTGGAAACACCTCACCGAAAAGTTTGTTAAAGCGTTCGGCCAGTTCCCTCGTTTGCTCAATGTGAGGCCGTTGATCTTCACCAGCTGGCACGCAGTGCGCCCGAAACAGCAAGATGTCGGCTGCCTGCGATACCGGATAGCCGAGGAAACCGTAGACGATGTTATCCCGTTCAGAATCAACACCAACTCGTTGCGCCTCTGCCTTAACTGTTGGGTTGCGCCGGAGCCTGGCTACCGTGACGAGCATCGAAAGGTAGGTGGTTAGCTCAGTCAACTGTGGCAACGCCGACTGGATGAAGATCGTGCTCTTGGTCGGGTCGATTCCCACCGACAGATAGTCCAGAACGATCTCCCTAATGTTAGCCTCGACTTGGTGGCTGTCTTCGAGGTGATCGATCAGCACCTGGAAGTCGGCGATGATGATAAACGTATCGTACTGATCTTGCAGCGCGACACGGTTTTTCAGACTACCGATGTAATGACCGAGGTGAAGTTTACCGGTCGGTCGGTCGCCCGTTAGGATGATTTTTTTTTCTTCGCCTATGGCTCTTATCTCTGGTATTCTATTTTCAATGTGCATGGCTACTTTCCTCCTTAAACCTTGTCTAGATTCTATGCCATCATAGAACCATATATTTAACTTAGTCGCCTTTGAGTGTCAAGAGGGCAGGATTCATCAGGGAACATAGTATTGGTCTTTTTTGAAAAACAAAAAAACATCTTTTTATGGAAAGATGCCGTGGTGCGCGACTGAATATTAGGAGTTGGTCTTTATCCTCGGATTTTTTCCGCGAGCTCAGCCAGCTCTCCATCGTCAGCTCGCGTGGAGTCGTGCGAGGAGATGTACCCCTCGTACGTTTCAAAGTATGTGTCAACGCTTGACTTGACCGGTTTCCATGCTGCCGATTTGGTGCCGTGCATGGGAAAAAGTTTCGCGTGGGCGTGGTCAACGCCGAAGCCCTCCAAAATCAGGCCGGTCCGGCCAACGTCCTCGAGCTTGGCGTCGAGCAGCTTGGCCACTTTCTTTGCGGCGCTGACCAAGCCAATGAAGGTTTCCTTGGGTACATCAAAGACGTAGGACGGGTAATGATCTTTCGTAACCACGACCGAGAACCCTGCCGTGTTGGGAAAGATTGAAAGAAAGGCCAGGTGCTTTTTGTCTTCCCAAATTTTATGGGCCGGCGCATTGCCGTTGATAATGTCGCAGAAGATGCAATCCATATAAAGAGTCTTGGTGCGCGTGGAAGGAATCGCCCAGTCATTCGACTGGGTCCGCCTTTGGCGGAAACCAGGAACCACCAAGGTACCCGCCCACCTGGTGCGCGTGCCTGGGATCGAACCAGGAACCACCAAGGTATAAGCTTGGCGCTCTACCATTGAGCTACACGCGCGCCAGGTGGGCGGGCAAGTAATCTTTGCGCTCTTCCCCCCGCCGAAGTTTCGATGTATCGTCGAAACGTAGGCGGGTAACCGTTGTCCGCCAGAGGCGGATGTGCCTCTGGCGCAAGCTACGCGCGCGCTCTTATTATACCAAGGCGTCTAGCGGGCGCCAAGGTTGCGCCGGATCGTTTCAATGACCGCCTGCTCGGCCTCGACGAGGGTTTTGTCCGGCAGGCTGAAGGTCGCGCTGCGCTTCGAGCCGCCGGGCTTGAACTGCCGCGTGAGCTGGAGGGCGTTGCCGGTATCGGTGAGCACCTCGACGACCACCGAGACCACGCCCTTCTGTTGGTAGATCAGCACGGCGACGTCAATGCCCGGGATGAATGAAATCAATTCATCTACCACGCCGGGCAGGTTGATTTCGTCGGCGCGCGCCTCAAGGAAGTCGTGCTCGGTGAGCAGCGCCCAGGCGAGTTGGTCGCCGGGTTCGCTCTTGAGCCGGGCCAGCGCCCGGCCCCAGAGCCGGAGCGTCGGCAGCGACCGGTTGCGGAAAAGATTTTTGACAATCGTCTCGCGGTCAGCCTCGGCGGCCATGAGCGCGCTGGCGATCTCAAGGGTGGCGGGCGTGACGTTGCCGGTACGGAAGCTCTTGGTTTTGCTGATGATGCCCGTGAGCAGGCAGGTGGCGACTTCTTTGCCAATCAGGCTCTGGTTCAACTCGCGCAGCAGCTGATAGATCACCTCGCAGCTGGCAACCGCGTTCGGGTTGGTCCGGTTGATCTGGCCGTAGTGCTCGTTCTCGACGTGGTGGTCGAGGTTGATGATGGTGGTACGGTAGAAAAAGTCGGTCGCCTGGCGGTAGACGTCGCCGAGCGAATCGAGGTCGGGCGCGTCCACGGTGATGACGAGGTCGTACTTGTAGTCCGACTGCTCGGTTTTGACGTCGCTTTTTTGAAACGCGCCGGCCTTAGGCGTGAGGTAGATTTTAAGGTCGCCGTTTTCCATGTCGTAGCTGAACTGGTCGATATTGTCGCGGCTGTTGTGCAGGCTGATGATGAGCTTCTGGAGGTTCTGGAGCCGGCCGGTGATGCCGTCGGCCCCGGGCAGGAACGCCAAATTCGCCGGCAGCTGGAAACCGTCGCAGGTAACGTCAACCAGCTTGTTTATTTTTTGCAAAACCAAAGCGAGCGCCAGCGCGCCGCTTATCGCGTCAACCGTGGCATCCTTGCGAAAGGTGATCAGCACATGCCGGGCCTGGTTGATCGTTTGCCTGATTTGTTCGAGCTCGGTTAAAGCCATGTTAGGAAAATAACCAATCACCAAATTCCAATAATCAAACAATGACCAACAGCCAATTTTCAATTACCAATTGCGTAACCAAAATTGGTAATTGGGATTTGGTTATTGGTGATTGCCCGCGACACTGGTGCTTGGGGCGATAGGTCATTGTACGGTCTGGGCGTCGTGGTGTCAAGGGAATTGAAAGAATATGAAAGAATATGGGGGAGCCCCCGCTTGAAAAATCGCTCATTCTGGGCTACTATATGAGTATGCCCGGTAGTGATCCCTCACCTTAATTGGATTGGTTTAGAAGGGGTTCCTACTTGAGGGCAGACTCCTAGTGATACGTTACTAAATATCCTTTATCTTTCTATTTGAATCAAAACAGGTGAGGGACTACTACCGGGTATGCCCCGTAGTAGAACTTCGATAAGGACGTCACCGTGTAATAGCAACGCTAACGAGCAGTAGGGTAAAAAAATAAAGATTACGCTTACTTTTTAAAAAAAGTCTGTCTAATAACCAATCGAAGTTTCACTACGGGGTATGAGCAAGCTTGATATTCCAAAGAGCTTTGAGTCGAAAGACTACGAAGACGCTCTCTATAAACAGTGGGAAGCGTCTGGTTTTTTTAACCCCGACAACCTGCCGGGCCGGCGGCCAAACGCCTACACCATCTCGATGCCGCCGCCGAACGCGACCGGCGTGCTGCATGTCGGCCACGCGGTGATGCTGGCGATCCAGGACATCGTTATCCGTTTTCAGCGGATGGCCGGCAAGAGAGCCCTCTGGCTGCCCGGCACCGACCACGCGGCCATCGCCACCCAGACCAAGGTGGAGAAGCTGCTTAAGGAACGCAGCGGCAAGACCCGCCAGGACTTGGGCCGGGAAAAGTTTTTAGCCGAGGTTGACGCTTTCGTGGCGCAGTCGCGCAGCACCATTAAGAACCAGACGCGCAAGATGGGGTCCAGCTGCGACTGGTCGCGCGAACGGTTTACCCTCGACCAAGGGTTGAACGAGGCGGTTAACGAAGCATTCGTCCGGATGTACCGCGACGGGCTGATTTACCGGGGCTTGCGCGTCGTCAACTGGTGCCCGCGCTGCCACTCAACCCTGTCTGACGACGAGGTCGAGTACCGGCCGGTTCGCGCGAAACTCTACTGGATCAAGTACGGGCCGTTCGTCTTGGCGACCGCCCGGCCGGAGACGAAGCTCGGTGACACCTGCGTTGCCGTCCACCCCAGTGACCAACGCTACCAGCAGTTTGTCGGCCAGAAGCTGATGATCCCCGGCGTGTTGGGCGAATTCGAAGTGACGGTAGTGGCCGACGCGGTGGTTGACCCTGAGTTCGGCAGCGGTGTGATCAAGGTAACGCCAGCCCATGATTTCACCGACTTTGAGATCGCGAGGCGCCACGGTATCAACCTCAAGCAGGTGATTGACGAGGACGGTCGGATGATGAGTAACTGCGGCACGTACGCCGGCCTGACGACGCGCCAGTGCCGCGAGCGGATTGTCATTGACATGGAGAAGCTGGGCTTGATCGAAAAAATCGAAGACTACGACCACAACCTGTCGGTCTGCTACCGCTGCGGCACCACCATCGAACCCATTCCTTCCAAGCAGTGGTTTGTCAGCGTCAGCACGCCGGTTAAATCGCTCGGCGGCCGGTCGCTCAAAGAGCGGGCGCTCGCGGCGGTCAAGGACGGTGAGGTTAAAATCATCCCAGATCGTTTTAACAAAGTCTACTTCCACTGGCTGGAGAACCTGCGCGACTGGTGCGTCTCGCGCCAGATTTGGTACGGCCACCGGGTGCCGGTCTGGTATCGGGGTGGCCAATCGCCAATCGCCAATCGCCAATCGCCAGACGAAATCTATGTCGGGACCACGCCGCCGAAGGGGGAGGGATGGCGGCAGGATTCAGACACGCTCGACACCTGGTTCTCGTCGGGTCTGTGGACGTTCTCAACCTTGGGCTGGCCAAAAGCTACCAAAGACCTCAAGACGTTTCACCCGACCGACTTTATGGAGACTGGTTACGACCTCTTGTTTTTCTGGGTGGCGCGAATGATTATTATGTCCACCTACCTGATGAAGGCGGTGCCGTTCCGCCAGGTCTACTTTCACGGTCTGGTCCGCGACGAGCAGGGCCGCAAGATGTCAAAGTCGCTGGAGAATATCATTGACCCGCTCGACGTCATCGCCGCCTACGGCGCTGACGCGGTGCGGTTAAGCCTGGTCATCGGCACCACGCCGGGCAACGACACGAACCTGTCCGAGGCCAAGATCGGCGGCTTTCGCAACTTTGTCAACAAGCTCTGGAACATCAGCCGCTACATCCTGATGAGCGTGGACACCGTCGCCCTGGTGGAAAAGAAGCCGAAGGCAAAAACCCTGGCCGACCGCTGGATCCTGGCTGAACTCGATGAGCTCATCGCGGTCGCGACCGAGCAGCTTGAGCAGCACAACTTCTCGGCCGCCGGTGAACGCATCTACGAGTTCACCTGGTCAAAGCTGGCTGACTGGTACCTCGAGGTGGCCAAGCTTGAGCCGGGTAAGGACGACATCCTCCTCTACATCCTTCAGACGCTTCTCAAGCTCTGGCACCCGTTCACGCCGTTCGTGACCGAAGCGATCTGGCGGCGGCTTGGTACGGGTGAGCTTTTGATGATACAGCCTTGGCCCACTTACGTTAAAACTTCGGTGGGCTCGCCACGCTACGCGGGCGTAGCGGGCAAGCCAGCCTCGGTCAAGGCTCAGACGACTGCCGCCGACCGCAAGGCCGTGGCCGAGTTTGAGCTGGTTCAGTCGGTCGTCTCGGCGATTCGTAACCTGCGGGCGGAGAGCAACATTGCGCCGGGCCAGAAGCTCTCGGCCATCATTATTGATGGTAAAAACCAAAAGATCATTACCCGGCAGACAGCGGTCATTGCCGGTTTGGCGCGACTGAACGACCTGCGCGTCGCCAAGACATCTGCGAAACCCACGGGGTCGCTCTCGGCCGTGGTTGGCGGCTTTGAAATTTACCTGCCGGTGGCCGAGCTCCTGGACGTGAAAAAAGAGACGACCCGGCTCCAGCAGGAAGCGGCCCGGATTGAAACGTTCGTCAATCATCTGGAGGCGAAGCTCAAGAACCAGCGATTCTTGGACCGGGCGCCGAAAGCCATCGTCGTTGCCGAGCAGGAGAAGCTCGTGCTGCACCAGGAGAAGCTGGTGCTGATTAAGCGGCAGCTGGAGAGTTTGAAGTAAGTTAAGGTAAGTCCAGATAAGTGAGTAAGTAAACCCCGCACCTTTTTTCAAAAGGTGCGGGGTAAAAAAAAGAGACTGGTTTTTCCAGTCTCGCAAGGTTTTGTTTCAAACTAAAGGTTCAAAGCTACGGCTCATCTCTCGGCGCATTGCGGAGAATTTCTCTTACTTCTCGGTCGATGTCATCGTCGGCGTTTCCTCTCGTTAGGCGGTTACGGTCGAACAAGCCGATGAGCCGGTTACGGCCGCTGATCCGCAGGCCGAGCGGCGGTTTGAGCCCCAGCTGAATCGAACGATCAATGGCCGCCTCTCGGTTACTCAAGGTAACGTCGTGTTCGGCAATCATCTGATTAATGATGCGGTAGCTGGCTTCCAGCTCATTCTCCAAATAAGCAGTCTCTGCCTCTTTTTGTACTTGGTTGGCCTGGAATTTAGCTTTCAGCTGCTCATGCCCCTCTCGGTGGGCCCGAAGTTCATGCCGGAGATCACGCAGCTCAGCTCTGGTTCGCTGGTGGTCGGCTCGGAGCTTGGACAGTTCAGCTTTGATCCGTCGGTTCTCTCCTTGGAGGTCGCGGAAAGCCGTTTCCATCTGCCGGTACTTCTTGAGCAGGCGCGGAAAAGACTTCATCGTTCGGTTGATTTCCTTTAAGTCTTTGGAGTCTATCTCATCCATGACGCAGCCTCCTTTTTATTTGAGTGGTGCTGACGTCCGCGTCAGGTTCAGCTTCCCATTCCTGATAAGCCGTGATGAGGTCGATCAGCGCATCAAAGTACTCCTGTTGTTCCGAGTTCCGCTGTGGCAGCTCCGCCAATCGTTCGGCGAGGTCGTGCGCCCGTTTGTAGTCGTTTGTGCTCGTGATTTGGTTGGGCGGACAGAAGATTTCAAGCGTCCTTCTGGCTTTTGGCACTGGTCTTGATTTTGATTGTACGGGCATGGTTTCTCCCCTCGTTCAGATTGATTCGAGACGGCTATTCGCAGCCATCTTTTCTCGCTTCCCACTCGTCGTCGTACTGCTTTGATTCAGTTGGCGCAACGTGCGCTCGTCGTTTTGATGCATCACTGAAGACAGTAACCAGCGTTCGAACAGCAGCGTAGATGATGAATAAGAGCACCAGCACTACGGTCGGATGTTTCAGCCCCATCGCTTTTCTCCTCTCTCAGTTGTCAAACAGCGATTTTGTTGCTACCATACCAGTAGCATTTGCTCTCACCCTACAGCCTTCATTACCGGTATGTCAAGCGACAAAAAAAATCAGATCAACGAGGTCTTGGCGCGCGGCGTCGAGCACGTCTACCCCGATACGAAAGCGCTGGAAGCGGCGTTGCGTTTAGGCAAAAAGCTGCGGATTTACGCCGGCTTCGACCCGACCGGTAAGCTCCACATCGGCCACGGCGTGATTTTTTTGAAGCTGCGTCAGCTTCAGGACCTGGGCCACGACATCATCGTGCTCGAGGGTGACTTCACCGCCAAAATCGGCGACCCGACGGGCAAGCTCTCGGCCCGCCGCCAGCTGACTAGCGCTCAGGTCAAGCAGAACGCCGCCGGCTACCAAAAGCTGGTGGGAAAAATTTTAGATCTCAAAAAATCAAACGTGCGGTTTTTGCACAACGACGACTGGACCAGCAAGCTTAAGCCGGCGGACCTGCTCGAGCTGGCGTCGAACTTTACCGTCGCGCGGCTGCTCGAGCGCGACATGTTTCAGGCGCGGATCAAAGCCGGCAAGGACATCCACGTCCACGAATTTCTCTACCCGATTTTCCAGGCCTACGACGCGGTGGCGATGGAGGTTGACCTGCAGGTGGGCGGCAGCGACCAGACGTTTAACATGCTCGCCGGCCGGACCCTGATGCGCAAGCTCAAAGGCAAAGAGAAGTTCGTGCTGACCATGAAATTACTCGAGGATCCGAACGGCAAGAAAATGGGCAAGAGCGAGGGCAACATGGTCAACCTCGATGACGAACCCGCTGATATCTACGGTAAGGTGATGAGCTGGCCGGACGGCGTTATCGGCGCCGGCTTTGAGATTGTTACCGACGTGCCCTGGGCCGAGGTTGAGGCGGTGAAAAAAGATTTGAAAGCGGGCAAGAATCCCAAGGTGCTCAAGATGCTCCTGGCCTACAGTATCGTCAAGCTCTACCACGGCACCACCGCCGCTATCGCCGCTGAAGAGCGGTTTAAGCAGGTTTTCGAAGAGAAGCTCAACCCCGACGAGATGCCGGTGTTCAAAACCAAGGCCCGCACGATCATTGACGTGCTCGTGGCCACCAAGCTGGCGAGCTCGAAATCCGAAGCCCGGCGGCTGGTTGCCCAAGGCGGGGTGCGGGTGGACACTAAGGTGGTGAAGGACGAGACCTTTGTCATCGGGCCGATTGACCGCGACGGCGTGGTGATCCAGAAGGGCAAGCGGCACTTTGCCAAGGTGATCTGGTAGTAATTTAAAATTTTTAATTTTGAATTTCGAATCAATGTTTAATGCTTTAATTTTGAATGTTTGAAACATTCAGTCATTCGAAATTGATTTAAAATTCGAAATTTGAAATTCAAAATGTAGGCAGAGTTAATTAACGCTCCTGTATGCCTCGGAAAAAAGCACGCAAAAAAATCCTCATCATTGAGGACGAAATGGCGCTGGTCAATAACCTGGCGCTGGCCTTGAGCGACGACTTTGAGGTGGCGAGCGCGACGACCGCCGACGAGGGCCTCCGCAAGGCGTGCAAGGAGCTGCCCGATCTAATCCTCCTCGACCTGATGCTGCCCGACCGCAGCGGCATTGAGGTACTGCGTCAGCTCAAGGGCGACCCAAAGACCGATGATATTAAAGTAGTGGTGCTGACCAACCTGAGCGGCGGCGACATCATCAGCCAGATCCTGGCCGCCGGCGGCAAGGAGTACATCGTCAAAGCCGACTGGAGCATCGCCGAAGTCGTTGAAAAGATTAAGAAAGCGATTGAGTAAGCGGCAAGGTACGTAATAAAAAGCAGGCTCCCGGCCTGCTTTTGCTATCTGAAACACTCAACTAAAAACTCAAAACTAACAACTCATTACTAATTACGGCAGGGGGCGGCCACGCTTGTACAAGAGTTGTCAGCCCGCTCATGTGACCAGCGGATCTCCGAACGTGTCTGGGAAACTCCCTTACAACGCAGGCTACCGTCTGGACCGGTGGTCTGGCCACTGTGCATGGTTTGCAGTTTTAGAGCCAGGACCGGTACAGTCCAACCCCCTGCATAGTGTTAGACGGACGCCGCGGGATTTTATTACACGTGCGTTACGTTTAGTACATTTTATAAAAAAAAGAGCTCCGGCCGGATGAATGCCTGGAGCTTTACACTAAGTGGATAATGAGCGAAAGGCGCCTTACAGTATACCTGCCGCTTTGGCAGATTCATGACGCCGCTTGAGGTAGTTGAGGCAATCGCCAGCCGGGGCGAGGCCCCACTGGTTGTGGTAGACACGGTTGAGCCGATCGAATTCCATATCCATACCTTCACCGATTCGGCTATCGGCCATTTTACCTTGGCTGGTGACCACGGGATCAAACCACGGCAGAGTGGCGCCGGGGCGGCACCAGACACGGAAGTTACGGTAGCGGTCATTGATGGCCGCGACGGTGCTGGCGAACGCTCGCAGCAGGTGGAACGGTGCGGTGACAATGTAGGCATCCTGCCAGCCTTCCTCGGAAGCCCGTTCGATGAGCTTTATCGCCTCGGTTGCGGTGTGTGAGAGTTCGGGCCGCTCGAGCTCAATTACATCGCTGCGATCAACGCCGCGGGCAACCAGCTCATCTCTCCAAGCGATGCCGCCCGCGTAGGCGAGTGGCCGGGCCGGATCTTTAGGTGTGTAGTAGGGCCCGCCGCCGCAGACGAAGAGGTACGTAACCCGCCGCCGCAGCCAAAGGTCGGCGCCAGCCGAGATGATTGACTCTTGTTGGTCCGGCGTGTGGCCGAACAGGTAGGCGGCCGGTAACTTTTTTTGCGGCGCTTCATCGGTGAGCACCACGGTCGCCAACCGAAATAGATCTTCTTCACGCGCTGCCCAGTTTCCCACGAGAGCTACCTCCTGTATGCTGATTTGATTGTGGAAAGAACCACTGATCTTCATAGCATGAGTTGGTGGAAATGTCAATCACGTCATGGTGGTTGCGGGTATCAAAGCGAATTTTCATTTAGTGGGTGGCTCTTAGGTATAGGGAGCCGTTCTATATAGAGTGCCCTCTAAAAGCTAAAAAGCTATAACCTCTTCCGCCATTCGCTGACTGGTCTTGGTTGGCCTGGTGCGCTATAATGAAAGCGTATGCCGCTCAATCAAGCAACCATTCAGCAGCTGCTGGGTCAGGTTGGCATTACAATCAACGGCCGGAGGCCGTGGGACATTCAGGTCCACGACCAGCGGCTGTACCAGCGCGTTATTACCCATGGTTCCCTGGGGTTGGGGGAGAGCTACCTCGACGGCTGGTGGGACTGCGAGCAGCTCGACGAGTTTTTCTACCGGATTTTGCGCAGCGGCGTCGCGAGCGGCGTCGGGCTGACGTTCGCCCATCTGCGGCTGCTCTTGATCGCGAACATTGTTAATCTCCAAAAAAAGTCGCGCGCCTTTCAGATTGGCACTCGCCACTACGACCTCGGCAACGACCTGTACGCCGCGATGCTGGATACCCGGATGACCTACAGCTGCGGCTACTGGCACAACGCCGAAAACCTCGACCAGGCCCAGGAGCGCAAGCTCGATTTGATTTGCCGCAAGCTCGGCCTCAAGCGCGGCCAGAAAATTTTGGACATCGGCTGCGGCTGGGGCAGCCTGATACAGTACGCGGCCGAGCGCTACGGCGTTTCGGCGGTCGGTATTACCGTTTCCAAAAACCAGGCCGAGCTGGCGCGGCAGCGCTGCCGCGGGTTACCGGTTGAGATCCGGCTGCAGGACTACCGGGATTTGCCCGCCACCCCGACTGCTCAAGCGCGGTACGACCACATTGTCTCGGTGGGGATGTTCGAGCACGTGGGCGTGAAAAACTATCCGACGTTTTTTGACGTCATCCGGCGCAACCTCAAGGACACGGGTCTGTTCTTGCTCCACACCATTGCCAGTAATATCAGCAAGGTCGGCACCGACCCGTGGATCAGCCGCTACATTTTTCCCAACTCGATGCTGCCCTCGGCCAAAAAGCTTACTGCGGCGATCGAGGGCCGCTTCAGCATCGAGGACTGGCACAGCTTCGGCGCCGACTACGACCTTACGCTGATGAGCTGGTACCAGAATTTTGCCGCCGCCTGGCCCAAGCTCAAAGCCCGTTACGACGAGCGTTTCTACCGGATGTGGCGCTACTACCTGCTCTCGTGCGCCGGGCTGTTTCGGGCGCGGCACGCCCAGCTCTGGCAGATCGTGCTGTCCAAAGACGGCGTACTCGGCGGCTACCGGTCGGTGCGGTGAGGTTGAAAAAGCATCAGTTCCTGCTATACTGAGCGTACCAATAACCTAAGCATTCTTCGGGGCGGGGTGGAACTCCCCACCGGCGGTATAGCCCGCGACCCCCTCCCTTTCTGCATACCCGTTTTTATACAGAAAGAGAGGGGCTGAACTGGTGCCCGGCTTTCGCTGAAGCTTCAGCGAGGCGAGAATTCCAGTGCCGACGGTATAGTCCGGATGGAAGAAGATGCGAGCCCGCTTCGACCGCGAAGCGAGGCGAGCGCGACCCAAGCGTTTTTGTTTGGGTAGCGTTTGAACGTCGTGCCCCGAAATGTTTCGGGGTTTTTGTATCCGATTCGAAACTACGAATGAATGCCTGCCCGCCATTACTTCACCATTCCATTACACAGGCGCTGGCAGGCGGGCGAATGCTACGAATAGCAATACGAATGATTAGCACGATCAAGAAGAATTTCTTGAGCGCCCCCCCCTCTTAGGGTAAGAGGGGGGACTAAGGTCAGACCGGCGGGCCCGCTACGCCAACGCGTTAGCGTGGCGAGGGAGTTACGCGCTGAGGCAAAGCCGTAACCCCATCTAACTTCCCCTTAACGTAAGGGGAAGGATACAGGGTAAGGGTTTTATCCTTATTCATAGATTCGTACCGCGTTTAATGGATTTGATGAGTAAAGCAATTGATTTGGCGAAGAAAGGCAGCGGCTATACCAGCCCCAACCCGCTGGTCGGCGCGGTGCTGGTAAAAAATGGCGCCGTGGTCGGCAGCGGTTACCACCGAAAGGCCGGCACTGACCACGCCGAGATCGTCGCGCTCCAACGCGCCGGCTCCCATGCCAGGGGCGCCACCCTCTACGTCAATTTGGAACCCTGCTGCCACCAGGGCCGGACCGGGCCGTGCACCCGGGCGCTGATCGCGGCTGGCGTCAAAGAAATCCACTGCGCCATGCTCGACCCGAACCCGCAAGTGCGAGGCCGTGGCAAGCGGGAGCTGGAAGCGGCCGGCATCAGGGTAGTCGTCGGCGAGCATCGTGAGGCGGCCGAGCGGCTCAACGAAATTTTTACCAGGTACATTACCACCCAACAGCCGTTCGTGCTGGCCAAGTGGGCGATGAGCCTAGATGGCACGTTGACCACTCGCCCGGGACAGAGCCCGTGGATTTCATCCGTCGCGTCACGGCGCCGGGTCCACCAGCTCCGCCAGCGGTACGACGCGATTCTGGTCGGCGTTAACACGGTGATTGCCGACAACCCGAGCCTGACCGTCCGCTACGGCGTCAGGCGGCCGGCGCAGCCGCTGCGCGTGATTGTGGATAGCACCGGCCGGACGCCGCTTAACGCCCGGGTCTTCTACCGACAGCTGCCCGGCAAAACCCTGATTGCAACGACGACCCGAATGAACAAGAAGAAAATCCAGCAGTATGAAAAAAAAGGCTCCCAGGTGCTCGTGGTCAACGCCGGATCGCGCGTGAACTTAAAAATGTTACTGCGCCGGCTGGGCGAGCGGGGGATTACCGGCGTGATGATTGAGGGCGGACTAACCGTTTTACAGGCCGCGTTTCGGGAACATATAGTAGACAAAGTTACCGTTTTTATCGCGCCGAAGGTCATGGGCAGCCCGCAACCCGGACGCGCCGCGACGCCACTGCTAAACCACCTTGCCATAACCGGCGCCGAAGCGATCGCCGGCGACGTATGGATTACCGCTTACCCAGCCTAACTATGGCAACCACCATTGAACAAGCAATTAAGGATCTCCAGGCCGGCAAGATGGTCGTCGTGGTTGACGACGCCGGCCGGGAAAACGAGGCCGATTTGGTCATGGCCGCAGCAAAGGTCAGCCCGCCGGCGATTAACTTTATGATTACCCAGGCCCGCGGCTTGGTTTGTCTGGCGCTGACGGCCGAGCGGGCAGCGGCGCTGGCGCTGCCGCTCATGACGCCGGACAACTCCTCAAAGTTCAAAACCAACTTTACGGTTTCAATCGAGGCCGCCCAGGGCATCAGCACCGGCATTTCGGCCGAAGACCGCAGCCGCACGATTGCCGCGGCCATAAACCCGCGCGCCAAGCCCGAAGATTTGGCCCGGCCCGGCCACGTTTTTCCGCTGGTGAGCCACGAGCACGGCGTGCTGGGCCGGCCCGGTCACACCGAAGCGGCGGTGGACCTGATGCGGCTGGCCGGGCTCGCGGAAGCGGGCGTCATCTGCGAGATTTTGGACGATGAGGGCCGGTCGGCGCGCGGCCAGGACCTCAAATCTTTTGCCGCCACCCACCGGCTAACGCTCATCAGCGTCGAGGACGTTCGCCGCCACCGGCTCGCCACCGAAGCGCTCGCGAAACGCCTGACCACCACCAGCCTGCCGACCACGTTTGGCCTGTTCAACCTTTTACTCTATAAAGATGTAATCACCGGCCAGGAGCATCTCGCGTTGACCCTTGGCGACGTGACCGCTACGGACGTGCTATGCCGCGTCCATTCGCGCTGCGTCACCGGCGACGTGTTCGGCTCGCGGCGCTGCGACTGCCAGCAGCAGCTCCATGCCGCGATGACGAGTGTCCAGCAAACCGGCCGCGGCATTATCCTGTACCTCGACCAGGAAGGCCGCGGCATCGGCCTGACCAAAAAGATTGCCGCCTACGCCCTGCAGGATCAGGGTGTGGATACCGTCGAGGCCAATCAGCAGCTCGGCCACCAGCCGGACGAGCGCCACTACTGGATCGCCGCTTCAATCCTCAAAGACCTGGGCGTGCGGTCAATCGAGCTGCTCACCAACAACCCCCAGAAAGTTAACGAACTTGTAGCCTGCGGCCTTGCGGTCATGCGCCGGCCGCTGGCAATTGAGCAGACGCCTGATAATTCCCGCTACCTCCGGACTAAAAAAGAGAAGCTGGGGCACTGGCTGTAGACAAGCTTGTAGCTTCTTAGCTTGTAGCTTTTTAGCGCCATACTTTAGTACTACAAGCTACAAGCTAAGAAGCTACAAAGTTAACGCCTAACTATGTTCACCGGCATTGTCCAAGAAATTGGAATCGTCACAAAGCGGCAAAGCAGCCGCGGACTGCTGACGTTCTCGATCCGCGGCCCCAAAACCAGCCGCCGCAGCACGGTCGGCAGCTCGGTTGCGGTTAACGGCGTGTGCACAACCGTGGCGGCCAAGCGCGGCAGCGCGTTTCGGGTAACCTGCATGCCCGAAACCCAGAAAAAGACCACGGTCGGCCTTTGGCAACCCGGGCAGCGGCTCAACCTGGAGGCATCCTTGCGGCTCGGCGATGAGGTTGGCGGCCACTTTGTCTTTGGCCACGTTGACGCCGTGGGTACCATTAAAGCTGCTTCCAAGCGGGGCAGCGACGTCAGGCTGCATATCGCGCTGCCGGCGGCGTTACGGCCATTTGCCGTCGCCCGCGGCTCGGTTTGCGTTGACGGCGTGAGTTTGACGGTAGTCCAACGCACCAGCGATGGGTTCGTGGTAGCGTTGATTCCCCATACCCTGGCCGCGACGACCTTACATAGTCTAACCGTTGGCAGCCGGGTCAATGTTGAGGTGGATATGCTGGCGAGGTACGTTAGGGAAATGCTAGACCCTAAGCTCTAAATTCCAATCACCAAATTCCAATGACCAAACAATCACCAAATCACAATTTTCAATTACCAAACGAATATCCAACAGTGGTTATTGTGATTTGATCATTGGTGATTGTCTGAAAATTGGTGCTTGGTTATTGGTCATTGTCGGGTTTAAGATTTAACTCAAACTATGCTTGTCAAAAGTAACAAGGTAAAAAAAATTACCCGGCGCATCAAGGTCGCGATGGTCGTGGCTGACTTTAATCGAAACATTACCGCTGGTTTGGAGCGTGGCGCGCACCGGGCGCTGCACGAAGCGGGAATAGCTGACCGCGACGTCACCGTTGTCCACGTCCCGGGCTCGGTCGAGATTCCGCTGGCCGCCGAGCTGCTGGCCGCGTCCAAGCGCTACGCCGCCATCATCTGCCTCGGCGCGGTGATCAAGGGGCAGACCAACCACGATGTGTACGTCAGCCGCATCGCTGCCGACGGTATTCGGTCGGTAATGCTGCGTCACCGGCTGCCGGTGGCGTTCGGCGTGCTGACCTGTAAGACGCTGGCGCAAGCCAAAGC
>Ga0155437_121_pt4 | contig 24186 bp, 22 predicted proteins | sample RifCSPhighO2_02_FD_111885 | JGI IMG/M metagenome (GOLD analysis project Ga0155437, IMG submission 111885) | Candidatus Buchananbacteria bacterium RIFCSPHIGHO2_02_FULL_56_16 | reverse complement strand
AGTGCCAGATCTCTGAGGACGACCACTCAAAAGTCTTTATTCGGAGAGTCTATTTTTCTACAGTCTTAATTTACTTATTCGCTAACCTGACTCAGTATACCGCTGCCCGCGGCCAGAAGCAAGACCCACAGCGGGTTGAACCAGTTGGCGACAAAGCCAGGTAGAAGATACTCAACGGCCAGCAAGAGGAAGGACGTTACGATGGAAACGCGAAACACAACCCTGGCTGGCTCAACCAGGAAATGAAACCGGTGGTGTTTGAAAAAAGGGAAGTTCATCGCTCCAGTGTTACGTCTAAGCTCTTGAGCCGCAGCGCTCTGCCGGCCGGCCCAACGGTTTCAATCAGGAAGCGCCGGACGTTTTTGGGACGCATGAGGTTCGTCAGATCAACATCGAAGATCGCGCGCTGCCAGCCATCCTCGTCCGTGGTTACCAAAAGCGGCATAACCGGCGCGTACTGCCAGGGCTCCCCCACCTTACCGGCTAAACCGACCAGCGTACGGCCCTCCTCGCGGTAGCGCAGCTCGACGCGCGCCCGTGTGAACCAGGGCAGGCTGCGCAGGTCGAAGTAGACCGGCGTGTCTAAGATCAGTTGGTGGGGATAGTCGAGCGCGGTGCGCAGGGGCGGACCGAGGCTCGAGAGCATCGGCGTGTCTTCGCCCAGCGTCGCGGCCACCGCCAGCTGATTGGCGGCGGGGAAGTTTTGGTTGACCAACCACAAACCCAGCCCGATGGCCGCGAGGATGAGCAGGAGGTTCAGGGTTTGTAAGAATACTTTACGCATTATATTCGGAACAATTTCCAATTTTAAATTTTGAATCAATTTCGAATGATTGAATGTCTGAAATATTAAACATTGATTCGAAATTCAAAATTCAAAATTATTTTTTTCCACTCGATACAGCACTTCCTGGCCAAACCGGCCAACCTCCTCCAGCCGCACCCCGTTCTCAAACTCCAGCGTCGGCTCCGGCCCCAAGGCGTAGTAGTAGGTGGGTACCATCGTCACCAGCGCCGGCAGGAAGCCGAGCAGCTCCGGGTTCAACGAGAGCGCGGAGAAGGTATGGATGACCTTGCGGTCCGGGAAAAAAACTTTGTCCTTTCGCACGGTCACGATCACCGACTCGGGTTCGGTCGCCCCAAAGACCGCGGCCGCGGTTCGCTTGTAGCCGGCGATGCGCTCGCGAACCGGCAGCAGGCTGTCGGCCTTCGCCACCAGGGTTACGTGAACCGATTGGTAGCCGATGAAGCCGAGCATGAGTACCAGCAACAACGCCGCCGGGCCTTTGGGCAAAAACGTGGTGAACCAGAGCAGACCGAGAGCGACGAACGGCAGGGCGAGCAGGTAGCCGGGCAGCCAGTAGCGGACGTAGGAGAGCCCGAGCGTGTTGAGGCTGACGGTCAATTGGTCGGAGAACTGCCAGCTGCCGTAGTAGAACGCCAGCCAGAGCCCAATCATGAGGCTCACGAGGAGGTAGACGAACGGCGCGGCCGGCCGCCGCTGCGGTCTGGTCAAAAATACCACCAGGCCCAAAACGGCAAAGAGCGACAGCCACCAGAAACGGCTGACGTAGTGGACCCAGAAGTTGTACGCCGCCAGTGACGGATGGAACCCGAACGGCGCGATCAGCGACCGGGTAATCGAGCAAACCTGACAGGCTTGGTTGGCGGCTGTAGCTGCCGCCACCTCGAGCTGGTTGTAACCCGTGGTAAACCAGTTGCCGTAGATCGCCGCCTGGTTATAGAAAGCGGGTACGATTGCGGCGACAGTCATCGCCAGAAAGAGCAGTAGCCGCAACAGTGTCAGCGTTCGGCTCGTCCATAGCAGTATCACGAGATACAGCGCGCCGACCCAGATTACCTCTGACGGCCGGATTGCGAGGGCTAAGCCGGCGAGCGCGCCGGCGGCCAGCGCGGCGTTCCATGAGGCGCGCGACGCGCCCGGTTCAAACCAACGGCCGGGCGCTTCGGCGTCTGGCATTTTTTTTACCATAAGGTACACACTCATCAGCAAAAAGCTGACGAAGGCGACGTTGGGCAGCAACGGAGTGGCGGCATAGTACCACCAGGCCGGATGGATCAAGAGCAGTACGGTTGCGAGCAACGCGACGTTTGGCTCAAACATTTTGCGGATGATTCCGTAGAACGCCAGCGCACCGAGGACCGCGAGGAGCGGCGTGAGGTACGGCAGCACACCGGCGCCCAGCACCTTTACGACGCTGCCATAGAGGACGATAAAACCTAAAAAGCTGCCGGGCACCGTCGCGCCGCCGGGCAGCACGTTGAAGCTCCGGGGATGAATCTGGTTTTGGGCCGCCACGTTCAGCGGTTCAGGCTCGATGAGCTGGCCGGTTTTGGCGTAGCGGGTAATCCAAAAGTAGTTGGCGGTTTCATCGGGCCAATCGAACCGCGGCCCCACCCCGGTATCGGTCGGCAGCGGCGTCGCGAACCAGCCGTAGATCCCTAAAAATATCACGGCCAGCGCGCCCAGTAACCAGCGATGTTTTTTCATGTCCTTAGTATAGCAAAAAATGGTCGAAGTATGCTACAATAACACCGATGCCAATATACGAATAATGCGAATCTACGAATTAGGCAAAGCATTCGTATCATTCGCACGATTCGTAGATTCGTATCACGCGTATGGAAAAGATCAGCAAGCTCAACTACTGCGCCATCACCGGCCTGCTGCTCTTGGTGCTGGTTTTTAATTTCCTCTACTGGTCAAACCCGCTCATCGCGCTGGGCGGTGGGCTGGTCTACCTCGCATTCTACGGTTTCGTCCTCGGCTCGCTGTACGTCGCCAAGCGGGGCTGGCAGTTTATCTTTGGTCCCCTGTTGCTTCTCACGCTCGTCGCGATGTTGGGCGCCGCCGCGCTCTTTTTAAAAAGCTACACTGACTGGTCCTTCATCTTCATCTTCATCCTCATCCCCCTCCTCCTCTACCCGCCCTACTACAAAACCAGGCCGGAGCAAAAGCTAACCCTGCGCGCCGTGCTGCTCGAGCACCTCGACCGGCTCTTTGAGCGTAAAGAGGGTTGGCTCAACCTTGTCCTCGTATTTGCCTACCTGACGCTCGCGGCGGAGAGCGCCTCGCTCCTGTTGGCCGGCCAGACCAGCGAGTCGACCCAGTCCCCTTGGCAGACGGTACCCAGCCTTTTTTTCCCCCTCTACTTTCTGGCCACCATTACGTTACTGACCTACCTGCTGCGCGCCCGCCGGACCAAGCTGCCGCTCGCGCTACTTGTCCTCCACACCCTGCTCGCCACGACGGTCGCGGCGACGGTCTACGTCGTCGGCTATGGCTACGACCCGTTCGTCCACCAGGCGACCGAACGCATCATCAACCAGACCGGCCGGATTCTGCCGACGCCGCCCTACTACCTCGGCCAGTACGCCATCGTCGTGTTCCTCCACAAGCTGACCTCGCTCGACCTTGGCTTGATTGACCGCTGGCTGGTACCGCTGCTCGCCGCCTTCTTCCTGCCGCTCACCACGTTTTACACCTTCAGCCACTGGCTTAAAAAACGAGCCGCGCTGGTACTCTCGCTCGCTATCCTGGTCGTGCCTTTCGGCAGCTTCATCATGACCGCGCCGCAGAACCTCGCGAACCTCATCTTTATGGTCACGATACTCCTCTCGATGCTCTACTTCCGCGGCCAGCTACACGTGACCGCGCTTTACCTACTCGCCCTCGCCGCGCTCGCAATCCATCCGCTGGCCGGCATTCCCCTGTTGAGTACCGTTTTTCTTCTCCACCTTTTCAAAACGATGTATGAGAGCTACCGGAGGTCTTTGAGCCTCTTTTTTCTGGTCGCCATCATGTTCAGCTTCGCCCTGCCGAGTGCCCTGATGCTGAACGGCTCGGCGGTGAGCCTTCAAACGCCAGCGATTTCCTGGTCAACACTCTCGCCGCTCACACTGGTCAACCACTTCGATCCGCTGCTCGACCTGACTTACCTCATTCACTGGAACGCGCTCATCGTCGTCGCGGCGGTTGTGTTCATCGGCCTGCGCTACCTCGCCCGCCACAAGCTGCTGGTTAACAACGCCCCGTACCTCATCATCGCCCTGGTAATTTTTCTCAACTATGTATTCGTTAGATACCTCGTCGGTCTGCCGAATCTCGAAGATTTGGACCAGACGGCATTCGTCGGCCGGATCAGCCTGCTCGGGTTCTACGTCCTGCTGCCGATTTTTCTCATCGGCCTGCACCGAATCATTACGAGGCTCCGGGAAAGCGACGCCTTCGGCCGGGTGGCGCTGGTTGGCGGCTTGAGCGGCCTGGTAATGATCTCGCTCTACCTCTCGTACCCGCGGGTTAACCAATACGAGCCGGCGAAGTTCTTCAGCGTTTCAGCCTCCGACCTCAAGGCGGTCGAGCTTATCGAGCAGACTGCGGCGCCGGACCACGTCGTGCTGGCCAACCAGATGGTCGGCGCGGCGGCGATCCAGCAGTTTAGTTTTAAAAAATACTATCAGGGCGAATTTTACTACTCAATGCCTATGGGTTCACCCCGGCGGCTCCATGAACTGTTTTTGGAAATGACCTACGAAGGCGCCACGCGCGAGACAATGGATACGGCGATGGCCTACGCCGGCGTTGACGAAGCCTACTTTGTTTTAAACCGCTACTGGCGTGACTTCGAAAATATCAGCCGGCAGGCAACTGACTCGGCTGATAAAGTGTTCAGCGTTGATGACGGTGCGGTGATGGTATTTCTCTACCGTTTACAATAATTTTTACCAAAAACTCCAATCTTGATTATTGGAGCCTAGTGATTGGAATTTAGCTTGAACTACGAAATGAGCTCCAGCAGCCGCTTAAGGTAGTTACTGACGGAAAAATTCCGTACCGAAACAAAACAATTTTTTTTCAGCTTCTCGATCAGCTCGGGCTGGTTGACAAAGTGCTCCAGGACCTCGATGAGGTTTTTTTCGTTGCCGGGCGCGAAGGTAAAGCCGTTGTAGTCGTCTTTGACCAGCTCGCCGATGCCGCCGATGTCAGCGGCGACCACCGGCACGTTCGCGACCAAACTCTCGGAGATTACCGCCGGCGAGTTCTCGTAGCAGAGCGACGGCACAATCGTCACGTCGGCTTGCCGGTAGAGCTCGGCCAGGCGCGCGGTCTCAACCCGGCCGACAAAGGTAAAGCGGTCATCGCCCTCGATGAGCGACTCGACGTCCGCCTGACCGTTGCCCGTGCCGGCGATCACGAGCCGCCAGTTTTGCGGCCGCATCTTTCTGCAGGCTTCAATGAGAAACAAAATTCCCTTGACCCGTTCGAGCTGGCCGACGTAGAGGAGCTTAACCACGCCGTCGGAAGGCTGTTCCTCGCGCTGTTTGCTTACCTTCTGGAAGCTCACCGGGTTTGGCAGCACCACCTTTTGCGACTGGTAAAAAAATCCCCGGCGTTTGTAGTAGTCCAGGAGCCACTGCGAGGGCGAAATGACCGCCGCCGGATCGTTAAACAGCCAGCGACAAATTTTTTCATAGACCTTGTCAAGAATCAAAAACGGTTTCTCCTGGCCGTAGAGAATCAGCCCCGACGGCCGGCTCAACTGGACGTCGTGGAGCGTGTGGAGGTGGCGCAGGCCGAGCCGCTGGATTACCCGCGGCAACAAGTAGCTCATCCCTTTGATGTTGTGGGTCATGACCGCCGCCGGCCGCTCGCGGGCCAAAATTTTTCTGACCTTGGCGGCGCCGGAAAAATTAAAAACGTCCAGCGGGTGCCACAGCAACCGCAGCCAGAGCGGGCGCTGGTTGATATCAATGAACGAAAAAACGTTCCAGGGTTTAATCCGGTAGATCGTCAGGTTGCCGTGCTGTTCAATAGTGTCGCGCCGGCCCAGGGTAATTAAAATAACCTGGTGATCAAGCTGGAGCAGCCCCGCGACGATCTTTTGAACCACCACCTCGGCGCCGCCGCGATGGTACGGCGGGTACAGGCTGTTAATGAGGCACAGTTTCATATTCCTCTACTTTTTCCAAAATAATAAAATTCCCATGAGCGCCGCGCCGGAGCTGTCAACACCGACATCTTTGACGCTTGCCTGCCGGCCAACGACAAAACCCTGGTGCCACTCGTCAGTGAGCGCGTAGCCAATCGAGAGAACCGCCGCCGCGATAATCGCCTGGCGCTGCTTCACATTATGGCCCAAAATTGCCCGGAAAAGCAAGTAGGTTAAGACAAAATACTCGGCAAAATGGGCGAGCTTACGCAGCAGAAAGTCCCAGGATGGCTCAAGGTTCGACGCCAGATCAGGCTGGTTGGAAAAATAGTAGATGACCAAAAGCCAGGCGAAAACCGCGAGGCAATTGGATACGTTTTGTGTTCTTTTGGTCATGCTTAGATTCCCTCTCCCCTCTGTGGAGGGTTAGGGTGAGGGGTTTCCCAGCTCAAAAATTTTCTCCACCACACCTTCTAAATTCTCATCAATCTCATCATTCCAAACTCGTAAAAATTTATACCCCTTACTCCTTAAAAAATTATCCCTCGAAACATCTAATTTTATCTGCCGCTCTTCGTTATGACCGCCACCATCTAACTCGATTACCAATCGTGATTGGGGGCAATAAAAATCAACAATGTAGTCACCAATGGAATACTGACGACGAAATTTTAAACCATAAATGTTTCGATTGCGTAGCACCGACCACAACCTGGCTTCCTGATTTGTTTGGTTTCTTCGCAGTACTCTCGCAACGGTGATGTGCTTGCGTTTCATGACACCCCCTCATCCGGTCGCCTCTTAACACAAGCGATGCGACCACCTTCTCCCCATAAAAGGGAGAAGGGTTACTTCAGCTTATGATAAAGCTCATCCAGCTGTTTACCAATGATTCGCCAGTCGTACTGCTGCTCAACTTTACGGCGGCCCGCCTGACCAAACTGCTGGCCGACCGCCGGATTGGCGAGGAGGTAGTGAATCTTGCTGGCCAAATCGTCCGCGTCTTTTGGATTGACCAGCAGCCCGTTTTGGCCGTCTGAAACTACGCTGCGGACGCCGGGCAGGTTGGTGGCAACGACCGGTCTTGCGCAGGCCATCGCCTCGACCAGGGTTAGCCCGAACGCTTCGGACGCATCAACTGACGGCAAGACCGCGACGTCAGCCAGCTGGTAGTACTGCGGCAGCAGCTCACCCGGAACGTAGCCGGTAAAAACCGTTTTGCTGCCGATGTTGAGCTGGGCCGCGAGATCGCGGTACGCTGACGCCAGTTCGCCGCTGCCAACCACCACCAGCCGCCAGAGGTAGTCGGTCTCGCGCAGCCGGCTCATCGCTTCAATCAGGTAGCCCACGCCCTTAAAGTAGTGAGCCCGGTCGAGTCCGCCGACGAAGAGCACAACCTTGTCTTCAGGGTCAATGCCATGCTGTTTAAGCAACGCCGGCGGTTTCGGCTGGGGAGTAAAACTCTGGAGATCAACGCCGTTGGGTACTTCGACGAAATGGTTTGGCTGGCGTTCGATGGCCGCCGCGATGTTCGACTGCCGGGCGTAGTCGAGAGACGTCACAATGACCCGGTTGGCCATTTTGATGATGCGCGGCAGCAGTATTTTTTTATGGAGTTTAAAAAAAGCTTTCAGCATCCCCTCGCCGACCACATCCATATGGTAGTGGATAATCAGCTTTGAACCCCGGGCTTTAAGCTTGGAGCGCTGGAGCCAGATCATCTCCGCCCCGCCGAAGAATGGATAGTGTAAGTGAAGAATATCAAAGCCGCGCAGCATCCAGCCGAAGCTGGTAATCAGCGCGCCGTTACCGTACCGAAGCAGCGGCTTGATTCGCTGGATGGGCACGTCGGTAATCTCTTCGGTCACCGGTCCGTACTGCGGGGTAAACACGCGCACCTCGTGACCGAGCTTAATGAGCTCGCGCGCGTTTGCGGCCGCGACGTTGCCGATGCCGCCGGCGTAGGGCGGAAAAGTGGGGGTGATGATAGCGATTTTCATGTAGGGTTATAGTAGCATTTTTAAGGAATTTCACAAAGATAAAGCAGGCTTGGCTTTCTCCTTTGTCTGCAGCATGATATGGTGTTATTGGAGACTGTAGCCTTACCTGCAATCGTAAAAACTTTTGTTTTCGGCGTGTAGTAATTAATTTATAATTCAATTAATGTTATGAGGAATTTGCCACTAGCGGCTTTATCGATTTTGTTATTTGGAGAGAGAATCAGTTTATGTATAGTTTCACCCTCAAACTGAGTAACCCCGCGCGAATTTCTACCTGCCCAGTGTTTAAGTAATATGGTTGATCTCAGTAAGTTAACCTGAAACATTGAAATCAAAATCTTATCCACTATTTTATTTGGCGTAATGCCAATAAAATAAAACATGAACACTGATTTATCCGTAGCCAGAAATTCAAGTAATTTATCAATGTTGTATCCTTTCGGATTTGAACTTAGTACCATTATCTTAGTTTTAACATCCGTTGCCGTATCGTACCGATTAAACGTACGAATATAATCAGCAAGTCCATTTTTGGTTCTAAATCCTGGAATTACATTACTGCCATCGTGTAATGCTTTGACTAGGCCATCTCTAAGCTTCTCATCATCGCCCACAATAAGATACTCAATAATTCGCCCTCGAATGTTTACGTTTTCAATAAATCCGGCTATAAGAATTTCATTTCTATATTTATCAACCTTAGCGTCCAATTCTGCTTTTAGTCGCATATAGTCTTTCGACTGCACGAAATCCATGGCTCGTTCAGGCGCTTTTTTAATTGCTACCCTTGCAGCAGTAGATACCTTAAACTTTTTTCCGGAGGGACTAATGTTCGTAGTCGCTTCGACAAGACGTGCCAAGTTGCCATCAAAGCCTAATTCTGCATGGATACTAAATAGTTTATCAAAATTTTCAGGAGAATTTGCTAAATCTCCAAACTTTTTCGTAATATCTGATCCATTAATACTCCCGCGAATATTATCAATCCGTAGCCGTTGTGAACTATGACTTATCTTTTGCAAGAAGGTTGTGTTTGCTAAATAAAGGATATTCTTTAATGGCGTCACTAGGCAGACAAAAAAAGGCTGGTCATCATATTTCTGGAGGTTCGACAGTGAAATGATAGTATTTGAAAAGCCAGAAGAAGTAGAATAACTGAAACGAACAGAAAAATGCTTCGAATAATAAACCGACCTATCTTTGGTTAGTTTAAATTTTTTCTGGACTTCACTAATTAGAGATGATTTATTACCAATCCCATCTTTTGTTTTTATGAATTTAATAAACGAAACAAGGTCTTTGTGCATCATAGTAATTTTGCATTAAACAGATTTTCTATTTCCTCTTTATTTTTCTTTCCATTTCCGTTTAGCTGCTCGTTAAGTGTATTCCTTTCCCAAAAAACACCTTCAGAATATCCTTGTATCGTTTTATTTTCTCGCGCATTGGCTAAGCGTTTTTCTGCCAAGCAACAATATAACTCATCTACATCAATACCAACGTACTTGCGACCTAATTTATACGCAACAACCGAAGTCGTACCCGAACCCAAAAACGGATCAAAAACGACATCATTCGGTTTTGAACTTGCCAGAATGATTTTCGCCACAAGTTTTTCTGGTTTTTGGGTCGGATGGTCCGTATTTTCCGGCATAGACCAAAACGGAATTGTTATATCGGTCCAAACATTCGAAGGATGAGTAATCCTATACTTTCCGTCGCCGTTATCTTCCCAATCTTTCGGGTTTCCATTCTCGTCTTTGTACGGCGCAATAACCCTGCGTCTCATTTTTACCGATTCAACATCAAAATGGTAATCATCTGATAAAGTACAAAACCAAATATCCTCAGAGCAATTTTTCCAATTTGTTTTTGCGCCGCGCCCCTTTTCTCGCTCAAAAGTAATGCGGTTTTGAATTCGAAAATACTTTTTTGCAACATTATAAATTGCACCTGACGACTTCCAATCGCCACAAATATAAATTGAGGCGTGAGGTTTTAAAAGACGGATAATTTTTTGAACCCAAGAATCTAACCACTCCTCGTATTTTTCGGATTCCATTGCTTTGAATGAAGTGAGGTTGAATGTCTTATTTAGGTTGTAGGGGGGGTCAACGAAAACAAGATCAACAAAACAATTCGGCAAATACTCCAGTGCTTCAAAAATATCTTGATGAATTGTTTTATTTTCGATTTCACCCGGAGATACTGGTTTATTCAGTTTGATCAGACGCTTTTTGAGCGCCAGAATATCATCACCCCTCAAAGCCAAGGTGCGATTTCGTGGTGCTCTCTGTTTTGTTGCTGCTTCTTCCATGTTTACTTAAACAACTTTTCCGTCATAGTTTACGGAATTTTCGCTAACTTTATTCGCGTACTGCCCGCTTTTGATAAACTATTATAATATGCTACTTATATTGCAATTATCTCAACGAGCTCATTACAATAGTAGCAAGAATTATACAAATAAACAATTACATAAGCATTAACCTACCCTTACATTACAAAGTAGAGTGCACACGAACCATTAGCAATTTGCGATAAGCGATTTGCGATGAGCCGACCCCCGCTTGCCTAAACCAAAATCCTTTGCTACACTAATTTTTGTTATTGACCTATGATCAGCCAAAACCAAAAAAAACGCCTCTTGGTTCTCGGAGTCTTTGTTATGGCCGTCCTGGCGGTCTTTTTAGATTTCCCGGAGTACATCGCCAAAACCGGACTGCCCGTACCGAATTTTTTCAATCGGCCGTTCTCCCTGGGGCTAGATCTGCAGGGTGGCACCCAGCTCGTCTACCAGGCTGACTTGAGTAAAGTTCCGGCCGAAGACCACCGCAGCTCGGTCGAGGGCGTGCGCGACGTCATTGAGCGGCGCGTCAACGCGTTCGGCGTGGCCGAGCCCCTGGTTCAGACTACTAAAGCGGGCGACCAGTGGCGGATTATCGCCGAGCTGGCCGGCGTCCACGACGTCAACCAGGCGATCACCATGATCGGCCAGACGCCGCTCTTGGAATTCAAGGAACAAAATCCAAACCCAACGGTCGAGCTCACCGAGGAACAGAAGCAGCAGCTGGCAACGTTCAACGAACAAGCCAGGCAGCGAGCCGAAGCGCTGCTGGCCCAGGCCTTGCTACCGGGGACCGATTTCGCGGCGCTCGCCACTAAAAATTCCGAAGACCAGGGCAGCGTGGCCAACGGCGGCGACCTTGACTTTCAAGCCCGCGGATTGTTCGTGCCGGAGTTTGAAAAAACCTGCTTCGATGACCTGAAGGTCGGCGAGGTCTCGCCGGTGCTGACTCAGTCGCCGTTTGGCTACCACATTATTAGAAAAGAAGCGGAACAGGGTGAGGGCGAGAGCTACCAGGCTCGGTGCCGTCATATCTTAATCCAGACCGCGACCGAGCAGAGCTTCGCCGCGGCCGACAACGCCTGGATGAACACCGAGCTGACCGGCACCTACCTCAAGCGGGCCCGCGTCCAGTTCGACCCGAGCAGCCAGGCGCCGGAAGTTTCGCTTGAATTTAACGACGCGGGCGCCAAGCTCTTCGGCGAGATCACAGGGCGCAACATCGGTAAGCCGGTGGCGATTTTTCTCGACGGTAGCCCGATCAGCGTACCGACAGTCCAAGACGCCATTACCAGCGGCAGCGCGGTAATCAGCGGCAACTTCAGCATCACCGAAGCCAAGCTGCTCGCCCAGCGACTCAACGCCGGCGCCCTGCCGGTACCCATTCAGCTCGTGTCGCAGCAGACCGTCGGCGCGACGCTCGGCAACGAGTCGGTCGCCAAGAGCCTGCGCGCCGGGTTGGCCGGGCTGCTGGTCGTTGCTATTTTTATGATTCTCTACTACCGCCTGCCGGGCCTGACCGCGGTAGGAGCGCTCCTGATCTACGGCGCATTGGTACTCGCGATCTTCAAGCTCATCCCCGTCACCCTAACGCTCGCGGGAATTGCTGGATTCATCCTGTCGCTGGGTATGGCGGTTGACGCCAACGTTCTAATTTTTGAGCGGCTCAAAGAAGAACTTAGGGCCGGTAAACCGCTCAATGTCGCCCTCAGTGAAGGATTCAAGCACGCCCGTTCGTCAATCATTGACGGCAACATGTCAACCTTAATTACCTGTTTCATTCTCATGAGCTTTACGACAAGCCTCATCAAGGGGTTTGCCATTACGCTTATACTTGGTATCCTCGTCTCAATGTTCTCGGCGATGGTGGTAACGAGGTTAATGCTCCAGCTCTTAATCCGTTTCAAACCGCTAACCGGCCGGTGGCTCTTCGGCGTTCGAATGCCAAAACCCTCGTAGTCCTATACCCCGTAGTAGTCCCTCACCTTATTTTTAAAAAGAGCTGTTACTTGGCTAAATTTAATGATTATTTAGTAACCACCACCGAACCTTTCACTCACGTTTTTTGCTCACGTTGAGATCTACCGTAAGTAAAAGGTGAGGGATCACTACGGGGTATGCTTCAAATTATCAAGCAAAGAAATATCTGGTTCCCCCTCTCGGGCCTGCTGGTCGCCGCCAGCCTGATTATGTTTGCCGTCTGGGGGTTACGGCTCGGCATTGACTTCACCGGCGGCTCGCTCCTTGAGCTCGAGTTTTCAATCCCTCGGCCGAATCACGACCAGATCGTTGAAAGCTTTGGTCAGCTCAACCTGGGCGAGGTGACGGTCCAGCCGATTGGCGAACAAAACGTCATCCTCCGTTTCGCTGACGTTGACGAGGCGACCCACCAGCAAATCGTCGGGTCGCTCCGTGCCACGTTTGCCGGCCAGGCAGCCGAACCGGGAGGAGTCACTTTTGAAGAACGACGGTTTGATTCGATCGGGCCCATCATCGGCCAAGAGTTACGGACAAAAACCGTCCGGGCAATCGGCTTGGTGCTTATCGCCATCATCGCCTACGTTGGCTGGGCGTTTCGAAAAGTATCAAAGCCGGTGCCATCCTGGCAGTACGGGCTCATCGCGGTCATCGCCCTATTCCACGACATCATGATCACCATCGGCACCTTTGCCGTGCTTGGTCAAGCGTATGGAATCGAGGTTAACGCCTCGTTCGTCGCGGCGTTGCTGACGATTTTGGGCTACTCGGTTAACGATACCATCGTCGTCTTTGACCGCATTAGGGAAAACCTCGTCCGGCGCGTCGGCGAAGGGTTCGACGACATCATCCAGTTCAGCCTCAACCAGGTTATCACCCGGTCGGTAAATACCTCCCTCACCGTTATCCTCGTCCTATTTGCGATTCTCCTCTTAGGCGGATCAACCTTGAGAATTTTTGCGCTGTCACTCATCGTCGGCGTCAGTGTTGGTACCTACTCATCCATCTTCTTGGCCAGCCCGCTCCTCGTCGTTGCTCAAAAGCTCCAGGGAAAACGATAACCACAGCCAAGCCGGCCGCAGCCGGTTGAATTCTTCCTTCTTCTGTATACAAGCCGTGATTCCGACGGCTTGGTTTTTTCGTATTCGTTTTCCTTGACTACTATCATCTTTTATGCTATATTTAAAACATCAAATCTAAATTGGACAAAAATTGGCTATCATAAGCGAAATATTCTCAAAATCTTTTCAACTGTATGGCAGACCAAAATTCAATTCTTGATAAAATCATCCAGAGCCGGCAGATTCAGGAGGCGACGCAGTTCAATCCGACCGAATTGATTAGTAACCTCTTCAAAAACCTTTCCGCTAAGGAGAGGGATATTTTGAGTCGGCGGTTCGGTCTCTCGGCCAAAGAGAAAGAGACGCTTGAGCAAATCGGCGCCTACTACAAGATTACCCGCGAGCGGATCCGCCAGATTGAGGCAGGCACGATCCGTAAGCTCCGGACGCTCGAGAACTTTCGCAGCGAGATTGAAGCCGCCGAGCACAACGTCACTCACCTGCTCGAAGCTCACGGCGGCGTCATGGAAGAGAACCACCTCCTTAATGAGCTGCTGGCGTACACCGACACCAACGAGACGAACCGTCAGGCCTCGCTGTTTATTTTAAACCACTTGCTCGACGATAAGGTCCAGCGGCTCAAAGCCGACCGAGAAGTTCAGTCCGGCTGGATGCTCCCGACGTTCTCGCCGGCGACGCTCAAGTCGATCCTCCAGGAGCTGATCGAGATCATCCAGCAGGAAAACAACCTGCTCGCCACCGAGCTGCTGCTGCAGAAGTTCCGGGAGCGCGAAGCGTTCGAGAGGCACCGAACCCAGATTGTCTTGGGTGAGCTGGCAACCGGCCACGAACGGGCCGTCGAGGAAGCGGTGAGCCGGGCGATCCACTCCTACCTCACCATCAGCAAAGAAATTGACCGAAACATCCTCGGCGAGTGGGGGTTGAGCCGGTGGCAGACGGTCACCCCAAAACGGATGGGTGACAAGGTGTACCTAGTGCTGCGCAAAACCGGCAAGCCGCTCCACTTTACCGAAATTTCCAGCCTGATTAATCAGGCTAATTTTGACGCCAAAACCGCCTACCCGGCGACGATTCATAACGAGCTGATTCTCGACGACCGCTACGTGCTGGTCGGCCGGGGCATCTACGCCCTCAAAGAGTGGGGGTACAGCACCGGTACGGTCCTGGATGTCGTTGCCCAGCTCCTCGCCGAATCGAAGGCTCCACTGACCAAAGAAGAAATCATCAAGCATGTCCTCGAGCAGCGCATCGTCCGCAAGAGTACGATTCTGCTGGCGCTGACCAACCGTGACCACGTTACCAGGCTGGCGGACGGAACGTACACCGCGAACCGCGCCGCGACGGAATTGCTCTCGGCTGGCTCGTAAATGAAGCGCCCGGCCAAAAAAGAAAAAACAAAAAGCTATGGAAATTATTATCGATTTTAACCAGATCAGCTCAAGCCCGGTCGCGTTCGCCTGGTGGTTTTTTACCACCATCGGCTGGATCTATCCGGTTTTTTTATTAATGTACGGACTGCTGCTAACCTGGCAAAACTACATCCGCAACCGCTACCGGCGACAGCGCAAGTACATACTCTTGGCAATCGACGTACCTAAGAATAACGAGCAATCCCCGCTGGCGGTGGAAAATATCTTCGCCCAGCTCGCCGCCGCCCACCAGCCGCTCAAGTTCCACGACAAGTGGTGGAAGGGAGAAATCAACGACAGCTTTAGTTTTGAAATCGTCAGCCTCGGCGGCTACATTCAGTTCATCATCCATGCCCGGGATACCTTCCGCGATTTAATTGAAGCGGCAATCTACGCCCAGTACCCCGACGCCGAGATTACCGAGGTTGAAGACTACACTCAAAAATGGAAAATCAAGTTCCCCAACGATCAGTACGATCTCTTCGGCACCGAGCTCAAGCTCGCCAAGTCCGACGTCTACCCGATCATCACCTACAAACTGTTTGAAGACTCCCTCTCCCAAGAGCTCAAAGATCCAATGGCCGGCCTGCTCGAAGCGCTGACGCGCATTGGTCCGGGTGAAGAAATATGGGTGCAGTTTTTAATCACGCCGGCGAATAATGATTGGGGCGATAAAGCCAAGCCCATTATCAATAGACTCGTCGGCGCCAAAGACAGCGGCACCAAGGACCTGTTCTCACGCGTCACGAACCTGTTCACCTATGCGCTTGACTCGCTGCTGACGGCGCCGTCCGAAACCAAAGCCGGCGCCTCTAAGGAACCGCCGACCCAGATGCTCCACCTTACCCCGGGTAAAAAAGACGAGGTAGCGGCGATTGAGCACAAGGTAAATAAAATTGGCTACCATACCAGAATCAGATTTGCCTACCTGGCTGAAAAATCAAAATTCTTCAAGGAGAAAGCCTCGAAAGGCATTTACGGCAGCTTCAAGCAGTTTAATGACCTCGGCCTCAACTCGCTCAAGCCGGACAGCCGGTACCTCACCGGCGGAATTGTCTTTATGAAAGAACGGCGGCTGATTTGGCGAAAAACTAAAATGCTGATCCGCTGCAGAAACCGCGCTCATTTTATGTCGCCCGGTGAGTACGGTTTTATCTTAAACACCGAGGAGCTGGCCAGCCTCTGGCACTTCCCGATGATGACGGTCAAGGCGCCGCTGGTGAAAAAGACCGAAGCGAAACGCGCCGAGCCGCCGATGACCCTGCCCCTCGAGCGGCGCCGGACCCACGCCACGCCCGCCGACACGCGACCGGCAGCAGCGAAGGTTGAACCGCCGCAAAACTTACCGATCCCTGGCCTCTATGGCTGACCTCGAACCACAAAACGATATGGTCTTGCTGGCCGAAACCAACTTCCGCAACCAGCGGGTAAAGTTTGGTATTAAGCGCGATGACCGCCGCCGCCACACCTACCTCATCGGCAAAACCGGCATGGGCAAATCAACGGTGATGGAAAACATGATCATCCAGGACATCATCAACGGCGAGGGCGTGGCGCTGATTGATCCGCACGGCGACTTTGCCGAAAAAATCCTCAACTATATCCCCTCGCACCGCGTCAACGACGTCGTCTACTTCAACCCGGCCGACTTTAACTACCCGATCGCCTTTAACGTGATGGAGTCGGTCAGCCGGGAGTACAAGCACCTGATCGCCTCCGGCCTCGTCGGCGTCTTCAAAAAACTGTTCGCCGATTCCTGGGGCCCACGATTGGAGTATGTCCTGCGCAACTCGATCCTGGCGCTGCTCGACTACCCGGGCAGCACACTGCTTGGCGTCATGCGGATTTTGGTTGATAAGAACTACCGACGAAAGGTCATTGCCAAGATTGACGACCCGGTCGTCAAATCGTTCTGGGTCGATGAGTACTCGAAGTACCCCCAGCAGTTCCAAACCGAGGCAATCGCTCCGATTCAAAACAAAGTCGGCCAGTTCCTCTCCACCGCCCTGATTCGAAACATCCTCGGTCAGGTCAAGTCAACCATTGACCTGCGCGAGGTGATGGACCAGAAAAAAATTCTAATCATGAACCTCTCGAAGGGCCGGATCGGCGAAGACGCGTCGGCCCTGCTGGGCGCGATGATGATTACCAAAATCCAGCTCGCCGCCATGAGCCGGATTGATATGCCCGAAGAAACTCGCCAGGATTTCTACCTCTACGTTGACGAGTTTCAAAACTTCGCGACCGAGTCGTTTGCCACCATCCTGTCGGAGGCCCGAAAGTACCGGCTGAACCTCACCATCGGCCACCAGTACATCGAGCAGCTCGACGAGCAGGTCCAGGCGGCGGTTTTTGGTAACGTCGGCACCCTGATGTGCTTTCGGATCGGCGCCGCCGACGCCGAGGCCCTCGCCCTAGAGTTCGCCCCCTACTTCACTGAAGATGACCTGGTCAACCTCACCAAGTACGACATCTACCTCAAGCTGATGATTGACGGCGTCGCGTCCAACCCGTTCTCAGCCACTACTATTCAACCGCTCGGCCTCGGCAACGAAACCAACAATAAAGAAACCATCATTAAGGTTTCCCGCGAACGGTACGCCAAGCCGCGGGAGGTGGTTGAAGAGAAAATCAGCCGCTGGAGCAGCGTTGATGAGGAAGAGATGGAGGTGAAAACGAACGTGGTGAGCGCCAGCAGCCGGCCAGAAGCGCCCGGCTTCAACCGCAAAAAACCGGAAGGAAGACCCAAAGACAAGCCGGCCTACACCGTCAACTGCTACGAGTGCGGCAAGCCCACGGTGATCAACTTCAAGCCCGACGGCATTAGGCCTATCTACTGCCCGGAATGCTTTCAGAAGATTCGGGAACGGGGCTTGCGCGCCCAAACCCCGGCGACCGAGCTGGTTGAAGAGGCAACCGCCCCGGCGGAAACGGAAATCTCGCTCTCCGAAGCGGTCCAAAAAGCGCCGGTTTCATTCAAGGAAGACGCTCGTCGCGCCGTTGACCAGCCAGCGGCACCTCCCCCGGTCAAACCCGCCAGCCAACCCGCCCAAAAAAATCAAGCGGAGGATACGGTAACGACGGAGCACACGCTTAAGACGCTTAAGCCTGGGCAAGTGGTAAGGTTTTAATAGCAGAGAACTATTTAAATTTTGAATTTTGAATCAATGTTTAATGCCTTAATTTTGAATGTTTCAAACATTCAATCATTCGAAACTCTCATTCAAAACTTAAAATTTAAAATTGAAATTTTTACGTGGGAAAAAATTTCTGGAACAACCTGCCCAAGCCAATCGTGCTACTGGCGCCGATGGACGGCTACACTGACGGCGCGTTTCGCCAAATCTGCAAAGAGGTCAACCCGGCCATCGTGGTGGTAACCGAGTTCGTCTCGGCCGATGGTATTACCCACGGCGCAACCAAGCTCCGATCGAAGCTCGCGTTTGACCCGGCCGAGCAGCCCGTCATCGCTCAAATCTTTGGCAAAGACCCGGCGACGTTCGCCGCCGCGACCCGGTACTGCGAAAAACAGGGTTTCAGCGGCATTGACCTTAACATGGGCTGCCCCTCAAAAAAAGTGGTGAAGTCCGAGCACGGCATTGCGCTACGCCGGAACCTCGACCGGGCCTTCAAGCTGATTGAAGCCGTTGCCACCAGCACCAACCTGCCCGTCTCGGTTAAAACCAGGCTGGGCTGGAGCGACGCGTCTGACCTGCTCGAGTTCGGCCGGGGCGCCCAGAACGCCGGCGCCAACTTGCTCACCATCCACGGCCGAACCTACACCGTGCCCTACAGCTGCCCGGCCGATTTCGAGCCGATCTATGAACTCAAGCGGCAGGTTTCCATACCCGTCATTGCTAACGGGGGGATCGGCGACCTGGCCGACGGCCTGCGCAAGCTCGGCAACCTCGACGGCTTTATGATCGGCCGGGCGGCGTTCGGCAACCCCTGGGTGTTTGATTTAAGCGGCGCGCCCGGCCGCTTCGCCGACAAGGTGCCGCTAATTAAGCGCCACGTTGAGTACCTGACGAAGCGTAAGGGCGAGCGGGTGGCGATGTTCGAAATTCGCAAGCACCTGCTGGCCTACGTCCGTGGAATCCCCGGCGCCAGCAGTTACCGGATCGCGCTCGCCCGGGTCGAGTCGGTAGCGGCCGTCAAAAAGATACTGGATAAAATTGTTGGCCAGCTTGAATTGGACGAATCGAGCAAAAGTCTGGTATAGTGAAAGCATATTCAATAGTAAAACGAAAAAGAATTAGCTTGTAGCTTTTTAGTACTGAACACGACTCCGAAGAAACTACGAGCTAATTCCTAACTCCTAATTCCTTGTCCTTGATTAAGCCATGGAAACAAACCTTTCGGCAACCGATCAAACCATTAAACGCTTCATCGAGCGCTTCCAGCGCAACGAGATTACCGAGTACTTCGTCTACCGCCGGCTGGCGGCGATGACAACCGGTAAAAACCAGGAAACGCTCTTACGAATTGCCGATGACGAGCAACGCCACCACCGGGCCTGGAAAAAGTATACCAACAACGACGTCCCGCCGAGCCGGCCGCTGATCGGCTTGTACACGACCCTGGCTAAAGTGTTCGGGCTGACCTTCGCCATCCGGCTGATGGAAAAAGGCGAAGAGCGGGCCCAGCGCGGCTACGAGCAGGTGCTCAAAACGTTTCCCGAAACCCAGGCGATCTTTGCCGACGAGCACCGCCACGAGTTTGAGCTGATTGACATCATCCGCGAAGCGAAGATTACCTACATCGGCTCAATCGTGCTTGGATTGAACGACGCCCTGGTTGAGCTCACCGGCGCGCTGGCCGGCTTAAGCTTCGCCCTTCGGGATACGAAAACGGTCGCGCTCGCCGGGCTGGTGACCGGCCTAGCGGCATCAATGTCAATGGCCGGTTCAGAATACCTCTCGCAAAAAACCGAGGTCCAAACCGACAACCGGCATCCGCTCCGGGCCGCGATCTATACCGGCTTAGCCTATGTTGCCACCGTTCTCCTCTTGATACTGCCTTTCCTGCTGGCGAAAGACTACAAAGTTGCGCTGGCGGCGTCGCTGCTCATCGCGCTCTTGATTATCATCGCGTTTACCTTCTTCACCTCAATTGTCAAAAACGTTTCGTTCAAAAAGAAATTTATCGAGATGGCGACTATCAGCTTCAGCGTCTCGTTCATCTCGTTTGCCATCGGTACCGTCTTGCGGACGGTTTTCAATATTGACACCTAACCCATGAACCTGGCTTTTTTTGAAGCCCAAGATTACGAACAAGCCTACCTGCGCCGCGCGTTGCCCACGCACCGGCTGACCTTTGTGTCCGGCCGGCTGACGCCCGGGACCGCTTCGGCCGCCAAAGCGGCGGACGTTATTTCGGTTTTTATTTACTCAAAGGTTGATGCTACGGTGCTGAAAACGCTGCCCAAGCTCAAGCTCATCACCACCCGCTCGACCGGCTTTGATCATGTCGACATCGCCGCCAGCCGCCAGCGAGGGATCACGGTCTGTAATGTCCCCTTCTACGGCGAGAACACCGTCGCCGAGCACGCGTTTGCCCTCCTCTTGGCGCTCGCCCGCCGCCTGCCTCAAGCCTGGCGCAAAACGGAAAAAAACGACTTCTCGATCGCCGGCCTCAAGGGGTTTGATCTCGCCGGCCGCACCCTCGGGGTAATCGGCGGCGGCCACATCGGTATCCAGGCCGCCAAGGTCGGCAACGGGTTTGGGATGCGGGTGCTGGTGTTCGATCCTCACCGTAAGCCAGCGCTGGCAAAAAAGTTCAGGTTTCGCTACGTGACCCTCGACCAGCTGCTCCGGCAGTCGGACGTTTTGTCCCTCCATGCGCCCTACAACCGGCAAACCCATCACCTGATTAACAAAAAAAATATCGCGAGGATAAAAAAAGGCGCCGTGCTGATTAACACGGCGCGGGGCGGCATCGTTGAGACAGCCGCGTTAACGCTCGCGCTGGGCCGTAACCTCTCCGCCGCCGGCCTCGACGTGGTTGAGCACGAAGAGCTGCTCCAAAAAAAGTCGCTGACCGCAAGCGAACAAACAAAGGTACGCCCAATCAAGAAGCTGCTTGCCAAAGACAACGTCCTGTTCACCCCGCACATTGCCTTCTACACCCAGGAGGCACTGGAGCGAATTTTAGCCACCACGGTTGAGAGCATTGATGCGTTCTCAAAGCACAAGCTAAAGAATACGGTGACAAGGTAAACCCAGCACCTTTTGAAAAAAAGTGTGGGGTAAAAAAAGAGGCCTCGCGCATGCGGGGCTTTTTCGTAGGGTACAAAGTTGGAAGAACATCAAGCAAACTTGAGCTTACGGTCGTAGTTACGCAGCGTCTGAATGATGGCCGCTTCGTCCTCGTTAAGAATGATGAACAAGTGGATCACTTTTCCGCCGAGCCGCCGACGGATTTCGTCATCATCGAGAATCTGAACCGCGGGTAGTACCGCTCCCCCATCGGCAGACGGCCTATATAGGCTGTTTCGTTTGTTTGCCAAAGTCAAGCTGACAACTACAGCGACTAAAACCACTAGGTGACAGAACGCAGACCTGTTCATCGGACTAGCCTCCTTCCGATTCGATGGCTACCGGGACCACTATGGAATGCACTGTTGCCGGAAGTTCCATTCATAGAATGCGAGCTCAAAGAGAGGGAGCGGCTTTCTAACAACCTTCCTGCGATGAGGCCACAGCCCCATCAGAAACCGACCGATTCTGGTTAATCTACTCATGATGTTATCCTCCTTTTCTTTCTGGCTCTAGGGTTAGTGCTGAAAACAGCTAGTCTGCTCGAGTAATCGGTTTCGCGGCCGCAACCTGACGATAGTAGCCGGCAGTGAGCCAATTCGCTTTACGGAGCTTTTTCGCTCCCGGCTCATTTTTCAGCGATCGGCTAATGGTTTCTTTGGCTCGGCGCAGCACCTCGGCAACGATCGGCTGCACCTCGAGGACGGAAGCAAAACCCCACCGATTTTGCTGTCGCTCGTACGCCGCGAAAACGCGACGGGCGGTTTGCGTGATGACGATTTCCCGCTGGTAACCGGCATACTGGGTATGGCTCACCGAGCTGCTGCTCTCGTTGAGGAGCATAAAGAGGTCAATCACGTTGCTCCGGAGCCACTGCTCCTTAACGCCGTCCTCGATAATCTGAACGGTTAGGACTACAGGTGGCGGTAGAGACGGTCTGTTTCGCATCGTTATCATCAAGAAACCGACTGCCACTGCGACGATTGCCGCAACAATGAACGCAATGCGTTTCGTCATGGTGCTCTCCTTTTTCACTTCAATTGAATGGCCCGCGCCAACTAACCGTTGGCGGCAGATAACGTCTGGTCGAGAACCGAACGAAACCCTCGACCATCAACCAGCAGATACCAGCGCCGGTGAGCCAGACCAAGTCAAGCGCCTGCAGCAACACCGCCACGACACCGACGGCAAAAACTACCGCCGCGACGATTCGACCGATTGACCGCAGGCCGATCAAGAGCCCCGCGGTGCCCCGCTGGGCAAGCACGCTGGCCGCCTTGCTTTTCATCCGCTGGAGCAACGTCTCTCCGAGCTCCGCCTCGCAGTCCAGTGTCGCGAGCCGGCCAATTGCTTGCTCAATCTGTTCGCGGTTCGCTTCAGTTAACTTGTTTAAAAACTGGATGGCTGCCAGACAACCGCCTCGCCGTAAGAGGCTGCAGTACCGTCTCACCTGACGCTGTATCTCCGCTTCATTCGACCGATTTTCAGATGGTTTCTTTCCCCTCATCGGGTCAACCCTCCTCTCTATTTCAAATTGTAAGGTTCAAAACCCTGCTGATGGCAGCTTACCACCAAATCAGCCGCTTGGCAACCTGCCAGTAGGCGTTGAAAATCGGGTTCGCGACGGACCGCAGGAGCGGGTTTTGCAAGTCTTGGAATTCAATCTTGCCCACGAAGCGCTTAACAATCTCTCCGTCGCCGAGCCGGCGGCTTTTTTGAACCCGGCGTCTCGTTGCAATAATCTTTCGCCAGTTTTTAACCGACAAAAAGTAGCCCAGAATCCGCAGCGACTGACCGCCCCAACCCGCGAAACATGAGTAGATAAACAGAGCCAGAGACATCACCAGGTAGGCCGGGGCGATCAACAGCAGCGTTCCAAGCTTGTAGTTTTGCAGCATCACCAGCCGGCGGTTGCGCTCCATGTAGTAGAACTTTTTAATGCTCTTGGAAAACTCGTACTTGTGATAGACGACCGATGCCGGCGCGAGCACGACGCGGTAGCCGCCCAGCCACAGCCGCCAGCCCAGGTCAACGTCTTCGTGGTACATAAAAAAATCCGGGTTGAATAACCCGATGTCCTTCAGGGCGCTGGCGCGTAGCAGGACGCTGGCGCCCGAGGGGTAGGTGATCTCGGTAACCTTCATCGGCGCGTCGGGCCGCCGGTAGCCGCCGGCGAACGCGAATCCGAGGTAGTGAATCTCGTTGCCGATGCTGTTGATGTTACCCTGATCGTGGTAGAGCAGGAGCTTGGACTGGACCGCGCCGATTTGTTGGTCAGCTCGGGCGACTCGCACTGCTTCATCCAAAAAATCCGGCGCAACGGCCGTATCTTGATTCAGCAAGTAGACGTAGTCAAAGCCCCGGTCAATACCGAGCTGCATGCCGATGTTGTTGGCCGCGGCAAAGCCGACGTTTGCCTGGTTTTCGAGCAGCTTAACCTCTACCCAGTGCTCGCGGACGTAGGCCGCCGAGCCGTCGGTTGAGGCGTTATCAACCACCAGAATCTCAAAGCGCTGTTTTGGGTAGGTGGCGCCCGATAAGCTGCTCAAGCACTCCTTGAGGTACTCGATGCCGTTGTAGACGACGATGACGATGAGGACGCGAGCCATACCTATGCTCGGCCACCCCTTGACTCCTTGGCGGTCAGCGCTCGTGGCTCGCTGCTTGGCTTACCGCCGTTCAGTGCCGCGTGCCGAACGATGATGGTGAGATCTTTATCAATTTTCTCCAGCCGGACCACGATTTTAAACACGATGAAAAACAGCGCCATGATCGAGAGGTAGACCAGCAGGTCCGCCCCCCGCTCGACCCCTACCCAGCGGGCAACGACGTCGGTTTTTTGAGGCGCTAGGGTCGCGGCGCCGACCAAGAACCAAAAAATCAGCCAGACGGTCAGCTCGCGGCTCGTCACGTCGCCGAGCCGAAACCGGGCGATGATCCGGCTGATCACGAACAGGATGAAGGCGAGAATAAAAATTTGGATAATCATTTGCTCAAACGACTCAAGAGTAAGTCCCAGAGGATGCCGAACGAGTGGGAGAGCCGCTGGCCCTTCTGGAGCGAGTAGGCGGTGTAGCGGACGCTGACCGGCGCTTCCTTGAACGTGAGCCCGTGCTTCTCAATCTGCTCAATAATTTCGGAGGCGTGGGCCATCCGGCCCTGC
>Ga0155437_122_pt1 | contig 25910 bp, 23 predicted proteins | sample RifCSPhighO2_02_FD_111885 | JGI IMG/M metagenome (GOLD analysis project Ga0155437, IMG submission 111885) | Candidatus Buchananbacteria bacterium RIFCSPHIGHO2_02_FULL_56_16 | reverse complement strand
CTCGGCATGAACCAGAGTCAGTTTACCGACGAGACCGGCCTCTCCGCGGGCAATATCGCCTCGCCGCGCGATCTCGTCACCCTCGCCGGCGCCGCGTTCAGCCAGCCGGATCTCGCCCGGGCCGTCACCACCAGCCAGTACCTCTTTACCGTTGGCAGCTCTGGCCGGCGCCGATTAGCCGTCAGCACCGATCAGCTGCTCCAAAGCTTCATTAATACCGGCCCCTACCGGATCACCGGCGCGAAAACCGGCCACCTCGACGAAGCCGGCTACACCCTGGTAGTCACGGTCCAAAAAGACAACGGCCCGACCGTCACGCTCGTGCTCCTGGGCGCGGCCAGCCAGCCAGACCGCTGGCAGGAGGCCAAGGGGCTGGTTGACTGGGTGTTTGGCCACTACCGCTGGCCCGACGAATCTTGAGGCTTGCCCCGTCGAATGACGGGGTTCCAATTTTTCCTCCTTTGCGGTATAATGTTAACTGTCTTCACTACGCATTTTTATAGCTTGGTTGAGCAGTTTTGAAAGTTAAAAGTTAGCACGCTGACAAGGTAACGAGTTGACAAGTTAGCTTGTCTCGCTTGCTCGCCTCGCTTCGCTCGTCGAAGCGGGCCAGCTTACAAACTTGTTCACTTACCAACGTATCCGGGCTTATTTCTTATTTCTCCCTCATGTCTCCACTTATCATTGCCAATTGGAAAATGAAGCTCGGGCTCGATGAAAGCCGGCTCTTGGCGCAGGCGGTGAAAAAAATTCCAACCGGCAGCACCGAGGTGGTCATCTGCCCGTCGTTTCCGAGCTTGACCACGGTGAGCGCGGTGCTTGCGCGCAGCCGTTTCGCGCTCGGCGCCCAGGATTGCTTTTGGGAGCCGCACGGCGCCTATACCGGCGCGGTGTCACCCGAGACGTTGCATGAGATTGGCTGCCGGTACGTCATCGTCGGCCATTCCGAGCGCCGGCAGTACCTGGGTGAGACCGATGAGATGGTCCACCGTAAAGTCGCCGCGGCGCTCTCCGCCGGCCTGGTGCCGATTATCTGCGTCGGGGAGACGTTCGAGCAGCGGCAGACCGGTCATCAGGACTACGCGCTGATCCAGCAGACGAGCCGGGCGCTCGAAGGTATCGCACTGACTGAAGATCAGCAGCTGATCGTCGCCTACGAACCGGTCTGGGTTATCGGTACCGGTCAGGCGATCAATCCGGACCAGGCGCAGACCGCCCACCAGGTGATTCGGCAGACGTTGATTGACCTGTTCCCGCTGACGCTCGTTACGGAAAACATTCGCATCATTTATGGCGGCAGCGTTGACAGCGGCAACGTCGCTGACTTCGTGCGCCTGGAGCATACGGCGGGCGTCCTGGTCGGTAATGCGAGTTTGGATGCTGGAGCATTCGCGGCGCTGATCCGCAGCGTGTAGGGGAGGACATCGCAAATAGCATATCGCAAAGCGCACATCGTGCATCGTAGGCTCGATTTGACATTTGCGACCTTTCGGTAAACTCAAAGTCGCCCTGAGCGAGGTCGAAAGGCGATGAGCGATGAGCATTTGTATTGCGTATATGATTTACTACATAATCCCTTCGGTCGTCATGGTCATAAGCCTCGGGGTAATCCTCTGGCTTGTTTGGCGTAAGCTGCCGCGCCTGGCCGCGCTCAACATCGAATCGATTTCCGAAGAGAAAGCGTTAGCGGTAAAGAATCGGATCATGCTCGATCGGCTGAAGCGAAAGGCGTTGGTTTTTAAGCAGTTGACCATACAAGTTCTTCAGCCGCTCAAGGCGAGCGCCCGCCAGCTGCTCGACCGCATCGCCGCACAGGTCAGCAAGCTTGAGCAAGCGGCGCAGCAGAAAGACCGGCCGCTGACCGGCGTTGAGGTCAAGCAGTCGGTCAACGATCGTTTAGCACAAGCTGACCAGCTGCTCGAGCACGGAGATTATTCGGTCGCCGAAGAGGCGTTCATCCAGGTGCTGAACCTCGACGCCCAGAACGCCACCGCCTACCAAAGCCTGATCAAGGTCTACCTCGCCACCAAAGATTACAAGAAAGCCAAGGAAACCTGCCGCTACCTGATCAAGCTCTTGACCAAGAAGGGCCCAGCGGTTGACGCGAGCCCCGAGCGTGGCCACCGTCTGGCCAGCCTCTACGCCGACCTCGGCTGGGTGTACGAGCTCGAGGGCCGTAAGCAGCTGGCTGCTGCTAATTATGAGAAGGCGATCGAGATCGAGCCGAGCAACCCCCGCTTCCTTGACTTGTTGCTCAAAATAAGTATAATGCTTAAGCGTAAAGACAGAGCCTGGGCCACGTTCAATGCCTTAAAAGACGCTGATCCTGACAATAAAAAGTTGCCGGAGCTTAAAGATGAAATCGAGAAGATTAAGACACCTCATCCGTCCACCGGTGAGCCGGCGAGTAGTTAGCAGGCCCAAGTAGCTCAGTTGGTAGAGCAACTCCATGGTAAGGAGTAGGTCCGCGGTTCAAGTCCGCGCTTGGGCTCCGTGGGTCGGTACTCAAGCGGTCAACGAGGGCAGACTGTAAATCTGCTGGCGTATGCCTACGGGGGTTCGAATCCCTCCCGGCCCATTTTCGCAAAGCAAGGTTCCCACATCTTCATCCTCTTCCTCATCCAACTCCCAGTTCTTATAAGCAAGTCGGGATGAGGGGCAGGATGAGGATGGGGGAGATGCAGGGACGGCATCAACATAGCGCTTTGATGTATTTATGAGAAAGCTATGTTTGATTTTGAAAATTTAGAAGTTTATCGAAAAGCAGAATCGTTCAGTAAAGTAGTCCTGCGGTACTTACAGGACAACAAGGTAGATTTTTATCTAGCCGATCAGCTGAAGCGGGCGGCTCTTTCAATCACGCTGAATGTGGCAGAGGGGGCGGGCAGATTTTCCAAAAATGATAAAAAGAATTTTTATGTTATAGCTCGCGGTTCTGTTTATGAATGCGTATCAGTAGTGAGATTGATGAAGGTTACCAGGGCGGTAGACGACAATAATTTTAGCGCCTTCTATCACCAACTTGAGGAATTGTCAAAGATGCTGAATGGTTTAATTCAGAGCATGCGGCGTTTATAACAGTTTCGCCGAGATAGCTCAGTGGCAGAGCAACTGTTTTGTAAACAGTAGGTCGTCGGTTCAAATCCGACTCTCGGCTCCAGCAGAGCGTCATCCTACTTACGAACCATTAACCATAAATGATCGGAACAACCTATGTCTCAAGATAATCTGATCAAGCTCGAGTGCACCGTCTGTAAGCGTGTGACCTACTTTTCTCACAAGAATAAAAAGACGCTCAAAGACCGGCTCGAGCTCAAAAAGTTTTGCCGGCACTGCAAAAAGCACACGCCGCATAAAGAAACCAAGTAGCAGTTCGCAAATCGCCAATCGCTCGGCGCAAATCGCTATAGGCAAATCAACATAGCGCTCATGCTATGTTTAGATTTGAAGAACTCGAAATTTGGAAGCTATCTGTTTCGTACGCCAACGAAATGTATAAGCTAGCGGGCGCTTTTCCTCAAAAGGAAATGTATGCGTTGGCTGACCAGTTGCGTCGAGCCGCAGTTTCCATCTCAAACAATATTGCCGAAGGATCGGGCGGAACCAATAAAGATTTTTCTAATTTTCTTAGCATGGCGGTTAAGTCGGCGTTGGAAACGGTTAACATCCTTTATATCGCTGAGAATCAAGATTACATCAGTAAAGAAATTAGATTAGTGCATTACGAAAAAGCCGAGGAGATTATTAGAAAGATTAGAAGCTTTAGAAATCGATTAGCGGCAAACGAGTAGCGATTTGCCATCTGCGATTAGCGAACCATGAGGGGTTCGTATAGTGGTAGTACGGCGCTCTCCAAAAGCGCACGCGTGGGTTCGATTCCTACACCCCCTGCGGGCTAGGGCGACCGAGACACCTATAATAATTTTCTTGATGGGGGCGTAGTTCAACAGTAGAACGGCGGTCTCCAAAACCGCAAACGAGGGCGCAACACCTTCCGCCCCTGCCATGCAAAAAATCGCCAAGCAGGCGGTTTTTTGGTATAATTTATCTGCATAGAATATGCAGTTTGTATTTGTGTCAAACGGCTATATTTTTAAGGGTCTTGCCTGGCAAACTTAGTAATCGCCAAGCAAATTAAGAATGATTTTGTATAGATCTTTGCCACGATGATTGAACCGAAATTCCGCTTCTTTCAGGTACCCGTAGGACCTATGCCGGGGAATACCGTTGTGTTTTCGCATTTTGCGCTTGACGTACGACCAGAAGCTCTCGATGCCGTTGATGTGGTGGTGGCTGGCCACAAACTCCTTGCTGTGGTTAATGCGATGATGCTTGTAGCCCGCCAGCACCAAACCGTCGTAGCTGTGCCATTGATCGGTGTAGAGGTTCGATCTTGATTTGATGATTAAATCCCTGAATAATGGGCAAAAGTGTGCGTTTTGAAACATCGGGGATGATCGCGGTGTAAACCTGCCCACCCCGCTTTAGGAGCCCCACTACCGGTATCTTGCGCTCGGTACTCCGACCACGCCGGTCGCCCCGGTGCCGACGGCCGAAGTACGACTCGTCAATCTCAATGTTCCCGCGGAGCTTCACTCGCTGCGCCTCCTGGTAGGCGGCAACAGCATCCCGGTACAGGCGGTAATGGTAGTCAACGGTATGACGGTTGAGCTTACAGATTCGAGCCGTCTGGACCGCCGTCAATTCGTCACAGAAATACCGTAAAATCCTATGAGCCTTAATTGTACTTAATTTTCGGTAATTCACCGGCCTTTTCTAGCATTCTGCCATTTTTTGCCAGGCAAGACCCTTATTTATTTAATGCTGGTTACGGACTTTTAAGTATATTTGAGAGCCAATCAAATTTATGAGTGAAAACCGAGAAAAACCGTGGCGTGATAATCCGGAAGATGAAAAATTTTATAATGAGGATTATCTGATTCAAATTTTTGAAGAAGAAAACGAAGAAGAAATTAAAAAAGCGGCAGAGATACATCAATGGAGTCAGGATCGAATTAATTCCTGGAAATATTATATCCCCTTAAGAAGGAAAACTATTGAACAAACACGACAAAATTCGACGCAGAGAATCGCCGACAATCCCGTGCCAACTGCAGCAGAAATAAGCATGGGTTGCTATATCGAAAAAATTGAACCCCAAGTGAGAGAGGCGGTCGTTGAATTAAGAAGTAAGGGTTATGCTACTTTTTTATCCGGCTTTGACGCCGATGGTCAACGTATTGTCTTTGAATGTAAGGACTTAAAGGATTTTCAATTGCCGCAAGATTTAAAACGAAATTTTTTGGAAAAGGGCGTTGATCTATCTTTAGAAGATAATGAGATTCGTATGACCTTCTATAATTTTTTTACCTTAAAACAGATCAAGAAATTTTGGGATCAAATTAGTTCGGTTTTGCCGGATTTAAGTCATGAAGCTCCAATATGCCTCACCAATGCCGCTAAAGAATTCAGAAATGTACGTACACCGAAAAATTCAAAGGTTTAGATTAATACATCGATCAAATCCGGTAGGTAACTATACTCCTCTTGTCTTTGAATTGCAGTTCTGACATCCTCCACGGTGCTCTGCGGAAATATTTAACTGTCTAAAATTATTTTTGGCCAGCTTTAATGTACTGCCTTTACATCCTCGAATGCGCTGACCGTACGCTCTATACCGGCATCACCGTCAATGTGCGGCGGCGGGTGGGGGAGCACAATGCTTCAACGCGTGGCGCCAAGTATACCCGGTCGCGCCGGCCGGTGACGCTGGTGTACTCGAAAAAATTCCGCAGCCGGGCGGCCGCCTCAAAGGAAGAGTTTAGAATTAAAACTTTGTCACGGCTGGATAAGCTGGTGCTGGTAAAGAAACAATCTCTCATTTTAAGGAGATTGCTTCGTCGCCCCGCCTCTCAATAGGCTTGAGACGAGACTCCTCGCAATGACATTAAAAAAACCGCCCCGTATCCGGGGCGATTTTTTAACATCGAATGGTTATTGCTTTCGGAGCGCCCGGACCCGGTCGATGCCTTTCAAATGCTGCTTGCGCAGCCGGGTGCTCTTCGGGGTAATTTCCAAATACTCATCGTCGTGCATGATTTCCATCCCTCGCTCAATCGTCAGTTCGAGGGCGGGCGTCAGGCTGATCGCTTCGTCGGCACCGGACGAGCGCATGTTCGTCAGCTGCTTGCCCTTGATCGGGTTGACCGCCATGTCGTCGCCCTTGGAGACGTTGCCGATAACCATGCCTTCGTACACCTCGGTGTTGGGTTTGATGTAGAGCATGCCCCTGGTCTGGAGGTTGTCCAGTGAGTAGGCCAGGGCTTTCCCGGTCGCCATTGACACCATCGAGCCGGTGCTCCGCTTTTCAATCGCGCCCGCCGCCGGCCTAAAGCCGATCACCCGGGCCGCCAAAATCCCTTCACCTCTCGTATCGATGATAAACTCGCCGCGGTAGCCCAGGAGCCCGCGGGTCGGGATCTCAAAGATGAGCCGCACCTGGTTGTCGGTCTGGTGGAGGTTGGTCATTTTGCCGCCCCGCTTCGAGAGCTTCTCGATGACCGAGCCGGAAAATTTTGCCGGCACGTCAATGATCGCTTCTTCGAACGGCTCCGAACGCCTGCCGTCAATTTTTTTGGTAATCACCTGCGGCTGCGACACCTGGACCTCGTAACCTTCCCGCCGCATCGTTTCGAGCAGAATGGAAAGGTGCATCTCGCCGCGGCCGTAAATCCGGTAGCGGTCCTTGGCCGAAAAATCAATGGCCAGGCCGACGTTGACTTCCAGTTCTTTTTTCAGCCGCTCTTTTAGCTGGTTGTTGGTAACCATGGTGCCCTCGCGGCCGCCGAAGGGGGAGTTGTTGACCAGAAGGTCGAGCGAGATCGTCGGTTCGTCGATTGAAATTGCCGGCAGCGCCTGCTGGTCTTCGGTGGCGCAGATGGTTTCGCCGATGTCGATGTCGGCGATGCCGGCAGCCATGACCAGGTCGCCGGCCCGGGCGGTTTCGACTTCTTCCCGCTTGAACCCGGTGAAGGTGAAGAGCTTGGTGATGGCGGCGGTTCGCTTGGCTCCGGCCGCGGTTTTAATAAAAACTTTCTGGCCCTTGGAGATGGCGCCCTCGTAGATTCTGCCGATCGCCAGCCGGCCGACGTAGTCGTCGTAGCCCAGGTTAAACGGCTGCATCCGCAGCGGCACGGTAATATCGTGCGGCGCCGGCGGGACTTTTTCCAAAATGGTATCGAGCAACGGCGTGAGGTCGTGCGAATCGTCGGTGAGATTTATTTTGGCAACCCCGTCGATGCCGATGGCGTAGACCATGGTGAAATCCAGCTGCTCATCGGTCGCTCCGAGCTCCATGAACAGCTCCAGAATTTGATCGTGGGCCCGGTTCGGTTGGGCGCCCGGCTTGTCGATTTTATTCAAAATGACGATTGGTTTAAGCCCGAGCTCTAACGATTTTTTGAGCACGAACCTGGTCTGGGGCATCGGGCCTTCCTGGGCGTCGACGACCAGGAGGACGGAATCGATGGAGCGCAGCACCCGCTCAACCTCCGAACCGAAGTCGGCGTGGCCGGGCGTGTCAACGATGTTGATCTTGGTGTTTTTATACAGGAGCGACGCGTTCTTGGCGTAAATGGTAATGCCGCGCTCCTGCTCCAGCGCGTTAGAATCCATGCTGAGGCCCTCGCCAATCATGCCGGTTTGGCGCAGCATCGCGTCGACCAGGGTGGTTTTGCCGTGGTCAACATGGGCGATAATCGCGATGTTTCTGATTTCTTGGCAGCTCATGCGGTCAGCTTAGTAATATTTTTTGTTCGATGGCTGAAATTTTTTCTTCCGGCGGCTGAAGCTGTTTCGCGGTCCGTCCGAGTGCTGGCGGTACGGCGAGCGTCGTTGGCGGTTGAACCGGGCCGGCTGCGGGCCTTGGGCGCTCCGGCGCGGGTAACGCTCAGGTGCTTCGGACTCGGCTGTCGCCAGATGAGTTTTCGGCAGGGTTTTTTTGATGAGCTGCTCGATTTTTCTGACCGCCAGAATTTCGCTGGGCGACGCGAAGGTAATCGCCTGGCCGTTTTTGCCGGCCCGGGCGGTCCGGCCGATCCGGTGAACGTAATCTTCCGAGGTCTCGGGCAGGTCGAAATTCAAGACCAGCTCGATGTTCTGGACGTCAATGCCGCGGGCGGCGATGTCGGTGGCGATTAGGATTCGGTGCTGGCCGATTTTAAACCCTTTCAGGGCGCTGCTGCGCTGGTTCTGCGACCGGCCGGAATGAATCTCGGCGACGGAAAAGCCCTGGGTTTTCAGCTTGCGGGCTAAATTTTTTACGCCGTGCTTGGTCCGGGCAAAAACCAAGACTGAACCCCGGTACTGGGCCAAGGTTTTTTTCATCTGCTCGAACTTGTCTTCCCGGTTGATGACCACCACCTCCTGGGTAACATTTTCCACCGGCGTGCCCGAGGGCGCGACTTCGATGCTGACCGGCAGCTTCATGTGCCGGGCGATGATCTGCATGATCGCCGAGGGCATGGTGGCGGAAAAGAGCAGCGTCTGCCGTTCGGCGGGAACTGATTTTAAAATTTCGGTTATCTGCGGAATGAACCCCATGTCGAACATCAGGTCGGCTTCGTCCAGCACTAAAATTTTTACGTCCCGCAAATGGAGGACGCGGCCCTGGAGGTAGTCGATCAGCCGGCCAGGCGTGGCGATAATCAGGTGGGGCCGCGCCGCCAGCGCTTTGAGCTGGGGCTCTTTGGGCGCGCCGCCGATGAGCACCGCCGTGCGCAGGCCAAGCTTACCGCCGATGTTTTTAAGGCTCTCGTTAACCTGTAGCGCCAGTTCGCGGGTTGGCACTAGTACGAGGCCTTTGCCGCCGTGGCTGGCCAGGCGCTGGATCATCGGGATGCCGAACGCCATGGTTTTGCCGGTGCCGGTTTGGGCAATACCAACCAGATCCTTGCCTTCGATGGCAATGGGGATTGATTTGCGCTGAATGGGGGTGGGAGTGGTAAACCGCAGCTGGCCGATAATGTCGAGCAGCTTTGGCGCAATTCCCAAATTACTGAAGTCCAGGGACTTCGACGTTTGTTCTGTCATAGATTTAGAGATGGTGACAAAATTATTTCGTCGCGAAATGTTAGATTTTCCGGCGAAACGAGGAAAACCAGCAAAAAGGATCGAGGCGCACTAGCGGTGCAGTGAGAGCCTTTTTGCGCCCGTTTGACGAAGTTGCAGCCGAAAATCTAACATTGCAGCAGGAAGAATTTTGTAACCATCTCTTAATGTCTCGAGCGCTCGTCAGTCACTAAAAAAATGACAAAAAAGGTTCGAGTAAGGACGATCTAAGCCCTCAGGCTATCGTCTTGATTTATTAAAGTAATGGGTTGAATGAGGGGTTTGTGTTCGCAAAGAATAAATATAGCACAAATATATTTTATTGTCAATCTTTGAGCGTCGTTACCGTCTGCATTCGTTTGATGTTGATGATAACGGTATCGGCACCGCTTTCCTCAACTTCCCGATTGGTCTATAATAATGGCAGGAGGTTTTTTGTTACCTACGGTCTTACTAGCGCCGGTACAGTAACACTGGCGTTCTCCTGACCAAAGAGAGTAAGCGTTCGCTGATCTTTGACAGCAAAAAACTACAGTCGCACAGCAGAAAGGAGGATGCGCGTCATGCAAAAATCGGTCGAGGAAATTGACAAACGGGTTGACTGGTGGGCGGTGCTGTTTATGATCGGGGCTCATGTTGCCGCCGTGGCAGGTATCATCAAATTAGGGCTGGACTGGTGGATGGGAGCATCCGTCTGGTTTTCGTTCGTAGTAATGGTGGTAACATTTTCGGTCCGGACGCTATCGATCAGCGACAGCTTCCATCGCTACTTTTGGCACCAGAGCTACGCATTTAACCAGCGCTTCTTGCGCCCACTGCAGTTCGCCTTCGCGTTCGTCGGCACCACGGCAGCGCAGCGCGGCCCGGTGTGGTGGGCGTACATGCACGGGTTGCACCATGCGAATTCCGATAGAGAAGGCGATGTCCATTCGCCGGTCATCAGCGGATTTTGGTACGCGCACATCGGCTGGATCTTTATGCTGCGCAATAAGCAGATTGACTGGCAGTCGATGCGCCGCTGGGCAAAATTTCCCGAGCTCGTTTGGCTCGAGAAGTACTATGTACTCCCGCCTATTATGTTGGCGACCACCTGTTTTCTTCTCGGTGGCTTGCAGGCACAGGAACGCTTTTTTTCCGGTGCTTTCACCACGGTCCTGGTTGGTTTTTTCTTGTCCACGGTGATCTTGTATCACCTTACGTACGCCGTTAATTCACTGGGCCACTTGCGTGGCTACCGGCGCTACCCAACCAAAGACCATAGTTGCAACAGACTGGTACTGGCATTTCTTACTGCCGGCGAATTTCTGCACAACAACCACCACCACTGCCCCGGTTCAGCTTCGTTCGGCGTTACCTGGTACGAAAAAATCGCTGATTGGGGGTACCTTGGTCTTTGGCTGCTGTGGCGCATTGGCGTCATTACGCATCTTAAGGTCGCGTCTCAAGACGCCGCAGCCACCTAGCATAGCTCATCGTACATTCTTTTTTCGGCCCGATGTCAGTTCCATTCGGGCCGCTTCTCTTTTTTGCGCTCTGCCTTGGCCTGCATTTTTTAAAAAAAAAGCCCGAACGTGCTGTCGAGCTGAGGAGCAATTTTTTAAAAAACAATCAGCGGCTAGGTTGTCGGTCGTTTCGTGACCGACGAGAGCAGCCGCGCGAAGGGCGGCAGGCTGGCGAGAAACCGAACAATGATCAGCTGGGCGCCCCAATGGGTGATTGAGACGCGGAATTTTTCCTTGGGCCATTGCCAGGCGAGCCGGGCTTGCCAACCTTTGAGCGGCATGAGCGCCGCCCAGATCAACGGCATTGAACAAACGACCGTGCCAACTTTGAGGCAGTGCGCCGCCAGCGCCAGCCACTGGAATCGCCAGACGCGTCGGGCGTAGAATTTCCGCGAGAGCGTAACCGCCTCGTGCTGAACCTCGTCCGGTGTGGTGCCCGGGTCGGGCACGTAGCAGACGTGCAGGCCGTCGTGAAACTCGTAGGGGATGTCGTGGAGCACGCGTTTTTCCGCTTCCAGCCACTGGTAGTCATCAGTGCCGATAATCGGCGAGTAGATGAGCAGCTGGAGGTAGGCCGGGTTGACCCGCTTGATGAACTGCCAAAAAATCTCGGCGCGCTCGGCGGTCGTCAGGACCTCGCCCCGGCTGTTGCGCGGCTGGGGCTGCCCCGGCCGAATCGGGTAGCCGAAGATCATCATGCAGTGGACCAGAAACCCATAGCGCTTCCAGGCCTTGGTCCACTCGAGCATCATTGATTGCTTGGTGGGTTTTGCCATTGCTTCGAGTTCTTCTTTGATCGGCGATTCGAAGCCGATGCAAACGGTGCTGACGCCAACCCGGCGCATCAGGCTCAACACCTCGTCGGCCCGCGGGTGGCCGGCCAGCGAGAGCCGGTGCTGCGTGCTGATATCCAGTCCTTTGATGTGGCGGGCCTCGACCCACTCATCAAGGAGCGTCAGCCAGCGGCTGAAACCGTCAAAGTCCTCTTCGGCCCGGTCATCAACGACGAAGAATCGTCGGATACCCCGGCTGAAGCCCGACTGAATCTGGGCCACCAGTTTTTCCGGGGACTGGTGGCGGGCGACCCCTTTCACCCGGCAGAATTTGCAGCGGCCGCTGCAGCCGCGGGTTCGGCTGACCGGCAGGACCTTAATGGTGGCAAACCGGACCAGACCAAAATCAGGTTCGGGCAGGCTGTCCATCTGTTCCTGCGGCACGACCAGAAATCCCTGCTGGCCGGGGGCGCAGTTTCGGTCAAAGTCGTTCGGGATGCCATTTCTGACGATGGTTTCGCCCAACCAGTACGAGATGCCGGGAATTTCCGCCAGATCTTGACCATGACACAGTGCGGCAACCAGTGGCGCAATAACCAGGTCGGCTTCGCCGTGAACCACGACCGTGGCGCCGGCCCGCAAGAATGGCTCTGGGTCGTCGCCCGCGTGCCAGCCGCCGACGATAATGGCTTTTGGCCGGAGCTCGGCTGGTAGGTGCGCATAGGTCTCGATGATGGCGAGCGCCCGGGGCACCGCGTTGGTGATGCTGGCGGAGATGCCAATGACCGTGGCTCGCGACGTTTGTTGCAGGCTGAGATGATCAATCAGTCCGTTCTCATCCAACGGAGCACCTCGGTTTTTGCGGCAATTATTTTCACTAATCACTTCGGCGGCAAGCCACGGGATGAACCGGTGGGCTGCCGTGGCAACGGCTACCGGCCCTAAAGACATCGTGATTCGGGCGATGAAACGAAAGATGTTTCTTTTGCCGTATCCAGGGTCAATCACTCGAAACAGCTGCTTTGGTTTCATGTTCTATTCCCTCCGCTATCGGTTGCTGGTTGGTACCCAGCTGCGTTCCTATTGTAAAGAACGAATATTTGTGTTTACAGTATAGCTTGCTACTTGGCATAAAACAATATGAGACCCATCGTCACCGTTGTCGTTTTTTGGTATACTGGAACCATGAGGGCTTCAAACAAATCGTCGCCAAAAGCCTGGGTGGTGTCGGTAGACATGGGCTATGGCCACCAGCGGCCGGCTCACTCGCTCCATCACCTTGCCGCCGGCGGGAGCGTCGTCGTTGCCAACGCCTACCCGGGCATTCCGGCCCGGGATCGTTTGATCTGGGACAAGAGCCAGTCGTTCTACGAGTTCATTTCCCGGTTTAAAAATATCCCGCTCGTCGGCGAGTGGGCGTTCTCGGTCTACGATCGGTTCCAGGCCATCCCCCAATTCTACCCCCGCCGCGACCTCTCGAAGCCCAACGTCCAGCTAACCCAAATCTACCGTCTGATCAAACGCCGCCAGTGGGGGAGGCACCTGATCACCCAGCTGGCGCGAGAGCCCAGGCCGCTGATTGCCACCTTTTTCGCCATTGCTTTCATGGCTGACGAGTTCAGCTACCCGGGCGAGATCTACTGCCTGGTAACCGACACCGACATCAGCCGGACCTGGGTGCCGCTGCGGCCGACCGCCAGCCGGATCAACTACTTCGCGCCCAACTACCGGGTGGTCGAGCGGCTCAAGCGCTACGGCGTGAGCGGTGACCGGATTTTTTTGACCGGCTTCCCCCTGCCGCCGGCTAACACCGGCAGCCTCTCCCTGGGGACGCTGCGCCGCGACGTCGCCTACCGGCTGGTCAACCTCGATCCCCAGCGGCTCTACCAGAGCCGGTACAACGACATCATCACCAAGTATTTACAGGTCAAGCAGCTGCCCCGGCGCGGCAACCACCCGCTCACCCTGATGTTTTCGGTCGGCGGTGCCGGCGCCCAGCGCGAGATCGGCGCGACGATTGTCTCGAGCCTGAAGCGCGAGATTACCGACGGCCGTATTCGCCTCGTGCTGATCGCCGGCATTCACAACAGCCTTAGCACCTACTTTCGGGACTGCGTGCGCCACTGCGGCCTGTCGAAAACGCTTGGCCGCGGCGTGGAGATCGTTTTCGCCCGGAGCAAGGAAGCCTACTTCGATGCCTTCAACCGGGCGCTGCGCACCACCGACATCCTCTGGACCAAACCGTCGGAGCTCTCGTTCTACTGCGCCCTGGGCATCCCCATCGTCCTCGCGCCGCCGATTGGTTCCCAAGAGGTATTTAACCGCACCTGGCTTCGGACCGTGGGCGCGGCGGCGAGCCAGAACCCGCCCGAGTACACCAACGAGTGGCTCTTTGACTGGGTCGAGAGCGGCTGGCTGGCCGAAGCGGCGATGCAGGGTTTTGTCGAGGCGCCGAAGTTCGGCACCCACAACATCGAGAAAATTATTCAGAAAAAACCAACCGAGGCTCGTAAGGTCCAGATGGTCCTCCAGTACTAGACTTCACAAACCGGCTTCTATTGCGGTTTTAAGCCCAAGAATGCTATACTAACCGTGTTTCATCGTAAGACGCTTGAATCGGAAATCGTGTGGATAAGGGCGATAAGGCGATTGGTGTCGTGCCCCATGCGCTCATGAAATGACTTAATTCAGATATTTTATACTATTAATTCATCATGTAACCCGTTCGACCCAGAGTTATGTTGAGGGGTCGAAGGGTGATGATACCTTTGGAAAGGGGGTGGACACCATGGGAGAGATTCTCGTCGTAGGCTCAAAAGTCAAAGCCTACATCAAGTCAAAGGGCTGCAGCACCGCCGGCGACACAATGGAAGCGTTGAGCAAGGCAGTTGAAGGTTTGCTGAATCGGGCGGTCGAACGCTGCAAGGCCAATAATCACGGCACCGTCAAGCCTCGAGATTTGTAACCTTTTTGTTATCGGTCCATTACCCCTCACCTTTTTTCCAAAAGGTGAGGGGTTTGTCATCCCTGGAGCCGCTCTGTTTGCCCAGCCGAGATTTTGCTATACTGGTATATATGAGCCAAATACCCGCGCCGATTTTTGCCGTCTATAAACCCCGGGGCATCAGCTCGCACGACGTGGTGAACCGCGTGAGGCGCTCGACGGGAGTTAAGAAAGTCGGCCACGCCGGCACCCTCGACCCGCTGGCAACCGGCGTGCTGGTGATCGGCGTCGGCCGCGAGGCGACCCGCCAGCTGCACATCGTGGTCAAAGCCGAGAAAGAGTACGTCGCGACCGTCCGGCTCGGTATGGTCAGCAGCACCGACGACGAGGAGGGCACTAAGGAGCCGGTTGCAAATCCCAAACAGCCAACCCGCGACGAGGTTACAGACGCGCTGCGGACGTTGGTCGGACCCATGCTCCAGAAGCCGCCGGCCTTGAGCGCGATTAAGGTTAAGGGCCAGAAAGCGTACGCGCTGGCGCGGCGCGGCCGGCCGGTTGATCTGCCGTCGCGACCGGTAGAGGCCAAGACGATTGAACTTCTCGACTACCGCTGGCCGGACGTTACGGCGCGGCTGGTTACGGGCCCGGGATTCTACGTCCGGGCGTTCGCCCGAGACCTGGGTGAACGGCTCGGCACCGGTGCGTACCTCGCCGCTTTAGAACGGACCCGTGTCGGACAATTTTTAAAAAAAGAAGCGGTGTCACTCGACTCGTTTGTGTAACTATAAACGTATGCGTCGTCTCATCATCCTTGGACTCGTCGCTCTAGCTTCACTGGCGCTGCCGGCGAGCGCGGCCGAGCAGATTACCAGTTTTGACGTTACCATCGCACTCAACGCCGACAGCCGCATCGACGTCACCGAGGCGATGAGCTACGACTTCGGGTCGGCCGAGCGCCACGGCATCTACCGCGACATTTCCGTCCGCTACCGGACGGCCAGCGGCAGCTACGGGCTGAGCCTTTCGAATATCCGGGTGGTTGATACCAACAACCAGCCGTACCCGTTTCATGCCTCGCGCGCCGGCCAGAACCTGCGCATCCGAATCGGCGACCCGGACGCTACGGTCACGGGCCGGCACACCTACCTGATCAGCTACACGGTCGAGCGGGCGCTCAACTACTTTGCCGACCACGATGAGCTCTACTGGAACGTGACCGGCGACGGTTGGGACGTGCCGATCGCGGCAGTCCAGGCCACAGTGTTCGTTCCGCAGCAGGTCGGTTCAGTCAATTTTCAGACGACGTGCTTTGCCGGCCAGTCCGGCAGCACTGACCCTTGCGCGTCGGCCGACACGCTGCTCGGCAGCTACCTCGGAGCGCCAAACACGACCGCGCTGTTTTCCCACGGTGAGCTCGCGCCGGGTGAAGGGCTGACCATTGTCGTTGGGTTTCCCAAGGGCATCGTCGTCGAGCCGGCCTGGTGGCAGACTGTCCTCGAAACGGTAAGGGACAACTGGATCCTTGGTTTACCAGTCGTGGTGCTGCTGGCTCTCATTTTCATCTGGCGCCGGTACGGCCGTGATCCCCAAGGCCGGGGCACGATTATCGCTCAGTACGATCCGCCCGATGGGCTGATTCCTTCGGCCGTCGGCACCCTGATTGACGAGCGCGTCAGCAGCCGCGACGTTTCGGCCGACATCATCGCCCTGGCGGTCCAGGGCTTTCTCAAGATTCACCGCGTCGCCGACCAGGTGGTGCTGGATCGTTTTTCCAAAGCCGACAACTACATCCTCCAGCCGCTCAAGCCGGCCGACGGTTTGATCGACCCCGTGCTCCAGCTGCTGTTTACGAGCCTGTTTAAAACACGGTACGTCAAAACTCACGCGGTGGCCGGCCGGCAGCTTAAGGGGGTGCGGCTCTCCAACCTTAAGAACGCCTTTTACAAAGATTTTGGCAAGATTTCCCGGCAAGTGTACCGTGAGCTGGCTACTCGAGGCTACTTTGCCGTCTCGCCGCAACTCGTCCGCCGCGCCTACCTGGCTTTTGGCATCGGGCTGGCAATCCTAGCCGTACCGTTCGGCCGCTTCTTGGGCGGCTTTGGAACGCTGGCAGTGCTCGTCTCCGGCGCGATGGTTATTAGTTTTAGCTTCATCATGCCGAAAAAGACCAAGCAGGGGGTGCTCGCCCGAGAACACATCGCGGGGTTGAAAGCGTACCTGACGGTGGCTGAAAAAGACCGCATCAAGTTTCACAACGCGCCGGAAAAAAATCCCGAAACGTTCGAGCGGCTGCTGCCCTACGCGATGGTGCTCAAGGTTGAAGACCGGTGGGCCAAGCAGTTCGAGGGCATCTACCGGCAGCCGCCAGGCTGGTACGCCGATCCGTCCGGCCGGGCGTTCAGCGCGATGGCGCTGACCGACAGCTTGAGCGACTTTCGCGCCGTCTCCCAGCACACGCTCCAGTCATCACCCCAGTCAGCCGCGGGCGGCGGCAGCGGCTTGGGCGGCGGGGGATTTTCCGGCGGCGGTTTTGGCGGCGGGGGAGGCGGGAGCTGGTAGTTTTAAAAATCAAAAACCAAAAATAAAAAATCAAAGGTACAATTAAAAGGTAAAAGCTTTAAGCTTTGATTTGTAACTTTGATTTTTGCTTTTTGATTTTTAAACTTTCTTTTCTATGTCTCTTCTCTGGGGCTACGTCGCCAAGCATAAAAAAATACTCTCCGGCGCGCTCGGCCTGGCGGTCATCAACCAGGTATTTTCATTATTGGACCCGCAGGTGTTTCGCCTGATGATCGATAACTACGCCCTGAAAGCGGCTGAGCATTCAAGCGGCAGCTTTCTGCAGGGGATTATTTTTTTGTTGTTTCTGTACATTGCCTTCGCGTTTATCTCCCGGACCGCCAAGGCGTTCCAGGACTACTTCGTTAACGTCATCACCCAGCGGGTCGGCGCCGAGCTTTACGCCGACAGCGTTGCCCACTCGTTCTCGCTGCCCTACGCCGCGTTTGAAGACCAGCGTTCCGGCGAGCTGCTCCAGAAGCTGCAGAAAGCAAAGACCGACAACCAGAATCTGATTATCAGCACCGTGGGCATCCTCTTCCTCTCGCTGGTCGGCGTGCTGTTTGTGGTCGGCTACGCCTTTTTCGTTCACTGGATGATCGGTGTCGCGTACCTCATGCTTTTTCCGGTGGTCGGTTCGATCATGTACGTTTTGAGCCGGAAGATTAAAGAAGCCCAGGCAAAAATCGTTCGGGAGCAGGCTGATTTGGCCGGCTCAACCACCGAAACGATCCGTAACGTCGAGCTGGTCAAGAGCCTCGGCCTCGAGCAGCAGGAGGTCAAGCGCCTCAATCAGGTCAACGAGAACGTCCTCCAGCTTGAGCTGGCCAAGGTACGGCTGGTTCGTAAGTTAAGCTTTCTTCAGGGTACCCTACTCAACTTCATCCGTGCGCTGATTATGCTGTTGCTGCTCTGGCTGATTTTCCAGGGCGTGGTCAGCCTGGGCGAATTTTTTACCCTGTTCGTCTACTCCTTTTTCGTTTTCGGTCCGCTCTGGGAGCTCGGTACGGTCATTACCCACTACCAGGAAGCCAAGGCCGCCAACGAGCAGGTGGAAAAAATTTTGGCGACCAAGCCGGAACTGCGGCCGTCGCACCCGTTCACCGTCGGCAAGCTGACTGAGATTCGTTTCAGCGGCGTTACGTTCAGCTACGCGACCAGCGCCCGGCCGGCCGTGGGAGGCGTCAGCTTAACCGTCAAGGGCGGCCAGACCATCGCGTTCGTCGGTCCGTCTGGTTCGGGCAAAACCACGCTGGTTAAGCTGTTAGTAGGCCTGTACCGGCCAACCCGCGGTTCCTTGCTGTTTAATGGCACCGACGCCAAAACGATCGATTACGATTTGCTGCGCCGGCGTATCGGTCTGGTTACCCAGGGCACCCAGCTGTTTGCCGGCACCATCCGTGAGAACCTGCTCTTCGTCAATCCCACCGCCACCGACGCCGATTGCCTGCGGGTGCTCGAAATGGCCGCGGCTAAGCCGATTCTCCAGCGTGGCGGCCGCGAGCTCGACACCAAGATTGGCGAGGGCGGCCTCAAGCTCTCCGGCGGAGAACGCCAGCGCCTGGCCATCGCCCGGGCGCTCCTGCGCAACCCCGACCTGATTATCTTCGACGAGGCGACCAGCAGCCTCGACTCGATTACTGAAAAGGCCATCACCGAAACGATTCAGCACATCGAGCACGCCCGGCCCGACCTGATCACCGTCCTCGTTGCCCACCGGCTCTCAACTATTGACCACGCCGACGCCATCTTCGTCCTGGAGCACGGCCGAATCGTCGAGCACGGCAGCCACGCACAACTCGTGAACGCCGGCGGGCTGTACGCCGCCTTGTGGCGCGAACAGATCGCGAGTAAAGAAAACAATGGTTAGAAGTAAGCCCAGAAAAGTGAGTAAGTAAGGCAATAATAGAACTCCCTCTCCGATCACGCCTGTCCGCCCGATGGCGGGGAGAGGGTAGATCTGCCAGCGGCCAGGGGGTGAGGCAACGGACATGAAAAATCACATCACCACCATTTTACGAAAGAACCAAACTCCTTAAGAAGCCAAGCTCTGGCACGTGTTGCGTTTTTGGAATGACGACATCAATGGTAATCTAGAGGGAGAAGTTGAGGTGATACTCCAGAACGCTCGTGCCTCACCCCGCTCGTCTGTTTCTAATCAACCCTCTCCCTCAGGGGAGAGGGAGGAGCCATCCTCGGTTTTCTATTCGTTTAACCCATTTGACGGAATTTATTTTATGTTCGGCGTCATTCTCGTCACCATCGGCACCTTTTTTCAGGAGATCTCCGACTCCATCGGAAAGTACAAAGTAGAAAACCAAGAGGAGAGCCCCTTTGCCATGGGCTTCTTGAGCCTGTTTTGGGGCACAATCCTTTTTGCCTTGATTAGCCTTGTCAACCGCGACGCGTTCGTCTTTAGCCTGAACTCGCTGCCTACTTTTTCGGTTCGGCTCATTTTAGAGATTGTTCAGCTCTACGTGACCGTGTTCGCCATCATCAAGGCTGACCGCACGACTTTCAACTTCGTCAGGACCATAACCATACCGCTGCTGCTGCTCGCCGACCTGACGCTCGGCTACCACATTGGTTTTCCCGCCCGTGTGGGCATGTCGGTAATTGTCTTTACTTTGCTGGTTTTGTTTTCGACCCGAAGCATTAAAAAAGAGGGCATCGGGCTGGTCGCGTTCACCGCGGTCAACGCCGTCATCACCCTCTCGCTGTTTAAGTACGACATCACCCACTTCAATTCCGTGGCAGCCGAGCAGCTGTTGATTTATTTTGTTTTGCTGGTTTGCTTTTTCATTCTCGCCACGTTTCGGGCGAAAGAAAACCTGTTCGTCTTTTTAACCAAGCCAATCTTTCTCCTTCAGTCCGCCTCAACCGGCTTTGGCGGAGTGATCGAGAGCTTCGGCTTCAACTTCGGCGCGGCGTCGGTCATGGTGGCGGCCAAGCGCTCCTCGGCGATTTTTTGGTCGCTGATCGCAGGCAAGACGTTTTTCAGGGAAAAGCACATGGTTTTCAAATTCCTCGTCTTCTTTGTTTTGCTGATTGGTTTAGTACTTTTGGCGATCAACTGAACTTGCTTCACCGAATAAAGTAGAAAGGGCTACTGGCAACTAGTCGTAGTTTTTATTTTAATTGACAGATATTTAGTTATATGCTATAGTATATATACTGATTTTTAAGCATTAAAATCAGCCAAAATAAGCAAAAAAAGGAGGATAGTTCCTTGACAAACCCAACAGAGTTGTATCAGATGCTGCTCAATAAACAGTGCGACCCATCTGACCTGCCTCTTGCTGAGCTCTATGAGCTTGGCGATCAAATGGCAATCGTTGGCGGAAATTTTTCCGCCAAGAAAATAATCTACGACTGGATCGAGCGTCACCTCCAGGCGACCGACGACGATCGGTTCCGTGTGAGCGTATTTCGCTTCGATCTACTACGGAGACAGGGAAAAACGGACGAAGCATATTGCAACCTACTCGTGATGGCAATGGAACAACGTTCCGTTTCGGCGCAGCTCGAATACCTACAAGCCATAGGTCAGTGCCTGCTGGTCCTGAAACGTTTCGACGAGGCGGTCGACGCGCAACGGCAGCTCATCGAGCTGATGGACCAGAACGTGTTGGTCCGGCGTCGTCTCTACTACCTGGAGACAATGCTGGCGCTTAAGCAGCATGCTTCCCAGTACGATGATGAACTGGACGGATGTCTTGACCTTTCTCTGAACCTTCTCAATGAAGCCACTGAACTAAGCGAACCAGAGCGCAATCGAGCGCTCGGAGGCCTCCGGTTTGTCCAGGGACAACAGCATATCGCTCACGGTGCCTGGCGTCAAGCGGCGGGATGCTTTGCTCAAGAGTTCGAGTTTGGTCCGGCAGACCGAGAGAAAGTAGTCGGCTCCCTGATGTATCTTTACTCGCGTTTGCGCGAAATTACAGACGATCCAGACGCCGCACTTCACGTGGCGTTTCTACGGGGACACCTGAACAGTCTCCAGCCGGCCGACATCCAAATACTCCAAAAGGAGTATGATCTGGTTGTTAAAGCATTCGGGATTACGCCGCCCAAAGCCGAGCAGTGAACCACTTGCTGAAGGTGGTTTACCCGACTAACTAGGCTGAAACCGACCAGCGAACAACATTAGTACCTTCTTATCCGACCTATAGGTGAACGTAAACCCACGTTCACCTTCTTTTTTTACCCAAAACTTTTTTAAAAAGATGCAGGGTTTAAATAAGAAAGCCCTGACACGCTGGTCGGAACCTTTTTTTATTTAGTGCTGAACTAAAATTCGTACTCCCAGTACGGCTGCCAGATAAATTTTTCGATAACGCATGCTTCGAGCGTCTTACCCTGAACCAACATATCAAGACCAAACTGGGTAGCCCTGTGGCCGATGATGAGCGGCGTGGCATCGGGGTGCTGCGCCTTAAGCTTGCGGTAAAACGCCTGAACCCGCGCTACGGCCTGCTCGTAGCTTTCGCCGTTGGGAAATGGCTGACGAAGATGTGTTAACTTTATAGCGTCTACTTCAGCCTTTGGCTTACCGTTATAGTCACCATAGTTAATCTCGCGCAGCCGCTGGTCGGCAATGATGGGCAGCGTACTGCCAAATGCGATCTTCGCCGTTTCGTAAGACCGCTTGAGATCCGAACAGTACACCGCGGTAATCCGCAGGTTCTTGAGGTGACCTGTAAGCGCCCTCGCTTGCTGCTTTCCGAGTTTTGAGAGCGCGGCGTCATTCCAGCCGGAAGAGCGGCCGGCTTCGTTATCGGTCGTGGTAGCGTGGGCGGTAAAGTAGATTTTCATAAGATGATTCTACATAAAAAATCGCCTCTCGACAAGCTCGAGGCGATTTTTTGTACTTCGCCTGTTTTACCGTATATCCGGTGCCGGTTCTGTCTGGGCTGGTTCAGCCACCGCACCCGCTGATCCGCTTGATACGCCTGGTTCGGTAAAGGGCATAATCTTGATCGGGCCGCCGTCGCCGTAGTCGCGGTCGAGGATGTCCTTGGCCAGCGGAATGACGATGCTGCGCTGGAAGTAAGGGTAGGGGCCGTCGGTCGGCGCTTTGGTTACGGGGAAAATCAAGCTGGGGACCAGGAGCTCCACGGACTGGTTGTCGCGGTAGTCGTAGAGGTGGACGAGCGCGAGCGTCGGGGTGCCCAGTTCGACGTCGACGAACGTGGCGCCTTCCTGATAGTAGACCGGGTAGATGCCGCCGTTCTCGGCGAGCTTGGTAATCCGGCTCGCGTCGGTTTCCATGGCGTAGCGCGAGCGCTGGTACTGCTGGGTACGCAGGTTCCACAGGCCGGTCGCTTTCTTCCGGACCACGTCAACGTTGACGGTGAGTCCTTCGGTCGCCCCGCTCTGGTCGTAGACGATTTGGTTGTCGACGATGAAGGGGTAAACCACGGTGAGCGTGCTGGGAACATAGGCGAATTCTCCCCGGGTTTGGGCGTAGTCGTAGTAGAGCCGCCAGTCGTTGCGGACCTCCGGCTGGCCGAAGCTCTCAACCGGGATGCCATGGTCAGTCAGAAACTTGGTGGCAATGGCGATGATTTCCTCGTCTGGCGGGAGGTTATCAGCGTTCAAGCTGTTTTCCACCGGCATGACCGCGTCCGGGCCTTCATAGATGCTGACCGAGCCGTCGGCCAGACTGACGTTGACCCGCAAGCCGCCCGTTTTGTCCTCGTAGAAGCTGAACTGCTCGAGCTTGGTGTTGCTGAACGTTTTAAGATCAATGAAACCGAGGTTGAGGCCGCCGACGAGCTGGCTCAAGCTGCCGCCGCCGCCAATCTGTCGCTTGAAGACCGGAAGCTCGGCGTCCGAGAGTTGCAGCGGCTCGCCCGTGTACACGTAGCGGTACTGAATGAACGGTCCGGGCGGCAGGATCATGCTGGGGCTGACAACCGCCATATCTCGGCCGGTTGTACCGCTACCCGAGTCGGCAGCTGCTTCTTGGGTGGCAAACCCGCCGCCGCCAAAACCTGCCGTGCCGGCGGCGAGCTTGGCCGTTGGCGCGGCCGAATTATCGTTGGCGGCCACCTCGGCTTGGAGCGAGCCGAAGGCCTGGTCGCCGACCGCGGTAATTTGGGGCGCGAAGCTCAAGAGCGCGGCGGTCGGGGACTCGGTGAACGGTTTGGCGGTAAAGAATCCGCCGAGGTAGAGGAGCGGCACGATGACGATGATCGCCACCAGCACGCCGCCAAAGGTGTAGGCTAGTTTATGCATAGCGTTAAAGCGGTTAAAGAAGTTAGTGGGGCTCGGTTCGGCGGCCGGGCCGATTTGCTTAAGAATCTCGGCACGAAGTTGCTGGGCGAACCGTTTGTTAAACTTGGTGTCCGGCCGAGACGCCAAGAGTTTTTCAATCATGGTAATCAGCTGCCGCTCGTACGGTTTGAGCTTCGGGTCAATCGCGTAGAGGTCATCAAGGATTTTTTTGATATTACTGTCCATACCCAGTAGTAGTCCCTCACCTTTTTTGTTTAAAGTAGAAAGGTATAAGGGTGTTAAGCAATATATTATTAAAGGGTCTGCCAAGTAGTAATTCTTCTCAACTAACCTAATAAGGTGAGGGATCACTACTGGGCATACATGTTACTAAACGAGCTTGATGGTTAAAAGTAACAGTAGCGCGATGAGGTTCTCGTTCCGGAGCTTGGCAATGGTTCGGAAAAAGCTCATCTTGCAGCCCGCCTCGCTCTTGCCGACAATGGCAGCAATCTCACGGTAGCTCAAACCTTCCCAGACCCGCAAGATAACGATGTCCCGCTGCTCGCTGGGCAGTTTTTTGAGGTACGTTTGGACCTGCTCGAGCTGCCGTACGGTATCGATATCGCGTTCAACGTCGTCATCGGTGTGCAGATCCCACGCGTCTTCGATGTTTGTTTCAGTCTTTTTGGTCCGGTAGTAGTCAATGACGGTGTTGCGGGCGATCCGGTAGAGCCATGAAGAGAAGCTGCCCTTGGCCGCATTAAAACTGCCGATGTTTTTTACCGCCTTGAGAAACGTCTGGCTGGTCAGGTCTTGGGCCGTCTCGCGGTGCATCGTCTTGTAGTAGACAAAGTTGTAGATTTTTTTAACGTAGCTATCGTAGAGCACAGCAAACCCGGCCAGGTCGCCCCGCTGGCAGCGCTCGATCGCTTCCTGTTCCGAAACAGTTTCCATGTGTTTATTGCTAGGCACAAAAAAGATTCTGGAAGGTAACGGTCTGGTACTTATTGTATCACAGGTAAGCGCGGCGACCAAGCGCTGCAGATTAGGTTTGACGCCCCCTCTCTCCCGACCTCTCTCCCACCAGGGGAGAGAGGGTCTCTAAGCAAAGACGCTTTACAAAAGACCCCTCTCCCCACCGTGGGAGAGGGCATCTTGGTTAATCTTTGTGGGTGAGGGGGTTAAATTGTTCGGCAGCTGGAAAATTAAAGTCTGCTGAAACGGACTGCAAGGTAAATCTGTGGTATACTATTGCTACGGTAATAGGTAATCTTTTAAACATATGAATTACAAAAGAGCGCTGCTGGTAACGCTGCTCGTCGGCGTCCTGGCGGTAAGCGCCATTGCATTCCAGTTTTATTGGCAGAACCTGCGCGGGGTCGCACCGGCGAGCCAGCCGCCGCCAGAGGACATCGCCCGGCTCATTAACCGCGGGGTTCAAAATGCCACTGAGTTTCCCTTACAGTTGCCTGATGATCTCGCTATTTCAATTTTTGCCGAAGATGTACCCGGAGCGCGCGTGATGGCTTTTGATCCAAACGGCGTGATGCTGGTGAGCTTGACCGGCAGCGGCCAGGTGGTGGCGCTGCCTGACAACGACCATGACGGCGTCGCAAACGAACAGGTGACCGTCGCTTCGGGGCTGCAGCAGCCGCACGGCCTGGCGTTTCACTGCGGCGCCGGCGAGCGCTGCCGGCTCTATATCGCCGAAGCCGGCCAGGTGGTAGTCTATGACTACGACGCCCAGAACCTCAAGGCGCAGAACGGCCAGAAAATCATTGATTTGCCGGTTGGCGGCCGCCACTTCACCCGAACGCTGCTGATTCATAACGACCAGCTGCTGATTTCCGTTGGCTCGTCGTGCAACGTCTGTAATGAAGCCGACTGGCGGCGTTCGTCGGTGCTGGTTTCGAGCCTCGACGGCAGCAATCTGCGGACATTTTCGAGCGGCTTACGCAACGCCGTGTTCATGGCCGAGCAGCCATCGACCGGCGACGTTTGGATAACCGAGATGGGCCGTGACTTACTCGGTGACAATCTGCCGCCTGATGAAATCAACGTCTTGCGCGACGGCGGCAACTTTGGCTGGCCGGTCTGCTATGGCCAGAATGTCCACGATACCAACTTTGACAAAAACGTGTACATCCGCGACCCGTGCAGCGACAGAATTCCGGCCCGGCTCGACCTGCAAGCGCACTCGGCCCCGCTCGGACTGGCATTTTTCCACGACGACTGGCCGGCGCCATACCGCGGCAGCCTGCTGGTTGCCTACCACGGCTCATGGAACCGCAGCGTCCCCACTGGCTACAAGGTCGTGCGCTACCAACCGGACCAGGCAGCGGGCAAAAGCAATCCTCAAGATTTCATCTCGGGCTGGCTGAATGACAAAAATCAGGCGCTGGGCCGGCCGGTGGACATCAAGATTTTGCCGGGCGGCGTCATGTATATTTCCGACGATAAGGCGGGCGTGATTTACCGGGTCGAATACACTGGTGAATAATAATGCCGTAACCCCTTTAATTCTCCCTTACCCTAAAGGGGAAAGCCGGGGAGAAGCATTTGAATAGCCCCCCCTTCTTGGGATAAGAGGGGGGGGCTATGGCTAGATGAGCGGGGGAGTTACGGCGCAAGCCTATATCAAAAGCTGAGCACAATGTGTGTTCAGCTTTTTCTTTTGGTTTTTTGACGATAATTTACTCCATCAATTTTTTGAACTCTTCAATCATCGGCACCTGCTCGGCTTCGGCGTGGTACTTTTTCGCCAGCGTCACGGCCAGCCAGTCGGCGGTGAGCAGCGAGCTG
>Ga0155437_120_pt2 | contig 25980 bp, 26 predicted proteins | sample RifCSPhighO2_02_FD_111885 | JGI IMG/M metagenome (GOLD analysis project Ga0155437, IMG submission 111885) | Candidatus Buchananbacteria bacterium RIFCSPHIGHO2_02_FULL_56_16 | reverse complement strand
CAGGCCGAGGTGGAGTCGGTCAACCTCGACGGTTTGAAGCGCGTCGCCGACGCCTGCCTGAAGCACCGGGTCAAGCTTATTTTTCCTTCGACCACCAGCGTTTATGGCAGCCAGGACTCACGGGTGGATGAAACCTGCACCGAGCTCAAACCCCAGAGCCCCTACGCCGAATCGAAGCTGGCGGCCGAACGCTGCCTCCAGACGCTGGGTGAACGCGGCCTTGACTTTGTAACCTACCGCTTCGGCACGATCTTCGGCCCGTCAGCGGGTATGCGCTTCCACACCGCGGTGAACAAGTTTATTTGGCAGGCGGTGCTGGGCAAACCGCTGACCGTCTGGCAAACCGCCTGGCAGCAGAAGCGGCCCTACCTCGACCTGCGGGACTGCCTCGCCGCGATTAATTTCACGATTGACCGCGACGGCTTTGACCGGCAGACCTACAACGTCGTTACCAACAACTACACCGTTGAGCAGATCGTCGCGACCATCAAGCAGTTTATTCCCGAACTGACCGTTGAATTTGTTGACTCGCCCATTATGAACCAGCTCTCCTACGACGTTGACGCGGCCAAGCTCGCGGCCAAAGGCTTCCAGGTCCAGGGGGATTTGGTCCAGGGCGTCGAAGCCTCGATTAAAATGTTTTCTAACCTCAACCTGCCATGAGCGATATCCACCTCAAGCCCGTTATTGATTTCGGTAAGATGCCGATTGCCAACGCCTTTCTCACCCCGGACCAGTTCGCGGCTGAATTTTTTTATCCCATGGTCGTGGGCTTTGACCCGGCCACCGCGGCCATTGGCCTGGTCCACCGCGTGCCGCCGGAAAAGATGTTCCACGACCACTACGCGTTTTTCTCGTCCACCTCAAAAGGCATGCAGCGGCATTTCCACGAGACCGCGGAGAAGCTCTTGCCGTATGCCAAGCAGGGCCTCGTGGTCGAGGTTGGCAGTAACGACGGCATCATGCTGGAAGCTTGGAAAGAATTAGGAGTACCGGCAATCGGCGTCGAGCCGTCCTCGAACGTTGCCGAGGTTTCTCTAGAACGCGGCCACCGCGTGATTACCGCGTTTATGAATGAGCAGACCGTTCAAGAAATCTTGGGCCAGGGCAACGTTTCGCTGGTGTACGGCGCGAACGTCTCCTGCCACATCGAAGGATTCGAAGCGTACCTGCAGGCGGTCAGCCGCCTGATCGGCCGCGAGGGAGTGTTTGTGTTCGAGGATCCGTACTTTATTGACATCGTCGAAAAAACTTCCTACGACCAGATCTATGACGAGCACGTCTGGTACTTTACCGTCACCTTTATCAATACCATGCTTCGTCCGTTCGACCTGCAGGTGTTTGACTGCGAGCACCTCGACACCCACGGCGGCAGCATGCGGATGTACGTCGGCCACCCCGACACCCATCCGGTCAAGCCCGGCGTGGCCGCTTGGCTCGCCAAAGAAAAAGACTTGGAGCGGCAGCTCACGGTTTTGGCTGCGAACATCAAACAGTCGAAAGTCAAGCTGCTGGAGATTCTGTCCAACGTGAAAAAAGAAGGCAAAAAAATCTGCGGCTTTGGCGCGACGTCCAAGGGCGTGATTATCTGCAACTACTGCGGTATCGGTCCGGATTTAATTCCATTCATCACCGACAACACGCCGGCCAAGCAGGGCACCTACTACCCCGGCGTTCACATCCCCATCAGGCCGCAAGAAGCGTTTAAGGCCGTTGACTACGCTTTTCTGTTTGCCTGGAACCATTTTAAGGAAATCAGCGCTTCCCAGTCGTGGTTCACCAAGCAGGGCGGCCGCTGGATTACCCACGTGCCGCAGCCGCATGTTATTACCTAGCGGATCTTGCGGAATTACCAATAACCAAATTTCAATCACCAATGAATGACCAATCATCAATTTTCAATAACCAAACGCATGACCTGCATTGATCATTGGTGCTTGGTGCTTGGTCATTTTGAAACTCCTGCTTATGATCGAACCCAACCAGTGGACCACGTTTGCTAATTTAGTGCTGCAACCGCGAGACGTAACTGCCGAGGCGATTTTTGTTCACGGCTGGGGTGACCAGCGCGATGCATTAATTGCCCTGGTTGGGCAGTGCTACCGGCAGGGCCGGGCGAAGCTGATTATCTTAAACGGGCACGAGCATTACGAGATCGGCGGGCCGGGCGTAAGCTACTGGCGCTCGGCGCTGGTCGAACGCCACGGCGTGCCTCCGGCCGCCATTCAGACGATCCCGGCCGCTGACCACACCGGCGCCGAAGCCGAAGCGCTGATGGAGTTTGCCAAGAAGGAAAATCTCAAGTCTGTCGTGATTGTTTCTCATCCAATCCACCTCGTTCGGGCGATGCTCACCCAGATCGGCGCGATGCGAAAGCACGGTTTGGACCTTAAGCTCTACCCGCAGACGCTCGCTGATATTGATTGGAACGAAGTCATCAAGATTCACTCGCTGACGGCCCACCAACCGGAAACCACCCGGCGAATCGCCCGGCTGTTCGGGGAATCTGCCCGGATCGCCAGGTACAACCAGCATCGAGCGGCGGGTGATGACAGCTTTCCGATTGCGACGATTGAGGAGGGGATTGAGTATTTCCGAAAAATGACGGATGTAAAATTAAAAATCAAAAAGCAAAAATCAAAGGTACAAATCAAAGCTGAAAGATTTGATATTTAATATGTAACTTTGATTTTTTATTTTTAATATTTGCTTTAATTTAAAGCTTTACCATTGGATATGAAAATCCTCATGACCGGCGGATTGGGAATGCTCGGCAGCGAGATCCGCAAATTGGCCGAAGACCTCTACGCTCCCGGCTTTGACGAGCTTGATGTCACCAATGCCGAGAAGGTGCTGGAGCAATTCAAAGCCTACCAGCCTGACGTGGTGCTGCACCTGGCGGCGATGACTAGCCCGCCGGAACACGAAAAAAATCCCGAGCCCGGGCTGCGCGTTAATGTCATCGGCACGGCGAACGTCGCCTTGGCCTGCCGGGCGGTCGGTGCCAAGCTCGTCTACACGTCGAGCGACTACGTGTACCACGGGCCCGGACCACACCGCGAGGACGAACCCGTAACTTCGCCGTACCGGTTTGGCTGGTCCAAGCTGGGCGGGGAGTGCGCGGTTCGGCTGCTCGAACAGCACCTGATCCTGCGCTTGAGCTTCGGCCCGGTTCCGTTTCCCTGGGATAAAGTTTACCGCGACCAGTGGAACTCAAAGCTCTACGTTGACGAGATGGCGCCGCTGGTGCTGGCCGCGGCGCGCTCTAAGGCAACCGGCGTGCTGAACCTCGGCGGGCCGCGGACCACCCTCGAAGCCTACGCCCGCCGCAGTCGGCCGGAGATTGAAGCAATTCCCAAGCCCGACTGGGTGCCGGCTGATACCAGTCTTGATTTACGTAAGATGAAAGCCGCCCTCGGTATTAAAGACGAGCAATTGTTACTCAAACGGTAATCGCAAAATAATGAAAGTGCCATTCGTTGATTTAACTACCGTCACCCAGCAGGTCAAGGCGGACTACCTGTCAGCCGTAAGCGCGCTTTTGGACAAAAACCACTTTATTTTAACCGAGGAAGTGGCGGCGTTCGAGCAGCAGTGGGCCGCGACCGTTGGTACGAAGTACTGCGTGGCGGTGAGTAACGGCGCGGATGCGCTCTACCTGGCACTCCAGGCCTGCGGCGTCGGAGCCGGCGACGAGGTGATTACCCAGGGCAACGCCTACAACGCCAGCGTGACGGCGATTATGCGTACCGGCGCGGTGCCACGCTTTGCCGACGTTAAGGCCGATACGCTCACCCTTGACGTCAGCCGGATTGAGCCGCTGATTAACGAAAAAACCAAAGCGATTCTGCCGGTCCACCTCTACGGCCAGCCGAACGACCTGGCGGCGATTACCGCGCTCGCTCAAAAGCACCAGCTCAAGGTGATCGAAGACTGCGCCCAGGCTCACCTGGCGACGTTCGAAGGCAAGCTGGTGGGCGGCTGGGGGGACGCGGGTGCATTTAGTTTTTACCCAACCAAAAACCTCGGCGCGTTTGGTGATGCCGGCGCGGTAACGACGAACGACGAGAAAATGTACCGGGAAATTCTCGCCCGCCGCGACCTCGGTCAGGTTCAGAAGAACGACCACCGCTACTTGGGCACGAACATGCGCTGCGATCCGGTTCAGGCGATCGCCTTGAGTCTGAAGCTTAACTACTTGCGAGCGAATACCCAGGCCCGCCAAGCGGCAGCGCTTCGCTATGATGAGCTCATCGCCAAGATTAGCGGAACGGTCATAACGCCAGTGGGGCGTTCGCCTCAAGCCGAGCACGTCTACCATCTCTACGCCGTTCAGATTAACGGACGCGAGCGCGACGCGGTGATGGCGACGTTAATCGAGCAGGGGATTCAGCCGGCGATTCACTACCCGACGGTGGTCTGCCGGCAGCCGTTCTACCACGGTCCGAAAGACAGCTGTCCAGTGGCCGAGGCTGCCGCTAAAAAAATTCTGTCGCTGCCGCTGTTTGTCGGCATCACCGAAGCCCAGCAGCAGTCCGTCGTCGACGCGCTCGCCGCGGCCGTAAGAACCTCATCAGGATGAAACAGGCCCATCGTATGACCGATCAATCATCGCAACGGGCTGATTGGCTGGAGTCCGGGCGACGGTTTATTCTGGGCCGGACTCCATCGCATCGGCTCGGGGAAGATTTTTTCAATTTTTACGGCTGGCTTGCGCCCCAGGCTCGCGGCCGGGTGCTCGATGCCGGCTGCGGCAGCGGCTTGAGCACGTTTCTGCTGGCGCACCGCGCAACGGAAGTCTGGGGCATTGATGTATCCGAGGCGGCAATTGCCTTTGCGACCGATTGGTATCTCCGGCCGCACCTTCGTTTTTCGGTCGGTGATCTGCGCACAGTCGCGCTACCCGACTCGTACTTTGATGTGATTGTGCTGACGTTTGTCATTGAACAGCTTGATCGTGAAGCGCAAGCACCGCTCCTGCAGCGGCTGCAATCAGCACTGGCTGTCGGCGGCACCTTAATCATCGCCACGCCGAACCGGCTCGTGACCTCTCCGCGCCGTCGCCGATCCGGTAATGCCTGGAACGTCAAGGAGCTCAGCCGTCAAGAGCTGACCGCACTGCTCTGCAGCGTCGGGTTCACCAGGCAGGAGTGGTACGGGCAACGGATGGTTTTTCGGCCGCTGGTTTGGTATCCGATTCGCGGCTTGATTCGGCTGCTGGAGCGAACGGTTGGTCGGCCGTTCGGCTTTTACGGCCGGCGCGAGTCGCCCCGCGTCAAGCCGTGCCAATGGTACTGGCAACCCAAAGAGTTTATTATGGTAACCAAAAAATAACCTATGGCCCGCAGCAAGTTCTACTTTCCCGGTAGCCGCAAGCCAAACTTTTCAAAAATCAAGCGCGTCAGCTATGACGACTACTGGACCGAGCGCGGGTTTCAGATGCGCTCGAAGCTGATGGAGCGCGAGGTGATTTTTTTCGATTGGATTACCCGGGGGTCAACCGTGCTCGACGTCGGCTGCGGTACCTCGCGGCTGCTCTTTGAGCTCAAGGCCCAAAAGCAGTGCCGCGTGGCCGGTGCCGACATCTCGCCGCTCGTGGTCGCCAGCCTGCAACAGGCGGGCATTGACGCCTTTGTCGCCAACATCGAAGACTCCGCCTTTCAGCTGATTGACCACTACGACTACATCATCTGTTCAGAGACGATCGAGCATCTCTCGCAGCCTGAAGAGCTGATCGCCAAGCTCAAAGCCGCCGCCGACTACCTGGTTCTGTCCGTACCGAATTCAGCCTTCTACCGCTACCGGCTCGGCCTGATGTTCCGTGGCCGGTTTTTCACCCAGTGGATGTCGCACCCGTCTGAACACCTGCGCTACTGGAGCCACACAGATTTTCTCGACTGGCTCTCGGCCATGGGGCTGACCGTGGTTACCTTCAAAGCCTCGAACGGCTTCGAGCTCAAAGACATCTGGCCAAACATGTTCGGCCACCAGATTTGTTACCTGGCTAAAACCAACCGATGAAGCTGATCTACCTCGCCAACGTCCGGGTCCCGACCGAGAAAGCCCATGGCCTGCAAATTATGAAGATGGCCGAGGCGTTTCGCCACTGTGGCCACGACCTCGAGCTTTGGGTGGCCCGGCGGTTCAATGCCCAGTTTGCCGGCGTTGATCCGTTTGCCTACTACCGCGTCAGCGAGCGGTTTCCGATCAAGCGGCTGTGGCTGATTGACATGGTGGAAACTCGCCGGTCATTCCACGGCTTGAGCGTGGTGATTCAAAACACCTCGTTCGCGATTTCGGCGTTCTGCTGCCTGGTCGGCCGGCGGTTCGAGCTGCTCTACTCGCGCGACCAGTTCTCACTTTTCTTGCTGTCTTTTTTCCGAAAAAATTTAGTCTGGGAGATGCATGAGTTTCCGCGCTCGAACCGATGGCTCTACCGCCGGCTGATGAAGCGGCTGGCCGCTATCGTCGTGATTACGAGGCAGCTCAAAGATTTGGTGGTCGCCGAAGGCGTCGAACCTGGGAGAGTTACGGTCGCGCCTGACGGCGTTGACCTCGCCGCGTTCGCGATCTCTGAAACCAAACAACAGTGCCGGCAGCGGCTCGGGCTGCCGAGCGACATGCGCCTGATAGTCTACACCGGCCACCTCTGGTCTTGGAAAGGCGTCTATGTACTGGCCGAGGCAGCCGCTTTTTTGTCTGCCGATTGCCTTGTCTTGTTCGTCGGCGGCATGGAGTACGACCTGGAGAAGCTCAAGCGTTTCGTCGCCGATCGCGGGTTGCCGCGGATTCAGTTTGTCGGCCTTAAACCGCCGGCCGAGATCGCCTACTGGCTCGCTGCTGCCGACTGCCTGGTGCTGCCGAACTCCGGCCAGCGGGAGATTTCACGGCGGTACACTTCGCCGCTCAAGCTCTTTGAGTACATGGCGGCCCGGCGGCCAATTGTGGCCTCACGGTTGCCTGCCATCCTCGAAATTCTCAACGAACGCAACGCGATTTTAGTCGAGCCGGACGAACCCAAGGCGCTGGCCGCCGGAATCGAGCAGGCCTTGAAAAATGAGGCTTTTTCTGCTATGATAGTGAAACAAGCTTTTGCCGACGTCCAGGGCTTTACCTGGCAGCAACGGGCCCAGCGCATCTTGTTGGCGCTGGTTAACGCCTAAGGCGTTTACCCTATGGAGTTATCAACAAAAACGAAAATTAAGGTTCACTTTCAACGGTTTGAATTTAAGTACCAGCTGCCGGTTGAAACGATCGAGGGGCTGCTGCCCCAGCTCTTGAAGTACCTGGAGTTCGATCCATACGCCCAGCGGCTACCCGGCCGTCAGTACACCGTGGCCAGCCTGTACTACGATTCGGCCGGTCTGGACTGCTACTACCAGAAACTGGCTGGTCTGCGAACCCGAAAAAAGCTGCGCGTCAGGTTGTACGACTTCAACCTCAAACCCGAGACGCCGGTTTTTTTGGAAATCAAGCGAAAGTACGATACCGTGGTGGTTAAAGACCGTTTGACCATGAGCTACCAGGCTTGCCAAGACCTGCTCGTCAATAACAAGAAGCCGGCGACGCCGCTGTCGGATCATGACCAGGAAACGCTGAATGAGTTCCTCTGGCTCAAGCTCTACAACGGCATGGTGCCGCAGGTCATGGTTCTCTACGATCGCAAACCGCTGGTGGGCAGAGTTGACCCCCAGTTCCGGGTGACGATTGATTCAAACGTCCGAACGTTTACCGCCGACTGGCTGACCGCGAAGGGCATCGCCCAGCCGGTCAGCCGCGGCATTGCCGTGCTCGAGGTGAAGTTCAATAACGTGCTGCCGTTCTGGTTTCACCAGATCATCCGGCGGTACAACCTGGCCCAGCAGCCGTTCTCCAAGTACTGCCGGTCGCTGGAAACCTGCCAGCCGGCGCTCTCCGCCGAGAGCTCGCTCGAGATCTACCAGGCACAGCTTGGCTTATCGTCTTGAAACATGAAACCTGAACCCCGCACCGCAGCCTTATTGCTGGAGCTTCCTGTGGTGCGGGGTTCATGCTCCATAAACTACTTAAGTAAACTAACCCTATGCTCGAACAGCTTTTCTCAACCACCCAAGGTTATGCAGTAGTGGCGCTCAACCCGGCCATCATACTATTTAACCTCCTGCTCGCGTTCGTGCTGTCGCTCATCATCGCCCTGGTTTACAAGGCTACCCACCGCGGCCTCTCGTACTCGCAGACATTCGTTACGACCCTGATTATCAGCGGTATCGTCATCGCGGCGGTGATGATGGTGATCGGCAACGACATTGCCCGGGCGTTCGGCGCCTTCGGCGCGTTTTCATTGATTCGCTTCCGGACCGCGATCAAGGACGCCAAAGACATGGGCTACATCTTTTTGGTGCTCGCCGTCGGCATGGCCGCCGGCACCAACAACTACCTGATTGCCCTGGCCACGACGGCGGTAGTCCTGATTATCCTCTTCGCCCTGTACAAGCTCAACTTCGGCTCAATCCGAAAGTTCGACTACCTGCTGAACTTCAGTCTGGACACCAGCCGTCAAGCCGAAAATATTTACAAGCCGGTGTTTGACCAGTACCTCAAGAGCAGCAGCTTGCTGAACATCAAGGCGATCGAGAGCGGCCAGGTGCTGCAGCTAAGCTTCAGCATCAAGTTCATCAGCGAGAGCGACGCCCAAAGCTTCATCACCGAGCTGGAGCGGCTGAACGGCATCGCCAACGTCAATCTGATCACGGCGAAAAACGACGTCGAGTACTAGCGGTCTCGCGGGCTATGGATTTTGCCGAGCTGAAAAAATACTTGAATGAAGTGTACGCCCCGGCCTTTGAGCGCTGGCGCGGGCGCAACACCTACTTTCACGACGACATCCTGCGTTTTTTTCGTTACGCCGTGCCGCAGAACGCCCGGGTACTCGGGATTGGTTTTAACGACGGCTGGCTGGTGGACGCCGTTAAGCCGCAGCGGGGCGTGTACGTCGGGATGAGCGAGGTACTCAACCGCCAGGGAGCGGCCCGCTACCCGAAGCTGCACTTCGTTGACGATCAGTCGCCCGATCGGTTGCCGCTCAACGAAACGTTTGACGCGATCATCGTGTTAAACAGCATCGGTTTAGTGCCGGACATTCAGCCGTTTCTGCAGCGGCTCCACCAGGTGGCAGCGCCGCGGACTCGTATCTTTATCAGCTACTACAACTACCTCTGGGAGCCGATTATCAAGCTGGCCGAGCGGCTCGGGCTCAAGCAGCGCCAGCCGGTTCAGAACTGGCTGTCCAGCGCCGATATTGCCAACCTGTTTGACCTCGCCGGGTTTGAGGTGATCCGCACGGGCTCTCGGCTGCTGTTGCCGGTCTATGTGCCGCTGCTCTCCGCGTTCTGCAACCGGGTTTTGGCCCGGCTGCCGCTGATCAACCGGCTCAACTTTTGGAACTACGTCATTGTCCGGCCGCGGCCCAACTATCAGCCCGACCGGCCCTACGCCGTGTCAGTGATCGTGCCGGCTCGCAATGAGCGCGGCAATATTAAACATATCGTCGAGCGCCTGCCCCTGATGGGCAGCGCCACTGAACTGATTTTTATCGAGGGCGGTTCGAGTGACGGGACGCTGGAAGAGATTAAACAGGTCGCTTCTACCCCCCAACCGAGTCGTAACCCGACGATCCGCTACGCGGTTCAAGAGGGGATAGGGAAAGGCGACGCGGTTCGTAAGGGTTTTAGCCTGGCGACGGGCGACATCCTGATGATTCTGGATGCCGACCTCACCGTGCGGCCGGAAGAGCTGCCGCGGTTCTACGAGGTAATGGCTGGCGGCCACGCCGAGTACGTCCAGGGCAGCCGGCTGATTTACCCGATGCGAAAAGAGGCGATGCGATTTCTAAACATCCTCGGCAATAAGTTTTTCAGTCTGGTGTTCTCGTGGCTGCTCGGCCAGCGGTTCAAAGACACGCTCTGCGGCGCCAAAGTACTCTTCCGCAGCGACTACGAGCGACTGGCCAACCAGCGCCACTACTTCGGCGACTTTGATCCGTTCGGCGACTTTGACCTGATCTTCGGCGCCAGCCGGTTGAGCCTGAAGATGACGGAAATCCCGGTCCACTACCAGGAACGTTCGTATGGCAGCACCAACATCAGCCGGTTCCGCCACGGCTTGCTCCTGCTGCGGATGTGCCTGTTTGCCGCGCGAAAACTGGAGTAGTTTGAAACCGGTGAACCGTGCACCAGGAACTATGAACCGCTGTTCTGTTCGCAGTTCAAAGCTTTTAAGATTTACCATCCTATGAAACTGCCCGAACGCAAAAATCTAATCATGACGAACGACGAAGATCCGCTCAACTTTTACTACTACCCCTTGATCGGCCTGGTCTACCGCAAGCGCTTGGCCAACTCGTTGCGCTTGCTGGGGGACAAAAAATTTGACCAGCTGCTCGACATCGGGTTTGGCAGCGGCATTCTGTTTCGGGAGCTTGGTGAGCGCGCGACGCAGACCCACGGTATTGAGGTTCACGACAAGGTCGAAGCGGTCGCCACGGCGCTGGCCGCCGAGGGCCTGCATCCTGCCCTCCACCATGCCGGCATCGAGGCGATCCCGTACCAGGATCAGTTCTTTGACGCGGTGATCAGCATCAGTACGATGGAGCACCTCGACAACCTCGACGCGGCGCTGCGAGAGGTTAAGCGGGTGCTCAAGGCCGGCGGAGTCCTGGTGCTGTCGTTTCCGGTCCGTAACGCCCTCACCGACACCTTCTACCGCTTGTTCGGGTTTAAGCCGCGCGATATCCATCCCAACAGCCACGCCGATATCATCGCCGCGGCTCAAAAGCATTTTCGTTTGAGTAAAAAGAAGAAGTTCCCGCCGCTCCTGCCCGACAACCTCTCGCTCTACCTCTCGTGCCGGTTCGTTCGTGAGTGAGGAAGGTGACTTTCTATGGGCGCTGGCGTTACTACCATGCTAAAAAAGAATTACCCCGCGTTGATCATTGCCGCCGCGGTCGGGTTTATCATGCTGCTGCCGCAGCTTTTTTTAATTGCCGATCTGGGTAATCAGTACCAGGGCATCGCGATCACCGAGATCGATAACGATGACTTCTACTACTCGCGAATCAAAGACGCCTACGACGGCAAGCTGTTAATTTCCTCGCCACGAATCTATAATCCCGATCGCGTGCCCGCGGCCATCCCCGGATTTGGTGAGTTTTTAGTCGCCCTCGTCGCCCATATCGTGCAGGTTTCGGTCGGCACTATGGCAGTGGTCGGCAGCTTCCTGTTTCCGGCCATACTCTACCTCGTCTTATTTTTTTTCACCCGGACGGTTACCGGCCGGCCGCTGCTGGCGCTGCTGGCGCCGGCGACCATCATCCTGGCCTCGAACATCGCATTTTTTCCCGCCGAGCTCATCAAGCTCTTTACCGAACCGGCGGCATTAACGCCGAGCGCGTACCTGCGGCCGATCCACCCGCAAATCTCATCGATCCTTTTCTTTTCATTCCTCTGGGCCTGGTACCTGGCCTGGGATCGCCATCAATGGCGCTACACGATTGCGAGCGGAGTGCTCTTCGGCGCGCTCTTCTACACCTATTTGTACGCCTGGACCTTTGCGGTGGTTTTTCTGGGCTTGCATGTTTTGCTGTTACTGATTAAACGGGAGTACCAGCGCGCGCTGCAGATGGCGGCGATCGTCGCGATCGGGGCATTGGTAAGTATCGGGTACTGGTGGAACTATTTGTCGGTCGCGTCTTTACCAAGTTATAGCGAGCTCACCAAGCGGTTTGGATTTTATGACTCAAGAAAGCCATTTTTTAGCACCTTTCTCCTCCTCGACGCAGTCTTAATCAGCTTGTGCGCTTTTTTTAGAAAATGGTCAGGCCGTGCCATTACTCTTTGTCTCACGCTCGTTTTGACGTCGGTAATCGTGATCAACCAGCAGGTGGTGAGCGGCATCAGATTTTTTCCCGGCCACTACCACTGGTACTACATCGTACCGATCTCAACGCTGATTATCCTTTGGGCCGTGTATGAGTGGCTGGCGTCATGGCGTCCGAGAGCGCTGCTCACGATTTTTCTCGTTGGCGCCGCACTCGTCGCCGGTGTGAACGGCATCGTGAGTCAGTACCAATACTACTTGCGGGAACGGCCGGCGTACGCTGACGCCCAGCGCTACACAGCGGTGTATCAATGGATCAACGAGAACGTCGAGCCCGGCGCGGTGGTGCTCGTTCACGAGGGAAAGCTCGCTGATAAGCTGACGGTGTTCACCTCGGTGTACAGCTACCTGCCGCACCGGACCGACCGGCAGTACGTCATTGCCCAGTCATACTTTCGCCACACCTACTTCACCAAGCTCTACCTCGACGGTGATCGCGATCCGGAAAACGCGGTTCGGGCCGACGACTACACGCTGATGTACACCCTGTTCGGCTACTACAACCTCTACCGCTACGATTGCTACGCCTGCTTCAGCGAGCCGGAGCTCCAGCAGCTCAAAGACGACTACCGTGAGTACCTCCAAAACGATTTCAATGCTAATCTAAAAAAGTATAAGGTTAATTACGCCCTCTGGGATACCAAGTCAGGCACGGGGTGGAACCTCGACGAGTACCACTTCATGCAGTTCATCACTGAGATTAACGGCGTCCGGATTTACCAGGTTTCCTAAACAAGCGCTATGAAGGTGAACAAAAAAAGTGTTCAGCATCTTTTACTCGGCGGACTGCTCACCATCGGTGTGGTCATTGGGCTGGCCGCCGGGTCGTACTTCTTCTATTTCCGGCACCTAACCCGGCTGGAAATCTACGCCCGCCACCACGGGGAGATCCAGTTTATCAAAAAGTTGAGCAATGTACTGTTCGTGCCGCAACTTTTTACGCCGGAAAAGCTGCCGCGCTACGACCTCATCGTCAAGCGGCAAGATCTGGAGTTTCTCAACTCGAACCTGCCTGCCGGTTACGTCGGCGCGCTCTTGAGTGACCAGAACCGTCAGTCGGTGCCGGCGACGTTTCTTTCAGGTAGCGAGGTTCGCAAGGTTGAAGTGCGCTACCGCGGCGACACCGACATCCACTGGCGCGATCCCCAGAAATCGTGGCGGGTCAACTTTCCGGTGGAGGAGCCCTTTGACGGCAGCAGCGCGATTAACCTGATTATTCCGGTTGACCGTGGCTACCTGCTCGAATCGCTCAACTTTTATCGGGCAAAAAAGCTGGGCCTGTTGGTGCCCGAGATAAAGTTTGTCAACTTATTCGTTAATGGCGCTCGTCATGGCGTCTACTGGCAGGTGGAACAGTGGGGGCCGGAATTTTTAGCGCGAAATGGCATTGCGACCTCAACCAACCTGTATGGTTCGGCCGAGTTTGCCGATCTCGAAGGGCTGCCAAGCGGAGGATTCAGCACTGCCAGCGCCTGGCGAAAGTACGCCAGCAAGGCCGACGGCATTGACGACTACAGCGACCTGCAGCGCCTGCTCGACGTCATTAACCTGCCCTCGGATGAGGCGCTTAACGAGCAAATCGGTACGGTTATTGACTTTGATAACTTTTACGCCTGGCAAATTAATCAGTACCTGACGATGAGTGACCACCAGTCAGGCATTAACCTGCGTCTGTATCCGGATCCGACAACCGGCAAGTTCAGGTTTCTGCCCTGGGATATCATGATGGGCGACCCGCTGCCGCCGTACGTTGAAGCAAACTACAACCAGCTCATCACCCGCATACTTTCGAACCGGGCATTCCTCCACGAGCGCAACCTCCGGCTCTGGCAGTACGTCGGTGATGAAGCCACGCTGGCTGATGACCTCGCGTACTACGATCAGCTCGATGGCCAAACCCGCGGCGATTTCTATAAGGATTCATTAAAAGTAGAGAGCAACCTTGCGTATCGAAGAAAAATTCGCACTCTTCGACAGCAAATAGTGGACCGGGTTAAAGCGCTAAGAGATAATTTAAACTATGCAAACGCAACTTTTAGCAATTTCCAAAAGATCGACGATACCCATGCTTCGTTTGATTTGACTACTAGCGGGTTTAGCGCAATTAAGCTAGTAGGCATCACCATTGATACTGAATGCGACAGTCGTTGGACTATTGCACGTCAGCCTAACGGTGATGACGTCGTTAATCTTATCCCATGTAGTGACGAGACACGGTTACACAATACTGATAAACTTAGCTTCTTGGTTTATTCTGACAAGATGGTAGATGGTGATTTTTTACGGCTGGCTTCTAGCACCGAACGTTTTATTCTTACTACTAATAGAACATTGAGCCAACAGTTTCTTAACGATAAACAGATTAAGTTTACCGTTATCAATGCGGTGACGGGTGAAACAGTTGAACCGATATTTAATTAGCTATGAAAATTCTCTACGTCGGGTTTAACGAGCTCTACCACACGGCCGACAAAGTCTACCTCCATGGCTTACACAGCAACGGCGTTGACGTTATTGAGTGCTTTTTAGTCGAGCGCGGCGTCAAACGGTATACCCGCCTGCTTCGCTGCTTTCTGCAGCACCGCCGGAGCGTAGATTGGTTTGTCGTCGGCTACGCCAGCCCGCAGGCCGTCGTGTTTTTACGGCTGCTCACGTTTAAAAAGATTATCTACAATGCGGTTTCGTCCGAGTACGAGCGGATGGTGGTTTCGCGCGGTCTTGCCAAACCGTTTTCACTCAAGGGCTTCTACTACTGGCTGCTCGACTTCCAGGCCAGCCACTGCGCGTCGCTCTTGATGCTCGAGAGTCAGCACCAGATTGATTATTTTCGCTCACTGTTTAAAATCAGTGCGAAAAAGTGTTTCCTTGCCTGGACAGGCGTTGATGGACGCATTTTTTATTTTGATGAGAAAGTCGCTAAATTTAGCCAATTTACCGTCATCTTTCGTGGCCGGCTCCTGCCGGAATCCGGTGCCGAGGTGGTCGTGAGGGCGGCGAAAAAATTAGAGGGTCAGGGAGTAAAATTTTTAATGGTGGCAAACGGCTTTTGGCTCAAAAAAATCCAGGCGCTGATTGATGAGCTCAAGCCAGCCAATCTGACGTTTTATACCGAGCATCTAGACGACGGTGAGCTGCGGCTGCTCATGCAGCAGTCGAACGTCAGCCTGGGCCAGCTCTCAAATCATCCGCGGCTGGAGCGGACGGTTCCGCACAAGGCGTACGAGAGCCTGGCGCTCAAGCTGCCATACCTGACCGGCCGAAACCCGGCGATTATGGAGCTGCTCAAAGAGGGCGAAACCTGTCTGGCTTGCAATCCGGCTGACGCCGACGATCTGGCAAAAAAAATCAGCTGGGCGAAAGATCACCCGACTGAATCAGCCGTAATCGCCCAGCGCGGCTATGAGCTCTACCGCTCGACGTTGACCGCGCAAGCGCTGGCGAGTCGTTTATTTAAAAAGGTAACGGAGCGCTAGTCGTTGCCACCGCGGGGTCACGAGTTGCGGCGCAGCATTTTTTTAAGCTGCTGGTAGAGACGGTTGTAGCCGGGCACCGCGCGCTTGAGCGGCAGGTGGACGTCACGATTGAGACGGTAACGGGCGCGGTCAAGAAGTGAAGGCTTCGGCTTCAAGCCAGCCGAGAATTGCGGCTGCTTTTTTTTAATTTCAATAATGATCGCTTTGAGCTCTTTAAGGTACGGCCGGTAGATGAGCCGCCGGGTTCGTCGGGTGATATTGTAGAGCAGCTTGTGGGGTTGAAACGTCAGGTTTGTGTAGCTATCGAGGGCGTGGAAGTGGTAGAAGACCAGCGGCGTGCCGTTGACCTGGACGGCGTTGTTTTTTTTCGTCAGCGCGTACTGGCTGACGTTCCAGGGCGCGAGGCCGGCGCCTAGGTTTTCGAGCACGTGCACGCCGGCGAAACGGTTCGGCCAGTCATCCAGGTAGAGCTGGTCGCCGAGCCGGCCGTTGTCGTAGAAGTCGAAGCACCAGTCCAGGCACTGCTGCCGCCACCACTCGAGGCAGGCGAGCCCGTTCCGATCGTTTCTAAAAACCAGCATGCCCACGTTATACGTGCCGCTGGTTTTTTCCAGGCGGGCCAGCTCGGGTGAGAACCGGTGGGGGATAATCAGGATTGAACGGTCCGCGAATGCTCGGTAAACCGGCTCGGGGTCGGCGTAGAAGTAAAGGTCGGCATCGAGGTAGGTAATCTGCTCTAAGATCGGGTTGGTTTTGAGGAGGTACAACGGCAGCGACGGTGAGCAGGTCCAGCAGTACTCGGCGGCGTTTCGGGCCGGTTTAACTGCCTTGAGCGCCGGATCCTCAAACTCCGCCAGGCTGATGAGCGTAACCCGATCGAGCTGTAGTGCCGAGAGGGTACGGTAGGTTTCGTCGTCTAAGCAAAGAATCCAGAGGGCGAAGTTTGGGCGTACTCGCAGCAAGGAACGATGCAGCGCGAGGCCTTTGTAGAGGAAGTTTCGGTCAAACAGCGTGCAAAAGTTATACCGCATGCGTTTGAGCAATTACCACGTAGTCGAGGGTGATGCCCCGGTGGCGAAACACGACGTCGAGCGCTAGGCCCAAGAGCTGGAGCGGAAAGCAGACGACGAGCGTACATATCTTTTTCAAGGGGTAGGAGTAGCGAAATTTCAATTTCATCCGATCCAGTCCGCCGGCGAACAGCTCGATGAGGAATGCCGAGATCAGCTGCCCAGTGGTGGCAAAGATGCCGGTGGTTTTTTGGATTGAAACCACGCGAAAGCCGTTGCGTTCGAGCAGCCGCTGGTGCTCGAAGCGGGTGAAGCGCCGGAAGTCGTAGGGTTGCTCGTGCTCGTCCCAGACAAACGGCATCGTCACCAGCAGCTTGCCGTCCGCTTTCAGCACCCGGTTGATTTCCCGAATCAGCGCGACCGGGTCATCGGCGTGCTCGAGCACCTCGGTAATGATGACGGCGTCAAAGCTCGCGTCGCCATAAGGAATGTGCTGGCCGTCAAAGAACGCTTCAACGTTTTTTTGGCTCTGGCTGTGACCGCCGCCCTCGATGTCAATACCGATGTAGCGCTGGCTGGCAAAGAGGTGGCGGTAGGGCTGGCTGCCGCAGCCGACATCAAGGATCGTACCGCCCGCCGAACACTGGCTGGCAAAGCGGTTGACGGCGCGGTAGAGAGAGCTTCGGCTGATGAAGTACGGATTAATCAGCAACGAGTACCAGCGCGGCGTAAAATTTCCCTGCGCCTCCCAGGTTAGAATTTTTTTGCCTATTTGTTTCATTGCCGTTTGGGTTTAAAGAGGTAGCCGCGGACCTGACACGGTTCGGGCGCGTTATAAATGACGACGCGTTCACCGGTAATGAACTCCTGGATCAGCTCCAGACCGGCACCCCGGGCCGCTTCCAACAGCTCGGTTTGGTTGATACACCACCCCTGGTATTCGGTGGCGTAGCCGTAGCGCTGCGCGTGCTGGACTGCCACAAATGAGGATGCTCTTTGAACTACCGGCAGACGGGTAACAAACAAGTAGCCACCGGTCGCACCAGCCAGCCGCCGCAGATCTAACTGCCAGTCTCGTGAATAGTAGAGCGAGGCGCTCGAGAACACGAGGTCGTAGGTTTGCGCAAGGCACTGGTCGGTTGAGTCAAACGTCACCTCCGGTACAAACTCGCTGCCGTTCTGGCACATCCGAGCCGTGTCCTTAATGGTGTAGCTCAGCGATCGGTTGGGTAAAAGTTTTTTCGCAATCAGGTAGTAGTGGCCGACGCCGCCGCCCCAGTCCAGGATGGAAACGGTTTTTTTGTCGCCGGCCGCCGTGGCGAGGACGTAGCCGAACGTCAGCAGCAGGTTGTGGTCCTTGAGCGATCCGGTGTCAATCGACGCTGATTCGTGGCTCAATCCCAGCGGTTTGACGCCCTTGAGTGAATCGAGAAACGCCGGCCAGCGGCTCCGGTACGCCTTGATGATGTCTGGGCTTTCCCAACCCGTGCCCTCGCGGTAGTCCGCCGGCCAGTCGGCCGCCACGTACTCCCACTCGTGCTTCGGCGGGGCGAAGCGCCCGGCGATCGCTTTCAATCCCAAAAATAGAATCGGCGGCAGCAGGGCCCTAATAATTTTTTTAATCGTTGCCATGGCGCTTGAATTGAATGTCAGCAAAATCAATAAACGGAAATACGTCCAAAAAACTGTTGGGTGTCGCGTTGTAGATCTCAACCTTCGGGTGGTTTTTTTTGACCTTTTGGTAGAACAGCCGGTAGTTTTTGAAGAGCTGCTTCACGTGGCCAATTTCGGCCTCGTAGCTCAAGACGACCACCCGCTCAAACCCCTGCTCTCGCACCGCTTCGGCGTCATTGGGGTCGAGGTTGTGATAGTTGGCGCGGTAGAAGTGCTCAATATCATGGATTGTTCCCTGGCGAATCGGTTTGGCCAGGAAGCTGTGCTCGCAGCCGAGGAGGTAAATTTTTTCAAACCCCAGGTAGACGGCGATCATCAGGCAGGCAAGGATAATGTTTTTGGGCGCCGGTACGGTCTTATCAATTGCAACGTTGAAATTAAAATGGTCGCTAAAAATTCCCTGCATCGAGAGGTAGTGCACCTGGTGGTTGATGAAGAGCTTTCGGCGGTCAATCAAATCTTTACCAACGACGTTGAGAAACATCTTGGTCGTCGTCTTGATCCGGTCTGACTTCTCGTGTAAGTTTCTGCCGAAAAAATCATCTTCAGCCCGCGAATCAAAAAAGCCAGTGTCGGTGATGACGTAGTACGACGGGTTGAGGCGGTCGAACGCCCGGTGCTTGATGAAGTCGTTGACCACAAACGTTTGCTCATCGCGCAGGCTGGCGAGGTCAACCTTATTGATTGAGGGGCCGGTACCGATGATGAAGCACCGCTTGCCTTGCTGGGAATTTTTTAGGGCTCGGTTGCGCCGCAACGTTTGCCGGTGCTTCAGGTTGAGCAGCCGGGGGTAGATGAGGTTGTTGTAGCCGTACCGCGGCGCGGTGCTCAATTTTTTTACCAATGAGGTAATCATAGGATTCCGCCGCCCCCAATGAGCCGGTAGTAGCCAAGCATCGCCGCCTGGGCTTCAAGGGTGAGCAGCTGCTCGGGGTGCCGGATGAACGCTTCAACCTGACGGTAGAGGCCGGCCTTGAATTTTTGGTCAAGCTCATCAGCGAGCGCGACCGGCTCCAGGCTGAAGCTGCCGATTGTTTGCCGGCTCAACATTTCGAGCGGCCGCAGGATCAGCCGTTGCCGCCTGGTCATCACCTCAACGCCCCAGCGTCCGGCCGACTGCCAGTTAGCTTGATAGGTAAAGAGCGCGCCGGTCTGGCTTCGGCCGCTGCCGGCGTAGATCGCCGCTTGGGGGTGCCAGTCAAAGCCGCCGGCAACTGAACAGCTCATCGTTTCGGGTTTGCCGCCGAGGTAAAAGGCCAAATCAATAACATGGGTTGAGTTCGCCAAGAACCACTGCCTGGCTTCGCCGCTTCGTTTCATCGCGTCAGGGATTCGGTCGAGCAGCTCGGTGAATTCGAAACAAAACGATAACACGCCGCCGTCTTGGGCGATCAATTCACGTGCTTTTATGGTTGAGGTATAGCAGCGGCGGTTGTAGCCGACGTAGACTTGGGCGTTCCGGCGTTTGGCGCATAGAGCCACCGACTGGATGTTGTCGTAGTCAAAGCCGGCCGGTTTCTCGACCAGCAGTGCCGGTACGCCGCGGTTGAGCAACGTGGTGGCAACCGTCCCCAGCTCCCGCGGGTTGACCGCCACGATGGCTTGGTGCGGCACGCTCGCGGTCGTTTGCAGCCACCGCTCGACGCCGCCGGTTACGACCGGCACGCCGGCTTCCTGCTCGAAGCGTCGGGCAGCGGGCTGCCCCCGGCCGACGACAGTAAACGGCACCTGCTGGGCGGTGAGGACTTGGGCGTAGGCGATGGCCATCGGGCCGGCGCCGACGATGAGCAGTTGTTCGTTGGTTGGTTTCACTTTATTTTAGCTTTTTAGCCGATAGCGGTTAGCTTTTAGAAGTCGCTCATCCTAAAAGCTATAAGCTAACAGCTGACCTCAAGGGTAAGCCATAAGCGATTTGCCCTTCGCCCCGATTACGTAAAAGGATAGTATCGGTACTTTTTTCGGCCATGCTTATTGAGAAACGTGCGTACCGCCTCGAGCAGCGGCAGGTGGAGCGCCGCTGATTCGCGGTAGGTCGGCAGCAGGCAGGTCCCTTGAGCCAAGAGCGATTCGACGATGCCGGTGGTTATTTGGCTCTGGAACGGTATCGGTGCGCTGCGCTCGAGCCAGCGCCAGTTGTGCTTGGGCTCGGCGATCCAGGTTTTTTGATCCGCTTCGCGGACGAGGTAGTACAGGTCGGGCGTAGCGATTTCAACCATGGTCGGCGCGTTACCGGTTGGGTAAGAGGTAATTTTTCCAATCGTTCCGTTACTAAACTGGAACAAGAGCGTACCGGTAAGCTCAAGAAATCCTTTTCGTTTGCTGGGGACTGGTTTGGCATTAAGGAAGCTCGTGTCAACGCGGTAGTCGGCGCAGCCGGTAAGGTAGGCGATGTGGTCCAGGTAGTGGATGGCGGTGGTCACCAGCGCGATTTGGCTGCCCGTCGCGTGGTAGGACAGCGCCGTCGTGGTCAGTTTCGTTTTTACGTCCCGGTAGGGCGGCATCAGCCGCATCGGGCAGTTGACCCAGGCTTTAGTTCGGCGGCGCTTAAGCAGCGTTTGGATTGCGGAAAAATCAGGCTTGGCGCAGAACAGTAGCTTTTCCAAAATGAGATAGCGGACGTCCGCTCGGTTGAGCAGCGCTTCAACGACCTGACGACGTACGTCCGCGTTGGTGGCGATAATAGCGACGTCAATGGCCGAGTGCTCATGGGGCAGCGTCGCAACGTATCGCGTGTGATGCCTGGTTTTCCCTCGGCCGGCCAAAAAACGCTGCTCGGCTCGCCGCAACGCTCCTGGCGCCGGATCAACCACCGTAATGTCGAGCGGTCGCTTGACCGCCTTGAGCGCTTGGAGGTGGCGGCTGCCGATAGAGCCGGCGCCGATGACGTAGATGCGTTTCATGTCAGGTTAAACAATTTCTTGAATGAGTTTCGGGTCGAGGTGATCCTTAGAGCAGTAGCTGGTCAGGCCGTGGTTCTCGACCCGCCGGAACTGCTGCTGGTAGGTTTCCTCGTAGTGGAGGTCGGGCGCGCCGTAAATTTCAATCGCCGGCGGGATGATGACAAACATCTCGTCATTTTCAAAAATCATCTTGGCCTGGTCGCCGCTGTCGAACAGCTCCTCGTGGGTTTTTTCACCGGGTCGGGGCCCGACGACCGTGGTGGTTATTTTTTCGTCCGTGTGGTACTTCTGGAGGAAGAGGCTGGCCAGGTCGGGTAAGGTGATTGACGGCATCTTGAAGATAAATATTTCCCCGCCGCGGCTCACGTGCGCCGCTTTGAGGATCAGCCCGATCGCCTGCTCTTTCGACATTAAGAAACGCGTCATCTGGGGGTCGGTGATCTTTAACCCGCCGTTACGCTTTATTTGTGCCTGCCAGAGCGGCAGCACCGACCCGCGCGTCCAGGCGACGTTGCCGAAGCGAACGCAGGCAAAGCGGCTCTCGGAGCCGGCCATAAAGTAGTTGACGTTGGTGAACAGCTTCTCCATCATCAGCTTGGTGGTTCCCATGATGTTGTTGGGGTGGACCGCCTTGTCCGTCGAAACTGCGATCACCTTTTTGACGCCGTTGGCCAGGGCGGCGTCAATCACGTTTTTTGAGCCGATGATGTTGGTCTGAACCGCTTCGAACGGATTGTACTCGCAGAGCGGGACGTGCTTGAGCGCGGCGGCATGAAAGACGATGTCAACGTTTCGGAAGGCCAGCTCGAGCCGGGCCTCGTCGCGGATGTCGCCGATGATCAGCCGGATGTTTTTCGGGTAGTCGAGGTCCTCGAGCAGCTGGTACTGTTTGCTCTCGTCGCGGGAAAAAACCCGGATTTGCTTCGGCTCAAACGTCAGCAGCTGACGAACCAGCTCTGAACCGATGGCGCCGGTTCCGCCGGTAATGAGAATTACCTTGTCCTTGAACTCGTTTTGTTCCATATCTATTGGTTGAACTTTGAATTAAGGAGCTTTTAGCTGTTGGCTTTTAGGATATAGAAGGCTTTGTTGCCGCACCCTCTAGCAGCTATCAGCTAAAAGCTAAAAGCTGACTCGAGAATTTAAGATTTGCTATGATTCTTTAAGTATTCTTATTAAGGTACTCACGATGTGGCTGATATCTTTCTTCGTCAACCCCAGGTAGAAGGGCAGCGCCAGCGTCTGGCGGCTGACCGCTTCGGTGATCGGGAAGCTACCCGGGCGGTAGCGGTACTTTTTTCGGTAGTAGTTCATCAGGTGAATTGGCGGCAGGTACGGCTTGGCGTTGATACCACAGCGCTCCAATTCCTTAATCACTCTGTCTCGGTTGATTTTTTTGTCGAGCAACCGGACCACGTAGACGAACCAGGTGGAAACGTTGCCCCGGGCAACTATCGGCGCGGCGACGATTGTTTGGTACGGTTTGAGCAGCCGCCTGTACCGGCCGGCAATCTTTTGGCGTTGAGCAATCATCCAGTTGAGCTTCTCGAGCTGGGCGATGCCGAGGGCCGCGCTCATCTCGTCGAGCCGGTAGTTGTAGCCGAGCTCCCGGTGGTCGAGCCATTGGTCATTACGCGCCCGGCCCTGGTTACGCAGGCTGCAGCACCGCTCGTATACTTTTTTGTCATTGGTTACGACCATGCCGCCCTCGCCGGTCGTCATCTGCTTGTTGGGGTAGAAAGCGAACACCGCCGCGGTGCCAAAGGTTCCCGTTTTTTTGCCGCGGTAGGTGGCGTTAATCGACTCGCAGGCGTCTTCGATGATTTGGAGGCGGTGCCGTTTGGCGATGCGCACGATCGGCGCCATGTCGGCCGCCTGGCCGAAAATATGGACCACGAGGATTGCCTTGGTTTTTTTGGTGATCGCCCGTTCAATTTTTTTAGGATCGATGTTATAGGTAACCGGGTCGATGTCCACGAACACCGGCCTGGCGCCGACGTACTCGACGCAGTTGGCCGACGCGATGAACGAAAATGGCGTGGTGATGACCTCGTCACCCCTGGTAATGCCGGCCGTGATCATCGCGAGGTGCAGGCCGGCCGTACCGCTGCTCACGGCGCAGGCGTAGCGGGTGCCAATCAGCCGGGCGAAACGGCGCTCGAACTCCTGATACTTCGGCCCTAAGCTGAGCGAGCCGGAATTAAGCACCTCAAGGACGTATTTTCTTTCCTTAGCTGCCAGATACGGTTTTCCTGTCTGGTATTTTTTCATAATTTCATCGTTGAGTGTCGAATGAGCTGTTTTCTTGCTGCTGCCTAACTTTTACTATCGTTTCAGAAGGAATGAATCCGCGCAAAAGAGATAATGGATAACTGTAGACATCTTTACCAATAAAAGTTGCTGGCTGCGTCACCGTATTGCAGCCCAAGGAACTGTTATCACCAATAATCGCTCCCAGTTTAATCAGGCCGGTTTTAATACCTTCGATTTCGATTTCTTTCCCGGTGACTTTTAAGTTGGAAAGTTTGGTTCCGGCGCCTAAATTAACATTATTACCTAGAATGCTGTGCCCGACAAAGGCAAAGTGTGGTGCTCTCGCGTGGTTAAGAAAAACTGCGTTACCCACTTCTGACGCATGACCAATAATTACATTATCGCCGGTCACCGTATTGGCTCCAACGTAGGCCCCGTGCCTGATTTCGCAGTTTTCGCCAATAATTGCCGGGCCGTGGATCCACGCGCCTGGTTGAACTACGCTACCCTTACCTACGTAGACATTATTACCAACGGTCGCCCCCGGCATCACCACACCTAAAATTTTCGGCTTGAGGGTCTGCTTGATATACACCGCTAGTTTTTTAAGAAAATCAAACACGTACTCACAATCCTCGAACAAGGCTTTATGTTCGAACGCTGACACGTCAACGTAGTAAGCCAGATTTTTTAGTTCCATATTTTAAGAAAATCTTTAACAATTTTTTGATTACTATCAAAAGCAATTTTTTTAGGGAGGCTGTTCCGGTCAAACCATTTACTATCAACGACGTCGTCTAAGGCTTCCAGTGATCGGCTCGGGCTGTTAGCCAGGTAAACGACAGTTACGATATTAAATGGTTCAGTTTTATGTGGGTAGGTACCAGTGTAGATGCCGAATACTTTTTTGAGCTTAATATGCAAACCAGTCTCTTCTTTCAGCTCTCGAACAGCCGTTTTTGTCGGGTGTTCACCCCGATCAACAAAGCCCCCCGGTAGATCCCACCAACCTTTAAAGGGCGTCCGACCTCGCTTAGTTAATAGTAATTTATTTTTGTATAAGACTAAGGCAGTGGCAGTCGGTCGGGGATTTTGATAATTGACAAACTGGCAGCTGGTACAGGCTAAATGTCCATCTTGTCTTTTTTTTAATTTTTTGCCGCAGATTGAGCAGAATCGGTAGATCATAGACTATGGTTAGTTCAAGTTTATTGTTTCGCCCCGCGGAAAGTTGCGACCGAGGTACTCAGCGTCTTCTTCGGTTAGTCGCCAGCCCAGCGCTCCGAGATTTTCTTGTAGGTGGCCGGGGTTGGTTGATTTAACTAAGCCAACGACGTTGGGTTGGCTCGTCAGCCAGTTAATCGCAATCTGGGCCGGCGTCTTCTGGTATTTTTTCGCCAGCGGGTCCAAGAGTTTGGCGCCGGCCGTCAGCTGGTCATAGCCAACGATGCGGTAGGCGGTGACCAGCACGTTATGTGTGCGGCAGAACTCGAGTGTGCCGTTCTGCTCGTAGGACCGGGCCGGCAGATTGTAGTGAATTTGGTTACTGACGATGCGGTACTTGGTCGCTGCCATCGCCGCTGTCAGCTGCTCGACGTTAAAATTGCTGACGCCGACGTGCTTGATGAGTTCGTGCTCAAGCAAGAAGTCCATTGCCCGCATGCTCTCGGCAATCGGTACCTCCGGGTTCGGCCGGTGAATTAGGTACAGGTCTATCTGCTTGATGCCGAGCCGTTCGAGGCTTCGCTTGGCGGCCGCGATCACGTCATCATACTGCAGGTTACTCGCCCTGACCTTGGTGGTAATAAAGAGCTGCTGCCGGTCAAGATTTTTAATTACCCGGCCGACTAACGTTTCGCAGTAGCCGTCAGCGTAGCTCTCGGCCGTATCAATATGGCGTATGCCGAGCGAAACCGCTGCCTGGATCGCGGCGATGTCCAGCTGGTCGTCGTTAGCCGGGTCGTGTTCGGTCTCTCCGCCCATTTGGTAAGTACCAAAGCCCAGGACTGGCAGGCAGAAACCGTCAGCGCACTTCAGTGGAATCGTTCGGTTTTGCTGCTCGTCTATCATACTTAGAACGTATTAACTTGGCCGTTCACTTCGGTTAATGATTCGTCGGCTCGCAACCGCTCCATCGCGTCCGGCTCGACCAAGACCTCATTCCAGTAGCGTAGCATGAATGACTCACGAAAGCCCAGCGGCTTGAGCGGCCGGTTAAACACCAGCCGCTCAATCAGCGCGCTCGGGACGTTAAAGCCGAGGTAGCTGGCCGCGCCGGTGGTACCCGAAAACCGACAGTTGATTTCAAAGATGACCGGACCGCTCGCGGTTTGGCGCAGTTGGAAGTTGCACGGTCCGTGCAGCCCCAGCTTCGCGCCGACCTGTTCAATGAAGCTCGCCAGTTTTTGGTCGTGATAGAAGCGGGCTTTGTAGGTGTCGCCGCTGCGCAGCCAGCGTTGGGCCGTTACTACGCCGTAACATTTTTTGTCCCAGAAGAACGCGCCGCAGGTGTGCTCGCTGTCATCGTCGGCAAGGTACTCTTGGACGACGGCGTCGGGCATGGCTGCGAGCTGTTCCTGCAGTTCAGCCGTGGTTTGGACGACGTGGAACCCAATTGACCGGGCGCCGTGGCGCGGTTTGACCACGACGGGTAAGGCGATCGTCTCGAGCGCCTGGTTAACGTCACCCGCGAGCCACGTTTTCGGGTAGGGGAACTGATTCTTTTTGAGAAACTGAACGGTTTCCCACTTGTCGTCA
>Ga0155437_117_pt1 | contig 28252 bp, 28 predicted proteins | sample RifCSPhighO2_02_FD_111885 | JGI IMG/M metagenome (GOLD analysis project Ga0155437, IMG submission 111885) | Candidatus Buchananbacteria bacterium RIFCSPHIGHO2_02_FULL_56_16 | reverse complement strand
AGAATTTTTTTAATCATCTCAGATATGTTAATCATTAATTGAGAATTCGCTTCCTCGCCCAGGACTGAAGTCCTGGGCGAGGAAGCGAAGCCCACTCACGTGGGCTCACAGCCCCAGGTAGTTCCATTTAAGGCACCGCAGTCCGCGCCAGCGGACTTTGGCTGCCAGTAGCCTGAACAAAAAACGCCCCTTACGGCGCGCTTGTTGATTGATCAGTTTACGCTTGAATTGTAACACTATTATTTTTTTGCGTCAACCATGCTAGCCCAGGACTGAAGTCCTGGGCTTAGCTGACAAAGCCCACTACCGTGGGCTGCCGGCCGAGGGTAATTCTAATCGCCGATTAAAAATGGCTCGCCTGGACGTCAGACGAGCCGGAAGTAGGTGCCTGCTTTGATGCAGAGAAGTTTGATGAAACGTGCCAGCTGAAGAATGGACAAGGGAATGAGCAGGATGAGCGTACCAATGAGGTAATGGATCGGCCACGTTGGCCAGCATACGAGAGTAACAAATCCGGCGGGAGGGCCAAAATGCTTGGCCATTAGTCCGGCGAAGAAAAATGCCGAGGCCAAAGCGGGGTATCTGGGATCCTCACTGCGAACTTCGTCCGCTAGATTGTAGACGAAAATGAACATCCACATGCCGGAAATACCGTAACAGACGTTGTAAAAGAACTCGGTAAAGGTCATGATGACGTACCTCCTAAAGATCTATATGCTCTATATACCTCACACCCAGTGGTTTGTCAACCAAAAAATTTTTAGAAAAAAGCCCGTCGTTTTCACGAATAACAAAAAACTGCCCTAGCTTCTCGGCATAGTGGCGGTTTGCAGCCGGTGGATCTAGTGACGCTTTATGATTGGGGATAAATTGTTTAAATTGTTGAGCAGTTATTACCCGGTAAAAGATAAAACTCCAACCCTTCACAACAATATACATTTTTACCGCCTCCATATTTATCTTCCCATCCTTTCGTTGAACCGATATCAAGATCATTAGGGATTGGAGTTTGGCGCGTCTCACCTTGAGGTGTTGTTTTTTGAAAGCAGCCACATGGTTCATTTTCGGAAATCTTGCCATTTGGACAAATTGGATAGCATTTGTCTCTATTACTTATTCCGTGTACCCCACAAATACCCGACGAACAATCTGCATGTGATTCGCAATAGCTCCCAATTTTACATGGCTTACAATCTGGTCCTCCACAATCTATATCGCTTTCTCTTCCATTGCGTCTGCCGTCATCACAGCTAGATGAGAGTGCTTGTTTAACACACTCATCTTCTCCCGGACTGATACCTTGAAAGGCATATCCGCAAATTTCTAATTTGCAGTATTCTGCCTCGTCAGTATCTTTGTAACTCCTGTCGCAAATTAGCAGCATTTCTTGGTAATTAGCCCCCGCTCTTTCTTTAATACTGAAAAAAGTATTAAAACAAATTTCCTTATCAAACTCATTTTTTGAAGTACAGGCAGCTTCCCACTCGGTATCGGTTTTTGGCTCTCGGCAGGTCCCATTGTCGCAGTAGGGTACGATGGGTCCGAGACATCTTCCCGATGTATCACTGCCAGGACAATCCGCCGGGCCTTCAAAAGGACAATCTGAATGAGATCGGCAATCCTGGCCGGCAACCACCCCTGTATTTAATGAAGTTAAATTAGAAAAAGGATTATTCAAATAGAAAATAAATAATGCTGCGATGGTCGCTACTCCTAAACAGACTAATATGTAGACTACTTTTTTCATGCATTCTCATTATATCACAAAACCGCCATTTTGAGGCGGCTGGGTGCCGCCGCTGGTTTATCAAATTAAAAAAGCCCGTCGTTTTCACGAGGGCATTGGTGTGCAATTGCTGTGCTCTGAAACGTTCTAGGCCGCTACGTGCCTAAAGTGAAATCCCGAAAGCGGGAAAACCTTGCCGTAGGCGGAGATATAGACGTTTTGAGGGTGCGGATTACGCACGAAGTCTGCGCAAGGGCAGCTTACTTCATGAGTCTCCATCGTCATTCCTTGCGTATCAGCCAGCCCCACGCCCCAAGTAAGCCGTGGGGTGCAGTTGCAAACTCTGACCACCTTCAGCACCTGAAATTGCTCTGCGTCTATATACCTCGCGCCCAGTGGGTTTGTCAGGTGTGTTTTGCCATGAGAAGGCTTTATTGAGCGGGGAGCAGATTTGATTATCTGCGGGGTGCTTGAATTTTACTCTTCAGCCGTTACTAAATAAAAATGATAGTGTATTAGTCTTGTAGATAATAAACAGCGGTCTGTTTTGCAGGTTTCGTATCGTTGTATACGGCTTGTATCCAGCCTCGTCTAGGAGTTTCATAATTTGGACTGAATGATGATTTTCAATTTCACTCTTATCTATTGCAGTAAAAATAAAATAATAGCTGTCAAACCCAGTTTTTTCAAAAAAATCAGGACCGCTAGCCGTTAAAACAAAAGCGAGCTCTTGAAAACTTAGTATGGGCCTAAGCTCATTAAACGCTCTTCGCCAAAAAATCCATCTAACGTGAGTATACTGCATCCGATCATCATAGAACACAAAAGCCATTTCTGGTGATAAGCCTTGGTTGCCGAGTCTCGATTTGACGAGCATTTCTTTTTTCTCCGCGAGCCTATTCAACTGTGGAACCGGCATTTTAAATGGCGGTTCCTTAAACGGTATGATAGGTTTTTGAGTGTAAAAAAAATCTTCAAGCCAATTATCTAAATGGTAGTAGTTATTTTCTAACCCCCGTAACGGCTTTTGAAAAAGTATTGGCTGGGTACTAAATGGTTCAAGCGCCAGCACCTGTGAATTGTAAGCTACGAGGAAAAAATAACATACGGCGATGAATGTTAAAACCGTGATTATTCTTTTGTATTTGTATATTTGATAAAGGTACATAATAGCCGCGCTCGCCAAAAGTACCCAAGCGGGGCTTACCAATGAAATAAATCTTGGCGCCGAGCTGCCAAAGAAGACTAGGAGCGTTGAAGCAAAGTATAACAATACCGCCGTAACTAAAAGTTTTGGGAATTTCGAGGGTAAGAATTTGTTCAGCATCAATAAAAATAGCCCCATTAACGCGAACAATGAAAAGAATAAATTTTCAGACCGCTCAAAAATGAAGTAAACTGCAGCGAACCCGGGAATTCCCTCATAATTCCTTTTTAATCCCTTAAAGTCATCCGGCTGCGCTCCAACTAAAGAGGACAAGGCGGCATCAAAATGCCCCCTCGTCAGATAATAATTGACATTATAGATGATGAGGGGGCTTATTATTATGAAGAATAGCAACATCCCCCCATAGAGCCGCCGGGACTTAAACAGTTCTTTTTTAGAAAATAAAATGATGAAAAAACTTAGAGGCAAGAGAACCAGCGCCGTATATTTAGACAATAGGCCCAATCCGATAAAAACGCCGACGCCGATAAGGTACTCCTCTTGGCCCTTGATTGCTTTGACTATAGAGATTAAAGTAAGCAAGGTAAAAAATATAACGAACGTTTCTAAAAGGCTTATCCTGCTCGTCCATACCGAGTAATTACTGACTGCTGCCAGCGCGGCACTCAATAAACCAAATTTTTTACTATAGAGACTGCTGCCCAATATAAACATGAGTATAATTGAAACGGTGCCGAATAGGGCATAGGGCAAGCGTGCGATGAAAATAGTATCACCGAATATTTTAAAAAATATATGTTGAATAAAAAAAGAGAGCGGGGGGCTGTCATGAAAAGAAAATTTTTGCCACCATTGCTGATTTTCAAAAGCTTGTACCGGCGTGATTTGCGTCGGTGAGTATATATAGTCGAGATACCCCACTGCCCTCATGGCGTAAAGATCCTCTTCTACCGTAAAATCAAATTCGCCCAGATTGGTCAGCCGTAAAACAGCGCCGCTGATAGTAATTAATACCAGGGCAAGCGGGATAGCCGCGGTGTAAAATTTATTTTTCATGCTTCAAGTGTAACATAAAACCACCCGTTCGGGCAGCTCGGTCTATCGATACTTTACACTAATGACGGCCAACCTTGATCTGAAACCACCCACCCCTTCCTCGGCCCCGTGCCCACCAAACTCGCGTCGGCTAGCTAGGCGCGCGACCGGGCCAGAATGCCAAAGTAGAGAAAGTACTTGCTCAAGCCCGGCCGCTGCTCATTGTTAAATTCTTGGCAGGTCTGTTCCCGGAGCCGGGTTAATTCTTTCAGACGGTGGTTGTGCCAGCGCCTGTCCGCCAGGGTTAAATCGAGCAGCTCCAGCATCCGAGCAAACGCTTTTTCAAAGTAATCCTGGCGGCCTTGCCGCTTCCAGCGCCAGGCGCGCTCGTACTCGCTGCCGATGTTGCCGAGCTGTTCAGCCAGGCTAAGCTCGAACCACCGGCCCGCGGCCAGCGAGGCGTGCTGTTGAACACCGGGCAATGTCATAACGTAATTATTTTACTCACAACGCTTAGAACACGACTGCGGACGGTAAGGTCTTCAATTGACCGTGTGCGATTATTTTGGCGCGGCCGAATGTTAATCATCGAATCAAACTCCACCATTTCCGGCCAGGGTAAATCAACGTACAAGTTAATGCCCCAGAGGTTTTCCTGTTTTGAACCATTTTGTAGTAATAGGGCTTCTTCGTCGGCATGCAGCTCCCCGCCCAGAGCTATAACATTTTTTTCAATGTCTACCACGGCCTTAACCATGTCGCCAAAACGGGCTTGAGCCGCCAGTTTGACTTCATCCAATAAGATCGATTTGGTAATTAACCTAATTTCACCCATACGCCATCTTTTGTTCAGCTACCTTCCCTTCCTCACCTCGTGCCCGCCAAACTCGCGGCGAATCGCGGCGATGGTGCGCTTGCCAAGCGCGAACTTTTTAGTCTGGTCGCGTCGGACCGCAACCGCGGCTGAAAATGCCGGCGCGTAAGCTTTGACTGCGGCCACGGTTTTGCGCAGCTCGTCAATGGTTACGCTGTCAATCTTGGGACTGATCTTTTTAAAGTCCGGCCGCTCTAACGCTTTCGTAGTCAACCCAAGCAGCCAGCTGTGAACCACGCTCGCCGGTTGCCAGACTTTGGTTACCTGCCGGAGATCAATCGGCTTTTTGAATCGCGACAAGGCTTCGACGCCTTCGGCCAGGCCTTGCAAATAAACATATTCGACGATGTTGTGCACGCTCTTAACGAAGTGGCCGCTGCCGGTTTCGCCGAAGTAACCGTAGCCGCCTTTGGGCGCGAGCGCCTGGCAAAACGGTTCGATGAATTTGAACTGACTCTTGGGTCCGCCGACCATCAGGGTATAGCCGTTCTTCAAACCCCACACCCCGCCGGAAACGCCGACGTCAAAAAAATAAACGCCTTTCTTGGCGCAAAGTTTGGCGTGCATTTCGGCGTTCTGGTAAAAGTCGTTAGCGCCGTCAATAATGATGTCGCCGCGGCGCAGTAACGGCAGCAGCTTTTTAATCGCCGCATCAGTCGGCTTGCCGCTCGGCAGCATCAGCCAGATAATTTTTTTCTGGCCGAGTTTGCCGACCAGTTCTTCAAGGCTGGCGACCGGGATCGCTCCCTGGCGGCTGATCTGTTTGACCTTGTCCTGGCCGCGGTTAAAGGCAACGACTGCAACTTTGCGGCTTAGTAACCGCGAGACCATGCCGTAGCCCATTCGACCCAGGCCGTAGAAACCAATTTTCGACATAGCCATACGCTTATAGAATAATGACCAATAACCAAGCACCAATTTTCAGGTAATCACCAATGTTCAAGTCCCAATGACCAACGTTGGACGTTCGTTTGGTTATTGAAAATTGGCAATTGGTAATTGTTTGGTTATTGGGATTTGGTGATTGGAACTTATCTGACTTAATAACCTCCAATGCTTGGCATCCTACTGCTTAATCGGCATAATAATGTAGAGGTAATTGGCATCTTTACCAACCGGCTTAATGACGCACGGGTTGCTCGCGTCCACCAGATCAACCTCCACCTGATCGGCGTTGCTGTTCTGCAGGCCGTCGAGGAGGTAGCGGTAGTTTAATACCACTTTGCCGTCGTCACCGCTCATCTCGCCACCGAGGCGGGCGATACTCTCGCCCAGCTGGGTGTTGGTTGAGGAAATCACCACCTCTTTCTGCTTGGGCAGAAACTCGACACTGACGTCGTAGATGCCGCTGCGGGCGAACAAGCTGGTGGTTTTAGCCGCCTTGACAAACTCGGCGGCGTCAAGAATCGCCTTGGTGTTCGAGCGCTGGGGGATAATCTGGCGGTAGTCGGGGTACTGGCCGTCAACCAGCCGGGAAACCAGCTCGACGCCGCCAAAGGTAAACAGGATCTGGTTTTCAACGATAAAAATTTTAATCGTCGAGAGGTCGGCCATGGTCGCCGGGTCTTTAAAGCTGCCTAAAATCCGCAGCAACTCCTGCAGCGTCTGGACCGGCACGATTACCTTTTGTTCGCTGTCGGCCGGCTTACCCTGCAGCGCCAGGCCACGCTCGGCCAGCCGGTAGCTGTCGGTTGCCGCCATGGTCAACCTGCCGTTTTGAAAATGAAAAAAGACGCCGTTAATTTCCGGCCGCGTCTCGCTGGTTGCGACCGCAAAAATCACCTGGCTGATCGCCCGGCGGAACTCTTCGGGTTCGACCGCGTAAGGATTCTCCCGCTTAATTTGCGGAATGAGTGGAAAATCCGTGGCCGGCTGGCCCTTGATTTTTGTTGAGTGGTTTTTACATCTAACCGCCAACACCTGGTCGCGGCCTTCCTGAACTTCATTCGGCGCGGTTAAATCAACCTGTTCTTTCGGCAACAGGCTGACGTAGTCGGCCAGCAGGCGGGACTGGACGGTAAAATCGCCATCCTCTTCAACCTTGCCCCGGATCACGCAGCTGATCGCCATCTCTAGGTTGGTGGTTAAGAAGGTAATGGTTTTATCTTTCACCTGAACTAAAACGTTGTTTAGTATCGGCAGGCTAGCGCTCTTGGTGGTGAGATGGCTGACAATAAATAATCCATGGTTTAAATTTTCTTGAGTACAGGATATTTTCATAGGGTGAGGTTATAGGTGAGGTTATATTAGTATTATATATTTATATACTATATTTAAAGAGAATTAATAACAATAAGGGATGGGGAAAAGTGGACAAGGTGTTTTTTTAGGTAGGTTGTTTGGTAAAAGTGCGGCGTGGTTTTTTAAACCGTGGGATAAGTTGGGGGTCGGTTGTTGCTGGTTTTAGCCACTGCTTTAGGCGGGTATGAAAAAATTTTTTCTCCCGATGTGGTGCACAGGCTTGCGGGGTGAGCGTGAGCAACTTACGCACCTACTTTCCCCCAGCCGCTGAACATAGTAACTCACTAGTTGTACAGCTTTTCCCGGATCAATTTAATGTCCTGGTTGATCTTTTCGTCGGAGTCAACCAGCTGGGAAATTTTTAGGTAGGCGTGCATCGCCGTGGTGTGGTCGCGGTCGCCGATCTCTTGACCGATGGTCGGGTAGGAGCTGCGCAACTCCTCGCGCATCAGGTACATCGTGATCTGGCGCGGTACCGCCAGGCTTTTTTTACGACAGCTGCCGAGCAGATCGTCAAGCTTGAGGTCGTAGAACGAGATGACGGTATTGATAATCTGCTTGGGGGTGACGGATCGTTTCTGGGTCGCGGCGCTGACGGTGGCAAGAATCTTTTTGACGCTCTCGAGCGTCGGACGGTCGCCGCTCAACTGGTGGAAGGCGATGATTCGGTTCAACGCGCCCTCGAGTTCGCGAATGTTGTTTTGGATCGAGGTCGCCACGTGGATGATGACGTCATCGTCGAGCCGGAAGTTTTTTTCTCCCAACTTAGAGCGTAAAATGGCGGTCCGGGTCTCGAGGTCCGGGGTGGAAATGTCGGCGATCATCCCCCACTCAAAGCGCGAGATGAGCCGGTTTTCCAGGGCGGGTATGGCCTTGGGCGGCCGGTCAGAGGTAATTACGATCTGACGGTTGGCCTGGTGGAGGTCGTTGAAGGTGTGGAAGAACGCCTCCTGGATGCCCTCTTTGCCGGCCAGGAACTGGATATCGTCAATCAGCAGCACGTCCACCGACCGGTAGGCTTCCTTGAAGCGGTCAACTCTGTTCGACGAGATCGACTTGATGAAGTCGTTGGTGAACTTTTCGCAGCTGACGTAGAGCACCCGCTTGTCCGGCGCGAGGTGGAGGACCTGGTTGCCGACCGCCTGCATCAGGTGGGTCTTGCCCAGGCCGACGCCGCCGTAGATGAACAGCGGGTTGTAGGCCTCGCCGGGTTTTTGGGCAACGGCCAGGCTCGCCGCTTGGGCGAGCTCGTTACCCTTACCGATGACGAAGTTGCCGAAGGTGTAGCGGTGGTTCAAGCCGAACTTGTTGACCGCCGTCGGCTCAATCTCGATTTTAACCGTAGTCGGCGCGATGGGCGCGGCGGCGCTGCTGCTGATCAGCCTGGCATTGGTTGACCGGGCCTCGACGCGGTAGCTGACGTTTCTAATTTTACTGTCGGTAATTTTTTGGAGCGCCTTTAAGATCGCCGAGTGGTATTTTTTTTCCAGCCAGGCTTTGGTGAAGGTGTTCGGCACGCCGATGGTTACCGAGCTGTCGTCGTAGGAAAAGATGAAGGTGTTCTTAAACCAGGTCGTGAAGTTTGCCTTGCTTAAGGCGAGCTCGAGCTCGCCGAGCGCGGCCTGCCAGATTTGTTGCACCTCCATAGGCTTCTTGTTTGGTTATACGCTTCGTCTTAAGAAACGGTGAAATGATTATAGCACGCGCCGGGATTTAGCAGAACGCACTGAGAAATAATGAAAGTTAATAACGTGTGAGTAATTTGTGCATAATTAGAGTAATGGTTTTTTTTAATTCAGTCAATACCCATGCTCCTTTGACTTTTTATCCGATAACTTGTATGATGGAAGCATTGCCTTTCAATAATCAGTAACCGATAGCAGTTACTTATCAATGGTTAACTAAATTGTTATTCTATGCCTAAAAGAACCTACCAGCCGAAAAAGCGGCACGCCAAACGCCAGCACGGCTTCCGTAAGCGGATGGCGAGCGCCGGCGGCCGCAATATCCTCAAGCGCCGGCGGACCAAGCGCCGCCAGCGGCTGGCCATCTAGACGGTATGCCCGGTAGCAGTCCCTCACCTATTCGAGAAAGAACTATCATCGCGGCGCGATTTAACGATTATTTAGCAACCATCACCCTGCGCTTTACGTACTTTGAGATACGTAATAGGTAAGGCGAGGGATCACTACCGGGTATGCTGTCCTCCCCTCACCGGCTGGCCAAAGACCGAGAGATTAAAAGGGTTTTGGTTCAGGGGAGATCTTTTTTTTCGCCCCTGTTCCGGATCCGGCTGCTGGCAAACGGCACCGGACCGAGTCGCTTCGCGATTGTCGTTTCGAGCAAGGTGAGCAAAAAAGCGACGGTTCGAAACACCGTCAGGCGGCGCCTCACTGAAATCATCAGGCTTAACCTCGCCGCGATTAAACCCGGCTACGACGTGATGGTCACGGTCAGCAACCGGGCGCTGCCTGCAGGTTACCACAAGCTCGAAACCCAGCTGCTCACTTGCTTTGATAAAGCGAAAATAGTAATGACCAACCACCAAGCACCAATGACTAAGTAATGACCAATCACCAAATTTCAATCACCAATGGCTGGGCGTTTGGTAATTGAATATTGGTCTTTGGTGATTGTTTGATCATTGGAATTTGGTCATTGGTTATTCAACTATGGCTTACCTAAGCAAATTTTTCAGCTCACTGCTGGTCGCGGTCATCCGGGGTTACCAAAAGACGCTCTCGCTCGACCACGGCCCGCTCCGGCGGCTCTACCCGAACGGTTTCTGCCGCTTTTACCCTTCGTGCTCGCAGTACGCGATCCTCTCAATCCACCACCACGGCCCGCTCCGGGGCTGCCTGCGGGCGACCGGCCGGATCCTGCGCTGCAATCCGTTCAGCAAGGGAGGGTATGATCCGGTTCACTAAGTAATTCGCAGAAAGCTTTTAGCTTTTAGCTGATAGCTGTTAGAAGGGTCGTTACTAAAGCAGTCGTCTATATCCTAAAAGCTAACAGCTAAGAGCTCACCTCAAGCCCCATTATTGCTATGTCTCAACTCTTCACCACCATCCTCTACCAGCCGCTGCTTAACCTTTTGGTTTTTTTCTACACGGTTGTGCCCGGCCACGACATCGGCGTGGCGATCGTGCTCTTGACGATGGTCATTAAGCTGCTGCTCTATCCCCTGTCCCGACAGTCAATCCGCGGCCAAAAGTCGCTCCAGCAGCTCCAGCCGAAGATGAACGAGCTTAAGGAACGGTACAAGAATGATCGCGAGGCTCAAGCCAAGGCGATGATGGCGCTCTACAAGGCGGAGAAGGTTAATCCGCTCTCCTCGTGCTTGCCGCTCTTGATTCAGCTGCCGATTCTCCTGGCGGTCTTTCAGGTGTTCCAGAGCGGCTTGCACAACGGCAGCCTCGACCTGCTCTATCCGTTCGTCGCCGACCCCGGCAGCCTCAACCCGGTTTCATTCGGGCTGGTCAACCTGGCCCAACCCAACCTCGTGCTGGCGCTCTTAGCCGGCGCAGCCCAGTACTGGCAGGCCCAGATGCTCTCCACGGCCCGGCCGCCCAAGAAAATGCCCGGCGCCAAAGACGAAGACATGATGACGATGATGAACCGGCAGATGCTCTACGTCATGCCCGTGATGACGGTATTTATCGGCATGACGTTGCCCGGCGGTTTGGCCCTCTACTGGTTTATCATTACCTTGCTCACCGCGCTACAGCAGCAGGTAATGTTTCGCAAAGACGGGCCGCCAGCTCCGAAGACGACTCCCGCTGCCCCGGCGACGAACGCATCGTAACGCTTTAAGATTATGCGAATCTCCAGCTCCGACTTAATCAACCTGCCGGTCGAAACCCAGAGCAGCGCTCACCTGGGCCGCGTCAGCTCGTTTGACCTTGACCTCGACGGCCACAAGGTGGTGCGCTACTACGTCAAGACGGGCCTGATCAAGGGGCTGTGGCACCAGCAGCTCCTGATTGATCCAATTCAAGTAATCAGCATCAGCAAAGAAAAGATGGTGGTTGAAGACAACCTGGCGGCAGAGCCGGCAACACAGGTCAAGGAAGTGCCGTTCGCCGCGCCGGCAGCCAAATAGTCCGGTTCGCTACCATAGCTCATAGTAAAACAGCCCTGCACAGCGGGCTGTTTTTTGTCAGGCGTTTCCGTGCCGCCTTGACTTCCGTGTCCTCGCCGGGTACGATGTGGTCAGTCAATCAGGGGTGCGCCGGGCGTACCCAAATGTTCATTTCATCACGGTGGAGGTAAAAATCATGACCGTTACAGCAGCAGACCAGCGCGCTAAGGTGCCATTTGCGGAGCTCGAGGAACGCCTCGGTACGGCGCTCGCGACGGTAGCCTACTTTACCAGGCACGGCTGCTTACCGCGGCGCGCGAAAACGTTTCAGCCGGACGATTGGTACTTTGTTGCGTCGTATGCGCCCGTCGACAGCCCGTTGCGTCAGCACGCTCAAAAGCGGGCAGCCGCACTCGACGCTTTGTTCGCCGAGTGGCTGGCGCTCCTCCGCTACCCTCGTCGGAACGGCGTCACTGCGGTTGCGGAAGCGAAGGTGGCGGACCTCGCCGGCACGTTCCTGCAGTGGCACGAAGTCCACAGTGTTGCTCTGTCGGGCGGCTCGCTCGAGGAGCTCGCCCGGCTGAAGATGGCTGAAGCGCCGGGCCAGTTCGGTGACTTTGCTCGGCTCGCGCTAAATCAGCAGTTTGGCTCACTCGCGCTCCGGCGAATGGCGCGGTCCGCTCAGACCCTGGCCGAGTGGCTCACGGTCTACCGGGCGGGAGCAGCCAACTCCGCCATACGCCAAGAGGCAGTCGAAGCGATAACCCGCCTGTGGGCATCCGCCGAGGAGTGGGAAGCGGCGTGCTCGGCGATGGCCGGAACCACCGACCCGATTCGCACTACGCTGGTTCAGCGGTTCAGCCAGTTCGCCCGCACCTGCCAGCAGTGGTGGCGGGTCGCGCTCTGGTCAGATGAAGGTGATCCGCTCAAGGTCAGGGCGATCGACGCCCAGCTCGAGCTGGCGGAAACCTTTGAAGAGGCGGCTAACATTTGCGCGGTCCTACCTGAATGTTACGCCGGCCGGAACAAGGTTTTTGATCGGGTGGTTGCCGCTGCCGTAACCGCCGGGGACCTCGCTCGGTCGCTCTTCTGGGTTCGGTCAAGCGCTAGTCACTGTGCCCAGGTATTCGGCAAGCTCATTGCTTTGGATGCTTCGCTCATGGAGTGGGGGGAAGCGCTCGGTCAGTTTGATCCTGATGACGTACTGTATGGTGAAGCAATTAAACTGCTTGCTGCGACGATCGTCATTGATGAGTGAATATCCAGGAGTTGTCCACGGCAATAACCAAGCCTAAAACCGCCAGCCAAGAAGAGCAGGCGGTTCTTTTTTTATCTATGATTTTTTTTAACCTTGTGTTTAGGGGGTGCTACAAATCCAGTCCGTAGGCATTTCTTTCATTGGTTTGCTGAACCGTAGTCACAGCCTTCGAAGCCGGCATTGATTGAGCTGCGCTCATATAGAGGGTTCCGCTTGACTTCCGCGTCCTCGCCGGGTACGATGTGGCCAGTAATTAAGGTACGCTGTCATGCGTATTTGAACGTTCATTTCACCGCGGAGGTGTGAATCATGACTGTTGCAGCAGAGCAGCCAAAATCGGCGGCGGAGGCAGATGCGCCGCCCGTTCTGGTCGAAGACGGTCTCGCCAAGGCCCTTGATATCCGGCTCTGGCTGGCGGGTCAATTTGAGGACGCGGTCCGTCTCTGCGCCCTCCTGCCCGAAGACTACGCGGGGAGGGTCAGAGTCTTTGACCGGATTATCGATACCGCCAAGACGGCCCGCGCCTGGCTCTTCGCCCTCTCGTGGGTTAAGTTGAGCGCCATCCATCGCGCCATCGTGGTTACGAATCTTATCGTGGCGCGCGCGTCGTCCGCCCAGTGGGACCAGGTGCTCGATCAGCTTGATCCAGGCGACGAGCTCTACGCCCGGGCGATCAGGGCCCGGGCCAATATGCTCATTATCGAGCAAGCTCCGGTGGAGCTGTCGTTTGCTGCTTGGTCTCCAACCTAAAACCGCCACGCCCAAACGGTGCGGCGGCTTTTTTTGTCAAAACATCTTAACCTCAGTCCTTAAAACCCTTAAACATTGTTTTGAAACCAACATACACCATTCCAACGATTACTGCCGGACCAACCAAGGACGCGCCGGTTTGTAAAACCTCCCGGCCGATTTCGCCTAGTTCCTTGGTGACTTCAGCGGCTTTGTCGATTAGTTCATCCATAGTGGTAGTTTAGTTGACGGGCTAAACAAACTAGAACCGCCGCTCTTTTCCCACGATCAGCCGCAGCTTGCGCAGGGTCAGTCCGCATTTGTTTCGGCCGCGGGTTTGACAGCTTCTCGGTTGAGGAACTTTCTGACCTTAGTCGTTTCGGGGAATTCAATTTTTTTGTCAAGCCACCGTTGGTACGAATTGAGCATGGGGTCAATAACTTCTTTAAAATCTTTGGCATTCTTGAGCTCGGGTTCTAAATCTATTCCCTCTCGCCGTAAGAAGCGCAGGGCCCGGATCGCGTGAGCCCAAGCGTCGCGTTCCTCGCGGGCGAAGTCGTCAACGAGGGGAACCAGCTTGTCGCTCTGTATCAGAAATGTTCGACCCAGGGTATCTTCACGTTCGCTCGTAACTTTAATGTCTTGCTCACCAGCCATTTCGGGCTTAGAGACCTGGTCGGGATCGACTTCGGCGCCAACTTCCTTGAGGTGCTTAAGTAGATTTGGCACGTATAGATTTTGGTAAAAATCTACCCCTCGTTTTTCCCGTTCGGCTTCCATTTGCTCCTGGGCCCACGTCATTAAACTAAGATTAAGATCAACAGCGGCATAAAATTTTTCAAAGTTTTTTCGTCCTCCCCCAAGGCCATAGGCGTCTTGCCACGCGTGCGTCACCTCATGGAGCAGCGAGAGCATTCCGCCTTTTTTGGTTAGGTCGCCGTAGCCGACTTTTCCTCCATATTCATCACCATAGAACGTTGCGTAAAACCCATCGCCCGAATTTTTAGTTCCTTCATACTTCGTAAGTTCAGTCCGCGCCGGTATGACCCTTTCTTCGAGGGTACCATTTTTGTCTTGCGTAACTTTGATAGTTTTTTCGTCGAGCGTGGCAGGCGTGTATCGGAATTTATTTGGCAGGAGCTGATCCATCTCGAGAATCATTCCCGTCTCGGCGTCTTTCACCAGGAGGAGTGAACGGCTGGCGCTGTATTCGGTACCGTCATCCAGCGTAAAGAATTGGTTGTCAATATCCTCCTGGACGTAGATTGGTCCGCCCGGTTGATGAGACCATACGCTCCGCCTTTCGGCTCGCCTGCCCTCAACCTCGTGGGCGGAGACGGGGCCAACCATTTCTATTGGGGCGCTCTTAGCCGCTGCGTGACGCATCTCTTGGTAATACTTTTTTGAAAAGCTGGCGCGTAGCCATCGGTAGTATCGCTGCTCTGAAATTTCGCCTTGTTCATCATAGATGATATTGCTCGGTTGAGCACGGTGCTCATAGGGCTTTTTCGGCTGGTGGAGCGATTCGGGAATCAGCGAGCGGAAAAATTCCCCCGCTCGCCTGCTAATGTCGGCTGATTTTTTTATCGTTTCAGCTTCGGCCTTTAATTCCTTATCTTCCCACTGCATCCACTCAAGCACTTGACCGACTATTTTTGTCTTTGCCGACTGGAAAATTTCCCGCAGCGAGGTCCGCTCTCGTTGGGTTTCGATTTCCGGACTGTAACTGCGTTCTGTTTCCATAACTAGAACCGCCGCTCTTTGCCCACGATCAGCCGCAGCTTGCGCGGGGCGACCTCGACGCTCGCCGGCGTCTTGATGATTTGCTGGCCGTCGGTGAGCACCGAGGTCGAGCTGCCGCGGCTGGTAATCAGCAGTTTCTTAAACGGAATAACGCTTTGGCTGGCGATTGAACCTTTGCGCATTTTGAACAGACCGCTCGCCGGCGGCTGGACCAGCACCTCGAGCAGGCCGTCTTCCGGGTTGAAGTAGGCGATGCCGAGGCCGGTTATTGACAGCGGCCGCAGGTTGCAGATGGTAATCGCGCTCTTGGGCCGCGGCGGGGTGATGACGTACTGGTTTTCGCAGTGCAGGGTCACGGCCGAGCCGTCGAGCTGGAGGCCGGAGAGGAAGTAGACGTTGTTGATCTTGCCCAGGTCGATTTTTTTTACCATTCGAGCCGCCAGGACGTTGCAGGCGGCCTCGCTCTCGGGAATGCCAATGATGCGGGCAATCGTGTTGTCCGGCCCGATCGGAATCAGGCCGATGGTGCAGTCGTGGCGGGCGCTGATGTTGACGATTTGGTTCAGGGTCTTGTCGTTACCGACAACCACGATCGTCTTGGTGCCGCCGCGGATCTCGTCGGCGACGAGCTCCTCAACGTTGCGCAGGGGCGAGAGCCGAAAAATCTTGCCGCCAATGCCCAGGTCGGTCAGCCGCGTCTCGATTCTGGCCAGCACGGTGTTGTATTTTTTTTTGTTGAGAAAGGAGTCGTAGAGGTACAGGTACATAGGGACGGTTACAAAATTCTTCCGGCTGCAAGGTTAGATTTTCGGCCGCAACTTCGTTAAACAGGCGCGAAAAGGCTCTCACCGCCCGGTGAGTGCGGCTCGAGTCTTTGGGCTGGCTTTCCTCGTTTCGCCGGAAAATCTAACATTTCGCGACGAAATAATTTTGTCACCATCTCTGGCCGCTTGGCGCTACGAGGAAATGATGGCGGAAGCAGCGGCTGCCTTTTCCTTTTCTCGGAGCTTGGGCTTGGCCCGTTCCTCGATTTTTTCCAGCTTTGATTTCCGGTCTTCGCCGGCCTGGCACTTGCCGTGGAGGCAGGCGCCGGAGGCGATGGTTAGCGTCTTGGCTTTGACGTCGCCGAAGACGCGGGCGGTGCCGGTGAGCTCGAGGTTACCGTCAACCTTGACGTTACCCTGGATCTCGCCGGCGATCAGGGCGTTCTGCGCGGCAACGCTGGCAAAAATTTTCGCACCCGTGCCGACGCGGAGGTTCTTTTCAGTTTTTAATTTACCCGAGACCATCCCCTCGACGACGACGTCGCCGGCGGCGATGAAGTCCCCCTCAACCTGGACCGACGGGCCGATGATCGTTTCGATTTCTTCAACACCCTCTCCCTCTTTTTTAAACATACGTTTCTTCGGTTAATCGTTAGCGGCGGCTGGCTGCCGCCCGCGACCTTATTATAGCCGTGCTTGGGGTGGAATGTCAAAAAACGGTTGCCTAGATGTCCACCGTATAACCCTTTGGCGCTTTCGTCAGTAAAGTACCAGTGATGTCTCCACGGTGCGTTGGTCTTTCTCACAACCTGCGTCCGAAGAGAGGGTTCTACTTTTTGTAACCAAAAAGTAGCAAAAAGTTTCGGGGGTGGCCAATGCGCTCTCAAGGCTGATTAAACGTAATCCCTTGTAGGAGTGGCGCTCGAGTGGCCACCCCCGAACCCCCACCAAGCGGCTGCATCGTTTGTGGAAAAGTTTTATCAGGTGGAGTGGACCTGACTCAGGAGCGTGAAATCTCAACCCCGGTTGTTACTTGAAAGGCGCTCTTGTTTTATTCCGTCAACCATGATACGTTTGCTCTAGCACATTTTACATCAGACGAGGCTTCGACAGGAGGATACGCCGATGCTGTGGTACTGTCCAGAATGCGGTAGTTTTTATCCCACCGACGAACAGCACTGTTCAAACCGACTTTGTCACGCGATTGATGATGCGATGCGCAAGAGTTTGGGCGGAGAGGCGGAATCTTTCGAGGTTTCGAGATTGGTGCAGGCGACTACGGAAAACCGCTTCTGCGGTCGCTGCAACAAAATCTTTGCGCCCGATAGACAAACCTGCGCCGAGTGTGGGAGGGCTACCTCCCCGTTGACTGATGGTCATCTCAATGCCGGGCCTGACGGTGGGGACCTCGTTCTCCTTTCTGGTATAGCGGCAGAATGCGTTTGGGACAGAGATTAAACCGGTTCATTGTGGCGAGTATTAAGCATTGGATTTGCTTAATACTTTTTTTATAGGTAAATCTAAAAGGCTGGAACCCTTGCCTTATCCCAGCCGCTATGGTACGCTAGTAGTGCTATTCTTAACTTACCCCACAGTCATGCCAATCAAACCAGCAGCATTCAAGGCGCTGCGCCAGACTAAGAAACGCACCGCCCGTAACACCAAGATCCGAAGCGACCTTGAGGCGCTGGTGCGACGGGTGCGCAAGACGGCCGGCAGTGACGCGGCTAAGGCCGCCGACTGGTTCCGGCAAACGGTGAAAGCCATCGACCGCGCGGTTCAGCGCGGCGTGCTCAAAAAAAATACCGCGGCCCGTACCAAGTCGCGGTTAGCCAAACTGATCAAGTCCGCCGCCAAGCGCTAGCTGGCGACCACCAGCAAGTTCAGCAAAACCTCCGGCGCCGCCCGGCTGGTTTTTATTTTATGTTCGATGTTGCTCAACCGGCTGTAGATTTTTTTCAGGTCATCGAGCTGGTAGCGGCTCGCTTGAGCCGTGGTTTTTTTGACTACAAAGGGGTGCAGCCCGAGCGGCTGGGCTCGGCGGCTCTGGCTCGGGCCCGGTTCGTTCAGCAGGAGCTTGACGAGCAGGAGATTACGAAATTGCCAGGTGATGCTGGCTAAGAGTTGGGTCGGGCTGGTGCCGCTCTGGAGCTGGTCAGTCAGCAGCCGCAGCGCCAGGGCTTTCTGGCGCCGGCCGATCGCGTCGGTGAGCTTGAAGACGTCGTCGTCGAACGCGGTCTGAACCAGCATTTCGACGTCTGCGGCGGTGATGGTCCCGCCAGCGCGGTAGGCCACCAGCTTGTCAAGCTCGCTGTTGAGCTGCCAGAGGTCATTGCCGACACGGTCGGCCAAGACGGTAACGGCCGCCGGCTCGATAGTGCCATTGCGGCGGGCTACTTCCGCGGTAGTCCACTGGCGTACCGCCGTGGGCTCGAGCAAGTTGAACGCCTGGACCTTGACGGCTCGCCGGAGCTTTTCGAGCAGCTCGTCACCGGCTTGCGTCGCTTTACTGCTCCGTCGCTGGCTCGGCAGCTCCCCTTCCCAAAAAATCAGCACCGTTGTTTGCTGGTCAACGCGCGGCAGCAGCCCGAGCACGTCGGTGATAATTTTTTTGCCGCGGTTTTTTTCCAGCAGCCGCTCGACGATCACCAGCCGTTTCTTTGCCAAAAACGGCGGCGTGCTCACGGCCCGCTCGAACGCGACGGCGTCAACGGCTTCGCCGTAGAGCACGGTGGTATTGAGGCCGGCGTTCTCGTGGGTCTGGCTGAAGCGCTCCTTGAGGTCGTTGAGCGCCCGGCGCGACCGGAACGTGTCCGGGCCGTGGAGGAAGATGAGCATAGCGGAGGATAGCTATTAGTCAGTAGTAAGTAGTCAGTAGTCTGTAGAATAAGTCGAGTTGCCTACCGACTACTTACTACTGACTACCGATTCGCATAACCATGTACCTCTATCTTAGCAGACCGGCCCGGGAAGTAAACCCCACACCGGAGTTAAAAAAGAAGGCGTAGCCATATTAAGCTACGCCTGAATCCTGCATTCACATTTCGTCTTTTCAGACGGTAACCGGCTTAGGCGCCGGCGGGGCGACGATGGTGGTCAACCATTTGGTTTTTTGTTGCCCCTCTTCTTCCACCGTGACTTGTTCCTGGAGGATCGCGCTGCTGCGCCGGAGCGTTTGTTGCGCTTCCAAAAACAGTTTACGGGCGCCGATCTTGGTCGCCGGGGTATTTGGGCTTGAGAGCGAGCCGTTGAACAGGGCTGTCGGCGTCTGGGCGGTGCTGGCAGAGAACTCCGGCAAGTGCCAGGGAATCGGCACGCCATTATCATAGTAGATATTGCCGGTTGCCTCCCAGTCCTCTTTTGACCGGATGGTGCGGCCGTTATATACCGCCTCGAGTTCGCGGAACCGCGCGGCGATGGCGCCGAGGTGAATTTTCCAACGGCGGCGGTTCTGGTGGTCGTTGATTGTCCCGGAAAAAACCTGGACGTGGCCGTCGGGGTTGGCCTGGATGATCAGGTTGCACTTCTTCTTGCGGGCCGCCGGGCCGATTTTCGTCGAGTCGCCGAAGACCAGGATGATCTTGATGTACCGCTTCAGCGCCGGAACGAACACCTCGGTTAACCAGCCTTTCTTGGCCGCGTCTTCAACCGCGGCAACGGCGAGGTCCCACTCAACCTGGAGCGCGGTCCGGGCGGTTTCGAGCAGCTCGGAGAACCAGCTCAAGCGTTCCGGGCAGTACAGTTCGACGCCGCAGCGCAGCGTGTCGGGATCGAAGAGCTCGTCATTGTGGATGACTTTGGATTGGCAGAGCCAAAAGACGCCGCAGAACGCGACGCTTAACCAGTCGAGCACCACCTGTGGCTCGTCCGGCAGGCTGGCGGTCAGTGCGGTCATGAGCTCGCGGATGTTATGCGGGTGCCGAGAGACGGATTCTCCCTGCAGGTCGTTGAGCCTGACTCGGTTGAATACCTTGGCGAGGTACGGGTGGTTGGCGACAAAGTCGTACTTTTCGTGCAGCAGGTCGAGCGAGCAGCGGGCCTGGAACGGCAGGTTGCCGATGTTCAGTCCGTGGTGGTCAAGGTCGCAACCGCCGACGTCGAAGCAGAGCACGCCGGGCTCATGCTTCCGCCGCTGGGATGCCGCGTCAATTTCGGCCGTGGAGATGAACTCCCACCTAACTTTCTGGTCGAGATCGAGCGCGTCCCGCAGCTCCGGCAGGTAATCCAGCAGGGCGCTGAAGAAACCGACTTCAAGGTTCGGGTACCGCGTTACGATTTTCGCTACTGTCTTTCCAGCCAGGACCGTTGTCATGGTGGATCCTCCTTCTTGCGGAAACGTGAATGTAGGACGTCTAGCTGACGTCTACCAAGCCGCTGAGCCGGCCTCGTAGACATCAGCTAGAACTTTGTGAAAGAGCAGATAATAAAAAATAGCATGGTTTGCTACATTTGTCAATGGTAAACGCCGTTACAATGGTTTCAGCGCACCCCAATTTTTGCCGACCGAGAGGTGAGTTTCGACCGGCGCCCGTAGCTGGTACACCGCCTCCATTTCCGTCTGGACCAATTTAGAAACCTTGGCAACATCGTTGGCCGGCACCTCGAAAACCAGCTCGTCGTGAACCTGCAGCAGCATTTTGGTTTTGGGTGAGACCGCTGCCAGCTTTTTATGGATCTCGATCATTGCCAGTTTTAAGAGGTCGGCGGCCGTGCCCTGAATCGGGTGGTTGACGGCCATGCGTTCGGCGGCGGCCGCCACCGGCGGGTTGCTTGAGTTAATCTCCGGCAGGTAGCGCCGCCGGCCAAACCAGGTTTCCACGTAGCCCTTGTCATGAGCCAGCTGCTTGGTTTGCTCCAGAAATTTCGCGATCGACTGGTGGACCAAAAAGTAGCGGTCGATGAAGTCACGGGCGTCGGTGCGCGAGATGTCCGCGGTTTGTGACAGGCCGACCGAACCCTGGCCGTAGATGATGCCGAAGTTGATCGCTTTGGCGGCGTAGCGCATCTGTTTGGTTACCTTTTCAAGCGGCACGTCGTTGATTTCGGCGGCGGTGCGGGCGTGGATGTCCTCGCCCTTTTTGAACGACTCGATCATCTTCTGGTCGTTGGCCAGTGACGCGATGATGCGCAGCTCAATCTGCGAGTAGTCGGCCGAGAGGAGCTGAAAGCCGCGGGGCGCGACGAACGCCTGGCGGATCTTCTGGCCGAGCTCGGTTCGGACCGGAATGTTCTGGAGGTTTGGTTCGGACGACGACAGCCGGCCGGTAGCGGCGACAGTCTGGTTGAAGCTGGTGTGGACCCGGCCGTCGTGTTTGCCGACCAGTTTCGGCAGGGCGTCGAGGTAGGTTGATTTTAGTTTTGAAAGTTCGCGAAACTCCATGATCTGGTCAATAATCTGGTGCTCACCGCGGAGCTTATCGAGCTGCTCGGCCGCGGTCGAGATGCCGGTCTTGGTGTGGCCAATACCCTTAGTGGAGATGTTGAGCTTCTCGAACAAAATCGCTTTGAGCTGTAACGGCGAAGCGATGTTGAATTTCGTGCCGGCGAGCTCGTAGATTTTTTCTTCAATCGTTGCCAGCCGGCTGCTGACCGTCTTTGACATCGTCTTGAGAAAGTCAGTATCAATTAGTATGCCGTTACGCTCCATCTCGGCCAGCACCGGAATGAGCGGCACCTCGATTTTTTCGAGCAGCCCGAGGTTGTTTTTTTCCTCGAGCTGCTTTCGGAGCAGGTCGTAGAGCCGCCAGGTGAAGTCCGCGTCTTCGCAGGAGTAGTTTGAAACCCGCTCGAGCGGTACGTCCCGCAGCGTGATCTGGTTCTTGCCGCTGCCGATCAGGTCGGTAATTGGCTCCATCCGGTAGCCGAGCTCGCCGAACGCCAGGCTGTCGAGGCCGTGCTGGCGGCTGCCGGGGTTAGTCAGGTAGGACGCGATCATCGTGTCAAAGAAGAGACCCTGGACCGTAATGCCCGCGCTGCCCAGCGCCTCGATGTCAAATTTCAGATTGTGGCCGATTTTCTGGACCGACGGGTCTTCTAAAATTGGCTTCACTTTTTTGAGCCACGCCGATTTGGCAACGAGGTAAAAGGCGTGGCCGTCTCGCCAGCACCAGCTCACGCCCAAGAGCTCGTCAGTGAAGGGATCGAGGCCCGCGGTTTCAGTATCAAAGGCAAATCGTTTTTGCTTCTTGAGCGCGGCGAGAAAGTCGCCGAAGTCTTTTTCGGTATTGACGAGCTGATAGTCAGCTTTGCTTTTTTTAGGGCCTTTATCTTGGCTGATGAAGCCGAGCGTGGACTGCTGCGGCACACCCTTTTCTTTGGGCAGCTTGGTGATTAGGGACTTAAACTCGAGCTGCTGGAGCAGCGACAGCACGCGGTTAACGTCGTACCCGTCGCGGATCGCGTCGGTTAGCTTGAATTTGATCGGGACGGTATCCACCATCTGGCACAGTTTCTGGGAGAGGAACGCGTCAGCCTTATACTCTTTGAGGAGCTCACGGTAACGGTCGGTAATTTTTGGCGAGTCTAGATTTTTGTAAATATTTTCCAGGGTTTTAAATGTCTTGAGCAGGCCAATCGCGCCCTTCTCGCCGATGCCCTTCACCCCGGGGACGTTGTCGGACGGATCGCCGCGCAGCGCTTTGTAGTCAACCATTTGTTCAGGCGTCAAGCCGTCGAAGCGGCGCTTGACCTCGGCCACGTCGTAGGTCAGGGTGTCGGAGATGCCCTTGTGCATGGTGTAGACTTCGGTGTTTTTATCCACCAGTTGCAGCGTGTCCATGTCGCCGGTAACGATGATTGATTTGATCTGCTCAACGTCTTTCTGCCGGACCAGCGTGGCGATGACGTCGTCAGCCTCGAAGCCCTGCTTTTCATAGATGGGAATGTCAAACGCGCTCACTACCTCCTTGATTCGCGGCAGCTGGCTGTAGAGTTCATCGGGCTGCTTGGCGCGGTTGGCCTTGTACTCTTTGTACTGCTCGTGGCGGAAGGTCGGGCCGGCCAGGTCGAAGGTGACGGCCAGATAGTCGGGCTGGAGATCCTTGAGTACCTTAAAGAGAATCGTGGTAAAGCCGTAGACCGCATTAACCACCTCGCCTTTTTTAGTCGTTATGGTGGCGGGCAGGGCGTGCCAGGCGCGGTGCAGGAGTGCATTACCGTCGATGATTATAAACTTTTTCTGTTTAGCAGCCATAGGTTTGTGGCGTTGCCGCCTGCCCCGCACACCGGCTTCGAGCTTGCTGAAGAGGAGGTGCTGCGGGGTCGATGATGATGAATTTTTTTTGTTTGGCCATGAGCTTAGATAGAGACAGGGTTAGTAGGTAAGTAAAGTAAGTGAAATAAGTAAATTAAGTTGCTTATTCGCTGCTACGCTAAGTATACCATTTTTGTCCGGCCAAAAGAAAAAAGCCGACGCGGTGCTTTGCGTCGGCGAATGAGCGGTTGGGGGTCGGTTAGGGAATGGTCAGGCGGCTGCTTATTACTGATGGTGCTTTTTCCAGTAGGGCAAGAGAAAGCTTAGGGTACCAAGCCAGAGGCTGATACTTTCACGTTCCATCTCGGAGGGTTCTTCTACTGAATCGAACCGGTATTGATTAACAAACCAGTCAAGTCCGTGGTCAAGAAGTATATTGACAGTTTGATTAGTCTCCTTGGACCGACTCGACGTTCCTCGGGGTTGCCAAACCCGGTAGATGCTGGCAGGGTATACGACCATTTTAGCGAGCAGTGGAACAGCCTCAAAGTGCAGTCGTTCGATGAGCGAATGAAAGAGTCGGGCATGAACCATCGCTTCAGCGAGCTGGACTGGGAAACGCTTGGTTCGGCCAAAGGTGGTTGTTTCGCGCCAGAGCGGACTCTTGGACGTGATGCAAAAAGAGAGATCATTCAGCCAGTCGCTGGGGGTTTGCCAGCTCTTTTTCGAGACGCTCCAAACGTTCCAACCCCCGCTGACTGAATGGTTCCAGGGGTGAGCCAACCATCCAAGTAGGGCAGCGAATACCGGTTTGTCAGCGAGCTCGTCGCAGTAATTATGCGTGATAGGATTGGGGCGCGGCATCTTTTTGATGATTTTACCGACCGCCTGATGTGCCCGATCGACCACCCGAAATAGCACTTCCTGAGTCGGTGAGAGCCTTGGCGGTGTGAGCTCAATGTAGCGCCTCTCGCTCTCCAGGCGGTTGGAACTCATCATAGGAGATACTTTTCCCCGCAGCAGTGAAAAATTTCCGCGGTGGCCGAGGCGCATGAGTAACAACGCTGTCCGCTCGGCTACCGGGTTGTTTCGCCAGTTAACTGCAACCCAATCCTCGAGATTATAAATGAGGTTGCGGATTTCCCGGCTGTTTAGTCGCGGACACTTTAAGGCGCGTTCTAACGCCGCCACGTCGCCAGGGTAGTCGTAATCGTCTGCCGTGGTTAGACCGGTTTTGATTTGATCCTGCGTAATCACATTTTTAAAGAACTGACCAACTGCGTTCGGAGCTTCTGTTGATGCGTTCATCGCATCCTCCTTCGACTGAAAGTATCTCGCCCCCTCGCAACGGAGGTGGCTCTGTGTCTTTCTTATACACTAAAATCAGCCGGATGTCAACCCGTCATGACGTAACCCCGCACCTTTTTTCAAAAGGTGCGGGGTAAAAAAAGCGCACCGGTTTATTGGTGCGCAGGTTTTGGCAGGTGAAAGATCAAGGTTCGTGCAGCTTAGCGAGCCGCGCTCGCTTTGCCCAGCCGGTCGCCGATGCTGACGCCGTAGTGCCGCTCGATGGGTTCGAGCACCCAGGGGTTGTGGTTCCAGACTTCCTGCAGCCCGCGGAGGACAATGTTGTTTGCCTCGTCGCTCATCGGGCCCAGCGGCGGCCGGCAGTAGCCGGTGTCCATTCCCAGGATCGCCATCATCGTTTTGATCGGGCAGGGGTTGGGGAATCGGTCGGTCACCGCAATTTGTTTGCCCATCCACTGGCGGCTGCTGGGAGCGGAAACACCGACCAGCTCGAACAGCGGCTGGAGCGCCGAAGCGATTTGGTTGCCCGCGTCAGCGTCACCGTCTTGGAACGCCTTGACCATTTGGAAGACCGCGCCGGGCACGATGTTGCCCATCACCGAAATTACTCCGGCGGCTCTGATGGCGGGGTCGGTCATCATCTCGGCGGTTTTGTTATCGTCGCCGCTGAAAATGAGAAAATCCGGCCCAGCCAGCTCGCGGGTCTTGCGCATATTGTCCAGGTCGCCGGTAGCCTCTTTAACCGCCCGAATATTGGGGCAGGTATCGGCCAGGATCGCCAGGTCAACCGGCTCAAGCTTGCAGCTGGTTCGGCCGGGGATGATGTAGATCACCACTGAAGCGTTTGGGTAACTCTCGGCAATCTTTTCGGCAACGAACCGGTGGTGGTTGTCCCGAATTTGACACGAAGCGGGTTTGTTGTAGTACGGGTCCAGAATGAGAACACCGTCGGCGCCATCATCGAGCGCCTGGCAGGAAGCCTGCAACGCTTCCATTGTGTTGTTGCTGCCGGTGCCGGCCAGAACGAATAGTTCCTTCGCCGCTTCAACGGTTTTCTTGATAACGTAGTGATGCTCGTTCCACTCCAGCGTCGGCGACTCGCCCGTGGTGCCGGTTGGTACCAATCCGACCACGCCCTGGCTGATCTGAAACTCAATGTTCTTCTGCAGAACGTCAGGGATGAACGCCCCGATTTTTGTGAATGGGGTCACCAATGCGGTGTAGACGCCCCCAACCAACCATTGTCGCTTCATGTTCGTTTCCTCCTCTTTCTGTATGCCAGCGTATACGCTTGGTTTCGATTTATTGTCAACGTTCGACTGATTGATTACGGTAGCATCGGGTGGTGCTTTTGTCAACAGCTTATAGCTGTTAGCTGATAGCTTTTGGAAGTTACTTTGCGTAGCAACTATACCCTAAAAGCTAACAGCTAAAAGTTACTTTCGCCCATTATAGAAAAAGGACTCTGGTGCTCGCAGAATCCTTGTTTGACATCTTTCCCAATTTTTTTGGTGGGCCCCGGGAAATGTGCGCCTTGGGGCGCAGCGCAGCGATGTCAGGCTGCTTCACGCAGGGGCCTTCAGCCTACTCCCTCCGAAGGCCGAGATCGGTTCGACTGCATCTGGTTCTAGATCTCGTTTTGGTTGGGAAATTGGAGGAATGAGTTGGCTGTGAGGCGCACTAGGTACGCGCGAGGGGTACAGCCCGAACGGCATCAGCAAGACGACTAATGCGTTCATTGTTCCTCCTAGAGACGAAACAACGATCAGGAGGGCATAGCCCTCAAACAATTTTTTGCCGGGCAAACGTGGTGTACTGCCTCTCGGATACATGTTGCCCCTCAAGATACCGGAGAGATGTTACAGCATTCTTGCAGAGCCGGAGCACGTGCCGGATTCAACCTGCCAGACCCAGAGTATCTCTGGAAAGGTGGACTTACGTGATGCCACGCTCATTTTTGGCAACGGTTGAGCGGCCGGATGCCGGGAAGCTGCGAACTGATTTCTATGCTACTCCGGGGGTTGCATCCTGTCAATCACGTCAGTGAGCTTGCTGCAAGGTGGCCGCCATCTCCAGAACGCCGGCCCGCTCAATGGGCTTATAGGAAGTGGCTTGGAGAAATCGTCTTTCAGTAATTCGGTAGGCAAGCAGGATGTCCGTGTCGTGCGTTCCTCGCTCTTTCACCCACTTGAGCTTGTCCAGGGCGTGTTTCATGAGCTTCTCAAGAACCGGCACCAGGTTCTGGAATGATTCTATCCCCCAAAGCAGTTGATGTCTTTCGCAGAGCGCAAAGACGCACCGGCCCTCCCTGCACAGGTCGAGCATCATATCCACGTTCCCATCCCCTTCTCTAGGGACTTCGTATGCCTCGGTTACCTGGAGTAATCTTGACATTGATCGCCGGAGGTTCATGTCCGGGACCAACTGCTCAATTTCCCAGAACAGCCCATCCTCTTGTTCAGCCGCGGTGGCACCTCGTACGTTCTTCGGTGCCGGAGTATTCGTTCCTTCGGTGCCTTGGTCCGCTACGGCATTCGTGAGTACGCCGAGAATGACTCCTAGCAAGAGGAACCTTGATACCCAATTCTTCGCTTTCATTTGAAGCACCTCCTTCTGGGGTTTGCACTGCCTCTGGAGCGCTCCGGTAAGCGCCGTTACAACTGATTCACCTAGATTCTCTCTCTATAAGTCTAGACGCTCCTCCTGTCCGAATTTTCAAGGATCTTTGTTTGCGTATCGCAGTATTTAGGATATTGCCACAAGCATTGTTTTCCGTCAACCCCGCTGTTTTAGTTGGATTTCAAACGAATAAAAAAAGACCGGTCAGCGCCTAAGCGGCTGCTGCCGGTCAACGTCATTGTAAAGAACGGTTAATCTCGGTCAACGCGGTGGAAGGTAATCGCGTCACCCTCGAGTTTGGCAAGGTAGCACTCAACCTCAACGCCGAGTTTTTTCTCGGCCAGCTTTTCGGCGAGCGCCAGGAGGTGGCCGCTGATGTCTTGACCCACCGTGGTCTGGACCAGCGTGTTCCACTTGGCGTACCACTGGCAGTCCTCGTGGTTAATGAGGATGATACGGTGCACGTGGCCCTTCTTCACCATGAACTCGACCTGCTCCCAGAGGTTGCGCGCGGCTTTGAGGCGCGCCGGTGAGACGAGGTCGTGCACGCCGCCCGGGACGACGATGGGAATGGGGTGCTGCAGCCCGAGGTCGGAGGTGACGAATTCACGAAACGCCGCTTGGAAGCGCGGGTCGGAGCAGTGGATGACTAACCCGTCAGCTTCTTCGGGTTGGACCAGCGCGTACCGCTTAACTTCACTGATTAGGGTTGCTATTTGGCTCATCGTCGCCTCCTTCCGGTTCCGCGGTGACGGCTGCCACTGGCGTAAGCTTGGTGGACGAACCGTCATCATCACCCGCCGTCGCAACAGCGCCGAGAATTGATGTCAGGTCAAGCCCAAACTTGGTGGCCAGTTGGCTAACGACGTCATTCAGCCCCAGCCCGTGGACCTGCTGCAGCAGGGTAAAAGTTTCTTTTGGGACGATGTCCATAAATCGTGACAGGGCGTCTTTACCAGTACTGCTGTTACCGCCGCCGAGGTCAAAAATACGGACTTCTTCGATACCAGAGAGGCCGGTGCCGATCGCTTGTGCGATAGGCGCGACTGTACCCAGGCCGGCATTGTGCACGGCGTTGCCGAGCGCGTTGAGTACCTCGGGCAAATGCTCAAGGATGATGAGTAGCTGACCAGACTGGTTGAGCTGGCGGTAAGCTTCAGCTTTTTTCTGAACACCTTTGGCTTCAGCTTCGAGCTTGGCCTGAATACCAGCCGCTTCCGCTTCCAGTTTTGCCTGGTTACCCGCGGCCTCAGCTTCCAGTTCGGTTTGCTTCGCTGCCGCCACGGCCTTACGTCCTTCAGCTTCGCGCTGGGCGGCCACCTGGCTCGCTTCGGCTTCTTGGACAGCCTTGTTGCGGTTGGCTTCGGCCAGCAGCTCAATAGCTTTCTTTTCGCCTTCGGCCCTGGTCACTGCAGCCTCCTTATCTCGGCTTGCTTGAACGATGATGGTGGCTCTAAGCTCGGCATCATGCCGCTTCTGCTCCTCTTCAAGAGGCTTAAGGTTGCCAGGATCGA